>Ga0310037_10000564_pt1 | contig 23444 bp, 18 predicted proteins | sample Sb_taG_11_FD_200239 | JGI IMG/M metagenome (GOLD analysis project Ga0310037, IMG submission 200239) | Peat soil microbial communities from Weissenstadt, Germany - Sb_50d_3_AS metaG (v2) (version 2) | ecosystem: Environmental > Terrestrial > Soil > Wetlands > Peat | place: Germany: Weissenstadt...
TTCGAGCAGAATGTGCGTGCACCCGGCCTCGCGATATTGCTCGATGCGGCGAATGCACTCCTCCGGCGTTCCGGCAATCGGGCAAACTTTTTCGAGCACCGCATCCGTCACCGCTTTCGCGGCGGCTTTGCGTCCGCCGGATTCCATGGCGTCGGCGATGGAACGAATTTCTTCGAACGTGAGGCCCGCTTTTTGCAGCAACGTGTCTGCCGAGCCGCGAATGTTTTGCACCTTGTTCGCCAGATACATCGCAGCCATTTCGCGCGCGCCTTCTTTTGCGCGCTTCGGGTCTTTCCCGATGCTGCCGACGATCACGCCGCCGAGGTCGTTGTTGGCCGGATCCTTGCCAACCTTGCGGCAGCCCTCTTCCATCATCGCGCGCGAATAGCGAATGAAATCGGGCGTGGTGATGCTCGCGGTGAGCAATCCCTCCGCGATGCTTCCGCCCATGCGTTGCAGCACCGGGCCGGTCGCGCCGATGTAAATCGGCGGAATGCCGCGCGGCGAATGTGCATCGGATTTCATCGGCGGGACGTGGGCGTCGAAGACCTGGCCTTCGTAGTCGAATTGCTGGCCGCCGAGAACGCCGCGAACGATCTCGATGCATTCCTTCATCACTGTCGCCGGGCCGGCGCTCTTCTCGCCCTTCTCACCTTCGCCGACTTCCTTCATGAAAATCTTCGATGCGCCGAGACCGAGAAAAAATCGCCCAGGGCCCGCGACATCCTGCAGCACGCGTGCTTCCATGGCGATCTGCACGGGATTGCGCGTGTAAGGCGAGATGATGCCCCAGCCGATGGGAATCTTTTTCGTTTCGTGCGCGACGATGGCGGTGATCGCCGTCGAAGATCGCGCCTCGTAAGAATGTTTGCGCCACCAGGGATATGCTTCGGCGAGCCAAAACGCGTCAAACCCAGCGCGCTCGCACGCCTGCGCCATGGCCACAGTTTCGGCCACAGGCTCCATGCTCAACTGCAAAACGCCAATGCGAAAGGGAACAGGCATCCGGTTTTGTCCTTTGTGTGGTTTATCGAAATTTACGGGTTCGTCCACGAATGTTCGAGACCTTTGATCAGCGCCCACATCGCTTTGTTGAGCGGCGTCGGCACGTTTACTTGCTCGCCCCACTTCACGATCGCGCCATTCATGAAATCCACTTCGGTAATGCGCTTGGCGAGAACGTCCTGCAACATGCTGGCATTGTGCTTGCCGGGCGCGTTCGCGCCTTTTTGCACCAGCGCGCGCGGGTCGCCGTGCAGCGTGATACCCATGGCTTTCGCGACGGCTTCGCCTTCGGCAATCAAATCGTTGAAGAGCTGGCCGGTGGCCGGCAGACGCGTTGCGGCGCCGTGATGCAACAGCGTCAGCGCGCCGACTGGATTCGTCGAGGCGTTGAAAATCAGCTTGGTCCATTGCGCGCCGCGCGCGTCTTCGAGCGGGATCACGCTGAGGCCGGACTTGTTCAGCGCGGCGGCGAGCTCATTCACGCGCGCCATCGGAGTCTTCGTCGGCTCGAAGGGGCCAATCCACGTGTCGCCTTTGATGTCGAATCCGACCACTCCCGGCTCGATGATGTGGCCGGCAGGAAACGTGGTGCCGCGAATGACGAGCTTCACTTGCTCGGCGATGATTTCTTCATTGCCTACGCCGTTCTGCACCGAGCAGACCGCGCCATTTTGCACGAAAACGTGGGCCGTTTGCGCGATCGCGGGCCGCGTGTGCGTGCTTTTCGTGGCCACGATGCCGTAGTCACACGGCGGAATCTGCTTCGCGTCGGTGGTGGCGTGCAGGCGCGCAGTGAAATCCGCGGCGCCGGAAATGCGCAGGCCATGGCGATTGATGGCGTCCACGTGCGCTTGCGAAACGTCGTAGGCATGAACCTCGACGCCTTCGACACGAGCGAGATGCGCGCCGAAAATACTGCCGATTGCGCCGCAGCCGACGATGCAGATCTTCATCGCGTCCTCATCGCGGCTTTTCCGCGCCGGAGTAGAATTTCCAATCCACGTTGGCCAAATTCTCGCCTTCCTTCTTGCCGACGCGATAGGTGTCCTGCGTGTAGAGGCAGACTTTGCCGTCTTGATCGACGACTTGCGGATGGAACGAGAAAATCATGTTCTCGCGCAACAGCGTTTCGGAATTCGCGCCGATGGCCGGATGCTCGATCATGGTCATGCCGATGGAATGGCCGGAGAGATGCCCGAGCGCGAAGCCCTGCTTGGCGAAAATATCGGCCGAGGCTTTGTGAACATTCTTGATCGGCTCGCCTTCGCGCATCAGCACTCGCGACGCTTCCAGCGCTTCCGGATAAACGTCTGCCATCTTCTTCGTCGTTGCGCTGATTTTTCCCTGGATGAGCGGGCGCGAAAATTCCACCCAATAGCCTTCGGGCCCGGCGATTTCTAGGGAATAGAGGAGCAGATCGTCGGCGTTGACTTTGCGATTGCGCGGAACTTTGAACATGGCTTCGGCGGAGCCATTCGTGCCGGAGAGAACGATGTTCATCATTTGCAAGCCCGCGCCGCCGGCAAAGAATTTATCAACCGCCGGCGCCATCACTTCAGCCTCGGTTTTTCCGGGCTGGTATTTGGCGAGCATGGCCCAGAAGCCGTCTTCGATAATTTTCATGCTGTGACGGATTCCGGCGAGTTCTTCTTCGCTCTTGATGGCGCGTGCCATGTCGAAAGCGCGATCGAAATTGATGATTTCATACGCGCCCTTGGTGAGTTCGCGGTAGTCGCGGACGGCCATTACCGCGTCGAGGCCATAGACGCCTACGCGCTCCCATTTTTTTGCGGTGGCGTGCTCGTTGATCCATTTGCCGGGGATGTCAGCCCAGATGTGCTCGCGGACCCAGGGCTTGCTTTTGTCACCGATCCAGCGGGCTTCGGCGGGGAAGACGAGAGTGAGATCGCCTTCGAGCGGAATCAACGCGTAGACGTAACGATGGACGATTTCGAAGCCAGAGACGTAGCGGATGGCGCCCTCGAAGCCGGTGTATTCATTGCCGCAGACGATTAGTGCGTCGAGATTTTCTTTGGACATGGCCTCGCGCGTGTTTTTGGAGCGCCGGGCGATTTCGGATTGGGTGACCAATGGTGCTCCTTGGAGTGGTGCTTGGTTCGCTGTTGCTTCTGTGACGCTTAGATCCTTAGGCCAAAAACCGGCCTCAGGATGACAACATGCTGCGCGCTGCGCTGAGGATTACAGCATTCTTCTCGCTGCGCTCAAGACGACGGCATTCTTTTCGCTGCGCTCAGGATGACAACATGCTGCGCTCTACGAGCGGACGCCGCAGATTTCGGCTATTGCCAGCGCGTAGATTTTTGTGATGTTCACGAATGTTTCTACCGCTACCTTTTCGCCTTCGGCATCGCGCGGGCCGCTCGAAGGGCCGTAATTTACGGTTTCGATGCCGAAGCGCGTCATGACCGAGGCATCGGAGCACCAGAGTACCGTGTTGCGCTTTGGTGCTGAGCCCATGATTTTCGTGTGAGCGGCGTCGATTATTTTCACCAGCTCGTGATTCGCGTCGATTTGCGCGCCGGGAACGGAAATGTAAGTTTCGAAGTCCAGGCCATAGCCCGGGAATTTCTTTTGCAGATCCAGGTAGAGTTGCTTCGCGGCGCGACGGGCCGTCGCGAGGGGCATGTTGGGTGGGACGCGTAGATCGAGGAAGACGTCTGTGCGATCAGGAGTGCGGCTGGCGCGCCAGGGATAGCCGCCACGAATGCAGCCGATGTTCACGATGCCTGGTTTGCCTTCATATGCGGCTTGCGATTCGAATGACGGAATCCACTTGTAGATCTCATCGAGAACTTCGTGCATGCGGCGAATCGAGCTTTCCTTCTGCTTGCCGACGGCGAACGCGGTGTGAACGTAATTGCCGCGGACGCCGATGCGCACCCAGACGGAGCCGTAATGCGCGAGAATAATTTGCATGTCGGTCGGCTCGCCGAGGATGCACATATCGGGCAGGACGCCGTGATTCACCATGTAGTGCGTTCCGGCGCCGTAGCCGCGATATTCCTTGCCGACAAATTCGTCGCTCCACTGCGTCTTTTCGATCTCGCCTACGACTGCGGCGATGAGCACATCGCCATCGAGCTTGACGCCGGCGCGCTGCACGGCTTTCACCGCTTGCGTGTAGCAGACGAGCGCGCCTTTCATGTTGTAAATGCCGAGGCCGTAGATCATTCCGTTTTTCAGGATGGCGTGCGGCTTGTAGCCTGCGCCGGTGAGATAGGTTTCGCGGCCGGTGTTGGAGGTGTCCATGTGGCCGTTGAACATCAGATTTTTGCCTGTGCCCGCGCCTTCGAGGCGGCCGATGACGTTGGCGCGGCCTTCTTCGACTTCCTGCCAGGTGACTTGCAGCCCCGCTTCTTCCAGGGCGCGGCGCATGTATTGGCCCATCGCGAGTTCCTCGCCTGTTGGACTCGGGATGTTCACGACGTCCGTGGCCATGGAGACGATTTCGTCTTCGCGGACTTGCGCGGTGATTTTGGTGGCTAGGGCTGCGTCAATCGGCAAAAGGGCCTCCGGTGGTGGGATACGGTTTCAATGCGGCGGCGTGCATCTCCCTGGCGAGTTGATTGAACGAAGAGGGCGCAGCAAGCAGCGCCCCTACGGGAAATCGATAAGCGTATTTTCATGCCATCCTGAAGTCGTCGGGATCGGTGCAGAGTTTTTCGCTGCCGTCCGCTGTTACTTGAAAATTGTCTTCGAGGCGCAGGCCGCCTCCCCCTTCCCAGTAGATTCCCGGCTCGATGGCCAGAACCATATTTTTTTTCATCATGCCCGGGGCCGCTTTGTGCGAATACGGCGGCTCGTGGGCGCGGGCGCCTACGCCGTGCGCGACAGGATGCGACGGTTGGCCTTTGCAGCCAGCCTCGTCGATGCGGGCGCGGATGATGCGATCGATTTCTCCAAGCGGCGCGCCATCGCGCACGATGCCTACCGCCTCGCCGAAAATCTTCAGCAGCAAATCGAGCAGACGATTGTATTCGGGAGTGAGCGTTCCAGGGCAAATATTCTTGGTCAGGTCGGTCCAGTAGCCGTCGGCGCAGACCCAGATTTCAACGAGCGTAGGCTCATGCTCTTGCACCGGACGGTCGCTGGTGGCCGTGAAAGTGGCGATGCCTTTGCCGGACCAGACGAGAGTGAAAGCGCGTGCCATCGCGACTTTGCCTTGATAGCCGACACCGACGGAGTGAATGTGGCCTTCAATCATGGCGGCGACTTCGCTTTCTTTCATGCCCGGCCGGATATTTTTGCGGGCGTAGGCCATGCCGATCGCCGCAAGATCGTTGGCGATCCTCATGCGCTCGATTTCCTGCGGCGTTTTGATCATGCGCAGCTCGGCGAGAAGCGGGGCGGCGTCGGTGACTTCTTTTGCGGAGTTGCGGAAAGCGTCGAAGTAGCCCTGCGTGAAAACCGTGGGCTCGCCCACCATGCGGTCGCAGATTTGCGAGCCTTGATTCAGTTCGACGGCGATGCGGCTGGTGAGTTTTTTCTCGCGCAGGACTTCGAGCGCGGCGTCAAGAGAACGCGCTGTAGGCGGACGCGGATCGGAAGGATGATAGAAATTGAACGAGCGGACGTCTTTGTTCCAGGCGGTGCGCTGGGCTTCGCGGAATTGCGGCTCAAGGACGACCAGCGTGGGATCGCCTTCGCGCGGGAAGACTACGATTTCGTAGCCTTTCATCGTCCAATAGTTGGTGAGGTAGAGAATGTTATCGGGAGCGCGGACAATTACGGCGTCGAGATCTTTTTCGGACATGGCGCGGCGGAGGCGCGTCCATTTTTCGTGATCGAGTGGATAGGACATCTTGTTCTTAGTTTGCTCCGGACCGTGCAAAATCCTTAAGGCGCTTGAATCAAATCGCGTCGCATATTTTTACATCATCGCCCATTGCCGCACAAAAACGCCGGCGGGGACGCCAGCGCTACGAGGCTCCTTTCGGCTTGAATGTCCAGGAATCTTCTTTGCCGCGGATTAGGCGATAGAGAGCCGTGTGCAGCGGAGCCGGATGATTGATGCGCGCGGCTTCGCGAGCTATGGCGCCGCCGAGAAAATCGATTTCGGTGCGCAAGTGATGACGGATGTCGTAGAGCATCGACGGCGGATGATCGGTGCGCGCGCCGATTTTGTTCATCTCCCAGGGATCTTCGTGGAGCGTGATTCCGAGCGCTTTGGCTACGTCTTTGCCCTCATTGATCAGCGCGTGGAGCAAGTGGCCGAGGTCGGCGAATTTTTCTTCCTGCGCGAAATGGGCGGAGTGAGGCAGCTCGGTAAGCGCGGAGACCGAATTGACCGAGGCGTTGAAAATTAGCTTCGACCATTGAGCGGGCTTGGCGTCTTCGAGCGCCACGGCTTTGAGGCCGGACGCGATGATCCAGTCGGCGGCAGTTTTTACGAGCGAGAAAGGCGTGTTGGTGGGCTCGAAGGGGCCCATCCACGTTTCGGTGTCGAGTTCGTATTGCACGTGAGTGTCGCTGTGGCGCGTGCCGCTCATAAATGTGGTGCCGCGAATGACTTTGCTCTTGGTGAGATCGGCGATGATTTCTTCGCAGCCCAGGCCATTTTGCGCGGAAAGAACTGCGCCGCTGCGAAATTTATTGGCTACGGGCGCCAGCGCTTCCTCCGTCTGCGTGGCCTTGCAGCTCACGATGCCCAGATCGCAATCCGGGAATTCCGCCGGATTTGTGGTGGCGTGAATCCTGGCTTCAAAAGTGTGCGTGCCCGTGACGCGCAAGCACTGTTCATTGAGCGCGCGCGCATGCTCAGGGCGGCGGACGAACGCGTGCACCTCGGCGACGCGCGCCAAATGCGCGGCGTAGAGACTTCCGATTGAGCCGCATCCGATGATTCCGATTCGAGGTGGCATGGGCCGTCGTCAAGGGCTCAAAGAAGGCGTACGGGCCACATGCGCACAGAAGCAGAGCGGCAATTGCCAAACAGGTTGCAGATATTTGACGCTGAGATCCTTCGCGCATCCTTGCCGGATGCGCTCACGATGACAACGGTCAACAAGGGCGCACTCATCGTGCGGCCGCCCGGGTCTCGACTTCGACGGGGGTGCTGGCCTGGTGCTCGTGCAGCGCCTGGAAAATTGTTTCCGCGTTGTTGTGCGAATCCGAAATGATGATGCCGGTGCCCTCGAGCGCATCCTGCAACGCGGCGCTGACGGTGTGCACCGGAGCGGCGCCGCCTTCGCCCATGCCTTTTGCGCCGTTGTAACTGAAAGGCGAAGGCGACTCGATGTGGCCGTAGAGCAGATCGGGCATGTTCATCACGGTGATCGGCGTGTAGTCGCTGTAAGTGCTGGTGAGCATCGTACCTTCCGCGTCGTACACGCAATTTTCCATGAGCGCCGCGCCGATGCCGTGGGCGGCCGCGCCGTGCACTTGCCCTTCGACGATCATCGGATTAATGGCGCGGCCGCAATCATCTACAGCTGCGTAGGCGAGAATTTTCGGCTGGAAAGTCTCGCGATCGATTTCGATTACGGCGATGTGCAGTTGCGCGGCGTAGGTGAGCGTTAGATTGCCGTATTTACGCTTGATGTCGGGAAGTTTGAACGGAGCGCGATAGACGTAGCGGCAATTCAGAGTGACGTCAGCCATCTCCATCGGTAGGGATGCATTGTTTACGAAGACTAGATTGGCTAATCCCCAGTAGTTGATCGATTTCTTCGTGCCGCGAACGCGGACTTCCGGGCCTTGCTCGCCGACGCCGAATTCCAGGTTCTTCTCTTTGGTTTTCAGCGCGAACGCGGCCACGCGGGCCATTTCGGATTTCAGTTGCTCGACGGCGCCGTGAATGGCAGAGGCGCCGGTGACCGCAAATTGGCTGGCGTACGTGCCGGTGTGGCCGGTGTAAACATTTTGCTCGCTGTCGAAGCCGGGGCGGACTTTCACCATCTCGGGCGGAATATTCAAAGATTCGGCGACGATTTGCGAGGCGATCGTTTCGTGGCCCTGGCCTTGCGGAACCGAGCCGAGGCTTACGACCACTTCGCCGTAAATATCGAGCTTGGCGAGCGCGGCTTTCGATTGGCCGGAGAACGGGGCGTAGGGATTTATAATTTGCACCTGGCCGAAATTGTTTGTGCCGGAATCGAGCGTGGTGCCGATGCCAACGCCCAGATAGCGGCCTTCCTTGCGGGCTTTTTCGCGCTCCTTGACCCACTTGTCCCAGCCGATTAGTTTTTTTGCAACATCGAGCATGCGGGCATAGTCGCCGGAATCGTAAATGCAGCCGTTTGGCGTGGTGTAGGGGAATTCACTTTTACGGATGTAATTGCGCGTGCGGAATTCGTCGGCGGGCATGCCGAGCTTGTGGGCGCAAATGTCGACGACGCGCTCGAGAAACCAGAGATGCTGCATGCGCGAATAGCCGCGATTCGGGCCGACGGGACATTTGTTGGAGACAATTTGCGAGAAATCGAAGCGGGCGTTTTTGAAGCGATACGCGCCGGGTAGAACCTGCGCCCAAATGACGCAGCCGGCCGGCTCGTAGCGCGGGAAAGCGCCGCAATCGTCGACGTGGCGGGAATCGATGGCGGTGATGACGCCATTCTTGTCGAGAGCTACGCGCGTGTCGAAAAATGTGCGTTCGTTGCCATGGGCGCTCGCAAGCATGTGCTCGGAGCGCGTCTCGGTCCATTTCACGGGCCGCCCGCCGATTTTGCGCGAGGCCAGGGCGCAGAGAGCCATGTAGGGATAGTTGGTAATTTTAATGCCGAAGCCGCCGCCGATGTCGATGCTCTGCATGTGAATCTGATCGATGCCCACGCCGAGCGCGGAGGAAAGAAATTGCGCGGCGAAAGCGGGGAAGGAGTTGTTCGACCAATAGCTGATGCGATTTTCCTTGGGGTCCCAGGTGCCGATGATGGCGTTGTTCTCGAGCGGAGTGCTGGAGAAGCGGTGGAAGTGCATGCGGCCGATTTTCACTACGTGTGCCGCCTGCTTGAAGGCTTTCTCGATGTCGCCAAATTCGAAGACATCGTGGTAGATGACATTCGTGCCGGCTTTTTCGTGAAGGATGGATTCGTTGGCGAGGCCATCTTCGGCGGTGAGGACAGGCGGAAGAATGTCGTAGTCGACCTCGACGAGATCGGCGGCATCTTCGGCAGCGAAACGCGTTTCCGCAATTACGGCGGCGACGGGCTCGCCCTGGAAGCGGACCTTGTCGCTGGGCATGGCGAAATCTTCGATGGTCTGGCCAACGCCGGGGGCGATTTCGATGAACGGCTTGGTGAGCGAGGCGACTTCTTTGCCCGTCAGCGTGCAGAGAACGCCTTCGGCTGCTTCTGCGCGCGAGACATCGAGGCGCGTAATGCGCGCGTGCGCGTAAGGCGAGCGCACTAGCTTCATGTACACCATGCCGAGAAACTTCTTGTCGTCCACAAAGCTGCCCTTGCCTTGAACCAGGCGGGATTCTTCGCGGCGCTTGACCGGCTGGTTGACGTATTTGCCCGGAGGCGTGTGGCCGTTCTTGCCGGCTTTCGCGGCGGGGCTGCGCGGAGGTCGCGTTTCTATGGCCTTTTTCCTCACTCGAATCTACCTTGTCCTTTTCTCATCGAGACCGCGCGTCACGACAGCGCCTTCTGCAGCGCGTCGATCATCTTTTGAATATTTTTCTTGGCCAGCGGCTGGAGCAATCCGCCGGCGAGCGACGGAAGCCGCCCGGCAATCTGCGATTCGCCTTTCCAAATCACTTTGGTGCCGGAGCCGTTTGGTTCGAGTTGAAATCCGGCGACCAATGTCGCTGTTCCGCTGGGGACATCGCCCTTGCCTTCATACCGGGCGTGGCTAATGGGATTTTCTTCCGCGAGCGTCATTTTTACCACGGCATTTCCGCGAATGTGCGAGATGCCCACGCGCAGATTCACGCTGAAATTTTTGGCGTCGTGCTTGGTCATGCTTTGATAGTCAGGCAGGAGCAGGCAGAAGCGCTCGGGATCGACAAGGAAGTTGTACACCTCGTCCTGCGTGCGCGGGACGATGAAATCTCCTCCGAATTCAATCTTCATGGCACCTCACCTGGGGACAGCGGAGCCTGCAGTCGCATTTGCCGCGGCGCGAATCGCTTTCAGAATGTTCTGATATCCGGTGCAGCGGCACGTATTTCCGGCGATGGCTTTGCGGATTTCCTTTTCGGTCGGGTGCGGCTTGCGGGAGAGCAATTGCACCGTAGACATAAGAAAGCCGGGCGTGCAATAGCCGCATTGCAGGCCGTGATTATCGGCGAAAGCTTTTTGAATGGGATGAAGCTCATCGCCGTGAGCGAGGCCTTCGACGGTGGAAATTTCGGCGTTGTGCGCCTGAAACGCGAACATGGTGCAGGATTTCACCGCCGCGCCGTTCATCAGGACGGTGCAAGCGCCGCAGTAAGTGGTGTCGCAACCGACGTGAGTGCCAGTTAGGTCCAACTCTTCGCGGATCAACTCGACGAGCAGCATGCGCGGCTCGACGGTGCGCTCGTAGAGCTTGCCGTTTACGCGCACTTCAATGGGAACGCGATTAAATCCTTCCCGCATATTCGTGACTGGCCTCCACATGTTCGCCGCGGGCGCGCCGGGCGGCGATATCGATGGCACGTTTTACGAGTGCGCGCACGAGAACTCGTTTGTATCCGGCCGAGCCGCGCATGTCGGCTTGAGGATCGGCGGCGGCCATGGCCGCTTCGGCAGCGGCTTCGATGGCTTTGGGCGTGAGCTTCTGCCCGCGCAGAGCGGCTTCCGCTTCGGCCGCGCGGATGGAAGTGAGGCCGACGCATCCGAGAATGATGCGTGCATCTTTGCAAGTGTCGCGATCGCCGAGAGTGACGCCGACGGCGGCGCTGGCCGAGGCGTAGACCGGCGCACAGCGCTTAAAGGCGACGAAAGAGCCGCCGCTGCTTTTCGGCGGGGCTTTCACCGTGATTTCGTTCACGAGTTCGCCGGGGGCGAGAACGGAGGTGTAAGCGTCGGTGATAAAGTCGGGCAGTGCGATCGTGCGCGCGCCATTCGGTCCGATGGTGTGAACTTCGGTGTCGAGGGTAAGAAGAACCGCGCCCCAGTCGCCGCTCGGGTCGGCTTCTGCGACGGAGCCGCCGATCGTGCCACGATTGCGCACTTGCACGTCGGCGATTCCTGCGGCGCAATCGTGCAGAATGGGGATTTTGCTGGCGGCGGCGGAATTCTCGATATCGGCGTGGCGCGCCATGGCACCGAGATGCAGCGAACCGTTGCGGCGCTCGATGTACGCGAGGCCAGGGATGAAATTCAAATCCACGAGCGATGACGGCGCCGAAAGCCGCAGCTTCATCAGCGGAATCAGGCTCTGGCCTCCGGCCAGCGCTTTGGCGTCTTCGCCGAGTTCCGCCAGGATTGAGGAGGCTTCTTCCAGTGTTGCGGGCCGGTAGTAACGAAATGCGTTTGGGTACACGGTTTTTCTGTTTTCCTGCTTCCGTGTCGGGCGAGCTACCGCGGAAGCCAATCCTTGTTTAGCGGTGCCGATTCTAAATCGTCTGAGGCGGCGGAGCAACTGGCATTAAGAAATTTCGAGTGTGAAATTCAGATTTCCAGGTCGGAGACTTCCTTCTGCTTTCGTCACGAATTCTGAAATTTCTTTGCCGCGCGCGCGCGGCTGCCTTATAGTCCGTTGGCCCGTTCATGACGCGAACTCGAATTTTCCCAATCATTCTTGCCGGCGGCGACTCGAGCCATCTTGGAGTTCCGAAACCATTGGCGCAATTCCACGGCCGGACTGCGCTGGAACTCGCCGTGGAAAGCTGCGCGGGGCTCGAGAGGCCGATTGTGGTTCTTGGGCAGCGGGCTGCTGCCATTCGGCCGCATGTCCCGCGCCACGCGCGGGTGGTAGTCAATCGCGCTTGGCGCAAGGGGCAGCTCAGTTCGCTTTTGACCGGCTTGCGGCTCGTGCCGCGCGATGCGGCTTTCCTGCTCTATCCCGTCGACCAACCGCTACTCACTGCGTCGCTGGTTTCGCGGCTGGCTCGCGCGTTCCGGAAGCGCTCGCGCGGGCAGCAAATCGTGATGCCGCGAAAAGGGAAGCGCGCCGGGCATCCGATCCTGTGCGCCGGCGAACTGCGCGGCGAACTTCGGAAGGCGCAAACGGCGCGGGAAGTCGTTTATCGCGATGATCGGCGCATTCGCTATGTGCCGGTTCGCGATGTAGCCATTTGGACGGACTTCGATTCGCCTTCCACCTACCTCAGGTGCTTGCGGATGTTCCGGCGGCAGATGCGCCAGCCTTCTACGTAGTTCCGCGGTTCGTAATCTGGTGCTCACCGTTTTCTGCTGCTAGCCTAGACCGGGAAATTGCCAATGAAGCCTCCCGTCACGCAAAGGAAAATGCCAAGGCTAACCACCCCAAACCCCGGATTTCAGGTCGAGACACGAACACGAGCATAAATCGCCGTAACCTATTGAAAATAAAGCACGGAGGTCATCTCAGGTCGATACAAAATGGCACCCCCACAGGAGCCTTTTTGGCCGCTCGCAAGTGGCTTGCGGAGGCTTATTTTGCGGGCCGTTAGGTCGAAGGTTGATTCTTGCTGAATCCGAGAGAAATTCCGCCTAGCGCGGCGATTACGAGGGCCGAGCCGAGTATCGCCACGCCCTTTGGGATCGAGCCTGCATTTACTGTCTCGAGCAGCACACCGAGGGGGAACAGGATTGCGCCGGCGAGTAACGCGGCGGCCAGGCGCATTCGCATCGCCTCGGAGAAGCCGACGCGGCTGAATGCTATGCCTAGGACGATCAGCAGCAACCCGATACCGATCCAGTGGCCGTGCGCGTCGACTTGCCGCACATAGTTGTAATTCGCGCTGGCATAGGCTTGCATCGCGGCTTGCGACGCCTGCGGGGCTTGTTCGGCGGCGTGGACGAATGCGTTGGTGAGCGAGCCGCCGATGCTGTCGAGCGTTTGGTGCTCGACGAAGACGGCGTAGTAGAGGCCGTAAGTCATGCCCCAAACGGCCAGCAGCAGCCCGCCGATGACGAGGAAGCGGCCGGAGCGCGTCATCGTTCAGCTCCCATGGGGGCGCCTCCCGCCGGGGCGTCGAGCGTGCCGGTGTAGCGCACCACTCCGGCCAGCATTCCGGTGAGTGCGATGATCACGAGCAGGCCGCCGATATCGGCGATGCCGCCCGCGAACAAGCCGAAGCGCAGCTCAAGTAGGACGAAGACCGGCAGGATCACCGAGCCGGCGAGCAGAGTTGCGACCCAGATTTTTTTCCAGCGCTCGCTGAGAAAGACATAGGGCTGAAAGAACGCCATGAGAATTGCCAGCATACCGAACTCGATGATGTGGGAATGCGCGGCGACATTCACGGCCTTCTGGCCCTGCAGCAGGGCATAGTCCTGCACGGCTCGCGGGCCGACGTCGCGCGAGCCACTGGTCATTTGCGTCAGCAGGGCGACGTCGCTGGCCTCGTTGGCGAAAAGCTGGGTGCCGGCGTAATACGAGCCATGGAAGAAACCTACGAGAACGAGCAGCGTTCCCCAAGTCAGGAGCATGCGCGAGGCCCAGCTTCGATCCGCGAGCAGCGCGTCGGAGGATTTGGCGTCCGCCGGGCGCTGCCAGTATTTCCAGAGACCAAACAGTTCGATAGCGGCAACGAGGAGAACGAAGAAGCCACCGAGGTCGGCAAAGATGCTGGCCCAGCCGATGGATTCAAGCGGGCTGTAAATCAGACCGACGTAATGAATCAGGAAGACGCCGACGGGGAGAAGCGCGGCGCCGAGGAGCAGAAGCGCGGCGAGCTTGCGCTTCGCGGATTCGCTGAACGCGACGAACGGCTGCACCAGCGCGAGAAGGAGAGCGAGGTAGCCGAAGTCGATCATGTGGACGTGCGCGTCCACTTTCGTGCCGCGATTCTCGAGAAAGCCGCCGATGGCCATGAAATGCGGCGGAACGCTTGCGGGATCGTGAATGGCTACAGCGTTGGTTGCGGCGAGCAGGTCTGCATTGATGCGCGAGGCGTTCTGATGGAGAACGAAGACGGCGAAGATGTCGCCCCACAACATGCCGATAAGGATCAGCGCGACGCCACCGATGACGAGCAGGCGCCGCGCGCTCAGCGCCGGGAAGGATGCGGCGATCTCTCGGGCGGGAGCGGCGTTCAATGCTTCGGAATGCGATGACATAGATTTTTTTGCGGCCTAGCCCGATATGGGACCGCCCCAAATCTTTCGACTAGCGGAACTTTGGCATCACGTGCTTGGCGAACAGCTCCTGCGTCTTGATGCTTTTCCAGTGCTCCAGGCCGCCGAAATTCGAGACGATGGCCAGTTCGCCGATTCCGCCTTTAGCTTCGAGAGCGCGGACTTGCGAGATAACTTTTTCCGGCGTGCCGATGAAGCCGATTTCTTGATCCACGATTTCGTCGTAGGTCAGCTTCGTCAGGGATTCTAGTGCGCCGCTGGCGTAGAAGCCATAGCCTTTTGCGCGCAGCTCGGCTTGCTTCGCGGGATCCTTGAGCGAATCGACAGGCGAGGCATTGAAGGCGAGGAAATTGTAAAGCGCCTGCTCTACTTCTTTGCGAATTTGTTTTTCGTCTTCGTCGATATAAACCGGGCGGATGTAAACGATGTTCGGCTGGTGGCCGCTCGAAGCGCAGGCGTCCTTGTAGATTTTCAGCGGCGGTTCGAGAATTTTCCACGGCAGCAGCGGCGGCACGAAAATGCCCCAGCCGCGCTCGCCGGCCATTTTGTAGGTGATGTCGCTGGTGCCGCCAGTGTAAAGCGGCGGATACGGCTTCTGCACTGGCTTCGGGACGACCGAGACGTCCTTGAACTTGAAGCATTTCCCGTCGAAGGAGAATTTGTCTTCGGTCCACGCGCGGATCAGAATTTCGATTCCTTCGTCGTAGCGCGGGCGGCTCTCTTCGAGAGCCACGTTGGACATGGAATAGAGCCAGGCGTGGCCGCGGCCGAGACCGCATTCGAGACGTCCATTGGTGAGAATGTCCGCTTCGGCGATTTCTCCGGCGAGGCGCAGCGGATCTTCGAGCGGAATCGTGTGCAGCGCGGTGCGGAAGCGGATGCGCTTGGTGCGTTGCGCGGCAGCGGCAAACATCGCCAGCGGATTCGCGGAAATGGAGAATTTTTGGAAGAAATGGTGATCGATCGTCGAGTACACGTCGAAGCCCACTTCATCGGCGTGCTCGATCTGCCGCATGATCTCCCAAGTGATGTCGTAAAACGGCTTGCCGGGAGGCGTCTGAATTTCGCAGTAGATTCCGAAGCGCATGAGTGAGTTTCCCTTTCCTCGCAAGCTTCGACATCAAGTGCATTGAGACTGGCGGGGAAGTGAAGTGAGGCTGGCTGCTACGAGAGCCAGCCTCACGCTGGAGCTAGAACGTGAATCGGCCTGCGAATTGCAATTGCCGCGGATTGAAGACCGCGCGCGGTGTGCCGAAGAGATTGTTCGGCGAGCCGTCGATGAACGATGGGCCGCCGCAGCCGGAATTCGGTCCGCCTTCGGGACAGAAGTCCGCAGCGCCGTAAGCGGTGTTGAAGAACCGCACGTTCACGGTGTTGAACAAGTTGAAAGCTTCGACCATCAACTCGAGATTCATCTTCTCGTTGAAGGGAATCTTGCGGGAGATGCGCGCGTCCATGGTCTGCAGGGTGTCGCCCTTGAACGTGTTGCGCCCCTCGAGCCCGACGCGGTCGTTATTGCCGAAAACGTCGCCGTTCGAGTCGAAGCCCGAGAAGATCGTGAAGTGCTGCGGGGATTGCAGCGTCACGATGGTGCCGAACTCCCAATCGCGCCAGAGGAGAAAGCCCTGCTTGGGCGATTGAAGGGTGAGGTTGCCGACGAAGCGGTTGCGGACATCATCCGCGGAAAGGGCGCGCTCCTGCTTCAGGTTCAGGCTGTCCTGCGGGATGAGCACGAAGCTGGGATTCGGGCCGTCATCAATGGTCTTCGACAATGTGTAGCTGAGCCCGAAAGCGAAATGGTGGCTGATGCGCTTGTTGACGGTGATGAACATGCCATCGAACTGCGAATCCCAGCGCGAGGTGGCTTCGAAGAAGACCGCGTAACCCGGATCGCGCACGCCAGGATTGAACGCGCCCGATAGAATGCCTGCCGGAGCCGCTGCGCAGGCGCCCGCGTTTCCGGGGGGAAGACCAACGAAGTAAACGTTCTTGCAGCCGGTGGTGCCGCCTGTGGAAGTGTGCTCGATGAACTGGCCACTGGGGTCAGGCTGATTCACGTTGTAGAAACTGCCCAGGTGAATTCCGCGAGTATGCATGCCGCTGATGTTGACGTCGAGATCCTTCATCGGCTGGAACTCGACGCTCGCTGTGGCCTGCGCGCCGTAAGGATTCTTGTGGCCCGCATCGAAGCGAACGATCGTCGATGGTTCAAAGAACGCGCACTGCGAGAGCACCGTCTCGCCGGGGAAGCAGACGTTCGGGAAAGGTACTGCGTCGGGGTATGTGCCGGTCGAGAGGAGACTCTCGAGGCCGACGTTGGTGATGCCAGGTGCGCTGGCGAAGGCGAAGAGCTCGGTGTTGGAGTTTTGTGCGTCTTCGTTGGGCCGTCCTGGATATGTTGCCTGGCCGCCGCAGGAGGGAATTTGGCAGCCGAGCAGCGGCGACGGAATGATTCCATGGAAGAGGCCGGCGCCGGCGCGCAAGACTACGTGCATCGGGCCGCCGAGGTTATAAGCGACGCCAAGTCTTGGATCCACGCCGCCCCAGTACGTATTCAGCAAGGCCTTCGGCCAGGTCTCAAACTCGTAGCGAACTCCTGCGGTGATGGCGAGCTTGTCGGTCGCGCGCCACTTGTCTTGCAGGAAGAAGCCTTCGTAGGTGTGATCGATGATGCCGGTCGCCTGTTTGTCGATCGCCGCCGGAATTCGCCGGCCCTGATAGATCGCTGGATCGAGGGAGGGCTCGCTGAAGCCTGAAGCTGCGTCAAACCGCTCGAAGAATATTACGAACGGATGCGGGCAGACAGGCGCGGTCGCGCAGCCGGTCACGACGCCATCATTTCCGAGGTACGCGCCCAGATTCGCGAAATCGGCCTCGAAGGGATAGAAGAGCGGGAACGTTTCCTGGCTGCGGACCCAGTTGAAATCGCCACCGAAGCTGATGGCGTGCTTGTTGAGGTTAATCGTGAAATTGTCGGTGACTTCGAAGCGCCGCTCGCGATAGAAATCGGGATTGCCGCGGTTCACGCCGGAGGCGAATGTGTTGGAGACTTCCAGGTGCGGCTGCGTTGTGTCGGTGGGGAAGTTGAAGGAGCGGCGCGCGAACTGCATCAGAAGTTCGTTCGTTTTGTTCGTGCCGATCATCGAGGTCAGGTGGCCGGCGATGGACTGGTCGCGGAAGAAGTTGTCTTTGAACGCCGAGGGGAGATCGAAGCCGTCATTGAGCGGGGATTGATTCGTCAGCCGCGCATCGGTGATGAAGTAGCGCGCGAAAAGATAATTGTGCTCGCTGAGATTTTCGTCCAGACGGAGGAACCCATTGTCGAGATTGCTGGTCCGAATGACGCTCGAAAGATCGGGCTCCGCCGGCAGGCCGAGGGCGAGCTTGGCAATATTGATAGAAGTAATATTCTCAATGACCGCGGAATTGTAGTGCGGGGATTCGTCTCGCCGCTGGCCTTCGTAATTGGCGAAGAAGAATGTCTTGTCCTTCGAAATGGGGCCGCCGATGGCCGCGCCGAACTGATTCTGGTGCAAATCGTTCAGGCCGGCGGAGAGAATGCTCTTCGCGTCGACGCTACCATTCTGGTAGTACTCATAGAGCGAGCCGTGGAAATCGTTGGTTCCGCCCTTGGTGATGATATTCACGATGCCGCCGACGGCGCGGCCGTAATCCGAGGTGTAATCGTTATTGATCACGCGGAACTCGCGCACGGAATCCTGCGGCGGCGTGCCGCGCTGGATGCCCGAAACGGTGGAAATATCATCGGCGCCGTCGACGGCGATGAAATTGAAGTGGATGTTCTGGCCGGCGAAGGAGAGCTTAGTTACCGGCTCGACGATTACGTCGGTGCTGCCCGAAGTGGTATCGCCAATCTGCACGCCGGGGGCGAGAAGCGCGAAGTCAATAAACTCGCGGCCATTCACGGGCAAATCTTCAATCTGGCTCTCGGTGACTACGGTGCTTACTTGCGTGCGCGTCGGCTCAATTACTTCCGCCTGGGCCGAGACGACTACCTTCGATTCGGTCGAGCCAACGGACAGTGTGAAATCCAGGACGGCCGCCTGGCCGATTTGCAGCGTCAGCGTCTTCTCCGACTTGCCGAAACCGGAATGGTCAACGGAAATCCGATATTCGCCCACGGGAAGCGAGGCGAAATAATAGTGGCCTCCGTCGGAGGTCTGCACGGTGCGGGAGAGACCTGTAGCCGTATTTACCGCGGCGACGGTCGCCTTCGCAACTACTCCGCCCGAGGTATCAGTCACCTGGCCGGACAACTCGGCGGTCACGGTCTGCGCTCTCAGGCCAGCGTTCAATCCCAGACAACACAGCGCAAGAATCAACGCGAGACAGCACACACGGACGTTCTTCGTCGATATCGACATAATTACCCCCTCGAATTCTGAGAATCCCGGCAGCCCCGGACCGAAATGAGTCGCCCCCACCTTGTGGCGTTTATAATACGGCAGAAAATTTTGTCAAGCCCTTTTGATTCCGATGATTACGGGGATGTCGAATCTGCCTACGGGTTCACGATTTGGCTTGATCACGGCGAGACTCGGTAGTGATCCGCGATGCTTAGCGTTGGGAAGTAATCCTAATCTTGCAATTCAGAAAAAGCCGAGAAGCTTCGCGGCGCCCGCGGCCATCAACAAAATCGCAATTCCGATCAAGACGATCCATATAGACTCGAGTCCGCTCTTCGCCGGGCCGATGGGAACCTCATTCACCTCTTCGAAGTCGAGCACGGCCCCCTGCGCGCCTTCATGCCCGCGGTAGGGATAAAGTTTGGCAAGTTTCACCCGGAACTTGTGCCCTTCTCCAAGCTTGTCCGCGACTTCGGTGTGAGGAGTGACAAATCCGAGCTGTTCACCCGATTTCCTGAGGATCATCAGGGGTTCAGCGCCATTGCGATTGCTGCTGGCTTCCAACTCGAGCTCTTCGCCGACGGTGCAGGCCCGCAGGATTTTCTGGCGGTCGGCGCCGTCGGCGTTCTGTTCGGTAACGCCGCGCAGCTCAACGGAATGATGCCGGCCTACTCCGACCACGCGGGTCGGGGCCCCTAGTAACTCAGCTCTTGCTTGCTCGGTTTGACGTGTCACGACGCACGCTCGTTGCGATCACGCGGACGGCGACATTCGTGTATGGGCGCAACAATATCTGCCGGCGCAGTCGGCGAATTCCGGATAGTGCGCCTCGAGGCCGAGCCGGCTCAAATTTCTTGGCATCCAGGCCGGTGCTTCTCCTGGAGCGGGGATAATTAAACTACTCCCGTCGGAGTTCGCGCGTCAACTCCGCTCTTGCCGTTCTGCAGTACTGGACGTACGCGAACGCAGCCACGTTCCGCGATCCTGCGAGGGTTGTGGCTCAGCTTTCGATTAACGGGGTTATTCGGTTCTGGCTTCGCATCAGTTGACAACTGAGGCGGGGCGGCCCACGATTCGAGTCGGCTCGTGTGCCATGGCGCAAACAGCAAAAGCAGTGCAGTTGAAGCCTCAAACTGTGGAGGCGTTCGATACGTACATTCGCGAGGCCGAAGCAGGGATGGAGCAGACGCTGGATGGGAACGGCTCGTTCCTGTGGTCGGACGGCACCTCAGAGAGAGCTCAATCGGTCCGCGGAGGAAAAGTCGAGGCGCAATTCTGGTCCGGTAAAGGGCCAGTGAAAGTGCCCAATGGTTTAATCCATGACTGGATCGCTGCTGCATTCATTCCTGCCACGAGCATTAAGAAGACCCTGGCGCTGATCCAGGACTACGATAATCACACGGCCATCTACCAGCCTGAAGTGATCGCCTCGAGGTTGATTAGCCGCCAGGGCAACGACTTCCAAATTTACTTACGACTTCTCAAGAAGAAGATCATGACGGTGGTCCTCGATACGGATCATGAGGTTCACTATCGCGCGGTGGACCCAAAGCGCTGGATTTGCCGCTCATATACGACGCGGATTGCGGAAGTGGAAAATGCGGGACGCCCAAAAGAGAAAGTGCTACCGCCCGATTCAGGTTACGGGTTCCTGTGGCGCCTGTACTCCTACTGGAGATTCTTGGAGCGTGACGGAGGTGTGTTCCTGGAGTGTCGTGCTATCTCGCTGACACGAGACGTGCCCCTAGGGCTGGGATGGGTTGTTGCACCAATCATCCAGAACCTCCCTAAAGAATCGTTGGTTAGCACTCTTGAGGCAACGCGACAAGCGCTGAATAACGGCGCGAAATAGTTCTGGTCGCGCTGCCTTCTGACGCAGGAGCCGCTGGGCGGCCACGCGAATGCGACGACGGTCACTTGCGACAGTGACGCCGCGCACATTTTGCCGCCTGAAGTGATTCTATTGTGGTCTTTGAGTTGTGGTTCCGCGCGGCGAGACGTCGCGCCGCTGGTGAGGGAGCTTATGAGCCTATTTGAAGTTACACTGCACGGCACGGAGAGCATATACCTGCTCGCGTCAACCAAATACCGCGCCTTAGAGTTGGTGGGAGACTACTTTGCCGACGCGGGTGAGCCGGACATGCTACAGAAAGGCAAGCCCGTAGTGCGCCAGCTCGATTTGAGCGAAGAACAAATACTCCGCCCGGAACGATGCCGGGCTTGCCCTTTGAATGAATAGACGTTTAGTTGGTTCGGCCTCGGCGCAAGGCGGAGAAGTGGAATCGCCCGCGACGGGAAAATTGTATGCCAGATGTCCGGTAATGCGACTCGCGGGACTCGGCTGAGATGGCACGTGCGGATTTGAAGGGCTCGGCGCCCGAGCGACGGAATGCAGAAAACTCAAACATCTGAATACCTGGCACAGAAATTCCGCGCGTTGCGACGGCTGACGGGCAACACCCCTTTGTTGGGAATTCAGTATCGCTACCGCGGAACGACGCGCTCGATATACGCCAAGTCCGAACAATTGAACATGACCGGCAGCATCAAGGACCGCATGGCCCTGCACATCCTGAGGAAGGCGTACGACGAGAAGAAGATCCATCCGGGCGATATCATCGCGGAAGCCACGAGCGGCAACACTGGGATGTCCTTTGCGGCTATCGGGGCCGTATTGGGTCATCCGGTGTCGATCTTCATGCCCGACTGGATGAGCCATGAGCGCAAGGACCTGATTCGAAGCTATGGCGCCAAGATCGTCTCCGTCAGCAAGGAACAAGGCGGATTTCTCGGCAGCATCCGCATGGCGGAGGAATTTGCCGCGAGCCACCCTGACGTTTTCCTGCCCCGCCAATTCTCGAATGATGCCAACGTGGAAGCCCACGAGACGACCACCGGTCCCGAGATTTACGCGCAACTGGAGAGTGCGGGCCGCCGGCCCGATGCATTCGTGGCTGGAGTTGGCACTGGGGGGACGGTGATGGGCGTAGGGCGATTCCTTCGCAGCAAGAACCCGGGAATCAAGATTCACCCCGTGGAGCCGGCGGAATCCCCAACGCTCTCCACTGGCCACAAAGTGGGCACGCACCGCATCCAAGGCATCTCCGACGAATTCATACCGGCAATCGTGGAACTATCGGCGCTGGATGAAGTCATCGCTGTTTCGGATGGCGATTCGATTTTGATGGCGCAGAAGTTGGCTGCGAAACTGGGCCTTGCTGTTGGCGTTTCCTCGGGATGCAACTTCTTAGCCGCTGTGAAGGTGCACGAGGAGCTCGGGCCTAGCGCGGTAGTGGTTACTGTTTTTCCGGATGACAACAAGAAGTATTTGAGTACGGACCTCCTGCGCGAGGAACCCTGCAAAGAAGGCTATCTGGCGCCGGGGATCGAGCTGCTTGGTCTCGAGGCCTTCCAGCGCGACTGCGCCTTTTGCAAGGACATCGACTGATCCGCGGCTTCCAAGAGGTTTTGAATCGTGGGTGTATCGGATTTGTCCAATAATCAGACTTAGCAGGACTCAGCCCCGTGGTCCGACGATAAGATCCGCATAGCCGACCGTCCGAGATTCCGTGCAATCTCACCGACTCGAGGCGTGCCCTTGGGGCTGGGCTGGGTCGTTGTACCGATCATCCAGAACCTCCCTAGAGAATCGTTAGTTAGCACTCTTGAAGCAACGCGACAATCGCTGCATAACGGCGCTAAATAGTTATTGTTGGAAGTAGTGGAATCGGCCCCGACTCGACAATTGCAGGCTAGATGTCCGCTAATCCGATTGCCAGGATCTATCGGCGCTCCCTAGGTATCGGTGATACAACATGACCTGAAGCGGCCGGTCCTGGAGGCTATCAACTGATGGAGCGGATTGCGGAAGCTTCGCCGGGGCCCAGGGCCAGGATTACCGGTGTCGTTTATTTGCTTTACTTTCTGACGGCAGTATCCGCCGAGACCATCGTTGGCCGGGGCCGGGTTGTTGCATTTGACGCCGTCAACCTCGTCGCGTATGCGTTCTACATCACTGTGACGCTGCTGTTCTATTACATGTTTAAGCCGGTGAGCAGGAGCCTCTCTTTGCTCGCGGCGTTCTTCAGCCTCGTGGGATGCGCCAATGATGTCTTTGGCCTCTTTAATCTCGCTCCCTACAAGATCAACTCCCTGGTATTTTTCGGACCTTATTGCCTCCTACTCGGCTACCTCATCTTCAGGTCGGTTTTTCTGCCCCGAATTCTGGGCGTGTTGATGGTGTCTGCCGGTGTGGGTTGGCTGATCTTTCTGTCACCGCTCGGAAATCATCTGTCCACCTTCCTTCAGGTCCTCGGCTTCCTGGCGGAAGCTTCGCTGATGCTGTGGCTCATCGCGAAGGGCGTGAACGTTCAACGATGGAAGGAGCAGGCCGGCGCGGCGGTCGAGTGACGAACCACTTGAAGTAATCCACATACCCGGTAAACGCAGAAACCGGAAACTGAAGCAGCGCGAGGACGACGATCTGGTTCGCTCGATTTCGCGTGTCGCGATAGAATCGCCCGGGCTGGCTTGGGAGGGTCCTGATGAAGTTTGGGCGGTGGTGCGTTTCGGGTGTGGTCGCGGGCGTTCTCTTGTGCGTTTTGGGTGCGGCAAGTATCGCGGCGCAGACGCTCAAGGACGAGACGCTGAAGGGGATGAAGTGGCGGCTCATCGGTCCGTTCCGCGGCGGACGCGTGCTGGCTGTTACCGGCGTCGCGAACCAGCCGAATATCTATTATTTCGGCGCGGTGGCCGGGGGTGTTTGGAAGACTGCTGACGGCGGGCTCACTTGGTCGCCGATTTTCGATAAGCAACCGATTGCCTCGATCGGTGCGATGGCTGTCGCGCCCTCCGACCCGAATATCATTTACGTTGGCACCGGCGAAGCGTGCATCCGGGGCGA
>Ga0310037_10000572_pt1 | contig 23137 bp, 19 predicted proteins | sample Sb_taG_11_FD_200239 | JGI IMG/M metagenome (GOLD analysis project Ga0310037, IMG submission 200239) | Peat soil microbial communities from Weissenstadt, Germany - Sb_50d_3_AS metaG (v2) (version 2) | ecosystem: Environmental > Terrestrial > Soil > Wetlands > Peat | place: Germany: Weissenstadt...
GCCTCGCGCACCGCCTGGGTGGCGGTATCAGAGCCATCGGTCCCGACCACGATCGAGTTGAACATGATCCCCCTTGCCAGATTGGAGGCGAGCCCTCGCGGCCAGCCGACCCGGATCTTACCCACACCCGCACAAACCCAGGCAGCCGCGAGTTCAGCCGACCGGCACGAGCTTCTCCCGGGCGCGCTCGATGAAGGGCAGCTGGGCGCGGGCACCAGTCGCCTCGGCCGCCGCGGTCGCCTGATCCAGCGCGTCTGTTGCCATTGCGACCTTGTCAGGCCCGTCGCCGGCCAGGAGCGCCTCGGCCAGCACCCGGCAGCAGGTGGCGAGAGCGGCCTTGTTGCCACGCTCGCGCGCGAGCGTCACCGACTCCCGCGCGGCGTCCAGGGCCCGTTGGTGATCGCCTGCGCTCAGCAGCGCCTCGGACAACCCCGCGAACCGCAACGCCTCGAACTCCAGGCCGGTGCGCGTCTCGCGTCCAAGCTCGATCGAGCGCTCGATCGTGACGATCGCCTCGTCCGATTCGCCAAGCATCAGGCGAGCGGCTCCAAGACAGTAAAGGGCATACATCCGCGAGAAGGCGTCGCCGATCCGCTCGGCGATCTCATATCCCTGGGTTGCATGAGAGAGCACCGTCTCGATCTCCCCGGTGAAATATGCCAGCACGACATACATGCAGTGCGTCCAGCCCTGGTTCTCGAGATCCTCCTGCTCCTGAGCGACCAGCAACGCGCAGTCGAGCTCGGACGCCGACTCCTCGAGGTAACCCATGTTGATCAGGATCATCCCTCTCATCCACAGGCAGGTTGCGTAGGGGCAGACGAGGGTGATCCCGCCGCCGAGCGTGGGGTCCTTGGCGCCCAGCGCGATTGCCTCGTCCGCTAGCGCGAGCGCGTCGCCCAGCCGCCCTCGGACGAATTGCGAATAGATCGGAACGAGCAGCGACAGGATGCGCATGGCGGGGTCGCCGAGCTCGCCGCTCAGACGATCGAGTTCCTCCGCGAGCTCGCCGTACTCCTCGAGATGTCCGGTCATGCCCCGCACGTTCGCGTACGCCGAGGTGATCAGCAGCAGGCTCACACGGTTGTCGGTTCGCTGCGCGAGCTCCCTGCCGGCCTCGTAGTGCGCGCTCGCCTCCTGCTCTGAGATCCCCAGCCGCCAGCCGTAGTTCAGTCGCCAGAGGCGAGCGGCGAGCGCCAGCCCGCTTGACTCGTCCGAGTCGGGTAGAGGCTGGACAAGCTCTGAGACCTTGCGCCAGTGACGGACCGCCTCGGAGATGTCGCTGAGGCCGACCCAGGTGGCGGCGCGTGCGCTCCATCGCGCCGCGGCGAGGGGATCCCCGGCTGCCTCCCAGTGCTGGGCGAGCAGCGCGGCGCGCTCATCCAGCTTGTCGGGGTAGAGCTCCTCAAATGCTTGCGCGACGCGGCGGTGCACCGCCGCGCGGCGCTCGCCGAGCTGCGATCCGTAGGCCACCTCCTGAGTCAGCGGGTGCTTGAACGCGTAGACCGCCTCGGGGTAGAGCTCCTGCTCATACAGGAACTCCGCCGCGATCAGCGCCCGCAGCGCAGGCTCGAACTCGCCGTCACCGAGCGCGGCCGCTCGCGCCAGAACCGGCTCGGAGAACTCCCCGCCGATCACCGCCGCGCTCTGAAGGAGGCCCTTCTCGCGCTCGGAGAGCCGGTCGATCCGCGCGGCAAGGATCGTGTTGACCGTCGGCGGGACACCGGTTTCCTCGACCGGACGCACCAGCCGGTAGTCACCCCGCTTGCCCTCGATATTGCCGGATTCAGCCAGCGCGCGCACGACCTCCTCGATAAAGAACGGGTTTCCGGCTGTCCGCTCCTGGATCAGGTCGGGGAGACCGTTCAGCGAGGGATCCTCGCCGAGCAGCTCCACGAGGAGCGCCCTGATCGCTTCCGACCCCAGCGGCGCGAGGGAGATCTGGCGGTAGTAGGACTTGCGCATCCAGGGGGCGCTGTACTCGGGGCGAAAGTTCAAGATCCCGAGTGTGCGCGAGCCCTGGATCGCCTCGACGAACTGAGTTACGAAGAGCTCGGTGCCGGGATCGAACCAATGCGCATCCTCGAGCAGGTTGATCCCGGGGTTGCTCTGGCTGCTGGTGTGAACCAGACGCTTGACCATCTCGAGCAACGCCCGCTGCCGGGCATCGGGATCCATGCGCGGAGCCGGGCGATGCGGGTCGGGTACCGCGAGGAAGTCGAACACCAACGGCAGGCTCTCGGCGAAGGCATCGTCGAGCAGGAGCATCCGCCCGGCGATCTTCTCGCGCGCCTGCTGGTCGGAGTCGGACTCGGCGATCGCGAAGTAGCTGCGCATCATCTGCAACACCGGAAGGAACGGGATCTCCCTGCCGTGCGCCTGGCCCTGAGCCTCATACACCGGGATGCCCCGCCTTCGGCAACGCTCCACGAACTCGTGGCAGAGCCGGCTCTTGCCGACACCAGCCTCGCCGACCACGCCGACGACCGCACCGTTGCCGCTGCGGGCCTGCTCGAGTGCCGCGTCCAGCGTCGCAAGCTCGTCCCCGCGCCCCACGAACCGACTGAAGCCGCGCGCCCGCGAGATGTCTAGGCGCGTGTGCGCGCCGCCGGCGCCCGCCAGCGCATGCACCCTGACGGGCTCGCTGACACCTTTGACGTCGAACTCGCCGAGGTCGTCGAAATCGAGATAGCCGGACACGAGCTTCGCGGTGTGCTCGGTGAGATACGCCTTGCCCGGCTCAGCGAGGGACTCCATCCTCTGCGCCAGGCCCACCGTATGGCCGACAGCCGTGTATTCGACGCGGAGGTCCTCGCCGATCTGTCCAACGACGACCTCGCCCGAGTTGATCCCCATCCGCACCGAGAAGCTCAACCCCTCGCCGCGGCGTACCTCGGTCGCGTAGGCAGCGAGCTCACGCTGCAGCGTCAACGCCGCCCAACATGCGCGCTGAGCGTGGTCCTCATGCGCGAGCGGGGCGCCGAAGAGCGCCATGATCCCATCGCCGGTGAACTTGTCCACGGTGCCCTCGAAGCGGTGAACGCCGTCGCAGAGAATCGTGAAGAAGCGATCCATGATCGACCGCCAGAGCTCCGGGTCGGTCCGCTCAGCGAGGTCCATCGAGCCGATCACGTCCGCGAACAGCACCGTGACCTGCTTGCGCTCCCCATCCAGATCGGCCCTGGCGTCACGGATCTTCTCCGCCAGGTGCTCGGGGGTGTGAGCGCGCGGATCGCGCCGGCTGGCGGGTTCCGATCCGGCTGGCGTCCCCTCCCCTTCGCCCGCCGAGGAACCCGTGCCGCTCAGCGCGTGCCCACACGCATTGCAGAACTTCTTGCCCGCAGGGTTCTCCGCGCCACACTCAGGGCAATCCGCCACCGCGGCAAGCGACGCGCCGCAGCCCCCACAGAAGACAGCGTCGTCCGGATTTTCATCGCCACATGACCGGCACTCCATCGGATTCCCCCTTACGGGGCGGGAACGCTACCACTCAGCGGACCGAAGCGATGCTCTTTGAAGCGTGGCAACCCTCCACAGCACGGGGTGATGATCGGCTTTCACCGGCCGCTGACGCAGCACCTCGCCATCATAAAGCCGAGTCGCAGCCAAGAGCAGCCGTACGCCGCGAACACGGAGGCGACGCAGCCCTACCGAAGCAGGCGCAAGAAAAATAGGAACACGTTGAGTACGTCGAGGAAGATCCCTACAGCAACCACTGCGAGCTCACACGACAGCTCCGTTCCCGCCATCCCGGACCCTCGCAGCTAGCGCTGTCTCATCTGGTCGATGTAGCATCACCTCAACGCGAGCGAGGAGGTCATGATGGCAACGGTTGGGCGCGACATCGCGAATGTGGAACTCACCGACTCTGAGCTGTGGCTCGACGGTCCGCCGCACGAGGTCTTCAGAGAGATGCGCAGCGGCTGTCCGATCCACTGGACCGAGAGCTTCGAGCTGTTTCCCGAGGAGCCCGGATTCTGGTCGGTGACGACCGCGGATGACGTCCACACGGTCAGCCGCGACTGGAAGACCTACTCATCGGAACGCGGTGGGGTGCTGGTGGCCGCGGCCGGCTTTCCGCTCGAGCTGGCGCAGGCGATGTTCATCGGGATGGACCCGCCCAAGCACGACCGCCTGAAGGCGCTGTTCCAGGCGGGCTTCACGCCGAAGCGGATCGCCGCTCACGAGGACGCGATCCGGGCGATCGCCGTCAGGGTCCTGGACCGATTGGAGGGCCCGCCCGCCCGGCAGACGTGCGATCTGGTGAGCGATGTCGCACAACCGATCGTCGCGCGGGTGATCGGGAGCTTCATGGGGATCGACGAGCAGGACGACGCGATCTGGGCGAGACTCATGAACTCGACGCTCGGCGCCGCCGACCCGGACCTCAATCCCTACGGTTTCGAGGGCGCTGTGGAGAGAGACATACCCGAGATCTTCGAGCGCTGCCGCAAGCTGATCGCCGAGCGCCTCCAGCACCCCACCGACGATCTGACGAGCGTGCTGGTGCACGCCGAGATCGACGGGGAGAAGCTCGAGGAACACGAGATCGTGATGGGCTTCTTCCTGCTGATGGCCGCCGGCAACGACTCGACGAAGGCGACCTACTGCAGCGGTATGCGGGCGTTGATGGACAACCCAGACCAACTGCGACTGCTGATCGACGATCCGTCCCTGATTCCGAGCGCGGTCGAGGAGTCCCTGCGGATGTTCCCCGCCTTCGCGCACTTCCGCCGCACCGCCACATGCGATACCGAGCTGCACGGGCAGAAGATCAAAGAGGGAGAGAAGGTGGTGATGTGGTACGTCTCGTCGAACCGCGACGAGACCCGCCATCGGGACCCCGACCGCTTCGACGTAAGCCGCACCGAGGAGCACCAGGCGTTCGGCGCCGGTGGACGCCACACCTGCCTTGGGCTCGCGCTCGCGCGCCTGGAGCTGAGGATCATGTTCGAGGAGACGCTGAAGCGCTATCCCGAGATCGAGCTCGCGGGCAGGCCGGCGTTCGTCGAATCGCTGTTCATCAATCAGCTGAAGACGCTGCCCGTGCGGCTGGCGCCGTAGAACGCCGTTCGTTCATCCCTTCCGCGCGAAACGGTACTGACGTTCCCACACAATGTCATCGGCGAAATACTTCCCGACCCCCTCCAAATCGCCCCTCCTGAAAGCTTCATAGGCGGCGCGTGCGACCTCTACGTTCTCGGCGGACATCGTCTCTCCCATCTGTCGTGTGTGGGGCTCAAGCCCACATCGGTCAGTCCACGGCCACCGTAATAGATCACGTCCGCTCCTCCATCGCCCTGGTCAGAGCGAGTCTATCCTCACGCTCCACCCTAGGCAGCGCGCCAGCGGCGGCTTTTATGCGTAGCGCAGGGTGGATCGCGGTTCGAGCTGATGGTCCGATACGTTCGATGCTCGTGCAGGCGTCTCGGAGTGTTCCATCGGGGTGTCCATCCACTGCTCCAGCTCGCCGGGCGGCAGCGGCGTGCTGAAGTAGTAGCCCTGTATGAGCTGGCAGCCGAACGAGCGCAGCAGGTCGAGCTCCGCGATGGTCTCGACACCCTCGGCGACGACGCGCATGCCCAGGCGATCGGCAAGCGCGATCGTGGCACTGACGATCGTGGCCGCGGTGGGGTCGTCGACCATGGTCGCCACGAACGAGCGGTCGATCTTGATCTCGTCCACCGAGAACTGCCTCAGATACGCCAGTGGCGAGTAGCCGGTGCCGAAGTCATCGAGCGAAACTCCCACGCCCAGAGCGGTGATCGCGCCCAGCACGGCCATCGTGTGCTGTGCGTCTGCCATCAGCACGCTCTCGGTGATCTCGAGCTGAAACAGGTGTGGCGGCGTACGCCAGCGCTCCAGGATCCGGCGCAGGTCCACGACGAACGTGGCGTCGAGCAGATTGGTCGCTGAGACGTTGACGGCCATCGTCAGCTCACGGCCGCCGGCGAGCCACGCGGACTGCTGTTCCAGCGCCTGATCGAGCACCGCCGCGGTCAGCTCGCGCATGAAGCCCGTCTGCTCGGCGAGCGGGATGAAGCCCTCCGGGGCGATCCGCCCGCGCTTTGGGTGCTGCCAGCGCACGAGCGCCTCGACGCCATGGACCTTGCCCGTGAACGCCTCGACCTGGGGCTGGTACTCGAGCACGAGCTGGCCCTGCTCGATCGCTCTCGGAAGCTCCGCGATCAGGGCCAGCCGCTCAGGGGTGTGAATGTCACGCTCGGCGACGTAGAACTCGTAGAGCGTGCGAGCCTCCTTGGCCTGATACATGGCGACATCGGCGCGTTGCAGCAGACCGTCGGCGTCATCCGCGTCGCCAGGAAAGACGGCGATGCCGATGCTCGCGCGGACAGCGATGCTCGTTCCCTGCAGCTGAAATGGCTCGTGCAGAGCGCCGTCGATGCGCTTCGCGAGTGTTTCGCTTGCGTCGGCGTCGCGCAGGATCAGAGCAAACTCGTCGCCGCCGAGACGCGCAAGCGTTTCCCCGCCCCGCAGGACGCTCTGCAGACGCGGCCCGAACTGCTGCAGGAGCAGGTCTCCGGCATAGTGCCCGAGCGTGTCGTTGATCTCCTTGAAGCGGTCGAGGTCGATCAGCAGCAGCGCGAAGCTCCCGCCATGCGCGCGGGCCCCCTCGATCACCTCCTGCATCTGGAGGAAAAGATGGCGGCGGTTGGGCAGGCCGGTGAGGTCGTCGGTGCGCGCCTGACGGCGGCTGTCAGCGAGTTGCGCCACCTCCCTGAAGGTGAGCGCCACTCGCACCAGCGCCAGCAGCAACGCTCCCGTGGCCAGCGCCTCGGCGATCACACCGAGATGGACGTAGTTGGAGCGAATCAACAGAAACAGTGCCGTCAGGGTAAATGCCGCCGGCGCGGCAATCACCGCCCAACCCTCCAAGCGCAGCTCGGTCTGCTCGCGCGGCCTCTGCCACGCTGAGTATGCAAGCAGCGTCATTCCGGCCGGCCAGAGAACATCCAGCAGCGTGCCCACCTGGTAGGTGTTGTCCGCCACGCGGATGAGATAGATGCTGTCGGCGATCGCGAGCGTGAGGAAGCCCACGCCGATCAGCACCCACGTGCGCCCCGGACGCCAACCGGTGAGCGCGAACGCCCCGACCACAAAGGCCACCATCAACAGGTCGCCGAGCGGGTAGGCGAGGTTGGTCGCCACGACGGCGAAGCTTCCATGTGTGCTGCGAATCACCGGCTCGAGCACGAGCGTCGCGCCGAGCGCCGCGACCGCGAGCCCACCGATCGCTCCGTCCAGCCAGACGCTCGCGTGAAAGCGCCGCACGTGCGCGCGCACCAGCAGCACCAGCGAGGCATAGGCAGCCATGTAGAACAGCAAATACCCCGCGTCGCTCAGCGACGGTGACGGCGGGTTCTTTGCGTACTCGATCGCCAGCGTGTAATACAGTTCGCCCGCCGTCCAAAACGCGAGCGCGAGCGCCATCGCAATCCATACCCCCCGCTCGGCGCGCAGCATCATCGCGCGGGCGAAAGTCAGACCGGCAAGAGCCATCAGCAGGGCGTTGGTGAGCCAGTCGTTGACCAGGCTGTTGAGGCTCGGACCCCCGAGCGCGCCTCCGTCGTGGGCCGCCAGCACCACGAGCCCGACAAGCACGAACAGCCAGATCGCTCTCAGCACGGCCCGCGTGAGGACCGGGCGATCGGACGCGAGCGGCAGCAACGAACGCCTTGAGTTCAGACGAACCATTGAAACAATATCGGCGCAGAGACACGGCAGCATTACTCGTGAAGCCGTCCGTGCGCACGGGTGGTAACCCGCGCGGGTCTCTACGCGTGCTGTGGCGCTTGCGCCAGGGCGGGAGTGGTGTTCTGCGCCCAGTCCTTGAGGAACTTCTCGGTGGCGGCTACGTTGAGTGGTCGGGCGAACAGGAAGCCCTGTCCGTTGTCGCAGTCCTCGCCCCTGAGCAGGGAGAGCTCTTGCTGTTGCTCGATGCCCTCCGCGAAGGTCTCGATCGACAGCGACTTGCCGAGTTGCACGAGGGTGCGGATCAGCGTCTCCCCCTCCTGGTTGTCCTTCAATCCCAGGATGAACGAGCGGTCGATCTTCAATGCGTCAACGGGGAACCGTTGCAGGTGAGCGAGCGAGGAGTAGCCGGTGCCGAAGTCGTCGATCGCGATCCGCACGCCGAGCTGCTTGACCGCAACCAGGCGCCGCGCGGTCTCCTCGATGTTCCGCATGAGCGATGTCTCGGTGATCTCGATCGTCAGCGCTTCCGGGCCCAGGCCGCTGTGGGAGAGAGCTTCTTCTACGTCGAGGATGACCTGATCAGAGTCGAGCTGGCGTCCGGAGACGTTGACGGCCATCCCGATCGGGTATCCGGCCGCTCGCCACGCCGCGCCCTGAGCGCAGGCCTCCTCCAGGACCCACTTGCCGATCTCCGTGATCAGCCGTGTCTCCTCCAGCAGCGGGATGAAGTCATCGGGTTGAACGATGCCGCGAACTGGATGCTTCCAGCGGATTAGGGCCTCCACTCCGGTTGGCCTCATATCACGGAGATCGAGGGTGGGCTGATAGGCGAGGAAGAACTCTTTGTTATCGACTGCTTCGCGCAGGTCCATCTCGAGCTGCATGCGATTCTGCACGGTGTCCTTCATGCCCGTCTCGAAGACGACATGGCGATTCTTGCCATCCCACTTCGCGCGGTACATCGCGATGTCCGCCTCGCGCAGGAGCTCCTCGGCCGAGCTTTGGTCCCCCGCCGCGATCCCGATACTGGCTGTGACGGTCACGCGAGTCTCGCCCTCTGTGCCGAGCGTGAATGGCTCCTTCAGCGTCTCTAGCAGGCGCTCGGCGATCAGCTCGGGGCCCACATCCAGCAAGAGCTCATCGGAGATCACCACGAACTCGTCGCCGCCCAAACGGCCCAGCGCGTCGGTGCCGCGGGTCGCACCGTCGAGCCTGGCGGCGACCGCTTGCAACAGTTCATCGCCGGCCGCGTGGCCGAGCGTGTCGTTGATGTCCTTGAAGTTATCGAGATCAACGAACAGCGCCGCCACCGGCGTCTGGCTGCGACGCGCGCGCGCGAGCATCTGCTCCACACGATCCAGGATCAGCGTCCGGTTCGGCAACCCCGTCAACGGGTCGTGCGTCGCCAGGAACGACAGCTCCTCCTCGCGCCGCGCGAGCTCTTCATCCGTCAGCCGCCGCTCAGCCTCAAAGCTCTCACACATCCGCAGAACACTGAACTCCAGGCTCAGCTGCAAGATGTTCCACGCCCCCCACAACGTGTTCTGCGAGACACCCAGCTGCGTCGCGGAGTCCTTCAGCACCTCGGCCATCACATTGCGCCACCAGTAACAGCGGCGGGTCACCTCGTTCAGCGACGCCGCGCGGTGTGCCGCGAGCTCGGCGAAGATCTCCCACGTTTCCCGGCCGGCCTCAATCGCCACCTCCATACCCTCACCCGCGATCCAGCGGGCCACCGCCATCGTCGAGCTGTTGCAAATCCTCTCAAAGCTCTCCTGAACCAAGGCATCGACGACTTCGCCCGATCCCGACGTTTGCGCGACCGTCTGCTCGAGCACATCCCCAGCCCGCGCCTTCAGCGCCTCGCCAAGACGACGCAGGTCCTCCCCAGCCTCATCCGCTGACACGGACGGCGGCAGCGGGACACGCATCCCACCATTCCCCAAGCTCGAGCGTTGACGAGACATAGCAACTCAACAGATCGGCAGCCACCACCCATTCCATAAGCTCGACTATTGCGCAGTAGGCGAGCGTCTGCGTGCGCGGCGTCTCATGCAGTCCCGACCATTCGCCGATGATCGGAACGAGGGACCGGCATGATGCTGGGCCCTCACCTCGTGAGCAAAGCCGAACTACCCAGTCAACAACGCTCGCACAACGGTTTTTTCTCGGTGGTTGCGGGAATCTCGCCGCGGGAGGGGTTGCGCGCACCTCCGAGCACGCTACTTTGCTCGCAGACGCGGAACCGAGCCGCAAAGAGCGAGGCCATCGAGGTGTGAGGCCGCGCCACCCAAACCGGAGCGCCAAAAGCGAACCGGGGCGGGTTCCTCAAGCGGCCCGGAACCGCGTCGATTACGTTCAGGCTCGGGGACGGATCAACGGCGATGCGCGGTGAAGCCCTAGGCTCGCGGTCACGACGCGCACCACGTGCCGACGCGCCGCGCGGCCTGAATGCTCGACCACGCGAGCAGGGCGAGCAGGCGGCGATCGGCCGGCTCGTGGGCTCGGTAGGCGGCGACGGCCGCGTCGTCGATTTGGTGCGGCGCCAGGGCGGCGAGCAGACCCAGGCGCGCGGCGGGCGCTTCGGGCTCGGAGAGCTCGGTGACAGCGGGCTCGACCCACGCGCGGCTGAGCTCCTGATCCTCCCCGCTCCACGCCCCGACACGGTCTTGCACGACCGCGCGAGCATCGCTGCCCATCGCCTCCTGCACCTCGTCCTCGATCACGGCCGTGAAGCCGGCGAACGCGTCCGCCACGGGCGGGCTGCCCTTCGCCCAGCCCATGTCCTCGGGCAACTCGGCCTGCTCGACGAACCGCAGGGAGTCGCCGGCCGTCTTCGGTCGCTTGACAGCGCGCGCGAACAGCCGCGGAGCAATCCGTGTCGTCAACGGACGCAACGCCCGAGGCCCGGGGAACGGGCTCGGTGAGGCCAGGATCGTGACCATCCGGTTGATGTAGTGAAAGGCAGCCGCGGTGCCGATCAGCTCCGGCGCAAGCTCAGCGTCAAATGGAGGATCGGCCAGCACGGCAGCTCCGGGAGAACGCGTGGCCGCCGCCCACCTGGCGAGGTCGCGTGTCTCTCCGTCGACGCCCTCTCTCTTCTCCCCCACCAACAGCGAGCCGGCAAGCGCACCCCGCCCGTCTGCGCGAAGCATCGTCGTATGCGCATCAACGCAGTAGGGGCAGGAGTTGATCTGCGAGACGACCGTCGCGACGAGCTCGGTCAAATGGCGTGGCGCGCGACCGGCGACGAGCGTCTCTCGGCACACCGCCCAGACGCCGCCCAGCAGGCGCGGGCTCGCGGAATGCAAGAGAAACGGGTCGGGCACAGCGCCGAAGTCACGCCGAATCTGCCCGTAGATCTCGGCCACACGGCCGGTCGCGTCACCGGGGGAGACATCCTCTACGTATCTGATCACGTGGATCCTCTCGAGGTGAAGAGCACCCGTTGGCTAGCCGTGTTCCCATTCGGGTGTGTACGCCAGGAAGTGCGGTAAGGCGAGTGGGTGTTTGATCTCTCGTCGCCGGTGATCGTGGTGGTGGCCGGTCACGAATGGCCTCCACTCGCGCGGTGGTCCCTCCAGGCAACGAGGTCGAGGATGCGCGGAGCGCGAGGAGCTCATCCGCACACCGTAACCCCTCACGGAAGACGACCGCCGTGTTGAGGATCGGGCGCGGCAGGCTGCATCCGGTCGGCCCCATCCATCTGGTCCATGTAGCATCACCGCAACGCAACTTGGGAGGTAGGGGGATGGTCACGGTTGGGCGTGACATCGGGACGGTGGAACTGGCGGACAAAGAGCTGTGGCTGGACGGGCCGCCGTACGAGGTCTTCAAGGAGATGCGCAGCGAGTGCCCGATCCACTGGACGGAGCGCTTCGATGAGTTCCCCGAGGAGGCCGGCTTCTGGTCGGTGACGACCGCGGAGGATGTGCACACGGTCAGCCGAGATTTCAAGACGTACTCCTCGGAACTCGGCGGCATCACGGCGTTCGCGGAGATCTTCCCGATGGAGCTCGCGAGGGCGATGTTCATCGGCATGGACCCGCCCAAGCACGATCGCTTGAAGGCGCTGTTCCAGAGGGGCTTCACGCCGAAGCGCATCGCCGACCACGAGGAGAGGATCCGGGAGATCGTCCTCGGTGTGCTCGATCGGTTGAAGACCCCGCCCGCCCCGCCCGCCCGCGAGACGTGCGACCTGGTGAGCGATGTCGCCCAGCCCGCCGTCTCGCGTGTGATCGGAAGCTTCATGGGCATCTCCGAGGACGAAGACGCGATCTGGGCGCGGATCATGAACGCGACGCTCGCGCCCGACGATCCCGAGCTCGCCCCTGAAGGGATTGAGGGTGTGCTCGCAAAGGAGATCCCCGAAACGTTCGAGCGTTGCAGCGTGCTGATCGCGCAGCGGCGCGAGAACCCGACGGACGATTTGCTGAGCGTGCTGGTGCACGCGGAGGTCGAGGGGGAGAAACTGGAGGAGATCGAGATCGTCATGGGTTTCTTCCTGCTGATGGCCGCGGGCAATGACTCGACGAAGGCGACCTATTGCTCGGGTATGCGCGCGCTGATGGAAGACCACGAGCAGATGCAGTTGTTGCTGGATGACCCGTCGCTGATCCCCGATGCTGTCGAGGAGTCGCTGCGGATGTTCCCCGCCTTCGCGCATTTCCGCCGCACCGCCACCTGCGACACGGAGCTGCATGGGCAGAAGATCAAAGAGGGCGAGAAGGTCGTGATGTGGTACGTCTCCTCCAATCGCGACGAGAGCCGGTATGAGGATCCGGACCGCTTCGACCTGCGCCGCAAAGCTGAGCACCAGGCGTTCGGTGCCGGGGGACGGCACTTCTGCCTTGGCACCGCGCTCGCGCGACTCGAGCTGAAGATCCTCTTCGAGGAGACGCTGAAGCGCTACCCGCGGATGCAACTCGACGGGCGGCCGGTGGCGGCGGAGGCGATGTTCGTCAACCAGCTCAAGACGCTGCCCGTACGGCTGACGCCGTAGTTCCTCAGTGGCGCACTTCTTCGGTCGGCACGGAGGCGGTGGGCGTCGAGGTCGCACCGTCACTCGGGCGGTGCTGTCCGATGCCGCCCGTACAGTTGCATGCGTTGCGCGCGTTGCGCTAGTTGCACAGAGCTGCTAGGCTAGACCGAAGGAGATCACCACCAATGACTGTTCAGACCCTCAGCTACGAGCGGGACCCAGCCGCGTTTCCGACGCTCAGCGAAGCCGCCGAGATGATCGGCGTCGACAAGTCGACCATGTCCCGCGCGGACATCAGCGTGGTGCAAGCCGGCGCGAACAAGCGGGTGCTTCCAAGTTCGTTGCTCACCGTCGCGATCACCAAGCGGCGGCGGCCGGTCACGCAGGTCGCGGCCGCCCTGATCAGTTATACGCGAGCACATGCACCTGCCGAGCTGGAGGCGGTCGAACGAGAGGTCGATGAGTTCTTCGCTTCGATGAGGGAGGTCGGGACTCCGTCGATCTCACGCGATGACTTCTTGGACGAGGCACGTCGCTTGCTCACCGCTGCCGAGTTCAAGAGTCTTGAGCGTCGCTACGACGAGGCGCTCGCTCGTCGTCCAGCGGAGCTCGTCAGCAGCTACGAGGGCGAGGACGCCTAGTCCGCGGGTTCGGCGGGCTGCCGGAATGCCCGTTGCCCAACTCTGGCGTATGGCGGGCGGCTCACCTGCTCGAATCCCAGGATCCGCAAGTCCTGCTCGACGCCCGGAGCGGCTGAGATCATCTCGATGAAATCCGGGCGCCGCAGCTTCTTTGCAGCCGCTTGAACGTATTGGGTCAGGTACCAGGCGGCCACGTAGGAGCGTGCCCGATGAGCGTTCGGAGGACCGGCGTTTGCCGGTCCTCCGCGTATAGCGTGAGCGTCCGGCGGGGTGCTCGCGCGCACGCTGCGCGAGCGGGCGCACGAGAACGTCCGTAGCAGACAGCTCGAAGCCGACCTGCCGGCGAGCGGCCCGACACCTTCCATCAATACCCGACGCTGTAATGGCTGGTGTGGTGGCAGCCGTCCAGCTTGAAGTGGTGTTCGCTGACGGTGCTCAGAAAGACGACGATGCCCGGTGACTGGCAGTGGATCTCGCCTGAGATGCCTGAGGCGTGCGCGTGCACGACGGTCCGCGGGTTGGTGCCGGTCCAGACATGGTCGACCGTGTCGTTGGCGTAGATCACGTTGCGGCCGTTACCGGCACGGATCGTGGCGCTCTGCCACCGCGGCTCCCCGTTTGGGTGGGTTATATAAGGCCATTCTCACCCTGTGATGGGATGAGATGAAGGAGAACAATTGGCTGACCCAACCCGGGTTATCTTCGTCCCACAGCGCCCACTCGCCGAACGCAAAGGGCTTGCCGGGATACTCGGAGTAGAAGCGCTGCAGGCCGCTGAAGTTGGGAAACTTGCTGTAGAAATCGGTTCCAACCGAATCTACATATGCATTACCCGGGTAGTAGGCGGCCGTTCTACAGCGGCGGAACCTTCGCTGGCGCGGGCACAGCCTCGATCAGCGCACGGCCGGCACGCTCGATGGTGGGCCCGTCCTCCCCGGCACTCTGCTCATTCATAGCCGCCCGATTGTAAGCCGGGTCTGTCGGGTTGCCGGTCGGCGTGCTCAGACGAGCGTGCACGGACGGTGGGGCCCGGGCAGTTCGAGGCCGAGCGTGTCGAGGATGTCGATGATCGGGACGACGATTCCGGGCGTGTTCTCGTCAATGGCGTTCCGGTCTGTGCAGGCGAGTCCCACGAGCATGCCTACGACACAGTCGTCATCGTCGATCACTACGGCGCCAGAGTCACCGGGCTTGGCGAACGGTCCTTGATCGCCATACACGCGGAAGACGCGCAGGTATCTACGGAACGTGCTGGCGCCGTCGGGTAGCTGCGACTCGAGAAGCGCTGAAATCGCGAATGGCTCCAGCAAGCCACTGGTGAGCTTTGGCTCGGTGATGCCGCGCTTGTGCACGATCACCGGGTTGTCATTGACGGCGGTCGCTTCGACATCGCGGGCGATCCCAGAAGGACCATGCTCGCGGACGATGTCCTTGAGCGTCACGCCATCGACTGTGGCGATCAGCGACGCATCGAGCTCGACCTCCTGGCGTGGTTCGGGGGGATGGCTCGAGTGGACGTGGCCCACGATCGGGTCTCCCGAACCGGGAACCCCGCTGTTCTCGGCAAGCAGCACGTCGGTCCTCTCAGACCCATGCGCCCACGAAAGGCTGCCGATCACGTGAGCGGCGGTCAGTAAGAACGTCCTGCCGGTCTCGACCTGCCGTACAGGAAGGCCGTACGCACCGGTTTGCATTGTTCGCCCGCGTACATCCACGCCTCCGCGGTACAGGGCGTCCCCCGGCCCAAGCTTCAGGCGGCGCAAGAGCTAGATAGTGTGATATGCGACCGCGTGAACCGCGACACCGGTGCGGTAGGAGACGACAGGCAGACCTTCGAATGTGCTGGGAAGGTCCATGTCGTCCGTCACGCCGACCGAGACGCACCACGCTGTCTTATCGGCGTTAGGGCGCACCGACACGGACGAGAACCCTGGTTGCTCGCAATGCTCGCGGAAGAACCGCAAACGGATGCGCTCACGCTCTCCTCGATCAAGCTGCTGGATGGTGTCCACGAGTCGATGATACCCTTCAATTCGGCGTCTGTGAAGGAATCGACCGGTGCGGCAGCTCGCTTGAGCAACAGCTCGCCCCGTCAGAGCTGATGCCCTGGCTACGAGCCTCGCAAGATGTCGCGCCGTCCACCTACGCGTGCTGTGACGCTTGCGCGAGGGCGGGAGTGGTGTTCTGCGCCCAGTCCTTGAGGAACTCCTCGGTGGCGGCCACGTCGAGGGGGCGAGCGAACAGGAAGCCCTGTCCGTTGTCGCAGTCCTCGTCTTGTAGAAGGGAGAGCTCTTGCTGCTGCTCGATGCCCTCGGCGAAGGTCTCGAGCGAGAGCGCCTTGCCGAGCTGCACGAGGCTGCGAATCAGCGTCTCGCCCTCCTGGTTGTGCTCGAGCTGTGAGACGAAGGAGCGGTCGATCTTCAGCGCGTCGACGGGGAACCGCTGGAGGTGGGCGAGCGAGGAGTATCCGGTGCCGAAGTCGTCGATCGCGATCCGCACCCCGAGCGTCTTGATCTGCTTGAGGCGGCGGGCTGTCTCCTCGGCGTTGCGCATCAGCGTCGTCTCGGTGATCTCGATCGTCAGCGCGGCGGGCTCCAGGCCGCTCTCTGAGAGCGCGCCTTCGATGTCGGCTATGAGCTGGTCGGTGTCGAGCTGGCGTCCGGAGACGTTGACGGCCATCCCGATCGGATAGCCAGCGGCGCGCCAGACGGCGCCCTGGCGGCAGGCCTCCTTGAGAACCCACTCGCCGACCTGCACGATCAGGCCGGTCTCCTCGAGCAGCGGGATGAAGTCGTCGGGTTGCACGACGCCGCGCACGGGGTGCTTCCAGCGGATCAGCGCCTCGAGTCCGGTGGGGCTCATGTCGCTGAGGTTGATCGTGGGCTGGTAGGCGAGGAAGAACTCGTCCTTCTCCAACGCTTCGCGCAAGTCCATCTCCAGTTCCATGCGGTGTTGCACGGCGTGCTGCATGCCGTCCTCGAACACTGCGTAGCGGTGCTTGCCGTCCCACTTGGCGCGGTACATGGCGATGTCCGCCTCGCGTAGGAGCTCCTCCGCGGATGTGTGGTCTCCCGCGGCGATCCCGATGCTCGCGGTCACCGTCACGCGAGTCTCTTTGTCCGCGCCGAGCTGGAACGGTTGCTCGAGCGCTTCGAGCAGGCGCTCGGCGATCAGCTCGGGCCCCACCTGAAGCGTGAGCGCTTCGGAGACGACGACGAACTCGTCCCCGCCGAGCCGCCCCAGCGCGTCGGCGTCGCGGATCGCGCCGTCCAGTCGTGCGGCGACCGCTTGCAACAGTTCGTCGCCGACGCCGTGACCGAGCGTGTCGTTGATCGACTTGAAGTTGTCGAGGTCGATGAACAGCGCCGCCACCGGCGTCTGTGAGCGAGCGGAGCGCGAGAGCATCTGCTCGACGCGATCCAGGATCAACGTCCGGTTCGGCAGGCCGGTCAACGGGTCGTGTGTCGCCAGGAATGACAGCTCCTCCTCGCGGCGTGCGAGCTCCTCGTCGGTCTTGCGCCGCTCGGCTTCGAAGGACCCGCACATCCGCACGAGGCTGAACTCGAGGCTCAACTGCAGGATGCTCAACGCCTGAGTAAGCGCCTCCGGTGAGCTTGAAAGCTCTGCGGCGCTCTCGTGCAGCACCTGAGCCATCACGTTGCGCCATGCGAAGCAGCGCCTGGTCACCTCCTCCAGCGAAGCCGCGCGCTGCGCCGCCAGCTCGGCGAAGATCTCCCACGTCTCCCGGCCGACCTCGACCGCGACCTCGATGCCCTCCCCCGCGATCCAGCGTGACACCGCCATCGTCGAGCTGACGCTGATCCGCTCAAAGCTGCCCTGAACCACGCGGTCCACCTGTTCGTAGCCCGGCCCGGCTGTCAGCGCGACCGTCTGCGCCAGCACATCCTCAGCGCGCGCCTTCAACGCCTCGCCGAGGACAGGCAGATCCTCGACCGGCTGCTGCAGCGCATCCGGCGGCACCGGCGGCGCGTGCTTCTCATCCTTATCAGGGCCAGAGCGTTCAACGGTCATCTCAACTCAACAGATCGACAGCCAGCAACGATTCCATAAGCTCGGCCCCCCGCAGTAGGCACGCGTCTGCGTGCGGCTTCTCATGCAGTTCCGATTTACGCGTCACAGCCGGTCGAAGTGGTCCCCCATCGACTGCGCGGCTGTCAGGAGCCAGATAGTCAACGGCTCGCCTGTAAAGCTCGCCTCATTGAACGAACCTTCTTATGTTTAGTTCTCGTGCTTGGTCATCTCAATCGAAGCGGTTTCGGTTGCCAAGACTGACCCACCTGTCCTCAGCTTGATTGCCCTGGATGGCGGAACACGGGGTCTCAGGAGTAACCGTTGGCGAGGTAGAGGCCGAGCCATACGATTGCCAGCGAGAGCAGGAAGATGATCGCCTCGAGGATGTGCATGTCTGAGCGGTGGATGTGCCACATGAGCAGCGCACCGACGACGACTACGAGTGCGAGCTTGACCTGGAAGGTGCCGTTCCCCCAGAGGTCGAGATGGAAAGCCATCGCCGTGCCGGTCGCGATCAGCACGAGCAGCGCCACGAGCGTGCCGTAGCCGAACCTCCGGGCGATCAAGCGCAGGCTCTCGCGATCGGTCGAGCGCCGCCCGACGGGAACGACCACGGCGGCGAGCATCATCTGCCCGCCCACGAAGAACGCCATCGCCAGCAGGTGCAGCCAGCGGATGACGAACCAGACGTGGCTCATGTGGGTGGCCTATGCGGCGGCGGGTTGGCTCGGGTGCCCAACACCCGGCCATGGAGCCAGGCACAGAACCAGCTGGCACTCGCTGATCGCGCGTACCTCGTGGCGCTCGCCCGGCTCGAAGTAGATCAGGCTTGGCGCGGACAGCGTCCGCTCGCTTGCTCCAGCGCTTACGAGCAGCTGCCCGCGCGTGACGAACACGAGCGCGTGCTCGTGCACCTGGTGCTCTTGTAGGGCCTCGCCTTGGGGGAGCAGCAGCGCGATGACGCGGTTGGCCTCGTTATCGGAACGAAGGATCTGCGGCTGGTGAGCCGCGACACGCAACCGATCTAGCTCCCAGGACTGCACTGCATCCGATTGTAAGCGCACCCCGGCTCAGGCGATAGCTTGTGTGCCCAGGTGGGTGACGCGGCGATCGAGATCGAGGATCTGCATGTCGTGCGTGGCGGGCGCTCGGTGCTCGACGACATCTCGCTTCACGTCGCCAGCGGGTGTGTCACGGGCCTGCTCGGTCCGAGCGGGTGCGGCAAGTCGACGCTGATGCGCGCGATCGTGGGCGTCCAGATCGTCGAGAGTGGTCGGGTGACGGTGCTCGGCGATCAGGCCGGCTCTCCTGAGCTGCGCCGGCGTGTGGGGTATGTGACGCAGGCGCCCTCGGTGTATGGGGATCTCAGCGTCAGCGAGAACCTGCGCTACTTCGCCGCCATCGTCGGCGTGGGCCGCGAGCGCATCTCCCAGGTCATCGAGACGGTGCGCCTGGGTGGACACGAGCACCAGGTCGTGGGATCGCTCTCCGGCGGTGAGTGCTCGCGCGTGTCGCTCGCCACGGCGCTGCTGGGCGACCCCGAGCTGCTGGTGCTCGACGAGCCGACGGTCGGTCTGGACCCGGTCCTGCGGGCGGAGCTGTGGGGCACGTTCCACGAGCTGGCGGCCGCGGGGAGCACGCTGCTGGTCTCGAGCCACGTGATGGACGAGGCGAGCGAGTGCGACGAGCTGCTGCTGATGCGCGAGGGGGAGCTGCTGGAGCAGACGACCCCCGAGCGGCTGCGGGCGCGGACCGGCGAGCACGATCTCGGCCGGGCGTTCCTCGCGGTCATCGAACAGGCGACGGCGACGGCATGAGCGGGCGAGCAAGCTTCGTGAACGAGCGGGTCGCAACTCCATGAGCGCTCGCGTGACGCTGGCGACGGCCAGGCGCGTGCTGTGGCAGATCCGCCGCGACCCGCGCACGCTCGCGCTGCTGCTCGCGGTCCCGATCGTGCTGCTGACGCTGATGTATTTCGTCTACGAAAACCGGCCCCACACCTTTCAGGCGATCGGGGCGCCGATGTGCGGGCTGTTCCCGTTCATCATCATGTTCCTGATCACCTCGATCGCGATGCTGCGCGAGCGCACCAACGGGACGCTGGAGCGGCTGATGTCGCTGCCGATCGCCAAGGGGGACCTGCTGGCGGGGTACGGGATCGCGTTCGGCCTGCTCGCGGCGGTGCAGGCGGTGGTGGTGTGCTTCGTCGGGTTCATCGCGCTGGGGCTGAATGCCCCGCACGGCGCGTGGCTGCTCGGGCTGCTCGCGGTCGGCAACGCGGTGCTCGGCATGGCGCTCGGCCTGTTCGTGAGCGCGTTCGCGCGCACCGAGTTCCAGGCGGTGCAGTTCATGCCGGCGATCATCTATCCCCAGCTGCTGCTGTGCGGGCTGTTCATCGCCCGCAGCGAGATGGCCGCGCCGCTGTACTCGGTGTCCCGCGCGCTGCCGCTCACATATGCCTTCGACGCTCTCGCGCGCGCCACCAGCCCGCGTCCGCTCGGGAGCGGGATGGCGGTGGACGTGTGCGTGATCTTCGGCTCGACGCTCGTCGCGCTCGCGCTGGGGGCGCTCACCTTGCGCCGCCGGACCCCTTGAGATCGTCCACGTCGGGGCCCACAGACGGCACGACCGTGACTGGGACCGGCGAGCTCTTCAACAGCTCGCTGGTGACCGTGCCGAGGGCCTTGTGCAGGCGGGAGTGCTGCTCGCACCCGACGACGATCGCACGGGCTCCGTGGCGGCGCGCGGCCTGCGTCAATGCGCTCACGGGATCCTCGTCTGAGACCTCGGTGACCAAATCGGCATCGAACAGCGAGTCCTCGCCCTCCAAAAACAGCTCATCGATCATGGCTCGCCCGAGCTCGTGGCGCTCCTTGGCCGTCGAGAGTGGCGAGGGCGGGGCGTGCAGGGGCCGGCAGGCGTGCACGATCACGAGCTTCCCGTTGGGATGGAGCTCCCCCGCGGCCCACCTCGCCGCCCGGCGGGAGCTGTCGGTTCGGTCATAACCGAGTACCAGGCACTGCCCGCCGTCATCCTGAGTGGGCTTCACGTCCGGGTGCTCTCGCGGTCGAGCGTGTCGAGGTAGGGAGCGAGGTACTTCGCCGCGATCTTCGCCGGTGGCGACCAGGTGGGGATGTCGGTGATTTCCGAGCTGAACCCATGACCGCCGGCGATGTGGGCGGTGAGATAGACGGGCTTACCGTCGGTGAGCAGCATCCCGTGGATCACCGGGTTGAATGGCTCCGGTGTGACCGGCGCGCCGGCGAGCGCCGCGATCGACTGTGCGGCGGCGTCGGCCTGCTGGGAGCCGAGCCCACCGTGCTTGATCGCGAAGTCGGTCGCGTCACCAGCGGCATAGATCGGCCCCACGTCCGCGACCTGCCCGTAGGGGTTCACGCGGATGAAGCCGTGTTCCGCGAGCGGGATGCCGCGGATCGAGGGCCCGTAGAGCTCGGGCAGCGCGATCACACGATCGACCTGCAGGCGACGGTCGCCCGGGTTGATTACCACCTCGCCCGGCTTGGGGACCTCGGCGTAAGCGGAGTTGATCGTCTGGATGTGCGCCCGCTCGAGCAGCTTTGCCACACCGATGCTCGCGCCCGAGCCGAAGATCGCCAGCGGGGCGTCCTCCGGAGAGATGATCGTCACGGCGAGCTCGATGCCCATGTCATACGCGCGGCCGGCGGTCATCAGCGCGATCTCATACAGCGGCAGCTGCCAGGGCATCCGTCCAGGGGACACGAACGCGAGGCTCGAGATGTAGCCCCCCTCAATGTCCTGGATCAGCCCATGCAGGGTCTCATCCAGACGACGGTCATCGATCGTGATCGCGTGGCGATAGAACGGGATCGCCTTGGCGCCGAGGGCCAACACGAGCGCGTCGTAGGCGATCTTCTCACCGGCCTCGGTGTGGACGATCTGCCCGGCGGGATCGACCCATGCCAGCGCATCGCCCATCAGCTTGGCGCCGGCATCTCCGACGATCGGCGCGAGTGGGTAATGATGGGCCGGCCCGTAAGCGAACGGCTCACGGACGGTCATCGGGCGGTAGACGAACTCCGTGTTGGGTGCGATGACGGTCACATCGGTGTGATCGGACGCGAGCTCGCGCAGGGCCAGCGCGGTCTCCAGGGCGGCGACTCCTCCGCCGGCGACGACCACACGGAGCTTCTCGGGATGGGAGGTATCTGTAGTCATGGCTTGCAGGTTACGTCCACGGGATGGTCTCGGCAGCCGAGGAAAGCCGTCATCGGCGGCGGGAAAACTACGTAACCGGACGCTCGGCTCACTCGGGAAGATCCTGGCCGTGGGCTTCTGCGTAGCAGGCGTGGTGGTAGCACTCGCCGATGAGACCCCAGCCGTCTTGCTCGACGGCTCTCGAAGTGTTGCGTGCCTGTCCGTCGGCGAGCACGATCATCGGCTCGTACACTCCGATCACATCCTCGCAATGGTGGCACCTCCATGTCCTGTCCATCGCGATGCCTCCTGCACGGCAAGATGTTTTCCTCAAGGCGCGCCCGCTGCATGCAAATGAAATGAGTAGGCGCGCGCTGATGACGCTGACGTCCTCTGAGGATAAGGTCGGGCTCCGAGCCCCCATCGGTGCGAACCCGCAATCTGGTGGGGCTAACTACTGAATGCGGCAGCCGAGGCCCTCGGAGCGCACCGACCATCCACAGCACGCAGGTTCAGGGATTTCTACGTACATCGATCTGCGAGACGCGACTAACATCCTCGGGGGGATGAGCATAGACTCCGAGGAGCCGTGGATTCGCCGCCTGCTGGATGTGGGTCGCGCGTTGACGACCGAGCTCGACCAGCGGGTTGTGCTGGAGCGCGTCCTCGAGACGGCGCGTGAGGTCACCGGAGCGCGCTACGCGGCGCTTGGAATCTTGAACGACGAGAACTCAGGGCTCGAGCAGTTCTTGACCTCGGGTGTGGACGATGAGACGCATCGTGCGATCGGCGATCTCCCGCGCGGCCGTGGGGTGCTGGGCGCGCTGATCGAGCATCCACGGCCGTTGCGTCTCGCGGATGTGGGTCAGCACCCGTCCAGCTATGGGTTCCCGGCCGGGCACCCGCCGATGCAGAGCTTCCTCGGGGTGCCGATCGTGATACGCGGGCAGGTGTGGGGCAACCTGTACTTGACCGAGAAGCAGGGCGAGGATGAGTTCTCAGAGCAGGACGAGGAGGCAGCGGTGATCCTCGCCGATTGGGCGGCGATCGCGATCGACAACGCACGCATGTATGAGGCCAGCGAGCGCCGCCGCCAAGAGGCCGAGAAGGCGATTCGCGGGCTGGAGGCGACCCGCGACGTGGCGGTCGCAATCGGTGGGGAGATCGCGCTCGAGCACGTGCTGGAGCTGATCGTCAAGCGCGGACGCGCCCTTGTGGGCGCCCGCAGCGTCGTGATCATGCTGCGCGACGGTCACGAGCTGGTCGTGCAGGCCAGTGCTGGTCACGTCCAGACGACGCGCGGCGCCAGGCTGTCGATCGCCGAGTCCACCTCCGGACAGGTGCTCGAACGCCGGCGGCCAGAGCGAATCACCGATGTCGCCGCTCGCCTGCGGATCGCGCCGGCGCAGTTCGGCGTCGGTGACCCGCAGACGGCGCTGCTCGTGCCGATGCTCTACCGCGGCGAAGGAGTGGGCGTACTGGCCGCGTTCGACCGCGGCGAGGAAGGGAGCGTCTTCAGCGAGGATGACGAGCAGCTGATGCGGGCGTTCGCGGCGAGCGCCGCGACCGCCGTCGCGCTGGCGCAGAGCGT
>Ga0310037_10000574_pt1 | contig 23095 bp, 17 predicted proteins | sample Sb_taG_11_FD_200239 | JGI IMG/M metagenome (GOLD analysis project Ga0310037, IMG submission 200239) | Peat soil microbial communities from Weissenstadt, Germany - Sb_50d_3_AS metaG (v2) (version 2) | ecosystem: Environmental > Terrestrial > Soil > Wetlands > Peat | place: Germany: Weissenstadt...
CGCAGTGGCGGCACCCGCGCCGCCCAGGCACTCGAGCTGGTTCGTAACCAGCCGGGTATCACGATTCCCCAAATTGCCGAGAATCTGAAAATCGAGCCAAATTACCTGTACCGCGTGATGCCCAAGCTCGTCTCTGACGGGCAGGTGCGGCGCGACGATCAGGGTTGGTACCCGGCCTCCAGCTGAGTTCCAGACACTTAACGTTTATTTAGGCTTATGAGGGCCGCGCCTGGGGGGCGCGGCCCTTTTTATGTCGCCTTGGTGATTGCGTGTGACACATGCAATCGTTTGGAGGTGCGGTCGTGGCGGTGGCGGGGTGGTGGCGTCGGCGTGGTGGCGTGCGCGTGTGGCGTGCGCGTGGTGGCGTGACACGTTTTGCGGCGGACGGCGCCTGTTGGCGAACACGTTGCTGGGGAGGGGGCGGAGTGGGCTCGGTCGCGTTACGGACGCGGCGCGATGGCGTTCCGGACCCGGCGCGATGGCGTTCCGGACGCGGCGCGATGGCGTTACACAGTTGGCGCGAACTGAGCACTTGGCGCTGCCTGAAACCTGCACAACGCGCCACGTCCGTGCGAAACGCCGAGCCCTGACGCGTTGAGCATGCTCTTCATGCATAGCGCGCCACGGCTCGCCCATTGCGCGCGATGTTGTCGTGTTGTGCAGGTTCCGACCGAGGCGAGGCGACCCGCGGTCGCCCCCATCCCACTCCCTCCCCAGCTGACGTTTTCGGACCTGGGCAAGGCGGGCCGAAGCCGCGCTCCGGGCACAGGCGCCGGAGCCTCGCCCGGCAGAGGCGCCGGAGCCGCGCCCCGGCAGAGGCGCCGGAGCCGCGCCTGGGCGGAGCGCGCTGGAGCCCTAGATCAGCCCCAGCTCCCTGACCGCCTCGCGCTCTTCGCCCAGCTCGTTCACGGTGGCGTCGATCCGCCCCCGGGAGAAGTCGTTGATGTCGAGTCCCTGGACGATCTCGATCGAACCTTCCGAGCAGGTGACGGGGAAGCCGGAGATCAGCCCTTCCTCGACGCCGTAGGAACCGTCGGAGGGAATCGCCATCGACACCCAGTCGCCGGCGGGCGTACCGAGGACCCAGTCGTGCACGACGTCGATCGCGGCGTTCGCCGCCGACGCGGCGCTCGAGGCGCCGCGGGCCTCGATGATCGCGGCGCCGCGCTTCTGCACGGTCGGGATGAAGTCGTTCTCGAGCCAGTCCTGATCGCCTATCACCTCGGCCGCATCCTGACCCTTCACCTTGGCGTGGAAGATGTCGGGGTACTGGGTCGCCGAGTGGTTGCCCCAGACCGTCATGTTCGTAATGTCCTTGACGGTTACTCCGGCCTTCGTGGCGAGCTGGGCGATCGCCCGGTTGTGGTCCAAGCGCATCATCGCCGTGAACCGCTTGCCGGGGATGTCGGGTGCGTTGCTCTTGGCGATCAGGCAGTTGGTGTTGGCAGGGTTGCCGACGACCAGCACCTTGATGTCCGATGCCGCGTGCGCGTTCAGCGCCTCGCCCTGGGGCTTGAAGATTCCGCCGTTGGCCTCCAACAGATCGCCGCGCTCCATCCCCTTGCTGCGCGGTCGCGCGCCGACCAGCAGCGCGACGTTGACACCGTCGAACGCCTTGTGCGGGTCATCGGTTATGTCAACTCCGGCAACCAGCGGAAACGCGCAGTCGTCGAGCTCCATCGCTGTTCCCTCGGCCGCCTTGACGGCCGCCGGGATCTCGAGCAGCGTCAGGTGCACCGGCGTGTCTGAGCCGAGCAACTGGCCGCTGGCGATCCGGAAAAGGATGGCGTAGCCGATCTGACCGGCGGCACCGGTGACGGCTACTCGTACGGGGGAATCGGGCACTTGTTCATCTCCTCGTGGAGGTCGGGGGCTGATCCGAATGTATACCCAGCGGACGGCCCGGCGTCGCCCTGGTGGCGCGGCCCGGGTCGTCTCGGTGGCGCCGCCCGCGTCGTCTCGGTGGCGCGGCCCGCGTCGTCTCGGTGGCACGGCCCGCGTCGTCTCGGTGGCACGGCCCGCGTCGTCTCGGTGGCACGGCCCGCGTCGTCTCGGTGGCGCCCGGCTCGCTAGGGTCCCGGGCGCGTGAAGATCGTCTACACCCACACCGACGAGGCGCCGGCGCTCGCCACCCAGTCGCTGCTCCCGATCCTCCGCGCCTACGCCGGCGCGGCCGACATCGAGATCGAGCTGCGTGACATCTCGCTCGCCAGCCGGATCCTCGCCCAGTTTCCCGATCGCCTCGACTCAGAGCACCGGGTCGCCGATGCCCTGAGCGAGCTTGGCGCGCTGGTGCAGACGCCGGAGGCGAACGTCATCAAGCTGCCGAACATCAGCGCGTCGGTGCCACAGCTGAAGGCGGCGATTGCGGAGTTGCAGGAGCAGGGATACAAGATCCCCGACTACCCCGAGCAGCCGTCCGACGACGAGCAACGCGCCGTCCGCGCGCGCTATGACAGGGTGAAGGGCAGCGCCGTGAACCCGGTGCTGCGGCAGGGCAACTCCGACCGCCGCGCGTCCGCGTCGGTGAAGGAGTACGCGCGCCACCACCCCCAGTCGATGGGCGCGTGGTCGGAGGACTCGCAGTCACACGTGGCGACGATGAACGAGGGTGACTTCCGGAGCACCGAACAGTCGGTGACAGTGCAGCGCGAGGGCTCGGTGCGGATCGAGCACCACGGCGCCGACGGCAAGGTCACAGCCCTCAAGGAACGCATCGCCCTCCTCGAGGGTGAAGTGATCGACGCATCGGTGATGCGACGCGAGACCCTGGAGCGGTTCCTCTCCGAGCAGGTAACGGAGGCCAAGGAGCAGGGGGTGCTCTTCTCGGTCCACCTGAAGGCGACGATGATGCGAGTGTCTGACCCGATCATCTTCGGACACGCGGTCCGGGTGTACTTCGCCAACGTGTTCGACGAGCACGGCGACACGCTCGACAGTGCCGGCGTCGATCCCAATGACGGGCTCGGCGCTCTGCTCAAGGCGATCGAGAAGCTCCCCGACGATCAGCGCGCGGCGGTCCAGGAGGCGATCGACGCTGCCTTACGCGACGGCCCGCCGCTGGCGATGGTCGACTCCGAGCGCGGCATCACCAACCTGCACGTACCCAGCGACGTGATCATCGACGCGTCGATGCCGGCAGCGATCCGCTCCTCGGGCCAGATGTGGAACTCCGACGGCGAGCTCCAGGACACGAAGTTCGTTATCCCCGATCACTCATACGCGGCGCTGTACGCCGAGACCGTCGACGACTGCCGCGAGCAGGGCGCGTTTGACCCGGCGACGATGGGCACGACGCCGAACGTCGGGCTGATGGCACAGGCGGCCGAGGAGTACGGCTCGCACGACAAGACGTTCGAGATCGACGCCCCCGGCGCGGTTCGCGTGATCGACGACGAGGGCGCGACGCTGCTCGAGCACGATGTCCAGCCCGGAGACATCTGGCGGATGTGCCAGACCAAGGACGCTCCGATCCAGGACTGGGTGCGGCTCGCGCTCGCGCGGGCCCGTAAGACCGGCGCGCCCGCGGTGTTCTGGCTCGACGAGGATCGCGCCCACGACGCCGAGCTGCTGAAGAAGGTGCGCCCCGCGCTCGAGGAGCTCGACACCGATGGTCTGCAGATCGAGATCCTGAACGTCGTCGACGCGACTCGGTTCACGCTCCAGCGTGCCCGGGCGGGGTACGACACGATTTCCGTGACGGGTAACGTGCTGCGCGACTACCTGACCGACCTGTTCCCGATCCTCGAGCTCGGCACCAGCGCCAAGATGCAGTCGATCGTGCCGCTGATGCAGGGTGGCGGGTTGTTCGAGACCGGCGCCGGCGGCTCGGCTCCGCGGCACGTCCAGCAGTTCCTCAAGGAGAACCACTTGCGGTGGGACTCGCTGGGGGAGTTCCTCGCCCTCGCGCCCTCGTTCGAGCTGCTGGCCGACAAGGAGGACAACCCGCGGGCCAAGGTGCTGGCGCACACAATCGACCGGGCGATCGGGCGCCTGCTCGAGGAGAACCGGTCGCCGTCCCGCAAGACCGGCGAGCTCGACAACCGCGGCAGCCACTTCTACCTGGCGCTGTACTGGGCCCAGGAGCTGGCGCAGCAAGATGAGGACGCCGCGCTCGCCGAGCGGTTCGCGCCCCTGGCGCAGCGGCTTTCGGCCGACCAAGAGCAGATCGTCGAGGAGCTGAACGCGGTCCAGGGATCAGTGGTCGCGATCGACGGCTACTACCACCCCGACGCCGAGCAAACGGCGAGCGCGATGCGTCCGAGCGCGACGTTCAACGAGGCGCTCGAGAGCCTGTAGCCGGACACCGCTACAGCTCGACGTCGTAAACGGCGCTCAGCTTGCCCTTCAGATAGTTGACGAAAGGCCCGACGGCGATCGGGCTGCCGACCACGCGCGGCAGCAGTTCCGAGGCCGGGAACTTCGCGCCGTGCTTGTGGACGTTCTCGCGCAGCCACTCGCGCAGCGGAGGGAGCTCGCCGGCGGCGATCCGCTCGTCGAGATCGGGTACGTCGAGATGGGCCCTCTCCCACAGCTGACCCGCGATCAGGTTGCCCATCGCATACGTCGGGAAGTAGCCGATCAATCCGGCGGACCAATGGACGTCCTGGAGGACGCCGCGCCTGTCGTCGGGGACCTCGAGGCCGAACGCCTCGTAGAACCGCGCGTTCCACGCCTCGGGGAGGTCGCTGACGGACAGGCGCTGGTCGATCAGCGCCTGCTCGAGCTCGAACCGCAGCACGATGTGCAGGCCGTAGGTGGCTTCGTCGGCCTCGACGCGGATGAACGACGAGCGGATCTTGTTGACGGCGCGGTACAGCGACTCGGGATCGACCGAGACGTCGAACGCCGCGCTGACCATCGGCGCCAGCACCCCGGAGAACGGGCGACCCCGCCCCACCATGTTCTCCCACAGCCGGCTCTGGGACTCGTGCAGGCCGAGCGACTCGGCGTGGCCGAGCGGAGTACGTTGGAGCGATTCGGCAATCCCGGCCTCGTACAGACCGTGGCCGCACTCGTGCATCGCGCCATACAGCGAAGAGCCGAAGTACGTCTCGTCCCACCGTGTCGTGATCCGGACATCCGAGGAGCCGAAGCTGGTGGCGAACGGGTGCACGGCGTCGTCGATCCGCCAGCTCTGCGGGTCGAACCCCATCAGCTCGACCACGCTGCGGGCGAGCCGCCGCTGACGTTCGATCGGGAAGTTCCCGTGCAGGATCGAATCGTCGATCGGCCGCTCCGAGGCCGTCGCGATCAGCGGCACGAGCTCTGACTTGAGCTCGTCGAACAGCCTCGCCACCTCCGTGCTCTTCATCCCGGGCTCGTAGTCGTCGAGCAGCACGTCGTAGGGACAGTCGAACTCGTCGAAGCAGTCGGCGTAGCGGCGCGCAAGCTCGAGGTTTCGGGTTAGGTATGGGACGAACATCGAGAAGTCCGAGCGCTTGCGCGCCTCGACCCACACCTCCTGTCCGAGCGAGCCCGCGCGGGCCAGGTCGGCAGCGAGGTCGGACGGCACGCGCCGCGCCTTGTCCCAGTGGCGGCGCGCGACGCGCACCAGCGACGCGTCGTCAGATTCCTCCGACGCCCCGTTGAGCTCGGCGGCAGCGGCGTCGAGCATCCTGCCCGTGTCCGCGGAGACAAACATCTCGTGCGAGATCCGTTCGAGCGTAGCCAACGCCTCCGCCCGTGCGGGCGCGCCGCGCGGCGGCATCATCGTCTGCTGATCCCATGAGAGCACCTGGGCCGCATTGCGCAGGTCGACCAGCTCGGCTAGTCGCTCGCGAAGTTCCTCTATGCGATCGGTCATTCAGTGGCTCCGGTTGTTTTGAGTGCTAACACGTGGGGGCGACTCAGTAAGGCGCCTGTGCCACCATTGCAGCATGTTGCGTCGTCCTAGCTCGATCAAGCTAATGGACGTCTTCGGAATCCGAATCGGAGTCGACGTCAGTTGGTTCGTGATTCTGTTCCTGATGATCCTGTGGCTGTCGGGCTCGTTTCGCCAGGCGCTGCACAGCTCTGACGGCGTCGCCTACCTGACGACCGTCATCACCGTACTCCTGTTCTTCGGGTCGCTGGTGCTGCACGAGCTCGGTCACGCGGTCGTCGCGCGCCGGCAGGGGATCGAGGTGAAGCGGATCGAGCTGTTCCTGTTCGGCGGGCTGACACAGATGAGTCGCGACGCGGCGTCACCGGCGGAGGAATTCAAGATCTCCGGGGCCGGGCCGCTGGCCACTTTCCTGTTCGTGCTGCTCTGCCTGGCCGTCGACATGGCGATCGTCGGACCGCATCGTCTGATCCACGCGGTCGAGCTCGACGGCACCGTGCCGATCACGCCGGTGTTGCTGTCGCTGAGCTGGCTCGTGCCGATGAACATCCTGATCCTGCTGTTCAACCTCGTGCCGGCATTCCCGCTCGACGGCGGCCGGCTCGCCAGAGCCGGTGTGTGGCGCGTCACCGGGGACAAGCAGCGGGGCACACGCGTCGCGGCGCAACTCGGGCAGGGATTCGCCGTGATCCTTGCCGGGCTCGGCATCTGGTGGATCCTCGCCGCCCACAACCTCGCCGGGCTGTGGCTGGTGGCGCTGGCATTCCTGCTGGGCCAATCCGCCCGGGGGGCACTGATGCAGAGCACGCTCAACGAGCGGATCGACCGGGTCCGGGTCTCGGACATCATGGATCGCCATCCGGTGGCGATCCCGGCGCAGACGGCCGTCGGCCAGGCGCTCGACGAGTACTTCCTGCGCTACGGCTGGTCGTGGTTCCCGGTGATCGACGAGGGAGGCCGGTTCGTCGGCATCGCCCGCCAGGAGCGCGTGCAGGCGACCGTCGACGGTGGCGAGGGATGGCTGACCGTCGGGTCGGTCGTCGAGCCTGAGGCGGGCAGCTGGCGGGTCGGCGAGGACCGCCCGCTGAGCGAGCTGCTCGCCTCTGAGTCGCTGGGGCGCCTCGGCGCGTTGATGGCGGTCGACGGCGAGGGGGTCCTGCGCGGCGTGGTCACGATCGAGCAGGTGCGCCGCGCGCTCCAGTCGGCGCTCGGATCAGCCGCCACCTCGTAGCCGCCCCTGAGCCGCGAGCCCGTCGTCGAGCAGGTCTTCCGCGAGCAGCGGGCGCGGGTGCTGGCCGCACTGGTCCACGCGCTCGGCGACTTCGAGATCGCCGAGGACGCGCTCCAGGATGCGTTCGAGACGGCGCTCGAGCGCTGGCCGCAGACGGGAACCCCCGACGCCCCCGCGGCCTGGCTCCTCACCGTCGCCCGCAACCGGGCGATCGACCGCCTGCGCCGTCAGCGGACCGGTCAGGCGAAGCTCGAGCAGCTCAGCGCCCGCGCGCCTAGTCCGGGCGGCGAGCCGGTGGGACCCGAGCCCGAACGGCTGGCCGAGGTGGGCGACGAGCGACTCAGCATGCTGTTCACCTGCTGCCACCCGGCGCTCGCACTCGATGCGCGGGTGGCGCTGACGCTCCAGGCGGTCGCGGGGCTGACCGCCGCCGAGATCGCCCGCGCGTTCCTCGTCCCCGAGCCGACGATGGCCCAGCGGCTGGTCCGCGCCAAGCGGAAGATCCGCGACGCGGCGATCGCGTTCGAGGTCCCGCCGGATGCGGCGCTGCCCGACCGCCTGACCGCCGTCCTCGCCGTCATCTACCTGATCTTCAACGAGGGCTACGCCGCGACCGCCGGCGAGGACCTCCTGCGACCGGCGCTGTGCGCCGAGGCGCTCCGGCTCGGCAAGCTGCTGGCGGCGCTGATGCCCGGCGAGGCGGAGGTGCTGGGGGTGGTGGCGCTGATGCTCCTGCACGACTCGCGTCGGTCGACGCGCGTCAGCGCCGAGGGCGAGCTCGTGCTGCTAGGAGACCAGGACCGCTCGCGCTGGGATGAGGCGGAGATCGACGAGGGGTTGCGACTGCTCGACCGGGCCGTGGCGCTGCGTCGGCCGGGCCCCTACCAGCTGCAGGCCGCGATCGCCGCCCTCCACGTCCAGGCCCCGAGCGCCGAGGACACCGACTGGGGGCAGATCGCGGCGCTGTACGGCCGCCTGTTCGAGCTCTCCCCCACCCCGGTGATCGCGCTCAACCGCGCCGTGGCGGTGGCCGAAGCCGGCGATCCCGAGCAGGGCCTGCTGCTGATCGACGCGATCATCGGGCTCGAGCGCTACCACCTGCTCCACTCGGCCCGGGCCGATCTGCTCCGGCGCCTGGACCGCGCCGGCGAGGCGCGCGAGTCCTACGTCCGGGCCCTCGACCTCGCCCGCAACCCCGCCGAGCGGGAGTTCCTGGCGGCACGGATCCGCGAGCTCCCAGCGTGACACGATCCGCCTGAGCGACACCACCAGGCGGCCGCGAGGCCGCCTTATAAATAGAATCCGGTAAGTGCCCTCTCACGACGTTCTGATCATCGGCGCGGGACTGGCCGGCCAGCGGGCAGCGATCGCTGCGGCGCAGGCGGGCGCGTCGGTGGCGATCGTCTCCAAGGTCCATCCGGTGCGCTCGCACTCGGTCGCCGCCGCCGGCGGTATCAACGCCGCGCTCAACCCCGAGGACACGTGGGAGTCCCACGCGTTCGACACGGTCAAGGGCTCGGACTACCTGGGCGACCAGGACGCGATCGAGATCATGACCCGCGAGGCGCCCGGGGAGATCTTATGGCTCGAGCACGCGGGCGTGACCTTCCACCGCAACGAGTCGGGCCACCTGGGGACCCGGGCGTTCGGCGGCGCGTCGGCGGCCCGGACCTACTACGTCGCCGACATCACCGGGCACGCGATCCTGCACGTGCTCTACGAGCAGCTGATGAAGCACAACGAGACCGTCGACCGCTATGAGGAGTGGTTCACGACCGATCTCCTCCAGGACGACGACGGCCGGTGCGTTGGCGCCATCTGCCGCAACCTCCGCGACGGGCAGCTCGAGGTGTTCAACGCGAAGGCGACGATCCTCGCCTCGGGCGGCGCCGGCCAGGCCTACAACCCGACGACCAACGGGCTGATCGTCACCGGCGACGGGATCGCGCAGGCGTACCGGATCGGCGCCAGGCTGATGGACATGGAGATGGTCCAGTACCACCCGACGACGCTCGCCGGCAACGGGCTGCTGATCACCGAGGGGGCTCGCGGCGAGGGTGCGTGGCTGCTGAACGCCAAGGGCGAGCGGTTCATGGAGCGCTACGCGCCGAACAAGCTCGACCTCGCCTCGCGCGACGTGGTCTCGCGGGCCGAGCAGACCGAGATCAACGAAGGGCGCGGCTTCCCCGACGGGACGGTGGCGCTCGACATCACCAAAGTCCCGAAGCGGCGCACGCTGGAAGCACTGCGGGAGATCGTCAACATCGGCCGCGACTTCGCCGGCACGGACATCACGCGCGAGCCGATCCACATCAAGCCCGGCCAGCACTACATCATGGGCGGGGTCAAGACCGACGTCGACGGTCAGACGACGATCCCGGGGCTGTACGCGGCCGGCGAGGTGGCGTGCGTCTCGGTCCACGGCGGCAACCGGCTGGGCGCGAACTCGCTGCTCGACACGCTGATCTTCGGGCGCCGCTCCGGCGAGCACGCGGCCAAGCGGGCGATCCAGATGACGATGCCGCAGACGCCCGCGGCGAAGGTCGCCGACACCGAGCGGAGCATCGCGGCGATCATCAACCGCGAAGGCAACGGGCGCCGCATCGCGGCGATCAAGACCGAGCTGGGCGAGGCGATGAACGAGTACGTGGCCGTGTTCCGCGATGCTGAGGGGCTCGCGAAGGCGCACGAGATCGTGCGGCGGCTGAAGGAGGAGGCCCCCAAGGCCGGGATCGACGACCGCGGCTCGATCTTCAACCAGGACGTGGTTGCCGCCATCGAACTCGGATACATGCTCGATTGCGCGGAGACGATCGTCGTGGCGGCGGAGGAGCGCAAGGAGTCACGCGGAGCGCAGTTCCGCACCGACTTCCCCGAGCGCAACGACGAGGAGTGGCTCAAGCACATCGACATCTCAATGAACGGCGCCGACGCCCCGGTCGTGAGCTATTCACCGGTCACGATCACGCGCTGGCAGCCGGAAGAAAGGACGTACTAGTTCCTTGCCTGAGTACACGCTCAAGATCCGCCGTTATGACCCGCAGTCGGGAGAGGCGGCGTACTGGGACGAGCACACCGTCGAGATGCCCGAGACCCAGTCGGTGCTCGACGCGATCCTCCAGGTTCGCAACGAGATCGACGGCTCGATCGGGATCCGCTGCTCGTGCCAGCAGGCGATCTGCGGCTCGTGCGGCGTGCGGATGAACGGCAAGCCGGGACTGGCCTGCAACACCCACCTCGGGGAGGCGGCACGGCGCGGTCACGGGACCGGATCGGACGCGCCTGATGAACGCGGCACAGCGAACGAGGCCGAGGGCCGCAACACCATCATCGCGGTCGAGCCGATGGGCAACATGCCCGTCATCCGCGACCTGATCGTCGATATGGATCAGGTCCACTGGAAGAAGATCCAGCGGGTCACGCCGTGGCTGATCAACAAGGAGCCCGTGCCCGAGCGCGAGTACATCGTTCCCCACGAGAACATGGTCGACGTCACCCAGACGATGGCCTGCATCCAGTGCGGCGCATGCGTCTCGGACTGCCTGTCGATGGAGATCGACCCGGGGTTCGTCGGGCCCGCCGCGCTCGCCAAGGCGTACCGGTTCGTCGGCGACCCCCGCGACGCCGAGCACGCCGAGCGGCTCAAGGACCTGTCCGAGGACGAGCAGGGCATCTATGACTGCACCCACTGCTTCAACTGCATCGACGCCTGCCCCAAGGGCGTCGATCCGATGAGCCAGATCATGCGGCTGCGGCGCAAGGCCGGGAGCGACTTCCACATCAACGACCGCAACAACGGCTACCGCCACGAGCACGCGTTCGTCAAGAACATCCGCCGCAACGGCATCCTGCACGAGTCCGACCTGCTCGCCGACTCCTACGGCGGCAAGTTCCATCCGCGGGCGGTGCCGGAGCTGATCGGCAGCCTGCCGACCGGGATTACGGGACTCGCGCGGGGGAAGATGACCCCGCAGAAGCTGCTCCTGCACCAGCACAAGGCTCCGCAGGAGGTCAAGCGGCTGTTCGACGAGATCGACGGGCGCCAGGAGCGGATCGAGCTGAACCTTTACGTGACCGGCTACGAGGAGGAAGAGGACCTCGAGGCCGGCCAGCGCAAGCTGGAGGAAGAGAGAGCGGACGCTGCGGCCGAGGCGTCGGCGGAGTCGCCGGAGGCTGCGGCCGACACGACGACGGCGGAGTCGTCGGAGTCTGAGACCTCCAACGAAAGCGAGAATCCATGAAGGTCGCGTACTGGCCGGGCTGCGTGAGCCGCGGGTTCACCCCCGAGCTGCACGGATCGATGGCCAAGGTGGCGCCGTTACTCGACATCGAGCTAATCGAGCTCGATCGAGCTTCCTGCTGCGGCGCCGGCGTGATCGCCGAGCACAACCAGGAGCTCGCGGACGCGCTCAACGCGCGGACGTTCGCGCTCGCCCAGCAGACCGACGGCGAGCTGATGATGAACATCTGCTCGACCTGCCAGGGCGCGCAGGCCGAGTGTCAGGAGCGCCTGGACGCCAACACCGAGTACCGCGAGCTCATCAACCGCGACCTCGCCGAACAGGGCCTGCGCTACGAGAAGGGACTGACGAACAAGAACTTCCTGTGGCTGCTGGTCGAGGAGATCGGGCTTGACACGCTGAAGGCCAAGGTCAAGCGGCCGCTGACCGACTTGCGCGTCGGTCCGTTCTACGGCTGCTACATCGTCCGCCCCGCGGTGCGGCTGCGGATCGACGAGGAGCACCCCCGCGACCGGTACCTGCACTGGGTGATCGAGGCGCTCGGCGGCACCGTGATCGACTACGCCGGCGTCTACAAGTGCTGCGGCTTTCCGATCATCACGATGAACAAGGACGCCTCGCTCAAGCAGGCCGGCCGCCATCTGGGCGACGCGATCGACGCCGAGGCCGACTGCCTGGTCGTGCCGTGCCCGCTGTGCCACCTGAATCTCGATCTCCAGCAGCCGGCGGCGTCGAAGGTGGTCGGGCGCGAGCTCGGCATGCCGGTCCTGCACCTGCCCCAGCTCGTCGGCCTCGCCCTCGGGCTCAACCCCAAGGAGCTGGGGATGAACAAGCACGTGATACGGCCGACCTCGGTGATCGACTGGTCGACCTCGGTGGTGGCAGGCGCCGCGGCGTAGTCTCATCGAGCGGTTGCGCAGCGCCCTGGCGCCGGTGTTCGGGCGTGGCGCGCGCGGCGCTGGTCACGATCGCGAGACGGCCGCGCGCGAGCGGGCCGTTCGCGAGAAGACCGAGCGCGAGGAGGTTGGGCGCCGGATCGACACGGCGCAGCAACGGCTGAAGTCGACGATCCCGCCGCCTGAGGAGTAGAGATGATTAACGCGAAAAGCGGGACTCCCGCGTCCCGCCTTTCGCTGTACCCCTGCTAGATCGGCCCGAGAAGGAGTGAGGAGGGGCTCCCGTCCCTCCGGCCTCTCGCAGAGCCAAGGTGATGATCCCGTCTGAGTGTGCCGCTGTCGTCCCCTGATCGGGGGGATTGTCGGGTGATCTGTACACACCGAAAGGGCGACGTTCTTCTCACCCTTTTCTGGTACATTGACGTATTCTTCCCGCCGCCACCGAGGCGCCCCTGCAATCAAACGTCTCCTACAGCGAATCGCCCCCTTCAGCGAAATGGTCCACCGACCCCCAGTCTCCGTCGCCGTAGCCCAGTTCGAGGACATCGTCGCCCGCGGCCTGCGGGCGCTGATCGACGAGGACGAAGACCTCGATCTGGTCGCCGACGGGGTCGCGCACGACCGGCTGGCCGAGACGTTGGCCGCGACCAAACCGCGGGTGGCGATCCTGAACTTCGGCTCGCTGAGACGCGCCGCTGAACTGCGCGACCTTCACAACGAGTTCCCGGCCACACGGCTGCTCGTGCTCTCGAACCGCCCGACGCCTGCCGAATGCCGCCAGATGCTCGCGTTCGGGGCGACCGCGTGCCTGGCCAAGAGCACCGAGGCGCGCGACGTGATTCACGCGATCCATCTCGCCTCGCGCGGGCTGCACGTGCTGCCGCCCGCGGTCGTCGAGGCCCCTGCCGCCGGGCCCGACATGCTCACGCCACGCGAGGCCGACGTGCTAGAGCTGCTTCAGCAGGGCCGCTCGAACGCCGAGATCGCGCAGGCGCTCCACGTCGGGATCGAGACGGTCCGCACCCACGCCCGGCGGATCTATCGCAAGCTCGGGGTCAGGACCCGGCGGGAGCTGCGGGCGCGCCAGTGAACGACTCGCCCCACCGCTCGGCGAACGCGAACTCCGAGACGGGGCGGCGGCTCAGCTTCTTGGGCCATGGATCGGCGCGGTAGCCGACCGAGATGTGGCCGGCCAGGCCGATCCCGTCGGGGATCCCGAGCAGCTCGCGCACCTGAGGCTCGGCGGGCGTGAGCAGCGTCGTGAACGACGCCCCGAGCCCCTCGGCCCGCAGTCCGAGCAGGATGTTCTGAACGAACGGGTAGATCGAGGCGCCGGCGACGATGCTCGGCCGATCGAGCCCGCGGTCGACGATCGCCAGGGCATCGAGCGCGACGCAGATCAGAAGGTGGACGGGGACGCGATCGAACGTGTGGGCGTACTCGTCGGCCCCGCGCATCATCCGGAGGCGGCCGTCGGGGACGCCACGCTGATCGGCGTTGTCGAGCAGCGCGCGCATCCCCGTCCGCTCGGTGTAGGCGGCCCACGGCTGTGCGTACAGCTCCCGCAGCCGTAGGCGCGTGTCGGCGTCGGTCACGACGATCACCCGCCAGCCCTGGCGGTTGCCGCCGCTCGGCGCGAACCGTGCGTTGTCGAGCACGCGCTCGATCACTTCACGTGGCACGGGCTCGTCGGTGAACCGCCGCGTCGACGGAGAGCAGCGCATGAGCTCGTAGAGCTCGTCAGTCAACGTCAGGCGACCTCCGCGGCCTTCCGGGCGCCGACGAGCAGCTCGGCGATCTGGACCGCGTTCGTCGCGGCCCCCTTGCGGAGGTTGTCGCTGACGATCCACATGCTGAACGCGCGCGGGTGCGACTCATCGCGGCGGATGCGGCCGACGAACACTTCGTCGCGGTCGGTGGCTTTGAGCGGGGTCGGTAGTTCGCCGAGCGCGATCCCGGGGGCGGCGCTGAGCAGCTCGCGGACTTCCTCGGGCGAGATCGGCTCGCGCGTCTGGACGTTGACCGACTCAGAGTGGGAGACGCGAACCGGGACCCGGACGCAGGTGACGGCGACGCCGATCGACTGGTCCTCGAGGATCTTGCGCGTCTCGAACATCATCTTGCGCTCCTCGTCGGTGTGGTCGTCGCCCTCGGCGAAGTTCCCGGCGGCGCCGATCACGTTGAACGCAATCGGCTCGGGGTAGATCTCCGGCGCGGGCATCTCCATCCCGTGCAGCGAGGCGCGGGCCTGGTTGTCGAGCTCGTCGACGGCCGCCTTGCCGGTGCCGGAGACGGACTGGTAGGTCGAGACGACCAGCCGCTCGATCCCCACCGCCCGGTGGATCGGCGCCAGCGCCACGACCATCTGCATCGTCGAGCAGTTGGGGTTGGCGATCAGGCCCCGGTGGCGCTCGAGCGCGTGCGGGTTGACCTCAGAGACGACGAGCGGCACATCGGGATCGCCGCGGAAGGCCGAGGAGTTGTCGATCACGGTGGCGCCGGCGTCGACGAACTTGCTCGCCCACTCGCGTGAGGTGCCGGCGCCGGCCGAGAACAGGGCGATGTCGAAGCCGCTCAGGTCTTGGTCCGCCGTGAGGGCGCGGACGGTCAGCCCGTCCACCTCGATGCCTTCGGAGCGCGGGGTGGCGAAGGCGACGATCTCCTCAGCTGGGAAATCGCGCTCGCGCAGGAGCGCCAGCATCGTCCGGCCCACGGCGCCGGTGGCGCCGACGACTGCTACCCGAGTCACCGCGCCTCCTGCCCGATCGGCCGCTCGCGCTGGACGGCGGAGGCGCCGAGCTCGAAGGTCTGATGGAGCGCGCTGACCGCCTTGGGCACCGCGTCGGAACGGATCACGCACGAGATCTTGATCGGAGAGGTCGAGATCATCTCGATGTTGATGTCCTCGGCGGCGAGCGCCTCGAATACCTGGGCGGCGACCCCCGGGTGCGAGCGCATCCCGGCCCCGACGATCGACACCTTGCCGATCTCCGAATCGGTATCGAGCGTGGGGATCCCGAGCTCAGCCTGGACCGGCGCCAGCGCCTGCTCGGCCGCCCGGAGGTCCTCGCTGGCGATCGTGAACGAGACCTCGGCGTCGCGGCCCTCGCCGCGCGGCTCGTTCTGGATGATCGTGTCGATATTGCACCCGGCGTCGGCCAGCGCGCGGAAGATCGCGGCCGCGGCGCCCGGTCGGTCCGGGACGCCCAGCAGCGTGATCCTGGCCTCTTCAGTCGAGTGCGTGACGGCGGTGATCAGCGGGTGTTCCATGGTCTCTTCTTCTCCTAGTACAACGGTACCCGGACCGTCTTCGAAGCTCGATCGGCAGTGCATTCTGACCCCGTGCGTGCGCGCGTACTCGACCGAGCGCAGCTGAAGCACCTTGGCTCCGGAGGCAGCCATCTCGAGCATCTCCTCGAAGCTCACGTAGGGCAGCTTGCGGGCATTGGGCACGAGCCGCGGGTCGGCGGTGAACACGCCGGAGACGTCGGTGTAGATCTCGCACACCTCCGCCTGGATGGCGGCCGCCAGCGCCACCGCGGTGGTGTCGGAGCCGCCGCGGCCCAGGGTGGTGATGTCGAGGCTGGTCGAGACCCCCTGAAATCCCGCCACCAGCACGATCTGATCCTCATTGAGCGCCTCCCGGATCCGGTCGGCCCGCACGTCCAGGATCCTCGCCCTAGTGTGCGAGGTGTCGGTGACGATCCCCGCCTGGGACCCGGTCAGCGAGATCGCCCGGTGGCCGAGGTCCTTGATCGCCATCGCGCACAGGGCGCACGAGATCCGCTCGCCGGTCGACAGGAGCATGTCCATCTCGCGGGGGTCGGGAAACGGCGAGACCTCCTCGGCCATCGCGATCAGATCATCGGTCGTCTGTCCCCGCGCCGAGAGGACCGCCACAACCCGCTTGCCCGCCTCGCGCTGGCCGACGATCCGGCTCGCCGCCCGCTTGATCCGGTCGGCGTCGGCGACCGAGGTGCCGCCGAACTTCATGACGACGGTGGGTGGGGCGAGCGTTGTGGGCACGGCGGTGGAGGTTACGGGTTGCGGCGGTTCGGGTTGGGCGCCGGCGCCCGCGCGGCCCGAGAGTGCCCGGCGGCGCGGCGCCTCGAAAACCTGCGCTCTGCCCGACTAAGGCGCTTGTCTACACGGCGCGCCGCCCGACCAGCGCCCGCCCGAGCGTCAGCTCGTCGGCGTACTCGAGATCGGCGCCGACCGGCAGCCCGCTGGCCAGCCGCGTGACCGACACCTCCGGGGCGATCCGGCGCAGGCCGTCGGCGATGTGCAGCGCCGTGGCCTCGCCGGTGGTCGTCGGGTTGGTGGCGATCACGACCTCTCGTACCTCGCCATCGCCGGCGCGGTCGTAGAGCTCGGCGATCTTCAGATCCTCGGGATCGACCCCGTCGATCGGCGACAGCGCGCCACCGAGGACGTGGTAGCGGCCCTCGAACTCGTGCGTGCGCTCGATCGAGATCACGTCCGAGGGCTCCTCGACGACGCAGATCAACGTCCGGTTGCGGCGCTCATTCGAGCAGATCCGGCAGCGCGGACCGTCCGCGAGGTTGAAGCACACCTCGCACAGACCGATCCGCTGCTTGACCTCGGTGATCGCGTCGGCGAGCGCGATCGCCTCCTCGTCGCTGGAGCGCAGGATGTGAAAGGCGAGCCGCTGCGCCGTGCGGCCGCCGACCCCGGGCAGCCTCGACAGCTCGGTGATCAGCCGCTGGACAGGCGGGGCGTACACGAAGGTTTAGAGACCGGGCAGACCCAGCCCGCCGAGACCGCCGGCGATCCCGCCGAGCTTGGCCGAGGCGAGCTCCTGGGCGGAGCGCAGGGCCTCGTTGACCGCCGCCAGCACCATGTCCTGCAGCATCTCGACGTCGTCGGGATCGACGGCGTCCGGGTCGACCGTGATCGACTTGACGACCAGGTCTCCGCTCACCTTGACGGTCACCATGCCGCCGCCGGCGGAGGCTTCGACGACCTCGTCCTTGAGCGCCTCCTGCGCCTCGATCATGTCCTGCTGCATCTTCTGGGCCTGCTTGAGCAGCTGCTGCATATTCGGTTGGGGCATCAGCGGTCTCCGTCTGGTTCGGGGTCGTCTTCGTCGAGGAGCTCTTCGGCGTCGAATTCCTCCAGGAACCGCCGGACCAGCTCCTCACCGGAGAGTACGCCCGTGCCGGCCTGCTCCTCCACGTCCAGCTCCTCGCGCAGCTCGTAGCGGAGCACCAGCGCCTGCCCGATGACGGTCCGCAGCGCCTCCGCGGTCATGCGGCGATGATCCTCCTGCTCGGCCTTGCGCTTGAGGAATGCGGCTCCCGTCGGGAACGCGAGCGTCAGATCGCGCTCGCTGACGGCGACGGGCCGCGCATCGGCCAGCAGCGCCGCGACCATCGCGTTCTCGCCGCGGACGGTGTCGACGACGGCCGGCCACGATGCCGCGATCGTGGCGAGATCTAGGTCCGGGACCGGATCGGGCGTTGGCTCGGGCTCGGGTTCCTCGTTCAGCTGCGGCGCCGCCTGAGCGCTGCCGCTGCGGGCGGCGATCCGCTGCGGCGGGGCGCCGTCGCCGGCGTCCTCGGGCTGAGCCGGCACGGCGTGCAGGCTGCCTCCGCCCCGCAGCGCCGCCTCGAGCCGCTCGATCCTGCTCAGCAGCGCCGCGACCGAAGGATCGGCCTCGGGCGTCGCCGCCTTGATCAGCACCAGCTCGAGCTGGATCCGCGCCTGGGCCCCGTTGGCGGTGGCGTCGAGCGCGCCCGAGACGAGGTCGAGTAGCCGCACGGCGTCGGTCTCCGACAGCGCCTGTGCCTGCTCGGCCAGGCGCTGGTCTCGCTCGGGCGTGACCCGCAGCTCGCGCGGCACCTCCCCGAGCACCTGCACGGTCAGCAGCTCCCGGCCGTGGACCTCGAGATCGCGCAGCAGCTGGCCGGGATCGCGGCCCGACTCCGCGAGCTTGGCGGCCGCGCGCAGTGCGCCGGCGGGATCGCGAGCGATGGTCGCCTCGACCGCCTCGAACAGCTGCTCGGCATCCGCGACGCCGAGCACGGCCAGCACGTCCGCCGGCTGGATCGTCTGATCCGCGGCGTAGGTGACGAGCTGCTCGAGCGTGCCGAGCGCGTCGCGGAAGCTGCCGGTCGACTGGCGGGCGATCAGCGCGACGGCTCCGGGCTCGATCGCGATCCGCTCTTGCTCGGCCACGCGGGTGAGCACAGTCGCGACCTGCTCGACCGACGGGCGGCCGAAATCGAAGCGGTGGCAGCGATCGACGACCGTCGGCAGCACCTTCTGGGCCTCGGTGGTGGCGAGGACGAAGATCGTCCGGGGCGGTGGCTCCTCGAGCGTCTTCAGGAATGCGTTCCACGCCTGCGGCGAGAGCATGTGCGCCTCGTCGAGGATGTAGACCTTGTGGCGGCCCGACACGGGGGCGTAGGCGACCTTCTCCCGCAGGTCGCGGATGTCGTCGACGGAGTTATTCGAGGCCGCGTCCATCTCGATCACGTCGAGCGAGCTCGCGTTGGCGATCGAGACGCACGATTCGCACTCGCCGCACGGCTCGGTGGTCGGGCCGTTCACGCAGTTCAGGCACGCGGCGAGGATCTTGGCCATGCTCGTCTTTCCGGTCCCGCGGGAGCCGACGAACAGGTAGGCGTGATGGACCTTGCCCTGCGTGACCGCGTTCTCGAGCGTGCGCACCACGTGCTCCTGGCCGACGACGTCGGCGAACGTGCGGGGGCGGTGGCGGCGGTACAGAGAGGGGCCGGTGGACACGGGTAAGCCCGAGTCTAGTCACGGGGTAGGTCGGCCCGTATACGGGCCGACCCCGGCGGCGCATGCGCCGCCGGCAGCCGGATGACTCGGGCGCCGCGCATCCAGGCGAGGCCGGATGCCGAGCGCGCGAGCGCCCGAGCGCGCATGCGCGCCCCCGAACAGAAAGTAAGCGGATCGTGCACCCTCCGTCGAAGTGGGACCCGAGGCGCGGCCGCCGCTTCGTGACTCCGGTCCGGCACTCCCGTAGCGCCTGGAGGTGACCGCTTAAGGCTGCTTCCTTCCGGACCTGACCTGGTTCACGGGCCTTCATCGCCGCGGGACCGGGCCATCGCCGCCACTGAAGGGGGCGCTGACCGCGGGCCTCAGCCCCTCGGGAGGGGATTCAGCCCCGCTAGAGCGGTTTGCGGGTACAGGGCACCGCTAGCACCCCGCCTAGCACGATCCATCCGTGATCGTAGCCGGTTTCGGCTTGCGGATGTGGCCGTCGTCGTTATCCTGCCCGGGCAATGTCCGTCGGGGTGATTGGTCTGGGTTACGTGGGGCTGCCGCTGGCGGTCGCGTTCGCGGAGGCGGGCGAGGACGTCGTGGCGGTCGACGTCGACCCGCGGAAGATCGCGGCGATCCGGGCCGGAGACTCCTACATCGAGGACATTTCCTCCGAGCGCCTCGCGGCAGTCCTGCCGAAGATTCACGCGACCTCGCACTACCAGCCGCTGGCGCGCGCCGACGCGGTGCTGATCTGCGTCCCCACGCCGCTGACGGCGAACCGGGAACCCGATCTGGGCGCGCTGATCTCGTCGGCGCACGCGCTCGGCCTCGTGCTGCAGCGCGGGCAACTGGTGGTGTTGGAGTCGACTACGTACCCGGGGACCACGCGCGAGCGGCTCGTGCCGATCCTCGAGCAGGAATCAGAGCTTCGGGTCGGCGAGGAGGTCAACGTCGCCTTCTCGCCGGAGCGAGTCGACCCGGGCCGCACCGATTACCAGCTCAGGAACACGCCGAAGGTGATCGGCGGGGTGACCCCCGCCTGCGGCGACCGCGCCGCCGAGCTCTACGGGCGGATCTGCGATCACATCGTGCGCGTGTCGACGCCCGAGGCGGCCGAGATGACGAAGCTGTTGGAGAACATCTTCCGCTCGGTCAACATCGCGCTGGTCAACGAGCTGGCGATCCTCTCGGACCGGATGGGGATCGACATCTGGGAGGTCGTCGACGCCGCCGCGACCAAGCCCTACGGCTTCATGCGCTTCGAGCCGGGGCCGGGGATGGGCGGCCACTGCCTGCCGGTCGATCCGTTCTATCTGACCTGGCGCGCGCGCGAGTTTCACATGTCGACGGAGTTCATCGAGCTCGCCGGCAAGATCAACCAGCAGATGCCCTACCACTGCGTCGAGCGGATCGAAGGCGCACTCAACCAGCACGGCAAACCCGTCAAGGACTCGCGAATCGCGATCCTCGGCGTCAGCTACAAGGGTGGCGTCGGCGACATCCGCGAATCGCCGGCGCTGCGGATCATCGAGGTGCTCGCGACCCGGGGCGCGCAGATCCGCTACCACGACCCGTACGTGCCCTCGCTCCCCGATCTCGGGCTGCAGAACACCGCGCTCGAGGCGGCGACTCAGGACGCCGACGCGATCGTGCTGGTAACCGCGCATCCGGGCATCGACCACGTCGCGCTCGCCCGGGACGCCCGACTGTTCGTGGACCTCCGTGGCGTCACCCGCGGCGAGCGCACGTCGAACCTGATCCGGCTCTAGAACGACTCAAAGAGGCGGCGCGGTGCGCCGGTGCTTCTTGGGCCTGATCGTGACCTTCTTGCTCTGGACCTTGGGCGGTTGGGTGTTGAGCAGGCTGACCCTCAGCGCCGCCGGAACGTGGCCGAACCGGGCCAGCAGCCTGCCCGTCGTCCCATTCAGCCTGATCATGAACGTGGCGCTGTTGCCGGCCGCGAGCGTGAACCGCTTGGTGCCCAGCCCCACCCTCTTGTGGTGATGCCTCGGCGCCCTGGCGCTCACGGCGATGAGCTTCTCGCCGAGCAGCCGCTCGACCGTGACCACCTGTGCCTTACCCCGGCAAACGGCTCCCGTCGATCCCTGGCAGGTCACCTTGAAGGTCACGGTCTTGCCCGTGGCCTTGGGCCGGCCGAGGAGCTTGAGCCTCGGGATCGGCGTGTAGGTGACCGTGATCTGCTGCTGCGCGCTATCGCCATCGTCGCCGATCAGCACGGCGTTGATCGTGTTCGGGCCGCCGGTCAACGCCAGTGGCACCGACCAGCTGCCGCGGGCGCCGACGGTGACACTCTGCCCGTCAACCGTGAGCGACTGGATCCCGGCCGAGTCGGCCGCCGTGCCCGACACCGTCACCGTCGACCTCGACACCGTCGAGCCGTTGGCCGGAGCCGTGATCGACAGCGCCGGCGCGAACTGCGCCAGGGCGGCCCCAGCGAGCGCCTGGGCGCTCGACAGGCTGAACGATTGCGCGTAGGAGAAGCGCAGCACGGTCTGGCCACCCGCCGGAATCATCCGCGTGTACGGCATCAGCCACTCGGGGACTCTTCCCCCACTCGGACCATCGAGCTCGTCACTGGAGGTGAAGTCGATCGGCCCGCTCGGGGCCGACGCGTAGCTGACCGTGCCCTGCGGATCAGTGCCGTCACCGGCGTCCGGCGTCGTGCCGTCGGTCTTGAAGTAAAAAGTGCCGGGACCGATCGGGAGCGTAACCATCGCGTTCTCTCCGTAGTCCTGCCATCCCGTGGAACCCGGGAACTTGAACGCGGCGTAGCCGCCGGACACGCCGTCACCCTCTGCGCTGCCCAGCTCGTCGTCCTCCTCCACCTGGAGCATGTGCTGGGCGCCGTCGGTCGAGCGGAACACGTCGGCCTGATCGGCCACCTGACCGTCCGATAGGCCTTCCCAGGTACGGTCGAGCGCGACCCCGGACGGAACGTATTTGGTGCACGTCGAGACGCTGGGAGTACACAGCAACAACGGCTCGTGCTCGATGATCGTGATCTCTCCAGAGGCGGGGTCGAACGTTTGCGCCACGGCCATGGCCTGCCAGCCCGGCGTGGATTGGTTTGCGGCGTCTGAGGTGAACGCCGGCGTGCCATCGACGGTGAGCTCATAGAACTGGTTGCCCTCACCATCGGTGCCGGGGCTGTCGAGCTTGCCGAACCCTTCGAATGATTGGGTGGCGCTCTGGGCGAACGTCGTCGGCTCGTACAGAGCGCCGTCCAGGCCCTGGTCCGCCTGGTTGAAGACCATCCTGCCGGCGAACCAGTTCATCGTGTAGAAGTACTCGTCGGAGCTCGTGCTCGAGCCGCTGATGGCGAGCGTCGGGCCGTGAAATGGGGAGTCGGCGCCGGGGGGAAAGTCGCTCGTGTCGCCGGCGTCGACGGCCCTGAGGACGCACGTGTCAACCATGCCGGCGTTGTTCAGCTCACTCGTCGACACCGGTACCGAGAACGAGTTGTCGGTCACGGTCACGCCCGTCGCGATCTTTGCGATGTCGCCGGCGGCGTCGTAGCAGTCGATATCGACGTCGCCCGAGCCGGTGGTCCTGCCCGTGACCGTGAACACGGTGCCCGAGAGCGCGCCCTGGCCGATGTAGTAGTAGGAGTGGTCGCTCGGCGAGGCGATCGACGAGGCCGTCACCTGAGCCTCGGCCGAGGCGGCGCCGACCAGGAAACCGCCGCAGGCGACCAACAACGCCACCGCCCTGACCCGCCAGACCGTCATCGCTTACCCGCACATGCCGAAGGTTCTGTCGTGAGTCCCCCCGCGAGCAACATCGTAACCCACACCCGGCGACGGCAGCGATCCCCGTAGAATCGCTGGCGTCAGGGCGCGTAGCTCAGTGGGAGAGCGCTCGCTTCACACGCGAGAAGTCGTTGGTTCGAACCCAACCGTGCCCATAGAAGAGACCTGCAATTCGACGTCTTTTGTGAGCGATCCCAAGCGGATCGGCAGTCGGTTTCGACCGAGCGGCTCAGGGTGCACTGGCCCTAGCTCCGTTCTGCGGTGGTGGATGAACCGGGTCCTGAGCAAGAGATATTGCGTATCGGTCCTAGAGTCCCGTCCAGACCGGAGCGCCGGCGCGTATACGCGCGCATCGCTCGACTTGGGGGGCCACACCA
>Ga0310037_10000579_pt1 | contig 22990 bp, 16 predicted proteins | sample Sb_taG_11_FD_200239 | JGI IMG/M metagenome (GOLD analysis project Ga0310037, IMG submission 200239) | Peat soil microbial communities from Weissenstadt, Germany - Sb_50d_3_AS metaG (v2) (version 2) | ecosystem: Environmental > Terrestrial > Soil > Wetlands > Peat | place: Germany: Weissenstadt...
GCTTTCGCTTTCGAATGAAGACGCGGCGCGCATGGTGGCGGACGACCGATTGAAGCTGCTTACGTTTACCGGGAGCGGGGCGGTCGGTTGGGCGCTGAAGGCGAGGGCGGGGAAGAAGAAAGTGGCGCTCGAGCTCGGAGGAAACGCTGCGGTGATCGTGCATGGAGATGCTGATGTTGATTTCGCGGCCGAGCGCTGTGCTCTGGGCGGATTCTCGTATGCAGGGCAGAGCTGCATTTCGGTGCAGCGGATTTTTGTGCAGCGTAACGTCGAGGAGAAGCTTACTGCGTCTCTTCTTTCGCGCGTGTCCAAGCTGAAAGCCGGCGATCCTCTCGACGAGGCTACCGACATCGGCCCGATGATCAACGAAGACGCGGCGAAGCGCGCGGCCTCTTGGGTGGACGACGCCGCGAAGAGCGGCGCCAAGATCCTCGCAGGAGGGAAGCGCAACGGGGCGATCATGGATCCGACGGTTTTGTCGCACACGAAGCCTGACATGCGTGTCAATTGCGAAGAAGTGTTTGCGCCAGTAGTGGTCGTCGAGCCGTACGATGATTTCGGCGATGCGCTGCGGTGGGTGAATGACTCGCCCTATGGCTTGCAAGCTGGGCTGTTCACGCGCGATGCGAAGCTGATCTTTCAGGCCTATGAGGAGCTGGAAGTTGGCGGGTTGATCGTCGGCGATATGTCCTCATTCCGTATCGATCATATGCCTTATGGCGGCGTGAAGGATTCAGGGCTTGGGCGCGAGGGGCTGCGTTACGCCATCGAAGACATGACCGTGCTGAGGCTGCTGGTGCTCAATCTTCGCTAGGGTTTGCCGGCGGCGCGAAGCGCGACGCAAGCGCCGCCACGCCGAGAACTCCGCAAATTACCCCAAGCGAAACTCCATTCGAGATTGCAAATCGCTCGGATAGCAGCATTTTCAATCCCACAAATGCAAGAACTACGGCGAGTCCCTGGTGAATATAGCGGAATCGCGGAAGGATGCGCGCGAGCGCAAAGTAGAGAGACCGAAGGCCGAGGATGGCGAAGACATTCGATGAATAAGCGATGAAGGCATCGCGAGTGATCGCGAGTACTGCGGGGACGGAATCGATGGCAAAGAGAATATCGCTCAATTCCACGGCAATCAGCGCTAGAAGAAGAGGCGTCGCGAGCCATTTCCCCGATTTGCGCACGACAAAATGCGTTCCGGTGTCCTCGTGAGTGACGTGCAGCCACTTGCGGGCCATCCGCACTGGCCAATTTGGTTTCGATGCTCCTGTTTCTACCTTCTCGAAAATCATGCGCCCGCCGACTAGTATTAGAAATCCTCCAAATACATACTCGAAGAAGTGAAAACGCGAGAGAAGCGCAACCCCGCCGAAAACGAAGCCCGCGCGAAGGATCAGCGCGCCGAGAACGCCGTAATAGAGAACGCGGTGCTGCGCCTCGGGCTTGATCTGAAACGCGTGGAAAATGACAGCGAAGAGGAAGATATTGTCGACACTGAGCGATTTTTCCACGAAGTAGGCGGTCAAAAAGTCGAGGCCCGCGACGGGACCGCGGCTGAGATAAACCCACAAGTTGAAGAGCAATGAGATGGCGATCCACATGCCACTGACGAGAAGAGCTTCGCGCAGCTTTACTTCATGGGGCTTTCGATGCAGAACGAAGAGATCGATGAGGAGCAGCGCCAGGATGCCCGCGCCGAACAGGAGCCAGATGCCGAGTGGAGTCGTTGTCATGGAGCGCGCCGGTTGAATTCGATACGGTAGCGGAATCCGCCAACAGAATCGAGTCCCGCGCGGATAGAATTGCTATATCATGAATTGAAATTCAGTCTGCTGCGAAATCGGAGATTCATCCGCGCTTTCGGGGGAGAACAAAATGGACCGTGAGCATTTCTACGCGACGATGAACGGCGAGGGGATGCTGGACTACGAGCTGTATCTCAATACGAAGACGCTTCTTGGTTGCCAGAAGGACTTCAGGGCTTTCTGCAATGGCGACGAGCTTCAATTCCAGATCGTTCACCAGGTCGAAGAGCTGTGGATGAAGCTGATCGGCTACACGCTTCTGGATATCGACGATTTCATCCAGCAGGAGAATACCACTCGGGTGATTACGCTTTTTCGCCGCGTTCATAGCGCCTTGCGGCTGATGACCAGCCAGCTCGATCTACTCGAGACGATGTCGCCGAAGGAATATCAGGAAATCCGGCTGCAGCTGGGCAATGGGAGCGGACAGGAATCGCCTGGATTTCGCACCATCCTGAAGATGCCCGCGCCGCTCTGGCATTCCTTCAAGACGGCGTACCTGGAGAAGCATGGATTGACAGTGGAGAAAATCTACAATTCGGAATACTCCCACTCGGACGCGTACGTGGTGGCCGAAGCGCTCGCGGAATTCGACGAGCTGTTCCAGCGATTCCGTTTCTGCCACATTCAATTGATTCACCGGACGATCGGCCTCGGCGCGAAATCGCTGAAAGGGCGCGCGGTGGATCTGCTGAACGAAGGCCAGCGCGTGAAATTCTTCCCGGAGCTTTGGGAAATTCGGAATCACATGACGGATGCATGGGGCGGAAAATACGGCGTGGTGCGCGATTCAATCGGCAGCCACTAAGACCGAGTGCTGCGCATTCGACGGCGCAGCGCGAAGCGAAGCAGGAGAATCAGCGAGCAAATCAAGATCGTAACGATCACATCCGGCGCGGGCAGGGGCGCGAACGAGAAGAACGTCGGAGGCGGCGACCCGCCGGGGGGAATGAAGAATGGGATTATCGGGATGAATGCGATAGGGTGGCGAAAGAAATGAGCTGGATGCAGCACTCCCTGGGGGGCTCGCACCACGCTGGCGACATTCATTTCCTCAGCAGTCGGCGCTACAGGACTCACCGGAAGCAGCGGCACTTCCGATAGGCGGTTTCCGCAGCGCACTCGCGCAAGATTGAACCCATCCGTGACGAGCGTTTCGCCGCGATGCAGGAGCATCGGCCGCGAAGTCCAGAATACGCCCGAGGGCAGCCGGTACGATACGTAGAATGCCTGATCCCGCCCGAGAGTCACAAAGTTGACGTGCTTCAAGCCGAAGTCAGAGTAGTGGTCTGCGACGACGGGATCATCCGCGACGGCCTCGCGCAGCTCGTCCGCGGACTGAATCCCTCCGGGAATCACGGAATATTGGTAGAAAAACCGCAGATTGGCGGAGGTGTTTACAGACAGCACCGAGTCGGAAGGACGCGGCGGCGCCGGAGTGGAAAACAACGCCAGCGGCTCAGCTCCGCCTCCTCCGGACGATAAGGCCGAAAGCAGAACCATCCCGAAGATGCCGGTGGCGACTAGCAAAAATCCGAAAATTTCGACTAGGCGGAGATCGCGCGAGAATTTCCGGACGACGCGGGGAGAGGACCGCGGAAGGTTCGACCGTAGGCGCCTAAGTATGGGCCGCATATGCGCAAAGTTTTGCAGGGGTCCCAAGTCCCGGAAGGATCGCCGAGGTGACCCACTGAGAGGAATACCATGCACCGCTAATGCCAAGACTTAGTGCAAATCCTGGATGTCTGCGGCGTCGAGAGGGCGGGTAAACGAGCTATTGACCAGCTTCCCCCGGGCAGAAGGATACACAAATACTCGCCGATAACAAGTGGGGAATGGAGAATATGCGGGTGAACCGGGTTTGCGCCGAATTGGGCTGTAAAATCTTCGCGGCTGCGATGAGATCATTCCCACTCTCAGGAGTAATGGTTCTAGAACCAGAAGAAATGCGCGATTCGGAAAGTTAGGCAAGCCCCTGCCTAGGTTGCGCAATAGTTTGCATACTCGGGGACGAAGCGATTTATCGGAGTGAGTTGACTCCTTTCAGGTATCGACGAGCGTGGATTGCATTTTCAGTGCGCGTCGGCTGATAAAGAGCGCACACGCATTACCCAGAGTTTCCGAGAAACGACTCCAGGCGAGAAGAGATCGTGCGCGTGCGGTCTTGCCGCAGCCGTCGGAGCCATCCCGTGGGGAAAGCCGTCGGCTGTCAGGACGTCGGCAGAAGAATATGAGCATCTTAAGGAATTCTGTTTGCATCAACATAGGTAGCGTTTCTTGAGGCGAGAGCCCGCATTTCTCGGCTTTTTCGACCCAGCCTACCGAAGTTTGGACTTCGATACTTGGAGGCGAAATTGGCGGATTCGTGCGATGTCTTTGTGGTCGGCGGCGGCCCGGCTGGCCTGGCGGCGGCAATATGTGCGCGCCGGAAAGGCTTGACGGTCACTGTCGCGGATGTCGCGGTGCCGCCGATCGACAAGCCGTGCGCCGAAGGATTGTTGCCCGATGCTCTCGAGGCGCTTGCGGGAATGGGAATCCCTTCTGGTGCCCTCGGTGGCTGGGCCGTCGAGAGCGTTCGATTCTTCAATTCGGAAACTTATGCCGAGGGAATGTTTCCGGGCGCTCGCGGAATGGGAGTGCGGCGAACCAAGCTGCACGAAGCGATGCTGGCGCACGCGGCAAATTGCGGCGTGAACTTCCTATGGCGCACCGGAGTCTCGGGACTGGCCGATTCCGGCGTTTGTCTTGGAGACCGGCTATTCGGCGCCAAATGGGTGATTGGCGCAGACGGAGGAGAATCGAGAGTGCGGCGGTGGGCCGGGCTGGATCGCGGCATGCGCGCGAGCACGAGAATTGGTTACCGGAGGCATTACCGAGTTCGTCCGTGGTCGCGCTCGCTTGAAATCTATTGGGGCCGCGAAGCGCAGTGCTACGTAACACCGATCGGCCCGGCTGAGGTGTGCGTCGCAGTTGTGAGCCTCGACCCGAAACTGAGGCTTGAACGCGCGTTAGAAGAATTCCCCGACCTCGCAAGCCGTCTTGCTGGAGCGGAGGCTTCCTCGGCTGAGCGCGGTTCGTTCACCACGACGCGACGCCTCAAGCGGGTGTGGACGGGCCGAGTCGCTTTGATCGGCGATGCCTCCGGGGGCGTTGATGCGATAACCGCCGAAGGACTGAGCCTGGCGTTCCGACAGGCTCCGGCACTGGCTGAGGCGCTCGCGTGCGGAAATTTATCCCGCTATCAGTTGGCGCATCGCCGGATCCTGAATCGGCCGGCAAGAATGGTGCAGTTGATGCTTTTGCTCGGCCGGCATCCGCGGCTACAGCGGTGCGTCACTCGAATTTTTTCCCAGAAACCACAAGTGTTTGAGCGGTTTGTTGCGGCGCATGTAGGCCAAGCATCCGATCCCAATTTGGCTGCTTCCACTCTCTTGCTCGGCTGGCATATGCTCTCGGCCTAGTCGGCCGCATGCTCATGATGAGAATCGGCTCCATTCGTCTGCCAACTCGGGTGATCGTAATCGCCGTGGCACTGGCGTGGTTTCAGCCGGTCACGTGGGCGCAAAGCGCGCCTTCCCATGTCTCTCTCGAACTTGATCCAGGACAATCGAAAATCAATTGGACCTTGACCGCGACGTTTCATACCGTGCATGGAACCTTTGCTTTGACGAAGGGCAGCGTGCAATTTGATCCCAGCAGTGGAAAAGTCGACGGCGAAATCACCGCCGACGCGCGCAGCGGCCAGAGCGGCGATTCCGGCCGCGATAAGAACATGCACGAAAAGGTGATCGAGAGCGGGAAATATCCGGCGATAACGTTTAGCCCCGATCGCGTGGATGGCAAGATCGCGCTGCAGGGCGAGTCAAAAGTTCAGCTCCACGGAATATTCGAGATTCATGGGACCAAGCACGAACTGGCGGTTCCAGCCGAGGTAAATTTTTGCGGTGATCGCTGGACTGCGAAATCTGAATTCGAGATTCCTTACGTTCAGTGGGTGATGAAGAATCCCAGCAATTTTTTTCTGCATGTCGGCGATACGGTCAAGATCGAGCTCGAGCTGACGGGCCGCGCAGTTTTCCCACGCACAAACTAGGCGGTTGTTCCGACTTGCATCCCGAGCAAGTCGCCGATGCGCTCGCGGCAGCGAGCCGCGACGCTCGACCACGAATACGAGGCGCGAGCCTGGGCAGACGCGGGGCTTGCGCGCCGCGCGACCTCGTCTCGATGCTCATAAACGTAGCGCATAGTCTCCGCCAGATGGGCGACATTTGGCTCAAACCACGTGCAGTCGTTCGCAAGTGGGCCTAGATGACTTGGGGGCTCGAGCATCGGCACCGCCGTAGCTTCGATGAAATAGCTCGCGGATTCGGGACAGAACTCTCGTGCCGGTCCGAGCCCCGTGGTAATCACAGGTTTTCCGCAAGCTAGAGCCTCGGCGAGCGGCATTCCGAATCCCTCGCCTCGATACGGCAGCACAAAGGCGTCGCAGCCGCGGTAGAGCGCTGCGAGTTGTGCGTCTTCCATTTCTTTCGTTATCACGATTACCTGCGGATTTGCGTTGCTCTTGGCCATTCGCTGGAAGCGCCTCAGCAGTTTCGAGCGCCGGTAAAAAGTGGACGAACCCTGGTCTTTGATGATGAGCGTGACTTCGTCGCTTCGACGAAATGCGGCCTCGCATGCCTCGGCGAGCAAATCCAACCCTTTGCGCTCGATTACGCCACCTACGAATAAGGAAGCAAATCCACGGCTGCCTTCGGGGCGCCAAAGGCTTCCTTCGGGACGAAATACCTCGTCATCCACACTATAGGGAATCACGCGCAGCTTTCGCGGCGAGACGCCTCCAGTGATGAAAACGCCGCGCACAAACTCGGACGGCACCCACAGTTCGTCCACATTTTGATTGATTTCGCGAACCCATTGCACGGGGACTGCTCCATATTCCCAGGGCACGATGTTTACGAGCTTTCCGCAGATGGGGCCGGAGCGACCTGAACAAATTGTGCAGCGGTGCCACAACCGGATTGAGATTTTCATCGATGGGGGTGCCGAGGATGACGATGATTACCCGGCAGTCCGCCGCGGCAGCCAAGTCAGAGGTCATCGTGAGCCGGCCATTGGCCAGTACGCGCCCGAGCATTATCGCGGCGCCTTCCTCGATGAACGGCACCTCCCCGCGCCGCACCACGTCAATGGCGGCTTGGTTGATGTCGATACCAAACACTTGATGTCCGGCGTCGGCGATGCTCAGCGTCAGCCCCAGTCCGACGTGACCCGCCGCCCCGATTACCGCCACGTTTTCATGCATCATGTATTACCCACCAGTAGTTGCGGCCGAAAGCTGTTCGCGCTGCGAAATGTGCTAAGTGACTTTTCGACTGAAGTGCCGCTGACTTTAAGCACATCGGCGGCCACACGCGATGTCGTGGATAGATAAAGCCAATGAGCAGCGACAAAGGCGATCTGAGACGTCGCTCGGGCGCTTGATTAGAGAATTCTAATTTTCTCGGAGATGGTCGGGCGGCAGAGATATAATTCCACCCACTATGACTACCCAAGAAATCATCTACAGCGTTTCAGATGGCATCGCCACGATTACCTTGAACCGTCCAGAAAAATTGAACGCGTGGACCGCGACGATGGAGCGCGACGTGCGAGCGGCAATCGAGGCCGCGGAGGACGACAGCGCCGTCCGCGTCATTATTCTCACTGGCGCGGGCCGGGGCTTTTGCGCGGGCGCCGACATGTCGCTGCTCGGCATGGTCGCCAGCCAGGGTGTTGACGCGCGCGTTCGGGAACAGGCCTTGCGAGCCGGCGGCGTGCGCGAAGGTGTGCGGGCCGATTTTCAGAAGAAGTATTCGTATTTTCCGGCGGTGACCAAGCCGGTGATTGCTGCGATCAACGGCCCCGTCGTGGGCCTGGGATTGGTGATCGCGCTCTATTGCGATCTGCGTTTTGCATCGGACACCGCGCGCTTCGGTACAGCCTTCTCGCGCCGCGGCTTAATCGCCGAGTACGGGCTGGCGTGGTTGCTGCCGCGGATTGTGGGTCTGCCGAATGCGCTGGAGCTTCTGTTTTCCGCGCGCATGGTCGATGCAGCAGAAGCGCAGCGCATGGGATTGGCGACCGCGGTGTTTCCGCAAGACGTATTTCAGGGCAAAGTCCGCGAATACGCGCGCGATTTGGCGGCAAACGTCAGTCCGCGATCCATGCGCGTGATGAAGAGGCAAGTGTACGAGGGAATGTTTCAGACGCTTGCTGAGGCGTTCGAGCTTTCAGAACGCGAAATGCTGGCCAGCCTTCAGTGCGAAGACTTCAAGGAAGGCGTCGCGCACTTTGTCGAGAAACGCTCAGCGGCTTTTACCGGCAAGTAGTCAGGCAGTCGCCGTCTGCTGCTTGTTGAAGTCGGCGAATGTCTTGCCTTGCTCAGCGAGTTGCTTCAAAAGCGGCGCGGGCTCCCAAAGCTCGCCGTGTTGCTGCTCGAATTCGCGGACCCGATCGTAAACTTTCTTCAGTCCGACAGTATCCGCGTACCACATCGGCCCGCCACGGTGCACGGGGAAGCCGTAGCCGTTGATATAGATGATGTCGATATCGACTGCCCGCAGAGCATAGCCCTCTTCGAGAATGCGGGCGCCCTCGTTCACCAGCGAAAATACGCAACGATCCACGATTTCGGCCGGTGAAATCTGCCGCTGCTGGATTCCTGCCTCAGCCGCCCACTTCTTTACCAAAGCCGGGACTTCGGGATCAGGAATCGCGCGCCGATTCTCATCGTATTTGTACCAGCCCGCGCCGGTCTTCTGCCCGTAGCGTCCCAGCTCGCACAACTGATCCCCCGCCATCGCCACCCGGACGCCCGGTTTTTCGAGATGGCGGTATTCCTTGCGGATTCGCCAGCCGACATCGAGGCCGGCGAGATCTCCGACGGCGAGCGGTCCCATAGCCATGCCGAATTCATAGAGCGCGCTATCCACCGCTTCGACGCTGGCGCCTTCTTCGACGAGGAACACAGATTCGCGCACGTAGGGATGAAACATGCGATTGCCAACGAAGCCGCGGCAATTGCCGACGAGGACGCCGACCTTGCCGAGTTTCTTCGATAGCTGCATGCACGTGGAGATCACTTCCTTGCTGCTGGCTTTGCCGCGGACGATTTCGAGCAGGCGCATCACGTTGGCCGGGCTGAAATAGTGCGTGCCGATCACGAATTGCGGCCGCGAGGTCGAACCGGCAATTTCATCGATATTCAGCGTCGAAGTGTTGCTGGCCAGGATCGCGCCGGGCTTGCAGATGCGGTCGAGCTCGCCGAAGATTTGCTTTTTCAGCGCCATGCCTTCGAAAACGGCTTCCGTCACCATGTCCGAGTTCTCGAAGCCGTCGTAGGTAAGAGTCGGAGTAATCATCTTCAACCGTTCATCCACAAATTGCTGCGTGAACCGGCCGCGCTTGACCGAGGTCTCGTAATTCTTGCGGATGTTGGCCATGCCGCGATCGAGAGTCGCCTGATCGGTCTCCTTCAGCAGCACCGGAATTCCGGCGTTGGCGAAGACCATGGCAATGCCGCCGCCCATGGTACCTGCGCCGACAACCGCCGCGCGATTCACGGGAATCAGCGGCGTCTCTTTCGAAATGTCGGGAATCTTGGCCACCTCGCGGTCGCCGAAGAAAACGTGAATCATGGCTTTCGACTGATCCGAAAAGAGGCAATCCATGAAGAGCTTTCGCTCTGTCTTGCAGCCCTCCTCAAAGGATTGCTTCGTAGCCGCTTCGACGGCATCGATGGCTGCGAGCGGGGCCACTAGGCCGCGCTGCTTCTTGCGCGCCGCATCGCGTGCGGCTGCAAACATGGCGCCATTCTGCTCCGGCTTGCCAAGTTTCTCATTGCGTTCTCGCGTCTTTGGCGCAGGTTTCCCAGAAACCTCACGCGCGAAAGCGACGGCGCCTTTTAGAAGGTCGCCTTCAATGAGCCGGTCAACGATCCCCAGCTTTGCGGCTTCCTCAGTCTTGATAGGATTTCCGCCGGCGCACATCTCCACCGCCTTCTCAATGCCTGCGAGCCGAGGCAGCCGCTGCGTTCCCGCAGCCCCAGGAATGATCCCGAGCTTCACTTCGGGCTGGCCGACGAGCGCGCCCCGCGCGGCGACGCGATAATGGCCCGCGATCGCGAGTTCGAGGCCGCCCCCAAATGCTGTGCCGTGAATTGCCATGACAACCGGTTTGCGGCAGTCCTCGATGCGCAGCAATACGGTCGGCAGATCGAGAGTGCCTGCCGTCTTTCCTGAGGTGATCTTGCCGAATTCCTTGATGTCGGCGCCGGCGATGAACGTGCGCCCGCCGCCGATGAGCACTGCCGCCTGAATGCTCGCGTCGGCATTGATTTTGTCGATGGCGTCGGCGATTCCTTCGGGCACGCCGGGGCTCAGCGCATTCACGGGCGGATTATTGATGGTGATGATCGCAATGCCATTGTCGGTCGTTAATTGAACGAGATCGCTCATGGTGTTTGGGAAGCCTGCCTTTCGAAGAGTTCGTTAAGCTGTCTTTGCGGCAGCCGCCGCAGTGTCAATCACGAGCCTCGCGATCCGCTCGCGGTGAAAGCTCGCGTCGCCAAACATCGTTTCGCATGCCTTGGCGCGCCGGTAATACAAATGCACATCATTTTCCCAGGTGAAGCCCATGCCGCCGTGAATCTGGATGCCGCGATTGCCGACGGTGCGGCTGGCGTCACTGGCGTACATCTTCGCGATCGAAACCGCGGTCGCCGCGTCCGGCGCGTTCTGCTCGAGCGCCCACGCGGCATAATAAACGGCCGAGCGCGAACTTTCGGTCTCGAGATACATGTCGGCGCACTGATGCTGCACCGCTTGAAATGTGCCGATGGGCTTGCCGAATTGCTTGCGCGTCTTCGCGTATTCGACGGTGAGATCGAGCGTGCGTTGCATCCCTCCGACCATTTCTGCCACCATCGCGGTCGTCGCTATGCTTCGGGCGCGCGGCAAGCCGTCGGCATTGCTGAGCTTGTCACCCGCAGTGTTCTTGAATTTCACGGAATACTGACGCCGCGTGAGGTCCATACCCGGCATCAGCTTGATCGTAATTCCGGGCGCGCGAGAATCCACGACGAAGACTCCGTTGCGCGCCACAACGATGATCGAATCTGCCACAGCAGCATCCGGCACAAAGAGTTTCTCGCCGGTCAGCTTGCCGTCCACAGCCTCCAGCCGAATGTCGGCCGGATCCCAGCTCGCGCCGGCTTCGAGAAATGCCACAGTCGCACGTGCCTCGCCACCGCAGATCGGTCCGAGATATTTCTTTTTTTGATCGGGACTCCCGGCGGCATCGAGCAACGAGCCCGCTTGCACGACGGTAGTAAAGAAAGGCCCCGGCAATAGCGCGCGTCCCGATTCCTCCATCCACAGAATCAGCTCGACGATGCCGAGTCCCGCTCCGCCGTATTCCTCCGGGTAGATGAAACCCGTGTAGCCCTGTTCGGCCATCTTGGACCAGAGCTTGGCATCGTAGGCCGTATCGGTCTCAATCAAGCGGCGAACTTCCGCCATGGGGCATTCGCCGGCGAAAAACTTCCTCGCGGAATCACGCAGAATTTCCTGGCTCTCAGATAATCCAAATTGCATCGTCGTTCCTCAGTAACTTCGCGGCAGTCCAAGCACAAAATGCCCGATGATATTCCGCTGAATCTCGGAGGTGCCTGCTTCGATGGTGTTCCCCCGCGCGCGGAGATAGCCGTAAGACCACAGGCCGTGGTCGATCGATTCTTCGGCGTCGCCCGTAAGTTGCCCATACGGGCCCAGAAGCTCCTGGGCTACTTGCTGGAAGCGTTGATTTAATTCGCTCCAGAAAATCTTCTGAATCGAGCCTTCCGGTCCAGGCACTCCCGTCGCGCTGATTCGGCTGAATGCGCGCATTTGATTTAGCCGCATGACTTCGATTTCGCCGTAGCACTGCGCCAGCTTCTGCCGGATGATCGGATCCTCCGCCGCTGGGACCCCGTTGCGCTGAGTCGAGTGCGCCAGCTCGGTGAGCCGGTCCATATTGCGCTTGTATATGATTTGCAGCCCAGCGCCGAATGTGCCGCGCTCATGCATCAGCGTGCCCATGGCCACATCCCAGCCCTGATTCACCTTGCCGACGACATTCGCAACGGGAATGCGCACATCGCGAAAGAATACCTCGTTAAATTCGGTCTCGCCGGTCATCTGCCGCAGCGGGCGAACATCCACGCCCGGCGATTTCATATCCACAAGCATAACCGTCAGGCCCTTGTGCTTCGGCGCGGCCGGATCGGTGCGCACCACCACCTCGCACCAATCGGCGAGCCAACCGTAGCTGGTCCACACTTTTTGTCCGTTCACGACGTAGTGGTCGCCGTCGAGCCGCGCGTCGGTTTGCAGGCCTGCCAGATCGGATCCGGCGTTCGGCTCCGAGAATCCCTGGCACCAGATCTCATCCGCGTTAAGAATATTCCGCAGATAGCGCTTCTTTTGATCCTCACTGCCAAAAGCGATGATGGTCGGTCCTATGAGGCCAAGGCCAAGGACATTCGCCATCGGAGGCGCTCCGGCGCGCGCCATTTCCTGCCAGAAAATCACCTGCTGCATCAAGCTCGCGCCGCGCCCGCCATATTCCTTCGGCCAGGAAATGCCGGCCCATCCACCGTCGAAAAGCTGCCGCTGCCATTTGCGGAGAAATTCGAAGCGGCGATCGAGCGATTCCTCACGCGCCTCATCCCATTCTCGGGGAACATTGGCCTCGAGCCACGCCCGCAGCTCGTCGCGGAACTGCAGCTCGTCACTGGTTAGATTGAGATCCATTTGCGTGATTCTCCTGCAACTCTAATCGTTTCCTACGGATTCCGGCCGAATGGTATTCTGCCCGCGCCAATATTTTTTGCGCAGCTCTTTCTTCAAGACTTTACCGGTGCCCGTTTTCGGCAGGGTCTCGAAAAACTCCACAGATCGAGGTGATTTGTAATGCGCCAAGCGTGCGCGACAGAATTCCAGAATTTCCGCCTCGGTTGCCTTTGCTCCCGGCTTCAACACCACGAGCGCCTTCGGCAACTCGCCCCACTTTGCATCCGGGACGGGGATTACCGCAACCTCGTAGATCGCCGGATGCGCCGCCAGCGCCTTCTCGACTTCCAGCGAGGAGACATTCTCCCCACCGCTGACGATGATGTCTTTTTTGCGATCAACAATCAGGAGATAGCCATGCTCATTGATCGTAGCCATGTCGCCGGTATGAAACCAGCCGCCGCGCATCGCTTCCGCAGTGGCTTCGGGCTGATTCCAGTAGCCCGCCATCACGCCATCGCTGCGCGTGATAATTTCGCCGATGGTCTTGCCGTCGCGCGGCACATCCACGTCGTTGGCGTCCACGACGCGCATTTCAACTCCGGGAATCGCGTAGCCGGTCATAGCCTGACCGGCAAATTTCTGTTCGCCCTGCCAGTCACAACCCGGCTTTGAAACGGAGGTCGAAAGCGTCGGCGAAGTCTCCGTCAGCCCATAGCCCGAAAAGCAGAGGCAGCCCAGCTTTTGCTCCAGTTCACGCACCAGCGTTGGAGAAGATGCTGAGCCGCCGATGCTAATCCGGTCCAGGCTGCTCAAGTCATGCTTGCCGAGCTCAGGTGAATGAATCAAAGCCAGCGCCATAATCGGCACCACGCCCATGCCTGTCACGCGCTCTTTTTCAATCAAGCGGAACACCTCAGCCGCATCATACCGCTGCATCATCACGTGCTTGCCGCCCAATTGCGTGACGAAATGCGCCGCACCCCAGCCGTTTGCGTGGAACAGGGGAATCGTGTGCAGGTGCACCATGTCGATCGAAGGATTAAAGCTCAGGCAGATGTAGAAAGCGTGTAGGTAGATGTTTCGATGCGTGAGCATCACGCCTTTGGGGTTTGCGCTCGTGCCGCTCGTATAGAAAAGCTCCGCGAGTGCATTTTCATCGAAGGCCATGATATCGGGCTGATAGGGAGCAGCTGCGGCGATCATCGTGTCGTAATTCTCTCGCGCGAGCCAATCTCGCTGCGGCTCGCCATCGAGCAGGACGATCGATTTCAGCGATGGAACGCTGTCGCGGAATGAATTCACGACCTCGAGAAATTCGGTTTCGACGAACAGCATGGTTGCCGCCGAGTCGTTGAGGATAAAGGCGATCTCCTGCGGCGCGAGCCGGATATTCAGCGGCAGCAGCACTGCACCGGCCTCCAAAACTCCATAATAAGCCTCAAGAAGCCGGTGGCAATTGAGGCTCATGAACGCAACGCGGTCGCCGGGTGTCACTCCCGCGGCGCGCAGGGCGCCGGCCAGCTTGGAAGCGCGCTCGCCAAACTGCGCATAGTTCAACCGCAATTCCTTGCACACGATTGCAGTCGTGTCGGGAAATTGTTGCTGCGCGTATCGCAAAAATCGTACGGGGGTAAGAGGGATATTCATGAAGCGGCGCCCGCCTGCTTAGGCGGTTTGGCCTCCGTCAACTACCAACACATGCCCGGTAATAAAATCAGAAGCGTCCGAAGCGAGAAACACCGCCGCTCCCTTCAAATCGTTCTCGGAGCCAAATCGTCCCAGCGGAATGCGTTTCAGAAAGGCTTCCTTGTTGCGTTCGATCACTACTTCCGACATGTGCGTGGGAAACCAGCCTGGGGCGATGGCATTCACGTTGATATTATGCCCGGCCCACTTGCAAGCCAAGTCCTTCGTGAACGCGATCACTCCGCCTTTGCTCGCGTGGTAGCCGATGGCCGGAAGCTCGGGAGGCGCGCCGCGAAATCCGGCAACGGAAGCGACATTGATGATCTTCCCGCGGCGCTGGCGAAGCATGATTTTTCCCGCAGCCTGGGAGAAGAGAAACGTTCCGGTCAGATTCGTCTCGATCACCTTGTTCCAGGCTTCGAGCGGCATGTCTTCCACCGGCGCGCCCCAGGAAACACCAGCGTTGTTGATCAAAATATCGATTTGGCCGAACTCGGCGGCGCTGCGGTCTACCACTTCGCGAATGCTGGCCGGATTCCTTACGTCGCAGCCGAGCGCTAGGGTTTTCACGCCGAGCTCTGCCAAGTCCTTCGCCGCCTGTTCGCAGCGGTCCTTTTTGCGCGCACAGAGAACGATGTTGGCGCCCATTTCGGCCAGCGCCTCGGCCATCTGAAGCCCGAGGCCCGCCGCGCCACCGGTAACGATAGCCACACGTCCGGTAAGGTCAAACAGTTGTTTGACGTTCATGAATTCACGCGCCCTCGTGGTGATGGCCGGGGAATGTTAGAAATTCCGGCAGGGAATTGCAAGCCAACAAATCGGCACGGATTGATCTCGAGGAGGGATTGCACGCGAGACAGCAAGCTGGAAACGCAGCCTCAGCAGAGGCGGCGCGCTCCATTCGAGCGCACCGCCCTCCGCGAGGGAAGCTAGTTAGAACGTGAACCGAACGCCAAGCTGGAACTGCCGCATGGGCAGCGCCGAAGTAAAGCCTAGCGGCGTGCTGGGCCCGGCCGTCGTTCCGTCTGGCAGAAGCGTTCCGGGCTTTATCCCTTTTACGTTGAAGCCGGTGAATCCCGGGGTCAACGGGAAGAAAGGTCCGACCTCGTTATTCACACTGGCATAGTTGGTGCGATCGAAAAGGTTGAACGCTTCCGCGGTGATCTGCATCTTGAGCCGCTCGGCGATCTTGTGCTCCCAGGTCAAACGCATGTCGAAATCATACATGTTGGGCCCGAGACCGCTGTCGCGCGGTGCGCCGACGGGCCGCTCATTCGTGGTGTGATTGTTACCATTCACTTCGCCTCCTGCGAGCAAATTGAACGGGTGGCCGCTGTGATACGAGAAGATCGGAGCGAGCGAGAAGCCCGAAAGGATCGATTCCTTGAACGGGCTGTCGAAAACTCCGGCGACCACGAATTTGTGGCGCTCGTCGAACTCCGAGAGCCCCCGGTCCGCTCCCAAGTTCGTAGGATCCTGCGGGCCGTAATCGGTGTTGAAGTCGGTCGATGTGTCGTACGCTTTGCTGTAGGTGTAATTTCCAAAAAGCGTGAAGTGGTTACCGAACCGCTTCTTCACTTCGATGATTCCGCCTTCGTACAGCGCCGATGCCGCCGACGTGTACTGGTTATTCTGGACAATCAAAGGATTAACGAAGCAGGGCGAGACCGGCTGGCCGAAGCCGTTCAGAGTGATGGCGCACGGATAGACGCCGCCAGCCCCGGCACCCGCCGATTCGAATCCTGCGTATGGATCGGCCGTGGCGCTCGTGTTCCAGTTTTTGTAGGTCACGGTCTTTCCATTGGCGAGAGTGATCGTGCTCGTCGGCGTCGAGGGCTGTAGGTTCGTGTCAATCGCCACCGGCAACCGCAGAGTGTGCGAGTAGATTCCGCTGATGGAGATTGAGAAACCCTGAGCGATCTCCCGTTCGATCCCGAGCGAAATCTGTTGCGAGTAGGGAGGCTTGTAGTTCGGCGGATTGCTGAATAGTACCGTCAGTGGCGACACCGGGCCGTTGTTCGCCGGGAAGATTCCAGAACCCAACGGGTTCGGAAAAAGGCCGCCCGCTGACATTGGGCCCAGAGACTGGGGAGTAATGCAAGCACTGTTCCCCGCCGTAGGCGTCGTACATTGAATCAGCCCCCCTGCGAAAAGAGTGCCAAACACTTGATCCGCCGTCGCAATCGGCAGGCCGGAAGGGCTGATGGGATCAACGTAAATTGAGATGAAGCGGGTGCACGGGCTGCCGCTGCCGCTCCCTGGGAAAATCACGGACCCCGCGAAGGAAATCCCGCACGTGCCCACGACGTTATTGACCTGATTAGGAACCTGGCTCGAATTGTGCTGGTTCTCGACCGTGCTGTGATTCTTGTTCAGCACCCCAAGGCTCAAGTCCACTTGATTGATCTGCGCGTCCACGGGCCCATAGAAAATTCCGTAGCCGCCGCGAATCACCGTCTTATGGTCTTTGAACGGGTCCCAAGCGAACGATACGCGTGGGCCAAAATCGCGGTAATACGTGTTCAGCGGCTCGAATTGCGAGTCGATCTCATAGCGCACTCCAAAGTTGAGCGTGAAATTTGACGCAATCGCCCAGGAATCCTGCCAGTAGAGCCCCGTCAGCGGACGCGAATACGCTGGATAATCAGCATCGCCAAATCCCTGCTGATAGACCTGCGGCAGACCGAAGGACGCGGACTCCAGCGACGACAAGCTCGGTAGCTGCGGAGTCAGCAGTATTCCCGGCAAGGTCCCAAACACGAACCGCCCAGGGAGAAACGTGTGCGACTCCGTGTGGTTTCCGCGCAAAAGTTCGGACGCGCCGAACTTCATGGTGTGTTTGCCGCGGATCATCGTGAAATTGTCCGCGATCTCAGGGCGCCGCAAGATCGTCAAATTGGGAAGAAAGATGTTCGTTCCCAGGTTATTCGCAAAGCCCGAGATTTGGAGCCCCACCTGTGCGGGCTCGTTTGGAATTACATTAAAACTGTCATAGTCATATTGCGCCCGGAACTCATTGAGTGTTCTGGGACTGAACTGGTGAAACCACGCAACCTGAAGGTTGTTGTCGTAATTGTGAATCGAACTGCCCGCCGAGAATCCCGTCAGTGATTGAACGTCCGGATTCTCCTCCAAATCATGTGCATAGCGGTATGTGAGAGACAGTTGGTCGGATTCACTGAAGCGGTGGTCAAATCGCACCGAGGCAAGGTATTCGCGAGTATTGTAAGGAAACAGGCCGCCGTTACTTTCAAACTGATTTACGAGGTAAGAGTTGACGGCGGCGGCGGACGGAATCGGCGCTCCGGGATTCACCGTCAAGGCGCCTGTGAGTATGGCTGCGCAAACAGGTCCCGGAAAGCTTGACACGCCACCAAACAATGTAGCCGATAGAAAACCGCCCACAGGCCCACTAAGGCAGGGAACCGTTCCTGAATTGCCAGCCAACGCCGAGAGTGCAGCCTGCTGGCTTGCGGTCGGGCGAAAAATGCTTGTGTCCGTCAGCAACGGTACTGCGTTCTGAGAGTCCTGCAGAAGTCCCTCGAATGAACCGAAAAGAAATGTCTTGTCCTTCTGGATCGGGCCACCCACATTTCCGCCGAATTGATAGCGCTGCAGGGAATTCTTGATAGGCTGGCCGCTTATATCCGGTGCAGAAGGATCGAACACCGCGCCCTTCGCCAGCGCCTGGCTAAACGCAAAAGGATCGCGCGCGTCCAGTGCGTCGTTCCGGAAGAAGCCGAACAAGCTACCGTGCACGTCGTTCGTGCCGGACTTCGTCACGATGTTAATCGACGCGCCGCTCGCTCCTCCGAGTTCCGCCGTGTAGTTGCTGCGGTTCACTTGGAATTCCTGCACATCGTCCTGGCCCACGGTCGGACGCACACCGCCGGCATCGTCCTGCGCTTCACCGCCATCTATGGTGATGCTATTGCCACGTCCGTTGCTGCCGTAGAAAGAAAGCCCGCTCTGTGGCGTTTGCTTCACGCGAAAGTCCTGGTCATCAGCCAGTCGCGTCGAGTCCGAGACACCGGGCATCAATAGCGTAAACGTAAGATAATCTCGGCGGTTGATCGGCAAATCTTCGATGTATTGTTCCGTCAGCGTGTTCGCCTGGCTGCCGCGCTCCGTCTCGACCACCGGCGGTTCCGCGTTCACTTCGACCTGCGTGGCCGAGGATGCGATGGTAAGGTGAATATCCGCAATCGTAGTTTCGCCGACGTTCACCACCACGCCTTTCAAAACCTCAGTCTGAAATCCCGACATTCGGGCGGTCAGCGTGTATGTCGCGGGAGGTAGACCGTTGAGCCGGTAGACACCACTGCTCTCGGTTGCTGCCGTGAACTTGATTCCTCGCGAGAGTTCCTCGGCAACTACCGTGACCTTCGGCATCACGCCGCCGGATGGATCGGTCACCGTCCCCGAAATATTGCCGGACGATCCCACGCCTTGCGCGCGAGCCGCGCGAGCCCCCACAAGCAGGAATACGATTACGCACGCCAATGAAATTAACTTCTTCATACGTTTTCCTCCTGGAGTTCTGAGTTCCCGCGCCGCTCTTCTACCTTTTCAGAAAAATTCAAAACAACCCGAATTCTGCCAATCATATCGGAGCTTGCAAAAGCGACCGTCCGCACGCTCGGAGCCTCCGCGGACCAGAGTATTTGGTCCCGGATATTACTGCTGTTTTATTTGCTGTACAACGATTCAGATATCGCCTAACTCTCGCGTGGACCCGCGAAATCGCCCAGTGATTTTCGGCACACTCAAGCAATACCGAGTCGTGCCGCCCCGCAGCCCCGTGGAACCTCTACTTTCTGTGCGGGAGTATGCCACGCCCAAGCCCCCGGTCAAGGTACAGTACCTAGCTGTGTTTCAATGAGTTATACGGTCAAACGAGACGCCTCCGCGCCTGTGTCCTCAAGCATATTCCGCCCCCGACGCATTACCAGATTTCATAGCCGTTACTGGAATCCAATAGCCCTTTTGTCGTCTGCGCCCGTTTGCAATCGGCGCCCTTTCAGCCAGATTTCAGATGGGAGGACTAGATTGGGGCGCGTGGCGGGAAAGGGAGCCTATCGCGTGATATTCCGCAGCATCCTCACAGTCTGCTTTTTGTTCTTATTTGCGGCGACGCCGTCGGCCAAAGCCCAGGTGCCGCAGCCATTGTCCTTGGGAGACGCGCTCAGCCGTGCCAGCCGCGATAACCTCGATCTTCGGGCTGCCCGCGACCAGCGCGCCGTCTCTCTGGCGGGCGTGCGCGCCGCAAAGGAAATCCCCAATCCTACGGTCAGTTTCGCCGCTTTGCGCGACACTCCCCACGAAGGCTTATTCGTCGATCAACCCATCGAGATCGGCGGCAGGCGCAAGCAACGCATCGAACTGGCGCGTCAGGAAAGCATCTTGACCGACTTCGATATCGCAGCGGCCGAGCGACAATTGCGAAGAAATGTCCGCGAAGCCTATTTCGTCTTGGCCTTCGCGCGCCGCACGACGCAGGAAAAAAAGGACGCAGCGGGCCTCGCCGGGCGCCTGCACGACATCGCGCAAGCCCGCTTCGACGCCGGGGATATTCCGCAACTCGAAGTAATCCAAGCGCAGCTCGAGCTCTCGCGCGCGAATGCCGAGGCCCAAGTGGCAGTCCGCGACGAACAAGTAGCTCTTAGCCGCCTCAACGTCCTACTTAACATGCCCGCGGTGACGTCGTGGGATCTCACAAGCGCTCTAGACGCCTCCCCAACCCCCATGAGCCTCGATGAGTTGGCTGCGAAAGCCGTCGACTCTAATGCCGAAGTTCAACATCTAGTTCAGGAAGCCAAAGTCGAAGACACCCGCCTGCGGCTACTGAAAGCTGAGCGCATCCCAAACCTCGGAGTCGAATTCGGCGCAGATTTCAATTCTCCAGGAGCAGATGGTTTTCGCGAAGGCGCGCGCGGCCAAATCTCGATGGAGCTACCGATCTTCAATCGCAATCAGGGTGAGATCGCACAATCCCAGTCGGTTTCCCATGCACTCGAAGATGAGCTGGCGGCGAAAAAACGCGCCGTCGCCGGTCAAGTCGAGGCTGGTTACTACGAATTTACGTCGCGCGCCGCTCAAGTGATGCTCTACTCGCAAACTCTCGTACCCGCGTCGCACCATCTCGAAGACATGGCCGAGGACAGCTACAAGTCCGGAAAGACAAACATCCTGAGTGTCGTCGCCGCGCAGAAGGACATTCAGCAAGTCGATAGCGAATACCTCGATAGTCTGCTCGCCATGCAAACGACATTCGCCGAGCTTGAAGAAATCGTAGGGGTCCCGCTGGAATAGAGGAGAGAGCTGCGAACATGAGATTGCGCCAGCCCTGTGCGAGCTTCACGTTAATCGCAGCCATTGCGTTGCTGATAGGTTGCTCCCACGGCGCGCCCGCCGAATCCTCCGACACCGGCGGCAAGGAAGCCGCCAAGGCCGAAGTGACCGTCACGCAGGTGACCCGCTCCGACATTCAGGAAGTGGTGACGGTAAGCGGAAGCGTCGCCGCTCTTCCCAATCATGACGTGCGCGTTAGTTCGCTCGTGCCCGGCCGCATCGCAGAAATGAAAGTCGCCGAAGGCGATTCTGTCAGGGCCGGCGAAGTGATTGCGCAGTTAGACTCACGCCCGCTGCACGATCAGCTTCTCCAGGCCGAGGCTGGCGAGGCGCAGGCGAAGGCCAACCTTGAAAACGCGCAAGCTTCGAAGAAGCGCAACGAGGATTTGTTCCAGCGCGGCATCGCATCGCGCAAGGATTTCGAGGACGCCACGACGCAGGAGAGCGTTGCGGCCGCCAGTCTTAAGCAGGCCGATGCCAGCCTCTCAATCGCCCGCATGCAACTCGACCGCACGCAAATTCGCTCGCCTCTGACGGGTAAAGTTGCCAAGCGTTTTGTGAGCGTCGGCGAGCAAGTTGATGGCACCGCCGCGCAGCCGATAGCCGAAGTCGCCGAACTCTCGGAAGTCGAGCTGCTCGGCAATCTGCCGGCAATGTATCTGGCGAAGCTGCGCGTGGGCGAGTCGCTCGCGATCGAAAGCGATGCCTTCAGCGCGAAAAAGCTCAGCGGCCGCGTGGTCGCCATCTCGCCTGCCGTCGACGCTGCCACCAACGTGGGCCTCATTCGCATCCGCATTCCAAATTCGAATGGCGTAGTTCGCCTCGGAATGTATCTGACGGCGCAGATCGCCGTCGAGAATCATCCGAACGCTCTCACGCTTCCTCCTGAAGCCGTCTACCGCGATGAAAAAGGCGATCCGCACGTCTATCGCGTCGAGCAGAACAAGGCCACCGCCGCGGACGTAAAGCTCGGAATTCAAACTAAAGATCGAGTCGAAATTCTCTCCGGCGTGAACGAAGGCGATACGGTGATCCTCTCGGGCGGCTATGGCCTCACCGATCAAGCCGACGTTCAGATCAAGCCATGAACGTCGTCGCCTTTTGCCGCCGCAATAGTTACGCCGTGTACCTGCTCACGGCTTTTCTCTGTATCGCAGGACTCCTGGCCGTTTTCCGTCTTCCCAGCAACATTTATCCGGAATTGAATTTTCCACGCATCGTCATCCTCGCTCATTCCGGCGATCTTTCGCCCGACGCGATGCTCCTCACCGTCACTCGGCCTCTCGAAGAAGCTGCCAGCACCGCCATGGGCGTCCATCGCGTGCGTTCGAAAACCATCCGCGGAAACTCCGAAATCTCCATTCTCTTCAATCCGGAAATGGATATGCAGTACGCCCTCCAGCTCGTGCAAGCCCGCGTGAGCGACGCGCAGGGCTCGCTGCCTCCAAACACGGAAACTCAGGTAGAGCGAGTTTCGCCCGTAGTTTTTCCCGTGCTGAGCCTCATCTTGAATGGAAATGTCCCCGACGCGGATCTGCACGACGACGCCCAGTATGTATTGCGTCCACTATTTAGCCGCGTACCCGGCGTCGGTCTGATTCAGGTACAAGCCACGGACACTCGCGAAGTTTCAGTAATCGTAGATCCACAGAAAGCGCTCGCCCACCGGTTGTCGCTCGTTGATATTTCGAACGAGCTGAAATCCACGAACCAAGTCACTTCTGTCGGTCGTCTCTCGAAAGATTATTCGCAGTATCTAGTCCTCACCACCAGCCAGTTTGCCGATCTCGACGACATTCGCTCGACGGTCGTCGCCATCGAGAACGGCGTCCCCATCCGCGTCCGCGATCTCGCGGAAGTCCGTGACGGCGTCCAGGATCGCCAAACGCTTATCACCGGCAATGGCCAGCCCGCCGCGCTCATTAACATCTCTCGCCAAATCGGCGGCAACATTCTTCAGCTTACTCAGGACGTCAAAGACCAACTCAAAGACCTCGGCTCAGCAATCCCGAATACGCTGCACATTTCCGTCGTTTACGATCTCGCAGAATTCGTCTCCGATTCGATCGGCAGCGTTCGCGACGCCATTCTCATCGGCGGCATCCTCGCAGTCATCATTCTCTTGGCGTTCCTGCGCGACATGCGCACCACTCTGGTAGCCGCCACTTCGCTGCCGCTCTCGGTAATCGGCACTTTCTTTTTCCTGAAATACTCCGGCGGCTCGTTGAATTTGATGTCCCTCGGCGGTCTAGCCATCGCGATCGGTCTCATCATTGACGACGCTGTAGTGATCATCGAGAACATCTATCGCCACCTCGGCCTGGGAGAAGATCCACT
>Ga0310037_10000594_pt1 | contig 22637 bp, 26 predicted proteins | sample Sb_taG_11_FD_200239 | JGI IMG/M metagenome (GOLD analysis project Ga0310037, IMG submission 200239) | Peat soil microbial communities from Weissenstadt, Germany - Sb_50d_3_AS metaG (v2) (version 2) | ecosystem: Environmental > Terrestrial > Soil > Wetlands > Peat | place: Germany: Weissenstadt...
ATTTGCGCCAGAGCCCTTCCGCTTGTTGCAGTGATTGCCCGTTGTTGCAGTGATTGCCCGCTCACGCGGACGATGTTGCCCCGATGGGACGACGGTATATCGAATATCTACGAAGAGCAAACGAGTAGGTATCGTGGTGAAGCTGCCGCGCCCTCCTCACGACCTCTTGATGGACTCCTCCGCGAACCCCGTCACCGAGCGTGTCTGCTCGCGCTCGGGAAATGGATCGGCTGACCCCGCAGTGCGAGGCACCACACTACTTGGATACGCCCTTGGAGGAGCTAATCAAGCGAGCTGAACTTCGCAACGCGTCGGGCGAGTGGACATCCTCGCCTATAACTCGGGCTCACTTTGAAAGGTGGGCAACGATGTTTCAATCCCCCGACGTTGAGGAGATCTTGCTATTCGACAAACCCGCTACCGAAGGTTGATCCGATCGAATCCGCGTGCTCGTTGTCCGCTCACCCCAATGACCTGTTGGGAGAGTTCGGACTCTCGATCCGTTGAGGGTCTGGGACTGCTCGCAAATGTCTTCGGCATGACGGGAAACTTCGTACACGAGGCTATGAAGATCGGACGCTGCAATCTTCAGCACATTCGAGAGCACACTCCAATTCGGTCCCGGCGATGAGGTCGTCCCCTCAATTGGATCAGCCGAAGGCTTGAATCGCTTCTGCCTCAGCCATGCTGGCCGCCCCGAAGCGCAGGAAGATCTCGAGCAACGAGCTCTCGTCCCACTCGAGGCCGGCGATCAGCTGGGTTGTCTCAAAGACGTCTCGAGATAACTCGTCACGGCGCTGCTGGTAGCTACCGAGCATCTCGTCCCAGTCCCTTCCCCTCAATGCGAAATGGATCGCGTTGGCGACCAGTTCTGCGTCTCGAAAAGCGTCAGTGATTCCGTGCCCGGTGACCGGGTCCTTGTAGTACCCGGCATCGCCGACCAGCGCCCATCCCGGCCCATAGGGGACGCGAAAGAACCCGGGCATGGTACGGAAGGCAAAGAAGCGCGACTGGCGCTCCGCTTGACGGATCAATTCACCGAGGCGGGGGTTAGTGGTGGCCACCACTTCAGCGTGGACATCATCGACGTTGCCCTTGAAGTCAGAGAATTGCTCGTCTGACTTGCCCGCGAAGACGCATGTCTGCTCGTCGTTGGTGGGGAACGCTCCACAGAAATGCCCTTGATTGAAGGCCAGCTCCACGGCGTCGACGTCGAAACCGGTGAAATAGGCGTAGTAGCCGCTGCCGTGGCCTGGGCGCTCGTCATAGATGTCGGCGCCGGTGAGTTTGGCGATCGTGGAGTGGGTCCCGTCGGCACCGACCACCACCGACGCCCGCTCTTCGACTTGGCTTTCCCCCTCGTCCCGACCGGCGACGCCCACGACCCGGCCACCGTCGCGAAGGAGGTCCTTGATCGTCACGCCCTCTCGAAGCTCGGCCCCCGCCTCAATAGCGGCGTCCACAAGCAGCTTGTCAAGGACCGTACGCCTGGGCGACACCGTTCCCATCGCGGGGTCGTCTCCCATTGGGTTCGGGAATTCGTTCGGGCCTATCGTGAGAGTGAACCCCGGCACCCAGGGGACGTTGGTGCCGAGGACCCGGTCCATCAATCCCCATCGCCGGAGCTGCGTCACCCCACCTTGGGTCACACAGTGGGTAGAGACGGTGTCGCTTGGGAAATGCGCCCTATCCAACATAAGCACCGAGTGACCGCTTTGGGCCAGGAGCCGGGCGGTGGCCGCCCCGGCACAGCGGCTTCCCACCACGATCACGTCATGCATCAGTTCCCCCAGAAAGTCGACGAGGGTTGACGTCCTTGCGCAGCAGGCTCAGTCCATCCAACCTCTTGCCTTGGCGGGGCACTCTATCCGGCGGTCAATCGATGCCGCCGGCTCACTCCTCAGATAAGAGAGCCTGACGACGCAGAGCCTCCGTGCCTGCCCGAATGCGCGCCACTGCGACGGTGCCGATGCCTAATGCCTGCCGAAGGTCGCTCACGGGACACCCACTGAATCATGCTGGTCGAGCCGGTCGATTCGAGTCCAGGTGTCCCGGTTCAGCTCGCTCAGGACCACGTCCAACGCTGGCCGGATGTCTCAAGTGAGATGATCTGCCGCCGGCCGCCGCCGCTCGCCACGCTGGCCATATCAGGAGGTCGGCGGCTGGAGGCGGGTCGTTAAGACACCGCCATCGACGACCGCGGTCAGTCCCATCGGTTTGCAGCTTCCGTCCTGCTGGTATCGCCCTGCTGTCATTGGTGGGGGGACGGCGCCAGGGTTGAGCTCGCTCCCTGTTGGACGCGGCCTTGCCGGCGTCCCAAGGCCGACCCCCTGGCGGATTTCGCCCTCTTCGTGCTTCGCCCGGAAACGGCCGTCCGCTCCTTGCTGCGCTCCCGTTTGCTCGGAGTTGCCTGCTCGAACCGCCTGCCACGCCCCACGGTGCCCCGGTCGACACTCAGGGCCCCGGTGATCGTCGCTGTGGACGGGCCGTCGGGGACGTCGAGGCCCTGGGTAAGGCCGAGGGCCCGTTGCATGCCGCGGACGGTTGAGTGGTGCTCGTTGGTGACGAGCGAGACGACCGTGCCAGTCTTGCCGGCCCTCCCAGTGCGGCCCGAGCGGTGGAGATAGTCGGTGGCGTCGGTGGGTGGGTCGAAGTGCACAACGCAGGGCAGGTCGTCTACGTGGATGCCGCGGGCGGCGACGTCGGTGGCGACCAAGGCGTGCGCACGACCGTGGGCGAAGGCGGTGAGCGCCCGCTCGCGCTGGGCTTGGGTGCGGTCGCCGTGGATCGCCATTGCGCTGATACCCGATTGGCCGAGCTGACGCGCGACCCGGTCGGCGCCGCGCCGGGTGCGACAGAAGACGAGGGCTCGCCCGTGCTGGGTAACGAGGCGCGCGGTCAAAAGAACCCGATCGGAGCGCTCGGCCTGCCAGAAGATGTGGGCTACCTCGCCCACACTCGAATCGTCAGCATGCACGGCGTGGCGGACCGGGTCGCGCAGGTACCGGGTGATGATCGACTCCACTTCCCGACCGAATGTGGCCGAGAAAAGCAACACCTGACGCTCCGAGGAGGTCTGGTCCATCAGGCGGCGGACGGCTGGGAGGAAGCCCATGTCGGCCATCCGGTCGGCCTCGTCGATCACCACGGTGCGGACGTCGCCAAGGTTCAACGCTCGCTGCGCAAGCAGGTCTTCCAGTCGCCCGGGGCAGGCGACGACGATGTCGACGCCGCGGTCGAGGGCCCGGCGAGTGGCTCCGTAGGCGGTGCCGCCATAGACGGCGATCGTGCGTTTGCCGCGGTCACCGGCCAGGAGGGCGATCTCGTCCCGCACCTGGCTGGCGAGCTCTCGGGTGGGCACGAGGACCAGCGCGCGGGGGCGCCGGGGAGCCGAATCGGTGGCAGCACTGACGACGGCAATTGCAAAGGCGATGGTTTTGCCCGATCCGGTGGGCGCCTGGCCGCAGACGTCTCGGCCGGCCAGCGCGTCGGGGATGGTGGCCTCCTGGATGGGGAACGGGCTGGCGATGCCCCGCTGATTGAGACGGGCGACGAGCCGCGCGGGCACGCCCAGCTCGTGAAAAGAAGGACTCACAGAACTCCAGTCGAGTTTGGAACAGGCCAACTCGAACAGGAACTCGAATAAGGCCCCACCGACGAACGTAGGCAGCCGGCCACACGAAGTGACCGGGTCACGACCAAATCTAGCAGCTGTTGGGCTCACCTTCGACGAAAGCACCGAGAAGCTGCAAAGTTCATCCCTGTTCGGCGCGTGGCCCGAAGGATGTTTTCCTAACGCGCCGCGATGACCTCGATCTCGACCTTCAACTCGGGATAAGCAAGGCGAGTGACACCTACGAGCGTGCTTGCCGGAAGGTTGGACCCTTGGACTGCCTGAACCTCGGCACCGTAGACGCCCAAGAAGGCATCGACGTCTGTCGTGTAGATCGTCGACTTGATCACGTCAGCAAAACTCATCCCAGCCTCGTCGAGGACCTTCGCAATATTCGAGAGGGTCATACGGACTTGCTCGCCCATGTCGGACGTGGTGGGTGGTGAGCCGTCCGGCCCCATCGCCGTCTGACCCGAGCAGACCAGGATCTGTTCGGCACCGGTCAGCCCAACAGCTTGTGAGAACCCGAAAGCCTTTGACCACTCCCAAGGGTTGACGTCTTTGCGCTCCATGCTCAGCTCCCATCTTGCTCTTGACCTGGCGCTGCACGTTATCCGGAGGTCAATCCCGCAACGCCTGGCGCAATCGCTCTCGCTTCACTGGTTGACGGTGTAGCCACCATTGACCGGATAGGTCTGGCCAGTGATCCAGGCGGCCAACGGGCTGGCAAGGAATGTGATCATCGCCGCCGCATCCTCCGGTTCACCGATACGACGAATGATGTAGGGACGCAGGCGCTGTTTCTGCCGTTCCTGGATCTCAGGACTCGGCTCCGGCTCAACCGGTCGCTCGCCGAATGTGTTGATCGTCCCGAGAGCGACATTGTTTGCAGTGATCATGTATCGCCCGAGTTCTCGGGCGATGGCTCGGGTGAACCCAGCCGCCCCGGCCTTCGACGCTGAGTAGACGGCGAGTCTCGGTTCTCCCCAACGGCCCGCGTCGGACACCACCGTGATGATACGGCCCCAACCGCTTTGAATCATCTGGGGCGCGCAGGCGTGCACACAGTTCATGGGCCCGAAAAAGTTGACGCCGATGAAGCGATCCCACTCATCCCGGGGCGAGTCGTGGAACATGTTCATCGTGTAGTTCGCCGTGCCGGCGTTGCCGGCGTTGTTCACCAGGATGTCGATGCTCTTGCCTTGGAGCGCCCGATGGACGGCATCGAAGTCGGTGACGTCGAAGGGCAGTGGATCGGCCGTCGCGCCAGTCGCCGTTATCCTCTCGGCCACGGACTGCGCACGGTCTCCGTAATAGTCGTTCACAAGGACCCTGGCTCCGACCGAGGCGAGCATCTCGCAGGTCGTCTCGCCAACGCCGTGCCCACCACCAGTCACGAGCGCCGTCTTGCCAGACAGATCGATCTCGAAGTTCACGTTGCCTCTCCGAACACTCCCGACGAACGCAGTTCGTCGATCTCCTTTGGGCTGAACCCGGCTTCAGAGAGCACTTCGTCGGTTTGGCTGCCCGCGCTGGATGGCGGTGTCGTAACCGTCGTGGTCCTGGGACCATCCGGGCCAAAGATCCGGATTGGGTTCGCCGGAATGGGCTTGCCGTCCACTTCGACGACGCTTCCCCGGGCTCTGACTTGCGGGTCGTCGAGGAGCGTGGAGCCCTCGTGGACAGCACTGACGGTCGATCCGACCGGCCCAAGCTCTGCAACCCATTCTGCTGCCGGACGAGTCCGAAACACCTCGCCGATCCTTCGAGCCGCTTCCGCTTGATCGGAAGGGCGGGTGTCGGCGATGTCGTCCAGGCCCAGACCCTTACAAAGTGCCGACCACGTCCGCGGCTCGTCGGCAGCAACCGACACCCAGCGCCTGTCGGCGCATTGATAGAGGCGTCGCGCCGCCGAGATGGGGATACCGAAGGCGGAGTCACTGAGCTGGCCTTCAGAGCCGCTCAGCAGCCAACTGGCTGCCTCGCTCACGCTGATGTCGATGTAAGCCCCCTTACCCGTTCGCTGCCGGTCATGGAGGGCTGTCACGATCCCGGTTGTCGCCATGAGAGCGGCGATCGGCAGCGACAGCACCAGCTGCGGATACCAGGGCAACTCGGGATTGATGGCGGCCAGCAATCCAGAGAAGGCGGTATAGGTGATGTCGTGCCCGGCGAAGCGCGCGTAGGGTCCGTCCTGGCCGTAGCCGGTGATCGAACACCAGATCAGCGATGGATACTGAAGCGCCGCGGCCCTTGGCCCGAAGCCACGATCGTCGAGGTCGCCCGGCCGGTTGTTGTCCACGACGACGTCGACCGCGCCCGCGAGCCTCTGCAGCACCTGAGTCGCCTGGCTCTTGCGGAGGTCGAGGGCCACCGACCGCTTAGCTCGCCCGATCCCCGTGCCCACGCCACCGAACATTGGGTTCCATCCCGGCGCATCGACCCGCACCACGTCGGCGCCGAGATCGGCCAGCATGACGGTGCAGAACTGCCCTGGCGGGAACCTTGTCAGATCCAGCACCTTCACGCCCGAGAGCGCCTGATCGCCTGCTATGGACACCGTTCCTCGCGAACAGCTCGTCGAATATTGACGATTGACTCTATTCCTGAGGACTCGCTCGGATCAGGTTTCGCGATCCTGCGGCCGACTTGGATTGCGCCTCAGCCGCGAGCGCATGAGGGACGGGACCGCTGGACAGCCGACGGCCGGCCGAGCACTCGAAGTGACGACGTAGTGGACGTCTCAGAAGCCTTTCGGTCGGTTCAAAGCGCGAACCTCTTACCTGTATCGGGAAAGAAGATTAGTGATCAGGCGGCGTCCAGACCATGGTCGGACAACCTCCGAACTCCCGGGTGGGGCTGGTGTTCCTGGTCCGAGATCCAGGAGAGCGAAGGAGCAAATGATGGCCGATGGCCGTAGCAGTGACCTGTGTCGGGCTGCATATGAGCCCAATGACGTTCAGACTCACATCACCACGTTCTGGAGCACCGTGGCTGCCGACTACGAGGCGCACGGCGGCAATGTGGCCGCGTATGGCTCAGCGGAGTATCAAACGTGGGTTGATGCCCTTGCCTCGGTCCTTCCTGATCCCCCGAGCGATGTCCTCGATGTCGCGAGTGGCACCGGTTACCTAGCTCTGGCGGCAGCCCTACTCGGCCACCCTGTCACCGCTGTCGATCTGGCCCCCGCCATGCTCGATGAGCTGGTCGACAACGCCGCCATCCGTGGTCTCGATGTCGACGCGCGGCTCGGAGACGCGGTGGCGTCCGACTTCTCGCCGGCCAGCTTCGACGTCGTGACAAGTCGGCACCTGCTTTGGACACTCCGCGAGCCAGCTGACGCGATGGCCAACTGGCGAGAGCTTCTGCGGCCGGGCGGCCGGGTGGTGGCGGTGGACGGCTTGTGGTTCACAAAGTGGGACGAGAACGACGTGCCAACTCTCTTTGCCGAGCACTACACCGAAAGTACACGAGGGGAGCTCCCGTTTATCCACCTGGACAGTCCCGAGCCCGTCGTCAGAATGCTCACCGCAGCCGGTTTCACCGACGGGGAGGCCACGTTTCGACCCGATCTCGCTCTCGGCGATGGCGTCCCATACATCATCACTGCCACCAGGCCCTACGAGCCCGTCGGGAAGGCATTCGGTGGCTGAGAGAGGAGGTGAAACAAGCTCGCCCCGGACGCTACCGTGGCCGCGTGAGCAACCACCGGGTGCCGGGCGGGGTAGTACACAAGCTTCCCAGCGATTTGCGCCAGGCGTTGATCGCCAACCCCCCGGCACTCGATGCCTGGAAGGACATCACGCCTCTGGCCCGCAATGAGTTCATCTGTTGGGTCGAAAACGCCAAGCAGGAGATGACCCGAGAGCGCCGTATTCGCCGTACCCAGGAGGAGCTGGAGGAAGGGCAGCGGCGGCCCTGCTGCTGGCCGGGATGCAGTCATCGTGAGCGCACCGGCAGGGTAGGAGTCAGTTGAGGCCCACTACGGACCGAGCGGGCTGAATCAGGGTCCCCTCAGTCGGCCAAGTTCAGCTGCCAGGTCACACCGAACCGGTCGGCCAACCAGCAGAACTGCCTGCTGAAGCCGTAGTTCCCAAGCGGCATGAGCGCCCTCCCGCCGTCGCCGAGGGCGGCCGACAGCCGCTCGATCTCCCCAGAAGACGAACAGTCGACCCACATCGAGATGGCCGGGGTGAAGGTGAACTGGTGGGGAGCGGCGCTGTCGATGGCCATCATCGGCTTGCCCCCGAGCTCGAACGAGGCCAAGCGGACCGTCCCCTCGGGCTGGTCGTCGTGTGGCCCTTAGCGGTCGAGCTGAACGATGCGCGAGTGGGGGAAGATCGAGCAGTACCAGGTGACCGCCTCCTCGGCCTTCCCGTGCTGGTCTTCGCAGAACATAAGGAACGGGACGAGATCGCGCATCTCTAGACCGCCGCAGATTCGCGATCGGTTTCGAGCAGGGTCTTCAGCTCCGCCAGGATGCGGGGCCAACCCTGGCTGATGCCTTCGAGCACGGCGCTCTCGTGCTCGAACCCGTCGTGGACGACGGTCAGCTTCACCATATCGTCGACCGGCTCGATCTCGAAAGTGACCTTCGAGCGCGGCTCGGCAGCCAGCTTGGCGACGTACTCTTCGCTGAATCCGACCGGGCGGCCCACTGCCTCGGCCCATTCGGAGCTGAAGGTGTGCCAGGTATAGGAAAGACGCCGAGGGGGATCCGCCACCAGGACTCGTTGATCCTTGTGCGCTATCAGTACCCCGTTCTGCTCCAGGGTGTACGAAGAACCTTCCTGCCAATCGGTGTGGAAGGCACATCTCCAGTAGCGCTTGGTGAAGGCCGGATCGGTGAGCGCCTGCCACAGCTTCTCGGCGGTGGTCTTGATGTAGGTGGTGTAGACGAACTCGGGTCTTCTCATCGGCTGCGCCTCCAGGGCGTGCTTGAGGTCCGCTAGGGCGCGGACCCGCTGTTGGTGGTACCGGCTGATCCAGCGATCGGCTACCTCGGCGATGGGTGCCGGGTTGAGGTAATGGAGCTTCTCCCGGCCCCTCCTGACCGGGGTGACCAGGTTCGCCGCCTCCAGCACGGCGAGGTGCTTGCTGACCGACTGGCGGGCCATTTCCAGCCCCGCGCACAACTCGCGCAGCGTCTGCCCGTTGTGGGCGATCAACCGGTCGAGAAGTTGTCTGCGGATGGGATCGGCCAGCGCCCTGAACACGGGGTCAATCGCTTCGGAGGTCGAACCCGCATCCATTTGGCTGCCTAACGATAGGCAGCCAAATGGATGCACGTCAACTGGCAGGCCGGGGCCCGCTCATTGGTGTCGCATGATCATCGGCCCCATCGACCGTCTGGAACCGGCAGTAGGGGGTGTGGAGGGGCAGGCTCCCGGCAAGACTGTTTCCTATGGGTGCCGATCGGTGGGCCACGGCGATGGCCCGCCCGGGGGAACGCCTGGGCGGATCGGTCATCCGTTACCAGGGCTGGTGGGAGGAGTCGGTTGGCCCGATAAGCCGGTGGGAGTCCCCGACGGGTGGCGTGTCGATCATCGTCAGCTTCGGGCCTACCCTGCTGGTCGACGGTTCACCCTTCCGGTCGTTCGTGACTGGCATGTATGACCGACCGGCCCTGACCGAACACGACGGTGTTGGCTTCGGCGCGCAGGTCGACCTCACGAGCGCCGGGGCTCGGTCTCTCCTCGGCACCCCCAACCAGAACGGCATCGTCGCCCTCGAGGATGTCCCCGGCGTCGAGGTCGACCGGATCGTCAACCGAATGCTCTCGGTGTCTAGCAACGCAGCTCGCTTCGCAGTGTTGGACCAGGAGCTCGGTCCCTTACTGCGGGACGGGCCGGGGATGTCGGAGGAGGTGGCCTGGGTCGAGCGACGGCTGCGCCACCAGCCGAACACCCGAGTGGGGTTGCTCGCAGCCGAACTGGGATGGAGCCGTGCTCGGCTGGTCGAGCGCTTCCGGCGCGAGGTCGGCTTACCGCCTAAGACTTTGGCAAGGATCCTCAGGTTCCAACAGGCGGCCCGTCGTGTGGCGGAGGGAGTCTCGCTTGCCGACGTCGCCGCCGAGTCCGGCTACTCCGACCAGGCCCATTTCACCCGGGACTTTCACGCTTTGTCGGCTCGGGCCCCGAGGGAGTTCCAGGCCAGCTGACATTTGTTCAAGACACGACGGGCAGGGTGGGCGTACCGTCGCAATATGACTTTCCTCGACATCGTCCCCGTTGTGGTCTACCAAGACATAGCCGCCGCCCACGACTTCCTGGTTGACGTTCTCGGGTTCACCTCGGGTGGGATCGCTCGCGGTCCCGCCGGAACCGTCGTTCACGGCGAGGTCCGCGCCGGCGATCGGCGGATATGGCTGCACGCGGTATCGACCGAACACCACCTTGCGACACCAGCGGAAGTGGGTTCGGCATCGGGTGGGATCGTGGTGCACGTCGACGACGTCGACGCCCATTTCGAACGGGTGAGCGCGACTGGGGCAAACGTCCTACGCCCGCCCACCGATGAGGACTACGGGCAACGCGAATATGGCGTCGCCGACCCGGAGGGTCATAGCTGGTGGATTGCCACGCCGATCCCCGCGCCACCAACGCGGTGATGACCGACCGCTTGGGTCGGTCATCACAATTGGCCTTTACATCGGGTTTCGCCCGCTCCTCGCTCGTGCTCTTCTCTCGTTCGAGAGGTCTGGCTTGCCGTTCTTTCGTTTGGCGATCGGTGGGGTAGCAAGCGTCTCGATTTCCCAGCTATCGCTCGCCCCGATTGTGCCCGAGGGCGGGTCGACTCAGCCGGCTCGGATGTCTGGGTATTCGAACGTGTCGGGTGAGCTCGGAAGGTCAAATGAACCGGCTGCCGAGTGTTCGCTCGGCGAAGACCCTCCGTCGGCCCGAATGGTTATCCTGGTGGTCTCTCGGATGGGCCGGAGCTGCTACAGTCATCATTGTTCCCCCCCCGAATCACGCCGGGACGGGTTCCTGCTGGCCTCCTCGGATTCTGGCTGTGTCTTATCGCGTGAATCCGAATGTGAGGAATTTAGTGGGTACAGGCGTAGTGAAGTGGTTCAACAGCGACAAGGGATTCGGGTTTATCGTTCCCGATGACGGCGCCAAGGATCTCTTCGTACATCAGTCAGAGATTCAAGTATCTGGGTATCGCACCCTTGACGAAGGTCAGCGGGTGCAGTTCGAGGTTCAGCAGGGGCAGAAGGGCCCGCAAGCAGTTCAGGTCCGAACTGCCGAGTAGAAAAGCTTCCTCTCGACAACGCGGTCCGCGTCCCGAAAGGGAGCGGCCGCCCCGTCGGGCGCCCCGGCTTTCCGGGACCCAGCTCGACGAAGAAGCGCTTTCGCGGCGCGAAAAGGGGCACTCGTTCTCGGCCATTGCCAGGAGCCTGGAGCTCTCCCGAACGAAGGATGCCGTTGCGGCGTTCCATCGAGCCCTGCGCAGCAGGTCAGATGATGAGCGTGGTCCCGCCGTTCAACGGGAGCGAGACCGTCTCGACGGACTAGAAACTCGCATCCGAACACGAGACGAGGCCGATCCCGAGAAGAGGGACCGCCGCTTGGCCGCTCTTGAGCTCCTCCGAAACCAGCTGTCGGGTACCGCTGGGGGATCTTCATCCTCAAAGGAGCCTTAGAGCAAGGAGCGTGCGATGGCGGTGAAGTCCAAGCCCACCGGCGAAGCGAAGAAGCCGGGTCGAAGCGTCAAGGAGAAGCGGGCCGCGAAGCAGCAGAAGCAGGCCACTCAAAAGCAACTCCGGAAGGGCTGGGAGGGGAAGTAGCAGCTCCGACGTCGCCGGGCCCATTCCCCGAACACGACGAGAATCCAGACGTCGTGCGCTACGTAGACCGGACCTGAAGGTCAGACAGTCGTTCGGCGAAGTGCCAACGGTGGCCTTCGGGATCGAGCGCCTCGTAGCGGCGGTCGCCCCAGAACATGTCTTCGAGGTCGAGCACGATCTCCGCACCCTCGGCCTTCGCCCGCTGGTAGTGAGCGTCGACATCCTGCACGTAGACGTTCACCATGGCGGTGGTGCCCCCGAGTTCGGTCGGGCTCAGGAGCCCGTGTCGCTCTACCCCGGACCGCCCGATCATCACGACGCCGTCGCCGACCTCAAGCCAGGCAAGAGTCCCGTCCGGATGCTCCATCCGGGCTTCCCGACGTTCGCTGAACGCGAAGGCGCGCACGAGGAACTCGAGGGCCGCGGCCTCGTCCCGATAGGCCAGGCGGGGATAGATCGACGGGGTCGCGCGATGCTCGGGGGTCGGAGCAGCGATGCCGGCCATGAGCCGCTCCTTTCCCCGGGTCAACACCTCGGGGTCGATGGGGTCGTCCGGCAGGACCCGATCGGGCCGCAGCCGGCGCAGCGCATCCAGCTCGTCGCTCATGGCTTTGCCTCCGGCTCCTGGGTACGACCCACCACTCCGAAATCCTCAGCTCGTTCGGTCAAGGAGCGCAACCGCGTCCGGGCTCGATGCAGGCGGGAGCGCACAGTGCCCACCGGAACCTCGAGAGTCTCGGCGATCTCGTCGTAGCTCAACTCCTCCCAGGAGTAGAGGAGGAGCACCGCGCGCTCGGCCTCCGGAAGCGCCGTGACTGCCTCGGCCACCCGCCGCCAGGTCGCTTGAGCGTCGAGGGCCGAGACAGCCGGGTCGGCGGGGTCGCTGACCGGTTCGGGCCGAGCGGCCAGGCGGGCAGTGGCCCTGAGGCGCCGTGCTTCGGAGCGGTGGTGTTTGGCCACCACGTTCGTGGCAATCCCATAGAGCCAAGGTCTCGCCGACGCCCGCTCCAACTCGAAATCGCCTCTGCGTTCGAAGGCGATACGGAAGACCTCGCCGAGCAGACCCTCGGCGTCCGCGGGGGCGACGCGGCGCATCAGAAATCGCAACAGGACTCCGCCGTGGCGGTCGAACAAAGCGCCGAAGGCGTCCGGCCACTCGAGGGAGGTGGCGATGACGGCCGAATCGGGCTCTTCCATCCTCCAGATGTTCGCCGATCGGCACTTGCCGGTTCGCGGCCCAGGGCGAGTCCAACCGATGGTGCGAACTTCAGCCCGCCGAGCGGGCAACAACTGGACAGAGGCCAGACAGGCGGCGGGACGGGAGGAGCCGATGCCAACGACGAGCGAAATCCCTGCGGGGGAGCGCATCAAGCTGTCATCCGAGGTGGTCGGAATGGAGCGGGGATCTCGACGGGCGGTGCTCATGGCCAAGAGCCGGCATGGCCCGCTCCGGATCGATGGCTACACCGTGGGAGCGCCGTATCTGACTGGCGACCCACCGCACTCCGGTGAGATGCACCCGGACGGTGATGAGCTGCTCTACCTCGTCTCGGGCCGCGTGCGGGTGCTCCTCGAGCTGGAGGAGGGACACTGCGACGTCGAGCTCGGTCCCGACCAGGCATTGGTCGTGCCCCGAGGAGTGTGGCATCTGGTTCACCTTCTCGAGCCCGGTCAGCTGGTCCACATCACCCCCGGGCCGGGCGGTGAACACCGTCCCCTCCCCAAGACCTGACGCCGGTCCACCCTCCGGGTCGCGTGACCCCGCCTTCAGCTCGGTCCGATCGACTGGGATGCCTCCCTGGATCGTTGCGTTCGGTCGAGACGAATCGGGCTCCACCCGAGTGAGCCAAGCAGACAACTCGGGGCCGACAGAGGAAGATCGTCACTGCCGCACCGCTACTTCGCCGAGTCGATGGACCTCGGAGATGCCGGCATCTCACTGCAAGCGGCACAGCGACCCTGGATCGCGAAGTGGTGCGGGTCGATTGAGAAACCCAGCCGGGATCGGGCGGAACGGGCCAACCCTCGAAACATTTCATCTGGCGCCTCGATCGTGGTCCCACACCTTTCACAGAGGAAATGGGCATGTGAGAGAGCCGCCAGCTGGTAGGTGATCGCCCCGTGGCCGATGTGGGAATGGGCAATCACGCCGAGGCGCTGCAGATCCTCCACGTTGCGATAGATCGTCGAAAGGTGCACCTCGGGTGCCCGTGTGTGGACGGCGTTGGCGAGCTCTTCGGCACTGAGGTGTTGATCTGTCTCAAAGAGCACCTCGAGCAGGAGCCGCCGGGGGGTCGTGACCCGTCCCCCGTTGGCTCGGATCAGGGTGAGCGCGTCATCGACCGAAGCAACTTTTGTGGCCGTTCCTGCCACCTCGACCAGGATAGACAGCCGGGCCCCGAGCCCGGGCCTACTTGCAAATGAGTCGCAGTTACGGCAAAGTGGCGACATGCCGGGCGGGCTCGAGGCCGACTGCTGATGCCCTCCGGCGCCCCGGTGTCAGTCGTTCGCCGCTCGCTCAGTCCGGGGGAGTGGGCTCGCCTCTCGGGCATGGCGGCGGTCGTGGTCGGCTTGTTCGTGGTCGGTTTCGTACTCCTGCTTGCCGCGGTGCCGCACCATTACCACCTCTCCAAGACCGAGCTCTTCGGGGTTGGCACCGGCATCCTGGCTCTCACACTCGGGATGCGCCACGCTTTCGATGCCGATCACATCTCGGCGATCGACAACACGACCCGCAAGCTCATGGCCGACGGAAAGCGCCCGATGAGCGTCGGTTTCTTCTTCTCTCTCGGACACTCCACGATCGTGTTCGTGATGGCCTTGCTGCTGAACTTCGGTATCCGAGCTCTGGGTGGCCAGGTCAAGAACGAAAGCTCCCAGCTCCACAACGTCACCAAGATCGTGGGGACGTCGGTCTCGGGCTGCTTCCTCTATCTGATCGCTGGCCTCAACATCATCATTCTGTTCTCCATCGTCAGGTCCTTCCGCGACCTGCGCTCGGGCCGGTTTGACGAGGACGAACTTGAGCGGCAACTCCAGCAGCGCGGGCTCATGAACCGGTTCTTCGGTCCACTCGCTCGGCGAGTCGACGCGCCATGGAAGATGTACCCCATCGGGCTGCTGTTCGGCCTCGGGTTCGATACGGCAACGGAGGTCGCGCTCCTCGTCTTGTCCGGGACTGCGGTATCCAGCGGCTTGCCGTTCTGGGTGATCTTGTGCATCCCCTTCCTGTTCGCTGCGGGGATGTGTCTTTTCGACACGCTCGACGGATGCTTCATGAACTTCGCCTACGGATGGGCGTTCTCGCAACCGATCCGCAAGGTGTACTACAACATCGTGATCACCGGTCTCTCGGTGGCGGTGGCCTTCCTCATCGGGACAATCGAGCTTCTCGGATTGCTCGGACAGGAAGCGAATCTCAGTGGCGGTTTCTGGAGCACAATGGCCAACTTCAACATCAACACTGCCGGGTTCATCGTCGTCGGGCTATTCGTGGCAACGTGGGTCGTCGCGCTCGCGATCTGGCATTTCGGCAAAATCGAGTCGAAGTGGCAGCGCCCTTTGGCCCACAATGCTGCCGGGGTGAGCAAGTGAACGGAATGAGTCGGTTCGCAGTCCGCATCCTGTCGGGGCCCCGTCAGTTCCAGTAGTGCCAGCAGCGTCACGTCACATGGGTATCCCGTCACCGACGGTCGTCCCGCCTCCCTGGTTGGCACGGGCAGCAGACCTCGGTAACCGAAGATCTCGCTTCTCCACACATCGTTTGCCCAGTACCGTCGTCCGGATGCTCACCACTTCGCACGCCAAGGCTTCGGTCGTCGGCCCTTGCCCTCGGGCAACCGGTGGTCGGACACACCCTCGTGGACCGGTGGGTTCCGGTCTGCCTGGGCTCACGCCGTGAGCGAGTCCGAAACCCAAGCGTCCGAGGAGGAGACCCGCCTCTTCGCCTTCCAGGTTTGGAGCTACAAGCAGGGTGAGCTGGTGTCACTGCTCATCCACCTCGGCACCCGTTTGGGGCTCTTCGCCGAACTCCGGCGTAGCGGTGCGATCACGGCTGGGGAGCTCGCCGACCGAACGGGTTTGCACGAACGGTGGGTGCTCGAGTGGCTCCGGGCCATGGGAGCTGCGCGGTTGATCGACTGGCCGGAGACCGATCTGTTCCAGCTCTCGCCGGCTGGTGTCGCTGTGCTCGCCGACAGGGACGGCAGCCTGATGTACGCGGCGGGTGCGTTCAGCCCACCGCCCGACCCGGCCTTCGTCGACGACCTTGCCGAGTCGTTTCGGACCGGGCGGGGCTTTGGTTACGACCGACAGGGTCCCCAAGGCGCGCACCGGACCGAGCAAATGCTCGGACCTTGGACGCGCCTCGCGCTTGTCCCCAGGATCCTTCCCGCGCTCGAGGGAGTGGTCGAGCGACTGGAGAGAGGTGGGGAGGTTGCCGACCTCGGATGCGGTGCCGGGGTCTCCTTGCTTGCCATCGCCCGTGCGTTCCCAGCCGTGGCAGTGCATGGATACGACATCTCACGCCACGCAATCGAGCGTGCAAAGGAGCTCGTCGGCGAGAGTGGGCTCACGAACGTCAGCCTCCACCTTGCCGGAGCGGAAGCGCTTCCCAGCCGACCCACGTTCGACTTGGTTCTCACCCTCGATTGTTTGCACGATATGACGAAGCCGGAAGAGGCTCTGGCCGCCATACGACGAGCCATCAAGCCGGACGGAACCTGGCTCATCAAGGACATCCGCTGTGCACCCGATCCCAGGGACAACCTGGCCAACCCGATGGCAGCGTTGATGTACGGGTTTTCGATCACCTCGTGCATGTCCTCGGGGCTTTCCGAACCGGGCGGCGCCGGCCTCGGAACCCTCGGGTTGCACCCCGAGCTCTTAAAGGAGATGACCGAGGCGGCCGGCTTCACGCGCTTCACCGTTCACGACTTCGACGAGCCGGCCAACCTGTACTACGAGGTGCGGCTTTAGCCTCGATCATTCGTGCGACCTCCGGGAAGCTGGCTCCAGCACGGAAATCTGGCTCGCTGACCCGTTGATGGCGTAGTGAATGCTCTCGGGGCGTGACAGGTCCCGGTCCTTCGTTTGGTCTCGTGATGTCACGCCCTGCGGAATCGCTTCGGGGTCGGGCGCCCGGACCCGCCTCGCTATGGGAAGGCGGCGCGTAGACGCGTAAAGGCGGTGGCGAGCTCGCTGGCCCATGGCCAGGTCTCATCGAGCCGCATGATGAGGTCACGCCCTCGGTGGACGAGGAGGGCGGCGACGTGCAGGACGCGGTAGCGCATCGTTTTCGGTTCAGCCTTGGCCAGCGCGCCGTCGAAACAGGTCATTTGGCTCCAGGCCAAGAGTGCGCCCGCGATCACCGACACCGCCACCCAGGCCTCGTTGGCGCAAAAACCGTCGAAGGGCAGGTTGGCCAGTCCGCACGCCTTCCAGCATCGCACCCGGTCCTCGACCCGGGCATGGCCGCGGTGGCGCAGTTCGAGGGCGGCGATGTCGTCACCTTCGGTGTTGGTGATGAAGCAGGTGTAACGCCACCCGGCATGGGTGTCGAAGAGCGAGAGCTGGGCGCCTGGGTGCGGGCGCTCCCGGCGACTGATCACCCGCATATCAGTCGGCCAGCCCTTGAGCTCGCAGATCTCGGTCAGCTCGATGACCTCGGCGCCGTCTCTTATCCCCCCGCCGAGCTCGGTGGCCCTCAACCAGTCCTCCTCTTGGGCGAGCAAGAGGGCGTCCCGCACAGAACCGCTGATGGGAAAGCCAATCGAGTAGTCGAAGTTGGCGATGCTGAGAGATTGGACGAAGCGGTGCGAGGCCCCGGCCGAGTCGGCCCGGACCAAGATGGGATGGACCACCAGGGCGGGGTCGTCATCTTCTTCGTGGCCGAGGGCGTACTCGGGCGGTACCGAGCGGACCACCTGCTCGAGGAGTTCGAAGTGGTCGTCGGTGTTCCCCGGGGCGGCGTTGCCCGGGCGAAGCATGGCGCCCAGGGGCTCCTGGTGCTGTCACACCAGGCGCCGAGGGGGTTGAACCCCGAAGCCGCGTTTATACGTGGCGGCGGCGTCCTCTTTTTCTGAGGACACGTTGACCAAGGTGGAGTCGAAGTCCCAGATCATCGGGCCGACGGGTGGCTCCGCCGCCCAGACGCGCTCCCGGGCGGTGGCGAATGCGAGCGGGATCGCCCGCAGCTCGAAGACGGTGGTGGCGTGCACGGCCCGCCAGGCTGTGGCGACTGACGCCACCGGACCGAAGAGGTCTTCTTGTTCTTTCAACGCGGCGATGTCGGCCAGGCAGTCCGCGCCGTCGGCGATGGCGACGGCCAGATGGGTGAGCACGACACCGGGATCGTGGGTGTGCCAGGAGATCCCACAGTCCTCCATGGCCTCCGACATCGCTTCGGTCAACCCGCTGCGAGCACGGGGGAGGCGAGCCATCGGCCCCGCGCCGGCGTGGCTGACCAAGTTCTTGGCGTCGGGTATCACTTTGGCGCGACGGACCGAGCGACTACGGTCCACTTTCAAGGAGCTCTCCTCCTGGTGGATTGTGTTGCAGTGGTAACAACCATTCTTCCAGGAAGGAGAGCTTTTTACGCGGACGCGCGCATTACCCGTTCAGTGATCGGACCAATTATCGAAGCTAGGCCCTTGTCCATTGTCCGATACACCTCTTCCGGCGCGCCAGCCGCTTGCCATAGAACACGGGGCTTTACTCGGCTGTTTCGACGTTGCCGAGTTCGTGGGCTGCTCAATAGAGCTGGCTACGAAGTCAATTGTCGGGGGCGTCTCAGTGAAAGCTGTCGTAGAGTTCACTGAGGAGTCGCGCAAGCCGGGCTTGACGACCGGGCGATCGACCTGCGGCCCACGGAAAGGACTATGACCAACATGACAAATCCGGAATTGCCGGGGTGGCTTAGTCCGAAAGGGGCGGAGGGGTGGAGTGCTACGAGGATGAACTTCCCGCCACCTGATCTCTACGCTCACTTGATGAGCCATGTGGAGGCGGAGCGTGATCTGCTCGAAGACTACAGCGCAGCTGCAAAGAAGAGCCCGTCGAAGGCCCTCAGCTATCTGATCAACCTCCTCATCGAAGATGAAGTTCGCCACCATCGGATCTTCACGGAGCTCGTGGAGTCGGTGAAGGCCAAGGAGAAACAATGGGAAGAAGGACATTGGAGCGAAGGAGACACCGTCATCCCGCGCAATGATTTTTTCCAGTTGGACCAAGGCGACCAGAATGCGGTCATCGATCTAACCGAGCAGCTCATCCAAAAGGAGCAGCAGGATGGGCATGAGCTTGAGCGGCTCCAGCGTGAGCTGCGCGACGTCAAAGACACGACCCTTTGGAGCCTTCTGGTCGATCTGATGGAGCGCGACACCCAGAAGCACATCGCCATTCTTCGGTTCGCCAAGAAACATGCCGGGCGGCGAAAGCGTTGAGTTGGCTCCTGTGGTCCAACGCGACCCAGATGGTATTCCCAGAATATGGCTCCCTCCCGGGAGGAGGCCGGTCGCTCCATTGATTTCGGGATGTCACGCCCTGTGGAATCGCATAGGGCTCGGCGCCGGGACTCAGCCCACTATCAGGAGGCAGCGCGCAGGGGCGTTTAGGCGGGCAGCCCGCTCGCCCAAGGCCAGGTCTCGTCGAGCCGCTTGATGAGGTCACGCTGGCGTTGGACGAGAACAGCGGCCACGCGCAGGACGCCGTAGCGGATGATCTTGGTCTCGGCTTTGGCGAGCGCACCGTCGAAACATGTCATCTGGCTCTAGGCCAGCTACGCTTACTCTTTCAACGCCGCAATGTTGGCCAAAGACTCCGCACAGGGGGGGTCGGCGATGGCCGCCGCCAGATGGGTGAGCACGACAGCGGGATCATGGGTATGCCAGGAGATCCCAGATTGGACCGTCGTTTCCGACATGGCCTTGGTCAGCCCGCTGCGATCAGCTAGTTCGGCTAAAAATGCGGCACCGGTACGCCTGGCCACCCGTTGGGTATCACTTTGGCTTTGGCGCGACGGACCGAGCGACTACGGTGCACCTTCAAGGAGCCTTCCAGTTCTGGCGTGAGTGTGTATTAAGCGACAAACATTCCTCCAGCGCGGAGGGCTTTTTACGCGGACGCGTACCGTTCGTTCAGGGGCCGGACGAATTATCGAGGCTAGGTTCGCGAACCGAGGAAGGCAAACCGTGGCCACGAAAGCCTCAGAGTCTCCCTCCATGCTTGTGATGAGCGTCGAGTTGCCCGCATCGAGATTCGACACAGCGCTGCCCCCGCCGGCGCTGCCAACCGATTGACGCAGAACGCGCCCTACGCGAATCTCTCCGGTGCCGCAGTCTGTCCAGCCGGCGGACCTGGGGCCAACCGAGCGCTGGAGGCAAGTCGATGAGCGAGAACAGTGACAAGTACCGGCGAGCCATCGACGGCTTCTCGGCGGTCGTCGAGGCCGTGCCCGATGAGAAATGGTCGGCAGTCTCACCGTGCGACGGGTGGACGGCGCGGGACATCGTGGTACATGTCGCCGGCGGGATCGGACGGATCTACGGAGCGGGCAACATCGGTGAACATGCCGATGCGACTCCGAAAGATGACGAGGACGCCGTGGCCAGCTACGTCGCGGCTCGAGACGCAGCCCTGAAGGCGCTGACCGAGGACAACCTGGCCAAGGTCGTCCAGGGGCCGATGGGCGAGATGCCTCTGGACCAGGTCATCGGAATGTTCATTGTCCCGGACGTACTGATCCACAGCTGGGACCTCGCACAATGCGCAGGCAATCCCGTGTCCCTTGATGAGGACCTGGTCAGCGAGACGTACGAACGCCTCCTCCCGCTCGACGCGATGATCCGAGAGACCGGGGTGTTCGGCCCCAAGGTCGACCCGCCGGCGGATGCCGATCTGCAGACGAAGCTGATGTGCTTCACGGGTCGCCGCGTGTAGCTCCTCGTCGCCCGGGGCGCTCTCGCGGCCCGCTCACTACGATCCGGACGATGTGGCAACCCGCGCGGGTGCCGAAAGCGGGGAGTGAGATGAGCGCAATGCCGAAGACCACCCTGCAGGACCCCGACTACGACAAGCCCTTCATCGACATCGACGAGTGGCGTGACGCCCCCGTCCGCCACCGCTATGTCCACGGCGGGTTCGAGGAAACCGACCTCAGATTTTCGTTCTACTTCCCGCCCGTCGAGCGATATGAGGGGCGCTTTTTCCAGCCGATCCTGGCGGTGTCGGGAACCGAGAACTTCTTCGGCCAGGGCATGCGTGCGGGTATGGGCGGTTCGATCGACTTCGCCGTCGACAGCGGTGCCTACATGGTCGAATCCAACCTCGGCCGCTTCACGCCGTTCCCGGGTGCAGACGCGACGGTGACCGGTTTCAGGGCCAGCGCCGCCGCCGCCCAGTACTCGCGCATCCTCGCTGCCGAGATGTACGGGGAGCATCGACCCTACGGGTACTGCTTCGGCGGGAGCGGCGGCGGATTCAAGACCATCAGTTGCATGGAGAACACCAACGTGTGGGACGGGTGTGTGCCGTTCATCATCGGGAGCCCCCAGTCGCTCCCGAACGTGTTCTCCGTGCAGGCACACGCGATGCGGATCCTCTGGGAAAAGTTCCCCCAGATCGTCGACGCGATCGATCCCGGTGACAGCGGCGACATGTACGCGGGCCTGAGCGCAGAGGAGCGCGAGGCGCTGGCGGAGGTCACCGGCATGGGGTTCCCACTCCGGGCCTGGTTCGACGTCAAGCGCATCGCTGCCGGAGACACCGGGGTCTGGTCGATGCTGGGCGACAACATGATCAAGCTGGACCCCGAGTACTTCGAGGACTTCTGGGCCGTGCCCGGCTACCTCGGTGCTAACCCGACCGAGTCGCTCCGGGAGGCTCGCGTGCAACACAAGACCACGGTTCTGAAGCCGATCCTGGCCGAGGAGGCCGAGAAGCACGGCATCGGGACCGGTGTCGCGATCTTCCGGACCGACGCGATGGCCAACATACCGGTGGCGCTGCAGGTCGACGAGCTCCCCGACGCGATTCTGATGGGTGCCATGTTGACCGTCACGAGCGGCAAGGTGGCCGGCCACAACTTCTGGGTAATCGGCACGCATGACGACATCGTGATGACGGGCCAGGGCGAGGCCCAGTTCCAAGGGCTCTCGGGCATCGCCGCCGGGGACGAGATCCTGATCGACAACTCGGTGTACCTCGCGTTCCAGACCTACCACCGCCATCAGGTTCACCCGGACTACCGGGTGTGGGACCAATTCTTGAAGGCCGGTCAACCCATCTACCCCCAGCGCCCCAACCTCATCGGCGCGAGCATGGCCATGCCGGGATCGGGTTCGATCCAGAGCGGCCGGTTCGGCGGGAAGATGATCGTCGTCGAATGCCTGATGGACGAGGCGGCCTACCCGTGGCAGGGAGCCTGGTACGACGAGCTCGTCCACAAGGTCCAGGGAGCGGCGGCCGACGACCGTTTCAGGTTCTGGCTGGTGGACCACGCAATGCACCTCGCCCCGTCCGTCGGCCCTGACGAACCGCGGCCGGTCCGGACGACGCGCATCGTCAACTACGGAGGTGTCCTCGAGCAGGCCCTGCGCGATGTGGCCGACTGGGTCGAGCACGGCGTCGCGCCACCGCCCAGCACCAGCTACGAGATCGCCGACGGCCAGGTGATCGTCCCCGAAGAGGCGGTGGAAAGGAGAGGCATCCAGCCGACGGCGACTGTGCACGCGAACGGGCGAACCCGGGCCGACGTGAAGGTGGGCGAGGAGGTTGAGTTCGTCGCCTCGGTCGTGGTTCCGATCGGCGCCGGCACGGTCGTGGCTGCCGAGTGGGACTTCGACGGCTCGCGCGAGTACGCCGAGAAGGCGAGCGGCCTCGACGGGTCGTCGTCCCGGGTCCATCTGCGCACGTCGCACGCCTTCAGCGAGCCGGGCACCTATTTTCCAGCCCTTCGCGTCCGCAGCCAGCGGCAGGGCAACACGGCCAAGCCGCACGCCCAGCCCCAGAACCTCGGCCGGGTCCGGGTGGTCGTGGGGGAGTGACGATCCGCCGACACCCCGGCTGACGCGAGGGGGGGCCGACACCGGAACGGGATCGGGGGCCGGGCCCCGGAGCGAGAGCCGCCTCGACGGCGGGTGCGGAACGCGGCCCGATCCGGCTGCCGCCACCTTCGGTCCCACCGACCGTCGCGCTCGGCTACCCTCAGCAGGGCGACTCAGGAGGAAAGATGCTGCT
>Ga0310037_10000604_pt1 | contig 22471 bp, 20 predicted proteins | sample Sb_taG_11_FD_200239 | JGI IMG/M metagenome (GOLD analysis project Ga0310037, IMG submission 200239) | Peat soil microbial communities from Weissenstadt, Germany - Sb_50d_3_AS metaG (v2) (version 2) | ecosystem: Environmental > Terrestrial > Soil > Wetlands > Peat | place: Germany: Weissenstadt...
CCGGGCGGCAACATAGAGCAGTCGGTGGCGCAGTCGTTTTGGTTCGACCGTAGTGAGCTCGCCGTCGAGCGCGAGGGATCCGGACTTCAGCAATCCCAAGAATCCCCGCCATGCCGGACGTTCCGCGTTCTCAGTCACGCCGGGGCGCGGGCCTTACTGCAGGATCCGGGCTAGGCGGGGCCCCGAGATGGGATCAGGCTCAGGCAACCACTGGTGCGGCGGCCGCAGCCTGAGGCGCGGCGCTCGCGGCGGCAGCGAGAGCCTGATCGAGATCCTCGATCAGGTCGTCGGGATGCTCGAGCCCGATTGAGAGGCGCACCATGTCAGGCGTCACCCCGGCCAGCTCGAGATCCGATGGTGTGAGCTGGCGGTGGGTAGTCGACGCTGGATGGGTGATGAGTGACTTGGCGTCCCCCATGTTGAGCAGTCGCTTGAACAGCTTGACCTGGTTGAACACCGTTATCCCGGCTTCGCGTCCTCCATGCACACCGAAGGTCATGATCGACGGGACACGCTCGCCCAAGTACTGGCGGGCCAGACGGTAGTACGGGTTATGGGGTAATCCGAGGAAGCTGACCCATGAGACGCGGGGATCTTGCGCTAGGTAATCGGCCACCGCCCGGGTGTTTGCCTCGTGGCGTGGCAGGCGCACAGGCAGGGTTTCGAGGCCCTGGAGGTGCAGGAACGCATTGAACGGCGACAGTGAGGCCCCGGTGTTGCGCAGGCCGACGGTCCGACAGCGCGTGATATATGGAGCACTGGCGAACTGAGTCGCATACTCCACGCCGTGAAACGCCGGCTCTGGCTCGACCATGCAACTGAATCGCTCCGGGTGCTCCGTCCACGGGAACGTGCCGGCGTCGATGATGATTCCTCCCATCGTCGTGCCGTGGCCTCCGATGAACTTTGTCAGGGAGTGGATCACCACGTCCGCTCCGTGACGGATGGGCTTCAGCAGGAATGGCGTGGCCACGGTGTTATCCGCGATCACAGGCACCCCCTGACGGTGCGCGACGGCTGCCACCGCCGCCAAGTCGATCACGTTACCTGCCGGATTTCCGACGGTCTCGCAGAAGATCGCCTTGGTCCGCTCGTCGATGAGGGCGCCAATTGAGTCCGGTTGGTCGTCCGGCGCGAAGCGGACCTCGATCCCAAAGCGAGGAAGCACGTGTGCGAAGTACGTGTAGGTGGCCCCGTAGAGCTGTGGGACCGAAACGAAGTTATCCCCGGCGCCGAGCAGGTTGAGCAGGGACATGGTGACGGCGGCTGCACCCGAGCTGACGCACATCGCCCCCGCGCCGCCCTCGAGTGCCGTGAGCCGCTGCTCGAGCACGTCGACCGTCGGATTGTTGATGCGGTTGTAGTGAAAGCCGGGAGTCTCGAGATCCATGATGGCTCCCGCATGGTCCGCGTCCGTGAAGTCGTGGGCGACCGTCTGGTAGATCGGGACGGCAACGGCGTGGGTGGAATCTGGCGTGTAGCCGCCGTGGATGGCAACGGTTTCGTCGCGCATGATCAATCAGGCCGCGGTCCGGAGGGCCGGACTCGGCAGAGCCGCGCGCGCCAGGCGGAGCCAGTTGGAGTACAGAATGGCGGACGAGGCAGCCCACGTGTTCTCGACACTGGCCGCTACCTCGTCGAAGGGGAAGGTGGCCCATAGGTCCGGCGGGTCTGCGTCAGTCGCCGCCGCCCGCCGTTTGAATCCCTCCAGCGTCGCCACGGCCTCGGGGCCCAGGTAGCCCTCGGGGAGTTGGGGATAAGCCACCGCACCCCGGCCGAACACGCATCGGCGCACGTCACGACGGTACTCGCGCAGCAGGCTCAGCGTGCCGTACTCGGGGTGACCCTGGCAAAGCACGAACAGTCCGTTGTCCACGTTCCGCGTCGCCACCGCCCATCCGGCCTGTGATGGACTGGAACCGACGACGATCCGATAACCGGCCTCGACGAGCGCCGCCTCGGGAACGTCGTTGACGCGGGAATGCGGGATTGGGACGAGCTCCGGCAGCCCGACCGCCAGTGGGTCGCGAGGATCCTTGACGCAACCGCGGAACACGCCACTGCACTTAGTCGGTCGCCGCACGCGGTCGATCCCGTCAAACAGCAGCGTGCTCGCGTGGGCGGCCAGACAGGAAAGCAGGGTCGTTGGCACCGCCGTGGCGGCCCACTCCAGCAAGCGGGCCAGATAGGGCCAATAGGGCTCGTAGGAGAGTCGCTCCTGCGCCGGCTCGGTGCCGGTAACGATCAGGGCATCGGGAGGATTCATCCACAGCTCGTCGAGCCCGCGGTAGCGGGACTCGATCATCGAGGCGACCTTCTCCGAGCGAGGAATCTCAGTGATCGTGTAAAGCTGCAGGTCGACGATGCCGCCGTCAGGCCCCGCGGTACTGGCGCGCCGGAACTGGTCCTCGGTATCGAGGAAGGCAGAGTCGGGCATGTTGTTGACCAATCCGACCTTGATCGGCCGATGCTCGGCCGCGTGGCGAGTTGAGTATGTAAAAGCCGTCATGCTAGGTCCGCCTTTCCTCTACGCAGCCATGAGCTCACGCGGCGCTGAGCGAGTGGCTGGCGTTGATTCGAGCAGCGTCAACTCACGCTGCAGAGCTCGCCGGCCACGGTGGTGAAGGCCATGTATCGATCCTTCCGTCCGACCCATGCGATCGGCGATCTCGCCCGGGGTCAGTCCGACTACGTGGCGCAGAACCACAACTTCGCGCTGCTCTTCCGGGAGCGCGGCGAGCGCTGCTCGAACGGTCTCCGCCTGATCCAGGTCGATCCCCGAGCTGGCGTTGGGATCGAACACGGTCTCCGTCGGCGTGAGCCGGTTGGCGCGCAGATGATCGATGGCTACGTTGCGCGCCAGCCGCAGGAGCCAGGCAAAGAACGGGACACCACGGTCGTCGTACTTGCCCAGCGTGGTCATCAGTTTCGCGAACACGTGCTGGGTGACGTCCTCGGCCTCGTGGTCATCTCGTACGATCGAGCGAACGTAGCCGTAGATGTTGTTCGAGTAGGTGACGTAGAGGAACCTCAGCGCCTCTTGGTCGCCTTCCTTCCCGCGGGCCACGGCGAGCCGTGTCTTCTCGCGGTGCTCCGGTGAGTCGTCGAGTGCCGTCCTGCTCCTGAAGCCGGCGCTCGCCGACGTGGGTGATAGTGCTTCCGTGATCAAGTGCTTTCCCCTCTTGAACTTGCCGTTGGAAAGCCGCACTCGGAGAACGCAGCCTCCCGCTTCCGTGCGGGGGGATGCGATCGCTACCCCGTTATGTGCTAGCCCCCACGAGGACCCGCTGTCCCCGCGTTTCGTGTGGCATTGAGTGTTGTGGCAGGAGGAGCCGCGGTCAATGACCGGTCAGAACCATTGCCCCGTTCAAGCCGTTGAACGCCACGAGTACTGCCTTGGTTCCAGCCGCCGAGTGGGCGCTCGACCAGTCCCCGCAGCCGCAACGAGCAACTCGGCCATCAGCGTCAGGGCCAGCAGAACGCCTGTCCGGATCGTCATCGCAGCGCCAATGTACCCCGCACGACGACCGATTCCAGGCGATCCTAACCCCAAGGAGAGCCCGCTCGCGGCGGAAACAGGTCGTCTGGTTAGCCCCACCGCCGGCACGACCGAGTTCTGGATGCGCGTCGACTCCGCGTCGGGGATCGCCGTCTTAGCGGAGGGGCGCAACGAGGCGAATACCGGATAGAAGGTCGTAATCGTCTACAACGCCACCAGCACCGGCGGGGCCAAGCCCTCGATCAACGGGCACTCGCAGTCGGCGTGGAGCATCAGCGGGGACTACGTGCGGCCGGATGGGCTGCAACGCCTAAAGCTCTGGTACAACGTCGCCGGGTCGATGGATTTCGATGAGGTCGTGGTCACAACGCACGACGGTACGGGGGCCGGCCTGCCGGTCGACAACTCGTCGCCCACGGTCACCGGCACCCGCAGCCCGGGCCAGACGCTGACGACGACTAGCGGCTCGTGGGGCAACAGCCCGACGGCGTACTCGTACTCATGACAGGACTGCGACGGCGCGGGTAAAGACTGCGCGTCGATCAGCGGCGCGGCGGCTGATCGCTGGTGACTACACCGCTGCGCTCGCGCGCCGCCGGCCGCGAAAGCGGATCGGCCGACGGCGCGTTGATGATCCAGAGAGCGATGACCCAGCAGGCGTCAATCCGACTTAGGGAGGCCGAAGCGCCGGCGGCGCTGAACGGCGCGCCGGAGCCTCCACGGCTCGCGGTCGCGGCGGAGGCTGCGGCACCGTCGCTCGACGCCGCGCAATTAGGCAGCCTCACGAGAGCTCCTGCGGCGCTTCTGGCAAGAGAGGCGCTGCATCGCCGTCTGCTCGCGCTGGCGGATGTCCTGGCCATGACAACGACGCTCGTGGTGGTCCTGAATCGATTCGGCGTCGGTCTTGGGATCCTGGCGGTGCTGGGGTCAATACCGGTGGTTCTCGTGCTCTTCAAGATCGCCGGCCTGTACAACCGCGACGAGCTGCGACTGGGTCATTCAACACTCGATGAGGTTCCCCTGGTGCTGCAGCTGACGGGGCTCGTTGCGCTTGGAGCGGCGATCCTTTATCCGATCTTCTCCACGCACCATTTCAGCGGCGCGGAAGTCGCCGTAGTTTGGCTTGCTGGGTTCGCAGCAGTCCTGACGGGTCGTGTGCTGGTGAGATCCGTGGCTCGTCGCGTCATGACGGTCGAGCGATGCTTGATCATCGGTGAGGCGCAACGCGCCGATCGAATCCGACGGAGAATCGCGGCAAGCCGAGCGCGGACCATCGTGGTCGACTGCCTCGCCAGCGATGACATCAGAAGTCAGGGCGGGCTTCCGGCGGTCCTCGATGATCTGCGGATCGATCGGATCATCATCGCGCCGATCACTGAAGGGCCGGACGGCTCCGCGGATCTGATTCGCATCGCCAAGGCCGTGGACGTGCGAGTCAGTGTCCTGCCGAGCGTGCTCGAGGTCGTCGGTTCGTCCGTTGCCTTCGACGAGGTCGAGGGCATGGCGATGCTCGGACTCCCACGGTTCGGACTATGTCGCTCATCTCGACGGCTCAAACGCCTCTTCGACCTCAGTGCTACGTCGGTGGGTCTCGTGTTCGTGGGCCCGCTGATCGCAGCCATTGGCTTGGCCATTCGGCTTGACTCGAAGGGGCCGATCTTCTTCCGCCAGACTCGCGTCGGACGGGACGGTAAGCCGTTCCGCATCGTGAAGTTCCGCTCGATGGTGGTCGACGCCGACGCGCAGAAGGACCAGCTGCGGGCGCAGAATATTGCCGGACAAGGACTGTTCAAGATCAAGGACGATCCCCGCGTTACACGCGTCGGTCGCTTCTTGCGAAGCTCATCGCTCGACGAGCTCCCCCAGCTCTTCGACGTTCTACGCGGCGAAATGAGCTTGGTTGGTCCAAGGCCGCTTGTCACGGATGAGGATGCTCAGGTGCTCGGGCTTGACCGCAGTCGACTGATCCTCAAGCCCGGGATCACCGGCCCATGGCAGGCGCTCGGATCTCGGGTCCCGCTGCAGGAGATGGTCGAGATCGACTACCTCTACGTGAGCAACTGGTCGCTTTGGCTGGATGTGAAGCTCCTTCTGTGGACCTTCCGGCATGTCGTGCGCCGCGGGAACGTGTGAGGCTAGGTGCGGCGCGGAGACCAGCCCTTAGGGGTGCGCGAACCACTGGCTTCGGTCGTCATCCCGGCTCACAATGAAGCCGAGGTGATCGGGCGCTGCCTGGATGCCCTGTTCACGGGCGTCGAACCCGGCGAACTGGAGGTCATCGTCGTATGCAACGGCTGTGGCGACCAGACCGCCACGGTAGCGAGGTCATCGGGTCATCCGGTGCGGGTGATCGAGCTACAGACCGCCTCCAAGGCCGCTGCGCTGCGGGAAGGCGATATGGCGGCGCGTTCGTTCCCGCGGCTCTACCTGGACGCAGACGTCGTCCTATCCGGATCTTCAGCCCGGAAGGTGGCCGAGCGGCTGAACGCCGGCGCGGTCGCCGCTCGACCGCCGGTCGTATACAGCGCCAGCCAGTCCTCGGCACCCGTCCGCAGCTACTTTCGCGCTCGTTCTCACATGCCCTCCCTGCTCGGGGCCCTGTGGGGTGCCGGCGTCTATGGCCTTTCCGCCGCCGGTCGCGCTCGGTTTGGTGCCTTTCCCGACATCACGGCAGACGACTTATGGGTGAACCTGCTGTTCGAGCTCGACGAGGTCGAGATCGTCGAGTGCGAGCCCGTCGTCGTGACCGTGCCCCGCCGCACCCGCGATCTCGTGCGCGTGCTCCGTCGTGCCTACAAGGGCAAGACGGAGAACGGCGTCGGATTCTCGGGAGAGAATCGCGCCCGCGAAACCACGCTCACGACACTGCACGACCTTCGGCGACTCGCAGCGTCAGGCCCGGCGGCCGCCCTTGATGCGGCGACGTTCGCGGCGTTCGCCGCCCGCGTCCGCGTTGGTCTGGCGCTCGGGACCGCAGTCGGCTCAAGCGCTGTCGCAGTGCGCTGGGAGCGCGACGAAAGCTCGAGACGAGCACCCTGAAATCCCACTCGATTTCCTGAATCGCATTCCGCTCGAAGGAGCTCCGACGTATGGAAATCGAGGAGCTCATCCACCGCCGCGCCGGCGGCTCACGCGCCGGCCCAGAATCGCGATCTCGGTCGCGCCCGCAACACACCGGCAGATGGATTCCTCGATTCTGACCCGGGCGAGCGAAGCGCCCTCGAGGCAGTTACTCGCGCTGCCAGAACACTAGGCTCAAGCCGACGGAAGCAGCGGATCCTTGCACGCGTTAGTCGAGCGTGATGTTTCACACGCCGGTCTCTCATTTCCGCGCCGGCCGCGTCGCCCGATGATGGTGACAATCCCGAAGCTCGGATTCCCAATCCGGTCTAGGCCGCGAGAGAAGGTGGCGAAGGATTCTTCCGCGATACCGTCGCTGACCGGCATCCGTGCGGTCGCCGTGTTGATCGTCTTCATGGGCCATTCGGGCATCCCATACTCTGCGGCGCCGCTCGGGGTCACGATTTTCTTCTTCCTGAGTGGCTACCTGATCACGACGCTCCTACGCCGGGAATTCGATCGAACTGGCACGGTCAGTCTGCGGGCGTTCTATCTTCGGCGCGCGTGTCGAATCTTGCCGCCGCTGTACATCGTGCTGATCCTCGCGGACCTGCTGACCGTGAGCGGAGCCTTGAGCTACAACCACCTCCGCCTCGGTGCCTGCCTGTCCCAGTTCTTTTTCTTCAGCAACTACCACATCCTTCAGACCGGCTGGAACGGGCCGGGAACCGGCACAGCTCCCGGCACAACGCCGCTGTGGTCGCTTGCAGTCGAGGAGCACTTCTACCTGCTGTTCCCGATCTTCTACCTCCTGCTGCGCCGGTGGATGCCGTCGCCGCGGAAGCAGGTCGCAGTACTCGCCGGAATCTGCGGTGTCGTCCTGCTTTGGCGGTTTGTTCTGATCCTCGGTCTCCACGCGTCGTTCGATCGCACCTACATCGGCACCGACACGCGCATCGACTCCATCCTGTTCGGGTGCATCCTTGGCATACTCGGCAACCCGGCAATCGACGCGCCACCTGACGGCGGATCGTCGCGCGTCGCCCGCCTGTGGGCGCCGGTTCTTGCCCCTGTGGGGGTGATCGCTTTTGTGCTCGTCTATCCGTGGTCGCTAGGGCCAGCCCTGTTCCAACACGATGCGATCTCGGCGACGGCGCAGTACACGATCCAGGGGCTCGCGCTCATCCCCATATTCGTCGTCGCCGTGCGGTTCGCGAAACGGGGTGTCTTCAGGCTTCTAAATCATCCAGCAGTAGTGCTCGTCGGAGTTCTGTCTTATTCGATGTACATTTCTGAAGAGATCATCAACGATCTTGTACACAAGAATTATCCGGCTGGGCAGGCTGTGCATGGCGTGATGTATCTCGGCTTAACGCTTGGCTTCGCCTGGCTGATGTACCGGCTCGTGGAAAAGCCGTTCGCCCGGATCCGCAAACGCCTTTCGCGGGTGACAGTCGCGGCACCCCGGACGGTTCCGGACGGGCCGCAGGCGCCGGCGTTCGAAAGCGGTAAACCGTGGTCCGGTCTCCACATGCCTGCGCCTAGCCACGTTGAGGTGGTGCCGGCGCTGGAGCGTGGCGTCCAAATGGAATGACCCCGATGTCCCAGTGCCCGCGACAGCGCGGCACGACAAGCGTGGAGTGATCACCGTGCTCGCCCGTCGACCTTGCGGACCCTTCGTGGGCGGACATCCTCGATAGGTGAAGGAGATGGCGAAAGAAAATGGGTAGCGCAGACGTTCGTAGGCCGGAGTCAACGAATCCCATGGGGGTGCAGTGTGCCGGGAAGGCGCTCGCCGCATGTCGCGCGTTCTGAGACGCTGTTGCTTCTCAACGCGCGGATCCGCCTTCGCAAGTGCGAGGTAGGACGGCGCACCCGGGTGCGTGGTCGTCCACGCGTCATCAAGGACGGATCAATCACGATCGGTGATCACGTCCGCCTCGTATCTGACCTGGTGCCCATCGAGCTGCATACGGTGGGCGGCGGCTCGATCGAGATTGGCGACTGGACGTTCGTGAACTATGGATCGATCGTCACGGCATATGCGAGGGTTGAAATCGGGCGGAACTGTCTGCTCGGTCATTACGTCGCGATTATCGACAACGACGAGCACGACATGCTGGATCGGAGCAGGCCAGGTTTGTCGCGACCGGTGCGGGTTGCAGACGGAGCGTGGCTATGTGACCGGGTGATCGTCCTTCCGGGAGTTACGATCGGCGAGGGGGCTGTGGTCGGAGCCGGAGCCGTGGTGACCAAGGATATTCCGCCGTGGAGTGTGGCAGTCGGTAATCCGGCACGCGTGATCAAGCAGATTCCTCGATTGAGTCATGAACCTCAAGCAGCAGCACTCGCTGGGCTCGCGGATGGGGGTACTAGCCCCAACTGGGGGTGAACCGTCCTGGGGTCGACGGAGACCGGCTTTGGCGGGCGCCTGATGTTGTCAGCGAGGCGGCCAGCACCGCGGAGCGCAGACGACGGAGCGTCGCAATCGGCGGCGACGCTCGGCGCGAACTGGCCGGGGGACGCGACGGCCGTGCACGGCTCTGACCCGGACGCCGCTCGCTGGGCTCGCCACCGCCGGCGCAAGTCTCAACCGTGGATGCTCGTTCTCTAGTCGATACGAAAATCCGCTGCTCCTGCCCGGATCGCTTTCGTCGCAGACGCGTTCCTCGGCTTGGTAGAGGCGGGGCTTCGAGTCAAACCGCACCCACAGCACTGTCCCGCTGCCGGGTCGACCGATACTCCTAGATCATGACTACTACGGCGAGTCCTCCGCGGAAACATAAGATCGGCGAAGCGTCCGGCAGACGGGCGACGGGCGACCGGGCGTATCTCGTGGACAGCGCCTTCGCCGTGTTTCAGTAATGGCGAACGGGGCACCCGCCAGGACCATCGACGAGGCCGCCGCGACCGCGGACACCGAGCCTGGGTCCGGCCAAATCGCTTCTGTGGCTCTCCCCGCCTCGGGGGACCACTCGGTGACGACCGACGTGGGATCGGCACTCCCGCTACGAGAGGTTGTCGACTCGGGGTCGTTGGAGGAGCCAGAGGGGCGGTCGTCCGAGGTCGGAGGGCGCGTCGCAAGGAATTTCAGCGTGCTGGTCGGCGGCCAGGTGGTCACCTGGACGATGACGCTCCTGTGGACGCTGATCGTCCCCCGGGCGCTTGGCCCCGTGAGGCTGGGGATCCTGGTCTCCGCCCAGTCGGTGGCTGGCGTGCTCGGAATCGCCCTGGGGATGGGAACGCGCAACTACCTGGTGAGAGAGACCGTGATCACCCGAGGCGCAGGTCCGAAGCTCGTGGGAACCGCGCTGATCCTCCGGCTGACGGTCTCTCCCCTGGTCGGTTTGGCGGCGGTGGGGTGGGCACGCATCGCTCATTACGGACACGACGCGAGACTGGTGCTCTACCTGATTACCGCGATGACGGTCTTGACGCTGCTCACCGAGCCCCTGCAGGCCGCGTTTCAGGCGATCGAGCGGATGAAATACCTCGCCTACGCGGACATCGTCAACAAGTCCGCTCAGACCATCATCGGCATCGCCGTGGTTCTGGTCGGGTTCAGGGTGGTCGGGATCGCCGCGAACATGGCAATCATGGCCGGCGTCGTATTCGTCTTGACGTTTTGGTGGCTACGCCCGTACTTCCATATCGACGTCAGGACGAATTTCAGGCTGATGGCTCGCATGACCAAGCAGAGCATGCCGTACTGGGCCTGGGGGGTGTTCGGGATGATCTACTTCTGGATCGACACGATCATGCTCTCGCTGATGACCCGCTCGGAGGTCGTCGGATGGTACGGGGCCACTACCACCCTCTTCCAAACGCTCATGTTCCTGCCCGTGCTCGTGCAGACGGCTTGGCTGCCGCGTCTCGTTGCCGCGTTCGTCAAGAGCAGGCGAGATCTTGCGACGACGGCCCGAACTCCGGTGGAACTGGTGCTGATCATTGGAGTCCCCATCGCAATGGCTACCGCGCTCGTGGCAGATCCCCTGATCCCGGCGGTATATGGACCGAGATACGCACAGGCGGTACCCGTGATGATCGTGCTCGCCGTGTGCGTGCCGGCGATCTATCTGAACATCATCCTTGGAACGGTCCTGCAGGCGGCCAAGCGCCACGCGGTCTGGACCAGCGTCATGGCCGGCGCTGCGGTTTTCAATCCGCTCGTCAACCTGGTTCTGATTCCGATGACCGAGCACCGGTACCACAACGGAGCGATCGGAGCCGCAATCAGCCTTGTCTTGACCGAGGTACTGATGGATGGTGCATTTGTCCTCGCCAGCCGCGATGTTTTCGATAGGCGCGTGGTCAAGCGGTGTGCATTGGTCTGTCTGGCATCGGCGGGTATGGGAGCTGTGGCGTACGCCACGCGACCACTCGGTACACCCATGTCGCTCGCGGCCGGCTTCGCAACCCTGGGGATCCTCGCAGCGATGCTTCGCATCGTCGGACGGCATGAGTTGGAGATGGTGCGGTCCGGGCTCGCGCACGTGCGGGGGCAGCTCGCCGCGAGAGCGACGTAACGCGGCGACCGCGACTAGTCGTTTGGCTAGGAACTAGCTACTTAAGGACATCCTTAGGTAGAGGATCTGCGCGTCAAAGCGCCTGACGCTCGCCGGAGCGAGCTAAGGTCTCGACCAGCCGTCGCGGGAGAGAGGTCAGGCACATCGATCCCGCGACTGCGTTCGTATTGCCTGGGCGAGGAGCAATGTGACGAGCGCCAAACATACGAGCACGACGGTCGTGGGTGCTGCGACCGATCACGTGGCTCAAGAGATTCACAATCGGGTCGGCCCGTGGCTGCAGACTCGCGAGGGTGTCGCGTCCGTGAGCGCGGCCGCCGTGGTGTTCTGGATCCTGTGGGCGCCGGTTAGTGCGCCGGTCTTCGCCGACGCGCTGGCTGCCGCGCTCGCGGTGATCCTGATCGCGATCGCTGCGCGCTTCTGGGAGTCGCGCACCGCGCCACGCGTACCGGCGTCCTCCCTGATCAGGGCACCCGTTGACGGAGGCGTCGAGCTGCAGCACGACCCGAACGCCGGGTTCTGGAGGGACAAGCGGGGGTTCCTTTGGGGCTACCGGATCTGGTTCGCCGGCACGGGATGCCCGGCGCGCCGGGTTCGTTCCGACACGTATCTGCGGCTTCGCGCCTGGTGCGACCAAGGCGATCTCCCAGTATTCGTGGCCCGTGCGCACCGACGCCAGTGGTGGTGGTGGCGGAACGCGTTCTATTGGGAGTCGGGCGATTACGGGCCCGAGGACCTCCGGGCGCTGCTGGTGATGCTCGAGCGCGATGATGAGCAGGGGTTCGAGTGGGAGCTGGGCCTCCGTACAGCCGAGCCGATTCCGGAGGACGTGAAGCGGCTGGTGTTCGAGCGCGACGGGGGCCGATGCCTGGCCTGCGGTTCGCACGAGCTCATTCAGTACGACCATGTCGTCCCGTCATCGATGGGCGGCGACAACGAGCCCAAGAACATCCGGCTCCTGTGCGCCGAATGCACCCGGCGCTTGCGATCGAGGGCCACGAGCGCAGCGGCTCGATGAGTGTTTTGAGGCCGCTGGTCCGGCGAATCGGCGGGTCCTAACTGGCTGACAACAAAAGTCTGGGCCCGTGGCCGGCGTTGTGTCTGCGGATCTTGAGTTTGACCGCATGAAAGGCATGTGCTGTGGAGCAAGCCCCCGATAAGAGCAAGTCCCCGCCGTCGACGTCCTATCGGGAGACGTACCGGCGTCATCGCAAGCTGTTCTTCATACCGGTGATTCTGGGGGCGCTTGCGGCCGGCTTCATGGCATTCACGTCCGGAGGCAGCTTCCAGTCCACGGCCAGCCTATGGATCGACACCGCCCCTCCGCTGGCGTCGTCGGTCGGCGCCAGCCTCAGCCCGCCGCTGACCGAACCGCCGGCAGCCGCGGAGCAGGGGATCCTGAACGAGCTTCTGACGACCCAGGCATTCGCTACCTCGGTCGCAAAGAGCTCGTTGCTCGGGAAGGCTCTCGGAAGCGAGGCGTCGATCCAGAGCAATGCTCCGGCGTACGTGGAGAATAAGCAGGTCGGTTCGCTCGTCACGGGCGCACAGGTTCTGAAGATCACCTATAAGGGTTCATCGCCGGCCATGACGCAAAGCGTGCTCGGTGGGATCGTCCAGCAGCTGCGCTACTACAACGATGGCCTGAGCGCGCGTCACGACGAGGCTTCTGTGTCGTATGACAGAGAGCAGGTCAACGCCGCGGAAACCGCACTGAGGACCGCTCGCAGCAACGTCAACGCCTATATGGCGCAGCACCCGAACGCGGGCCAGTCAGACCCGAACCTCCAGTCTTTCACCACTGCCGAGACCAATGCCAGCACGCAGCTCGGGCAGGCCAACACGGCGCTGGCCCAGGCCACCTCACCCGCGTCGTCGGTCCCGTGGACGATCCAGGTGGTCGATCAACCTGGTCCCGCGATCTCAGCGGCGCTCGGCAAGAAGAAGCTGCTCGAGCTGATCCTTGCCGGAGCGTTCGCCGGCTTGCTGGTCAGCATCCTCGCGGTAGTCGCACTGACGCCGGCCAAGAAGGAGATGTGGGAGGACGAGCTCCCGATCGGAAGGCCGTTCGTTCCGGACGTGCCGCCTGCCGATCCCCTTCCCTTCCCCATGCAATCGTCACCCGAGCCGACCGGGTTTGGCCAAGAGCGACCCCGGTTGGCGACGGGTGGACGGCAATTCGTCTTCCGGGGCAGTTCAGACCAAATCGAAGACCAATGACCGAGTGGGGGATGCTGTTGCTCTGTGCGTTCATCGCGCTCGGAGCGACAGATCGGCTCAAGTGGCGTCAGGCCGGCGCCGCCGCCCTCGGCCTGACGGTCATCGTGATCGCGGTGGTCATGGTCAGCTACTCGACAACCACGCCCACCGACAAGTACATCCTTAAGATCGACGCGACCGTGTACGCGACCGGCAACCCGGCCAGCGACGGCATACCAAGTGCCGAGAACCTGTCCGGCGTGAAGGCCGCAACCTGGAGCACCACCGACCATAGCGCCAGCGCCACCGACACCGCCAGTAGCGGAGGCGGAGGTTGAGTGCAATAGCTGCGCCGACCCAGGGCGGCGCAGCGAATCCCAATGTCCCGACGATCAAGTTCCGAGTCGGGCTAGTCGCCGGCGGACTTCTTTTCGGGGCGCTCGCCGGTTACCTGGGCTCGTCGGGCAGCGTTGCCCGCGTTTTCGCACTGGCGGTCGTGTTCCTTCCGGTGGTTCTCTGGAAGCGGCTGTACCTCGCACCGGCGATCTTGCTGTCCGCTGCCATCCTGGTCGAGCAGTGGGTCGCGGTCCCGCACATCCCGATAACCGAGGACATCCCCTTGTGGCAGGGAATCGGGCCTGGTCATCTCCAGGGTGCGGACATCCTGCTGCTGATGGTGCTGGTCATCTGCTTGCTCAAACGCAAGGAGCTCGGAGCACGGTGGTTTCCACACACACACGTGAGCGTCGCAATACGCGCCCTCCTGGCCTGCGTCGCGTTGGCGATCGTGGTCGGGCACGTCCACCACGGCGATCTGCGCGTGTCCCTGATGGAGGCCCGGCCATACGTGTACCTCGCCGCGACGTACTTCCTGACGTGTGTCCTTGTCCAGGATCGCAGGGCGATACGTGCTGTGCTCTGGGGGTTTGTCGGAACCGTCGGGTTCAAAGCTCTGCAGGGCACCTACGTTTGGATCGCCCACCGACACCTGATTCCGAAGCCAGAGAGCTACATCAGTCACGAGGCCTCGTACTTCTTCGTGATCTTCATGTTCCTCGTGCTGGCGCTGTGGCTGTTCGACCAGAGAGGGAAGCTTCGGACGTGGGCGACCTGGCTACTCCCGCTGGTGCTCTGGGCGAACATCGTGAACGATCGGCGGGCTGCCTGGGAGATGCTGGGCGCCGGACTGCTCTGCTTCGGCGTGATCGTTTACAAAGCCTTGCCGATCCGCAGGCGCCTGCTGTCAAGGGCGATCGTCGGTCTCATCCTCGCCTCGGCCGTCTACTTCCCCGTCATGTGGAACAGCACCAGCAGCTTGGGCCAGCCGGCGCGGGCAGTCAAGTCGCAGGTCAAGCCAAGTGCTCGTGACGATGCCTCTGATACCTATCGGGTTCAGGAAAACGCGAACCTGCTGCTGAACATCAAGCAAGGCGCCCCTTTGGGCAAGGGCTTCGGCATCAAGATCGACTATGCGCTCCCCATCGCCGACGTCAGCAGTATTGATCCGACGATCCCCTACATCCCGCACAACGGCGTACTCGACGTGCTCATGCGCATGGGCTTTCTGGGCGGCGTGGCGATGTGGTTCCTAATCGGTGCCGGCATAATCTCGGGATCCCGGATGTCCAGGTCACGGGATCGTGAGGTGGCTCTCGTAGGAACGGTCCTTGCTTGCTCACTGGTCGCCTATGCACTGATGGGCGCCGTGGATCAGGGGTTCTACTTCTCGCGAATAGCCTTCATTACGGGCGTCTTGCTGGGACTGGCCGAAGCCGCCCGCCGCTTGGCGCGAATTGAATCTGGGATGGCCCCGCCGGCTCCTGTGCCGCGTGCGTAGCTGCGGCGTCGAAGCCCGGGCCGCGTCGTCTCGAGCGGAGGGATCTCAGTTCGCGGTCAGCTGTCTGAAAACGATGGCTTGCGCTGGCCCCGGCGCGATGGCTTGAAGTGGCCCCACTTGGCGTCGGTTGTTGTTGGTGTTGATGTTGCCTGATCGCCCGGTTGGATGGCATGCCGCGGCTGTCGTCGCGAAGGCCGAGCCCGTAGGGCGAGTGCCTGAGTGGCGATAGCCGCGGGCGCGGCTCCGGGGTGGGGGGTCATGCTTTGTTGCGTCCTTGGCGTTCGAGTCCGTGGCGGAAGCGCCAGCTCTCGTTGCCGGTGTCGATGATGTGCGCTCGGTGGGTGAGCCGGTCGACGACGGCCTTCGCCAGCCGCGGGTCGGGGAACACTTTCGTCCATTCTCCGAACGGCAGGTTGGTCGTGACGATCAGGCTGCCGCGTTCGTGTCGCTCGGAGAGCACTTGGAAGACGAGCTCGGCGGCACCGTCGGGCAACGCGAGATACCCCAGTTCGTCACAGAGGAGCAGCTCGGTGCGGGCGTAGCGGCCGACGACCCGTGCGAGCTCGCGGTTGCCTTGTGCTTCTTGGAGCTCGTTCGCGAGGGCGGCGAGCGTGGTGAACCGCACGCGCCGTCCTTGGTGGCAGGCGCAGACCGCGAGCGCGGTCGCGAGCATCGTTTTCCCGGTCCCGCTGTCGCCGATGAAGATGACGCTCTCGCGATCGTCGATCCACGATCCTTCCGCGAGCGCCGCGATCGTGGCCTGCGGGACCTTGGGGTTGTCCTGGAAGCGGAAGTCCTCCAGGCGTTTGATCTGCGGGAAGCGGGCGTCGATCAGCCGTCGTTTCTCGCGACGCTCGGCGCGTTCGGCCATCTCGGCCTCGAGCAGCGCGGCGAGGTACGCGATCGGGGTTTGCTGCTCGCGGGTGGCTTCGGCGGCCAGCGCCCGGAAGCGCCGTCTGACGGTCGGGAGCTTGAGCTCGATCGCGTGCGCCTCGATCAGCGCCTCCAGCGCTGCCGTGTTCGGGTTGCGTGGGGCGCTCATCGGTCGTTGGCCCGGCCGCGGGTCAGCGACTCGGCGTGCTCGGCGCAGGCCAGCAGCTCGAACGCGAGCTCGCGCGCCTCCTGCGCGGTGATCAAGCACACTGCCGGGTCCATCCAGCAGCGATCGTCGGTCATGATCACGCTGACGAGCTGGCAGAGGCTCCCGTCATCGTCGTAGCCGACCTGGTGTTGCTCGATGAACGCGTCGAGGCAGTGATAGGAGCCGGGCGCGCTCATCGTCTCGCCTCGTGGTTGTGCAGCTGGTCGTAGTCGGCGAGGTCGTCCGGGGCGGGTCGCTCGTGCGCGGCGAGGCGCGCCTGCAGGCCGGTGAGCGGCGGCACCTGTATCGCCGGGACGCTGTCGGCCCGGCGGGCGAGCACGGCGACAGCGCGACCGTCGATCGCGCCTGCGGTCAGCGCGCCCCGGACCGCCAGCGCGACCCGCTCGGGCCCGTGCTCGCGGCACAGCAACACGACGTCGACCATCTGCCGGGCCGCATCCGAGCGGCCATAGCGGCCGGTCAGTGACCTCCACAGCTCGTCGAAACAGTCAGGCCATTCGCCGCGGTCTCGCTCTTGAGCGAGCGCGAGCGAGTGCTCGAACCCGCCGGGCTTGCGTGCGAGCAGCTCGAGGTAGTGATCGAGCTGGGCGCTGGTGCCGTACTTCCCGTGCAGCCGCTCATGGCGGGCGACCTCACGGCCACCGTGGTTGATCGTGATCTCCCTGGCGCCGACCCTGGCGCTGACCTGCAGCCCCGCCAGCGCGACCGGCACCGAATAGCGGTTCTGACGGATCGTGACCAACGACTTCGCGTCCACTCTCGGCGCCGCCGACTCACACGCGTCGAACGACTCGGCCGGCAACTCGAGCAGCAACCCTCGCTCCGCAGCCCACGCCTCCCTGACGGTCACAGCCCGTCCGTCGATCCGGCGATCGAGATCCCGCTCACAGCCCGCGAGCAGCAATGCGTTCAGCTCGGCGAGGTCCGCAACCTCGGGGACCGGGACCAGATGCGAACGCCGGCACCGCCCAACTTCGTTCTCGACGCCTCCCTTCTCGTGAGCGCCTTCGAGCCCCGGCGTCGTGAACTGCGACGCAAACAGATAGTGGGATCTGAGCGAGACGAACCGGTCAGACTCGACCCGCCGACGTCCCTTCAGCACCTTCTTCACCGCCGACTTCAGATTGTCGAACCGCAGGGTCGCGAACACGCCGCCAAACCATTCGAACGCCTGCGCGTGCAACTCCAGGAACGCCTGCTGGGTCTCGACCAGCGACGCCTGACAGAACGCCGCCCCGGAGAACGACGCGCGCATCACGAACAAGTGCACCGTCGTCGCGACCCCAGCGAGCACGACCTCGGCCTCGCCCCAGTCGACCTCCGCCTCCATCCCCGGCGCGTGCACCTGCGGCACGAACACCTCCCCAATCGGCCACCCCATCGCGCGCTTGCGGGCCCGCACGTACTGACGCACCGTCGTCTCCGCGACATCCGCCCCGTGCTCATCGACGAGCCGCTGCCAGATCCGCTTCGCCGTATGCCGCTGCTTTCGCGGCGCGTCCCGATCGGCCAACAGCCACCCGTCGATCACCGCCCGATACGCCCCAAGCTTCGGCGCCGGCCTACCGACCGGCGCGCGCTTCTCCGGCGGCACCGCCGAGGCCAGCGCCTGCCTCACCGCCCGGCGGTGGACCCCATGACGCGCCGCCAACGCCCGGATCGACAGCCCCTCCCGATCCCGATCCCTCCTGATCTGCTCAAACTGCTCCACTCTCGTCACTCCTTCCGGCCTTTCGCATAGCGCTCAACAGAGCGCCGAGCGTCCGGCTCAGCTCGGACGGAGGTGGGGCCAGTTCAAGACGTCGCAGTGGGGCCAGTTCAGCCCATCGTTCTCAGCTGTCGGCGCAGCTCGCCGCGCGACTGCACATACAGTGACTGGTAGATCGTCTCGTGGCTGATGCGCATCCCCTCATCGTCGGGATGGTCGACCTTCGGTCTGGCCGAGATCCCTTCGGGCGCCCAGCGAGCCGCTGCCCGACCCGCTCAGCCTTCAACGGCCGATAAGGGCGTTGGGTGGGCGCATCGGTCGACGATTGGGCGGGACATCCGGCGGGGTTAGCGTCAACCACCGCCACGGCGCACCCCGTCTACTCGCCATACCGATCTCCGATCTCTCAAGACCGAACACGATCGTGTTGCGTCGACCGGATGAATCCGCCCCAGCTTTATCTGAACTTGATGTCCGGTGGCGAGGACGATGGTGACCACGCCACGAAGCTTCCCGATGTCCACCGGCGATCGGCAAGATCATGACGGACCTTCCTGATATAGCTCGCCTGATCGGCGTTACCCCACGGATACGGGCGGTACCAGCCGCCGATGCTCCTCCACGGCTGACACGGAACGTACGTGGCATCGCCCCACGCCGAGCGTGCGCCGCCAGGGTTGTCGTAGTAGAACCGAACCATCGCAGCCTGATAGTCCAGGTTGAATGCCGTGGATTCCCAGCGCAGCGGGTTGCTACCGGGTCCGAGCGACCCGTCCGGTGTCCACTGAACCTGAGTTATCCCCAACGATCTGTACACCGCGGGGCTGTGGGGGACCCGAGCCTGCACCGGGTACAGGTCATACCAGGACCGCGGCACGGGGTGTTCGTCGCCCAGCTGGAATTGGCTCCAATAGGACTCGAGCACGTATTCAGCTCGCAGCCAGTCCTCCGGAATGCCCCATTTGTGAGCGGACCACTGGATCAGGTCGTCGGTCGACGGATCCAGCAGGCCATCTCGCCCGTCCACGTAGCGGAAGTAGGGATTGAACTGGAGAACCGGTTGTCCCGAGGAGGTCCGCGAGGACCGAAACTGGCGCACTTGCGCAGTCGTTGGGACGTAGTCGTTGGCGGCGGGGTAGCGCGTACCACCGATGCGGTACGGGCGAGCGTTGAACGGCCGAGTCTCGGGCTCACGCGTTACGAGTGCCGCAGCCTTCTCGTCGGACAGCGGTGTGAACGTCGAGGACTTATGACTGTAAGCGTTGCGGCTACAGGCCACCCACGTCGTCTGGGGGTGATGCTCGACGTACGAGCGATACTTTGCCGTGGACCTGCCGGCGCCGATGACAACAGCCGCCGCGGCGAGCACGCCCAGCAACAGAAGAAAGGCGGCCGCGAGCGAACGAACGGAAATGCGCAAGAACGGGATTCGGCCTTGGCGCATCAGAGTCAGCCAAGCGCCCGCGCCGCTACGTTAAGGCGGTGGCTGGCATCAGACCGAAGCAACGCGCCGCTCCGTCACGAAGCGACGGTTAGCAGCGGTCTTTCTGACGTGGCCGGACGTGAAGCCAGCCCCACAAGGCCCCTGACATGGGCGAAGTGGCTAGCCTCGGTGCGATTGGCGACGCCGAGCTTGCGGTAGACGTTCCTGAGGTGGAACTTGACCGTCTGCTCGGTGACCCAGAGTTTGCTAGCGACGACTCCGTTCGTCGCGCCCGATGCGACGAGCTGGAGGATCTCGAGCTCGCGTGTGGTCAGCGGGAGGTCGGCATCGGCGGCGCGGGCGGGGACGGGGGAAGGCGCGGCCGTGGGCGGTCTATGAACGATATGGCCGTCGATTGTCTCGCGCACCAGCGTGGCAAGGGCAAGAGGCTGAGTCGACTTTGAAATCGCCGCTGTGGCGCCAGCGTTGAAGGCGCGAGAAAGCCACTCGGGCCGGAGATCGAGCGTCAGCACGAGCAGAGCGACGTCCTCGTCCTGAGCCCTTATTTCATCCATTAGCTGCAGCGCTCGGTCGGAGTGCTTCATGTCGTCGATCAGGATCCCGTCTGGATCGGCACCCAGGATCGTTTGAGCCGAGGTCTTCCGTCCGTCGGCATACCCGACCAACTTGAACTCGCCACTCTGGTGAAATGCGAAACGAACAGCCTGCACTATGAGTGAATCGTCCGCAACGATGACTAGACGCCTCGGTGCGCTCGTGTCTCGCCAAGTCCAATCCGACGTTGCGAGCGTAGCCCCCATCATGTCGTTGCTGGCCTCCTGACCCGAACGTTGTCTGTACAGCCCGCGTCCGACTCCGGCGCGGCCTAGAGAGAATCCCATGCTCAGAGGACCGGTCGCAATGGGCCGGCCGGGCGCCGTCTCGTTCAATCCGTGAACGGAACCGTGCGACGCACGCCGGCTTGGTGCCGACGTGCGTGCGGCGACGCATGGCGCATCCCTCGCTACATGGTCGACGCTCCGTGTCGTAGGAGCCGCGATGGGGTCCGCATAAGGAACCGGAAATCGGGGCAGAGCGGCGGTTTCATAGGACCAGGACAATGATCATGCACCAGTTCGGGGGGCGCGAAAAGGGGAGGGCCGGAATCCCGTTCTATGGACTGGGGGGATGCCATTACATTCGGGTAGGAGCGGTCCGGATGTATTTCCGCCGGAGACGCCCGGCCACCGCCGGTCCGCCCGCCTTCGGGCGCTACAGCTGGATTGTGCTGGCGCAAGGGTTCGAGACCTACCTCCGTTGATCTGAAGACGGCTATGTGCTCACCGGGAATCATCGTTTGGCATGTGCCGGAACCGCGTCGCCGCTACTAAGCAAAGGCCAGATTTGAACATCCTGATCGTCTCCGCACAGTTCCCCTATCCACCGCGCTCCGGCTTTTCTACGCGTGTCTACCAGCTCGCCCGTCAGCTGTCGGCGCGCCACAAGGTGACTCTGTTGAGCTACGCCTTGCCACACGAGCGAGACGGCGTTGCGGGTCTGGCAACCCAGATGTCGGTCCGAGCGGTGGAATGGACGGCGCCGTCGGGGCTCGGTAAACGTGCCATCCAGGCCCTGACAATCGCGTCACCGCGCCCGTACTACTGCCGCGACATCTACTCGGAGAACATGCAGCAGGCGATCGATGACGTGTGTTCGACCGGGACTTTTGATGTCATCCAGGTCGAGTCAAGCTTTCTCTGCGATTTCCGGTTCCCCCGCAATACGCGGTTGGTGATCGATGAGCACAACGTCGAATATGAAGTGTTTCAACGCATGTCTGAGGGCGAGCGGTCGCTGTCCCGTCGCGCCTTCAATCGTCTCGAGTACCTGCGCTGCCGTCGGTTCGAGCAAGCCTGGTGGAGGCGGGCCGACGCCTGCGTCGTGACATCGGACCGCGAGCGCCCGACCGTGCGCGAATCCGCCCCTGACACACCGGTGGCGGTGGTCCCGAATGCCGTCGATCTCGACTACTTCACGCCCTCCGGCACCTCTGCCGAGCCGCACACGATCGTCTTCAACGGGACCCTGACCTATCGCCCAAATGTTGACGGCGCGCACTTCTTGATCGACGAGGTCTGGCCCCTGGTGCGCGATCGCTATCCGGACGCAAGGCTGACGCTCGTCGGGCGTAGCGAAGGCGTGGATACTCGATCGCTGATGGGACCCGGGGTCGAGTTGCTGGGCGAGGTACCGGACATTCGGCCATACATCGACCGAGCTGCGGTTGTTGCCGTTCCGATCAGGATCGGCGGTGGGACTCGGCTGAAGGTCGTCGAAGCTCTGGCGATGGGCAAGGCCACGGTCTCGACCGCGCTTGGCTGCGAGGGTCTTGCGGTCCGTGATCGCGAACATCTGCTCATCGCGGATGACGCCCTGGCATTCGCGTCGAGGATCTTCGACGTTTTTGAGAGCGCGGCCCTGCGAGACGCGCTCGGGCATGCCGGTCGCCGCCTCGTCGAGGGCAGGTATTCCTGGGATCTAGCCGGCGCGCGCCTCGAGTCGCTCTACCGACAAATCACCGGCGACGAGACCGGACCATCGATGGCGTTCGAGCTCGTAGCCACGGAGGCTTGAGCGATGTCGGTCATTCGCGGAATCCGTTGATCGCGGAGGCCCACGTCTACGGCAAGCAAGCATGTGACGACGTTCGGTGCTTCCGGGCGACATATGCGCCGGTCGCTCGGCGGTTCCGGCCATCTTCGGTGAGATTGACGAGAGCTACAGCAACTCGGACTGCGGCACGAGCCATATTTCGACGACCGTGGATTGGGCCGATGCTCCTCCCTCGGCTACGAGGCGTGGGCATGGGACACGTAGGGCAACTGCGGCATCCTCATCCGAAAATACTCCCGGCAAACCGTAGCGCTTACGACGCGTGGATCCGTTCTCACGAGCTACGCCGGCGACCGCGACTCCTGAACGAAGGCTGATCGCTGGACGTGTGGCAACGAGCGCCACGTCGTTGCTTTCACAAGGGTGGCGTCCAAGCCGAGGCCTCAGACATCGGCTTGGTGGAGTCCCGCGCGGTCTGCACCTAGTCAATATGGATTGAGCGTC
>Ga0310037_10000605_pt1 | contig 22455 bp, 18 predicted proteins | sample Sb_taG_11_FD_200239 | JGI IMG/M metagenome (GOLD analysis project Ga0310037, IMG submission 200239) | Peat soil microbial communities from Weissenstadt, Germany - Sb_50d_3_AS metaG (v2) (version 2) | ecosystem: Environmental > Terrestrial > Soil > Wetlands > Peat | place: Germany: Weissenstadt...
GCTGCCGCCATCAGAAGACCGCAAACTTCTGCGCTGGACTGCTCGAGGAGTACGAGGCGCTCTGGACCTTCTGCGAGGTACCCGGCATCAGCCCGACGAACAACACCGCCGAGCGAGCGCTCCGCCAGGCCGTGATCATGCGCAAGATCCAAGGCGGCACCCAATCCGAAAACGGCAACCACTGGATTGAGCGGATCCTCTCGGTCAACGAGACCTGCCGCCTACAAGGCCGCGCCGTACTCGACTACCTCACCACCGCCGCAACCGCCGCCCACCACGGCCAACCCGCACCATCGCTACTACCCCGCGCACCCTGAGCAGCACACCGTTCACCACTCAGCCGGCATCGACCCCCTGAACGCCTACCCCATTTCCCACGGATCATGTCCATAAGCCTCGAATCAACCGGCGAATGCTTTGTCGGCTCATACAGACTCATTACTGGCGGGGCCTTTACCCCGTCCTTGTAGATCTCCTCGATTTCAGCGCAGCTCACAACTTCGATGTCGTTCAGGCTTGGCCGCTCACGAAAGATGTAGTGAGGTGAGTCCGCCATGACCACGCCGCCTTGCATGTTGCGCGTCAACGGATCAATGTAGTTGCACGAACCATGCGGCTTGTACAGGCAAGCCCGTGGTCCTGTCTCCCTACGCCCACGGCCCAGATTGATCAGGTCGGAGCACCCTGGCGCTCATGCAAGCGAAGGTGGATCTGACCCGTGAGCTGACGCCGCGACCACCGGTTCTCCACCGCCTTTCCCGCATACCATGCGTATAGCTCCCTGTCATCGCGAAAGGCGTCAATCAGCACCTGGTGATGCGTCCAGCCGATTTGTGCAGCCAGTGGCTGCACTTTTTTCTCGGTCGGGCCATATCGCGGCGAATCGCCGCATGTAGAACAGGTTTCGGCGCGAAAAGCCTCGTGGCGAGCCGATGTCGGCGGCGAGATCCTGAGCGATCCTGCCGACGACGTCATCGCCCCACCCGCCTGCCTCCTGCTGGTCGAGGAGCCTCAGTGCGGTGGCTCTCAGCGATCGGGGGGGGTCTGGATCAACCTTTCCTCTTTTGCTCTATTGAATCTTTATAAATATAGAACAAACCAAAGAGCTAGACACCGACGGGCCTAGCACGCCGTCGCCGCTCGGGCGACTCGCGAACCTCCACCCCTCGGTTGCCGGTCACGTGAACGGAGGCGGACTTTCAGACGGTGGATCTTGGCGTCCCTGATCAGGTCACCGTGGCGCTCGAAGATCCTTCTGGCCCCCTCGAGCTGCTGAGCGAGCTGCTCGCCCGACCCCATCTCATCATGGCCAGTATCGACAGCGGCCTGCGCCATACTCAGAATGACACGGGCGCGCGCATAGTCCGGCCCGGGCTCGCCCACGTCGCCGATCAGCTGACGGTGCCTCCGCAAGGTCCGCAAGGCCTCGTCGCGACGGCCGAGCTTCCACAGGATGACCGCGCATTGCTCGCGGGCAAAGTGGCGGTAGGGAAAGCTTGCCTGCTCAGCCAAGTTCCTGAAGGCGCCCAACGCCACCTCGGGCTGCGTGGACTCAATGCCAGCCACATCTGCCATGACCTCGAACATCGTGGTGGGCGCCGAGCCATCGTCGTGAGACTGCAATCCCAGAGTCATGCGGCTCCTTTCCTGTTCGTGGGTAGCTACTCATGGACATTGTTCCCCAGCGCACCGGTCAAGAAACAGCGATAACCAGAAAACAACCTCCACCGGTAGCGCTTCTGCCAACGCCAGGCGTCTGGTAGCCTCGGTCGATGGGCGTGCTGGGCGAGGGCAGGGTGCTCTAGGTGCTGGCTGCGCTGCAGCGCGGCGCCGCTTCGTTCAGCCGCGCCGCGCTCTTGGGCCGCCCTGCGCTGCCGGGACGTGCCGCATTGCTGGGTCGCGCCGCGCTGCTGGGCTTCTTCGTGCTGCTCATCCTCGCCCCGGGCGCGCTCGCCGCGGGTGGCGCCGGCAAGATCACCGGGACGGTGACGGCGGCGTGTAAATGCGAAAACCCCAAGCCCCTGGCCGGTATCGAAGTGACCGTGTATGAAGTGAGCGGAACCGAATCTCAGGTGGGGTCCGCGACCACCAACGAACATGGTGAATATGCGATCGATGGGTTGCCTGGCGGCTCCTACCACGTCGAATTCTCTCCAGGTAAAAGCGGTCTCAATTACCTCATCCAGTACTACAACGACAAGCCCTCGCTGGCTACGGCTGAACCGGTCAACGTCCCCGAAGGCAGCACCGCCAAAGAAATCGACGCCAAGATGCGGGCCAGCAGTGAAATCAAGGGCACAGTTACTGAATATATGGGCAGCGAAGTAATCGTTCCCCTGCAGAACATCGAAGTGACGGTGTATGAAGCGGGTGGGAGCGCACTTCCGGTGGGGTCCGCGACTACCAACGAACATGGTGAATATGCGGTGGAAGGGCTGCCCAGCGGGGCCTACCACGTGGAATTCTCTCCCGGCAAGAGCGGTCTGAACTACGTCACCCAGTACTACAACCACAAGCCCTCGCTGGCTACAGCCGAACCGGTCAAAGTCGTCGGGGCCAAGGCGACGGAAGGAATCGACGCGGAGATGCAAAGAGGTGGCGAGATCTCGGGAACGGTGACCGACGCCTCGACAAACGCGCCGCTGGCGAACATCGACGTCGTCGCGATCGGATCGGGGGAAGTCTTCGCCGCGGTGACGGGCACCAACACGAACGGCGAATACACGATAGTGGGGTTGGCGAGCGGTGAATACAAGATCGAGTTCATCCAGCTCGGCAGCAACTCCACCTACATCACCCAGTACTACAACGACCAGTCGTCCCTGGCGAGCGCTAATCCGGTGACGGCCACACAGGGCAACACGACCACAGGGATCGACGCGGCGCTCGTGAGCAAGACGGCGAACAAGCACGGCAGCTCGGGCGTCATGGGCAGCACTCTGAGCGTGCCGGCTGTCCTTCCGCCGGCGCCGGTCGTCAGGCTGTTGAGCGCCAAGATCGTCGTGTCCGGCGGCTCGGCCCGCGTGCCGATCGCCTGCGCACAAGCGACCTGCACCGGGACGATCGAGCTGATCGAGCGAATCGTGATCAGACGCCGCCATCACGGCAGGACGAGGCTCAGACGGGAAACGGTCGTCCTCGGCAGGGGCGCCTACGCGCTGAGCGCGGATCACAGCGCCACGATCCCCGTCCACCTGACGCACACTGGGAGAAGAGCGCTCGCCAGGGCCAGACACCACCGGCTGCCGGTCACCGCCCAGGTGTCCGTGACCGGCGGGACGGCGATTCGCGGGTCGATCGTGCTCAGCTGACCTGCACCACCGGCGCCGGTAGCGGAAGAATGGCGCGGCGGTATGGGTTATTGGTGGTGGCCATGATCACGATCAGACGGCGAGCCACACTGACCGGCGCGCTGTTGACGAGCGTAGTGCTGGCGCTGCTGCTGCTCGCCGGCTCGCTGCTGCCGGGGATCGCGAGCGCGGCGACCGTGACGATCGGGCCGGCGCTGAGCCCTCACTGGGGCGTGGCGGAGAGCTGCCCCAACAAGGACACGATCCCTCCCGTCATATACGTCGATTGCGCGTTCGTCTCAACCGAAGACCCCACCGGCGTGAGCGGCCAGGCGCCCGCCGACGGCACGATCACCAAGTGGCGCATGGCCGGCTTTCAAGGGAGCGCCAAGCTGCTCGTGCTCGAAGCCACCGGCGGCGGCAAGTTCGAGATCGTGCAGAGGAGCGCCGAGGAGAGCGAGCCCTGCGTGGACAAAAGCGGGATCTGCATCCCGGGCGAAACCCTGTACGAATTCACGACCAATCTGCCCATCAAGAAGGGCCAGTTCATCGGGGTCGAGGGTTTCAGCCCGGAAGACTGCAACGAATCGCCCCAAGCCGAAACGTGCACGTTCTTCGGCTTCGGTGGCGGAGCGTCGAAGGTCTACCGCGTGACCCCCGCGGATGACGCTCCCGCGACGCCCGACGAAAGCAACGGCGGCCTGCTCCTCAACGCGCAGGAGGAGACGACCACCAAGACCGTCGCCGTGTCGCTGAGCCCGGCCAAGATCACGGCCGACGGGAGAGCCCATACGACCGCGACGGCGACGGTGACCGAAGAAGGCAAGCCGGTAAAGGGGGCGGATGTGTCGTTTGGGAGCAGCGATCCAGGCGAGTCGATCGGTCCCGTGAGCGAAACCGGCGACGGGACATACACGGCGACGATCACCTCCTCGCGGACCGCGGGCGAAGCGACGATCACGGCCACGGACGATTCGGAACCGGACCATCCCTCCGGCGAAGCGACCCTCACGCAGGAGGCCCCCACGATCGATGTATCGGTCGACCCGGGCAAGATCACCGCGGACGGCAAATCGACCGCCGACTTGAAGGCGACCGTGACGGGGGTTGGAGGCGAAGCGATCACCGGGGAGGACGTTTCGTTCGCCAGCACCGACTCGGACCAGAAAATCGGGACGGTGAGCGAAGACGGCGCCGGCACCTATACGGCGACGCTCACCGCGTCGGAAACCACGGGCGAAGCGACGATCACCGCGACCGACGACTCCTACCCCTCTCATCCCTCCGCCGACGCGACACTGACGCAGGAGGCCCCGACGATCAACGTCTCCGTGAATCCGAGCAAGATCACCGCCGACGGGAAAGCCACAGCCACGGTCAAGGCGACCGTCACAGGCGTGGAAGGCGAAGGGATCTCCGGCGAGGACGTGTCGCTCTCGACCACCGACCCAGGGGAGAAAATCGGCGCGGTCGGCGAAACCTCGGCCGGGACGTACAGCGCGACGATCACGGCTTCGCACACCGTCGGCACGCCGACGGTCACAGCGACCGACGACTCCGACCCCTCTCATCCCTCCGCCGACGCGACGCTGACGCAGGGCGCGCCGAGCATCGGCGTGTCGGTCAGTCCGGCGTCGATCACCGCTGATGGAAAGTCGACGGCGACTGTGAAGGTGACCGTCAAGGGCGTGGAAGGCGAACCCGTCGCGGGCGAGGACATCGCCGTCACGACCAAGGGCCCGGTGGCGGAGGGGCTGGTGAAGGACGAAGGCAACGGCACCTACACAGAGACGCTCACCGCGCTGCACTCGGCCGGGAAGGTGGAAGTCACCGCGACCGATCTCTCGGTCGACCCGAACGTGTCTGCCAGCGCGAACCTGACAAGCAAGCCGCCCAAGGCCAAGACCAGGAAGAAGCACAAGAAGGGCAAGAAGAAAAAGAAGAAGCCAACGAAGAAGGAATGCAAGGTCCCCAAGCTCGCCGGCGACACGCTGAAGGCGGCCAAGAAGGCGCTGAGTCACGCCAATTGCGCGCTCGGCAAGATCACCACCAAGAAGTCATCCAAGATCGCCAAGGGCAAGATCATCTCCACCAACCCGAAGACTGGCGGCAAGCACAAGCACGGCACGCGCGTGAGCATCATCCTCAGCAGCGGGAAGGGCTGAGGCTCCCTCACCGCCAGGTCAACCGCACCACGACGCTGTAGGTCTGGCGCTCATCGCCCGACCTTGCTTCGACCTCAACCGTCGCCCTGACCGAATGGCCCGTCTCGAGCGCGCGGTGCACTGCGGACAGGTTCGCGTGCGATAAGGGGAGCGCGATACGCATCGCGTGACCTGGGTTAGCGGCCGGCCGCTCCCTGGCAGTCGAAGCGCTTCTCGATCATTCGAACAGAAGCTAAACAGCAACCGCACGCTCGCTGTTAAGACTTTGATCTGGCGCAACTCGCCAACCTCGCATGGGTTGAGGCGGGTGATGCTGGCACATGGCCCATCCGCCGGAGCGGCAAGGAAGACCAACTGCCCAACCTTTGAGGTATCCGGGCAGTGGTAGGTGCAGATGTGCACCACAACTCAACAGGAGGAAGCACAATGCGTATGCGTAGACTGATCCCGGCCATCGTGGCCGCGGCCGCACTGCTGGCGCTGGCCCCGGCCGGAGTACTGGCGATCGGCGCACACAGCCATCCAGGCCAAACACCCGGCCCGCTGGGCCACAAGCACCGGAGCCCTTCGGGCTGCCGCATCAGCCTGACCGCCGAACAGCACGCGGTGACCAGCGGGGAAGCGGCGCTCCTGTCTGGGGCGTTGAGCTGCTCCGGCGGCGGCGCCGGCGGTCAGACCGTCACCATCTATGAGCGCATGGCCGGCGTGCCCGGCTTCAAAGTCGTGGGCACGACGACGACCGCGACCACGACTCCCGAAGGCGCCTACACGTTCACGTCGGCGCCGCTCGTCACCGACAGCACTTTCTACGCTGAGGCGGTTCACGCTCGCAGCGCGGAGAAGATCATCGGGGTTGCCCCACAGGTGAAGCTCGAAGGACCAGCCGAAGGCACGATCCTGGAAACCGGCCTCGCCCACCAAGTCACGTTCAAAGGCACGGTCAACCCGACCGACACGGGCGCCGAAGTCGTTCTCGAGCGCGAGAACTCGACCAGCACCGAAGAATGGCGCACGATCCAACTCGGAAACTTTGTAAAGGCCAATGGCACATACACAATCACCTACAACTTCGGCGCCCCGGGTGACGTCGACCTCCGCGCGGTCGTTCTCAGGCACGGGAAGTTCGATGTCCACGGTGTGTCGAACGCGCTCTCCTACGAGATCGACCAGACGCAGAACCCGCACCTGACGCTCGAACCAAAGACCGACCCGGTCGCCTACGGCCAGCCGGTGATCCTCAAAGGCGTACTGAAGACCGGTGGTGCTGGCAAGAAGGTGGTCCTCAGTGATCGCTCCTCCGGAGGGACGTTCACGAAGGTCGCCGAAGCGACGACGGGCGTGGGCGGCGCATACGAAATCACGATTCCGTCCGCTACCGAAAGTACCTTTTACCAGGCGACCAGCGGTGTGCTCCACTCGGTCGCCGTGTACGAGGGCGTCAAATGGATCGTCGACCCCGCGACCGTCACCGCGACGAAAGTCAGCTCCGGCCAGGAAGTGACCTTCTCCGGGACGGTCTCGCCGGATCGCGCGGGCCACTTCGTCTACCTCGAACGTCAGAACGTGTACGGCGGCGGCTACCACGTCGTCGATCTCTCGACCGTGACCGCTAGCACGCCGACGACGGGGACCTACTCGATCAAATACAACCCGATCGGAAGGGGCAAGCAGGCCTACCGCATCAAGGTTCCGGGCGACCCGATCAACCAGGCGGGCTCCAGCGCGCCGCTCGAGCTGGAAGTCACGCCGTCGAGCGCCCCGCCTCCAACGCTCGTGCCCGTCACACTGCCCCACTAAACAGAGCACCAGGAGCAGATCGATTCCACGCGCCCTGTGGCCGCCCCGCCGGGGCGGCCACAGGGCGCGTCTGCTCGTCACCGGTGCAGGCGATTACATGGGGGCGCTATTCTCCGGCCCGCAACATCGACACGCCGCATCGACTGGCCGCCGGGCGGGTTGGAAGCGGATGGGCAGGGACACTCAGGCGTAAAAGAAGCGCGAACGCAGGGAGTTATTTGCATATGAAGGTGTTCACGACCAACCGCCGGCTAACGCTGGTCGGCGCGCTGCTGGCGAGCGCCGCGCTGACGCTGACGCTCGGCTCACAGGCGGCCATTTCAACTCCCGCCCCCAAATCTCCAACGACCCCGGCCGCGAGCACCGGAGGCTCCTCGCAGGTGGGCATGTCCTCGGCCACCCTGAAAGGGGGCGTCGACCCGCACGGCGCGGAAACCAGCTATATCTTCCAGTACGGCACGACCACCGCCTACGGCGCGCAGACAGCGGCCGTCTCGGCGGGCAACGGCACCACGGAAGTCAAGGTGAGCCAGCCGATCAGCGGGCTGCCCCCCGGCACCACCTACCACTACCGCCTGGTAGCGACGAGCGCGGCGGGCACAGCAAACGGCCAGGACGAGACGTTCACGACCAAGAGCATCCCGCTCAAGTTGAAGCTCGCCCCCACACCCCACCTCGACGTGTTCGGGAGCCCGTTCACGGTGACCGGCGTCCTGTCGGGAACGGGCTCCGCCGACCACGAGGTAGCGCTGCAGGCGATCCAGTTTCCCTATCTCGCTGAATTCGCGAACTTCGGCGCTCCCACATACACCAACGCCGCCGGCGCTTTCTCGCTCCGCGTCGCGGACCTGTCACAGAGCACGCAGTTGCGCGTGACCACGCTCGGCCCGCTGCCCGTGTACAGCCCGGCGATCACCGAGCGCGTCGCGGTGCGCGTGCGCATCCGTGTACACCCCACCGGGCTCAGGGGCTACGTACGCTTCTCGGGCACGGTCACGCCCGCACAGGTGGGCGCGCGGGTCGTGTTCCAGTGGCTGAAGCCCGGTGGCAATCCCGTGAGCGCGGGCACCACGGTGGTCACCAGAGGGACCCAGAGCGTCTCGCGCTACAGCAGCGGCGTGGTGTTGATCCGCCACGGCCACGGCGGCATCTACCGCGCATTCGTCAAGGTACTCGGCGGTGCGCAGGTCTCCGGCTACAGCCGCCCGACCGGCCTGATTCACTCGGCCCCGGCCCCCGTGCGCAAGGTACGGAAAGCACGTCGAGCTGTGGCGGCCACCGCGCCCAAGCCCCCGTCCGCGAACACGGGGGGCTCCGCGGCTGTGAGCGCCTCCTCCGCCGCGCTCAAAGGAAGCGTCAACCCGCGCGGCGCGGAAACCAGCTATGTCTTCCAGTACGGCACGACCACCGCCTACGGCACACAAACACCGCCCGCACCGGCGGGCAACGGCACCACACAAGTCCAAGTCAGCCAGCCGATAGCCGGGCTTCAGCCCGGCACCATCTACCATTACCGCTTGGTCGCGATGAGCGCAATCGGCACGACGGATGGCCGTGATGTCGCCTTCACGACCAAGAGCATCCCGCTGACGTTCGAGCTCGCCCCGACGCCACATCTGAACGTGTTCGGCAGCCCGTTCACGGTGAGCGGCGTCCTGTCGGGGACAGGCGCCGCCAATCGCCCAGTAGCGTTGCAGGCCACCCCGTTTCCCTTCCTCGGCGGCTTCAAGAACACGGGCGAGACAACAGTGACCGATGCCGGCGGGAGCTTTTTGTTCCACGTCGCCAGCCCCCTGCTGAACACCAAGTTCGAGGTCGTCACGGTAGGCGCACGTCCGGTCAAGAGCCCCGCGATCATCGAGCGTGTGGCGGCGCGCGTGAGCCTGCACGTGCGTTCGACCGGGCGCCCCGGGTTCGTGCGCCTGTCTGGCGCGGTCGAGCCGGCCGAGGTCGGCGCGCCGGTCATATTCCAGCTGCTGCGACACGGGTTCCCACCCCGCGGCATCGGCGGAGGCGAAACCGTGGTTCGGCGCGGAGCCACCAGCGCGTCGCGCTTCAGCCTCGTCGTACGCATCCGCCGCGGCGGCCTGTACCGTGCCCTCGTGCAGGTGAGCAATGGCAAGCAGGTCTCCGGCCACAGCCGCGCCATCCTGATTCGCTGAGCACCGCCCATGCGAGTGGGGTTGACCTGGTCGGGTAGGAAAAAGGGATGTACGGTGTCGCGAATGCCCTCTGCCAGGCGTAGCCATGCACTCGCCCTCTGAGAACGGCTCGATCGACGAGGTCCGCTGGTCGGGGGCCTGCTTTGGATTGTCTGTCGTATCTGATTGTCCACTGCTCGTCCCGGTTCGCGAGCCCCGATGTGGGGAGATCCTCGAACTTCATCGCCGCGTGACCGACGACCCGGCTCTCCAGATGCGATCGGAGGATGAGCAGGTGCTGTGGAGCACTCGCTTCCCCGATGGCGCTCGCGTCGAGGTCATCGAAGGAACGGGAGGCGCGCACAGAATCGCCTATGGCGAGCATGCGGTATTTGTCCTCTCGCCCGACCGCAGACATGTCGACTGGAGCACTGCTTTGGGGAATGAGGCTTCGGTACAGCGCTTTCTGCTGGATACGGTCCTATGGTGGGTGGCCCTATCGCGCGGGTTTGAGCTGCTCCACGCAGGCGCGGTGAAGCTGCCCGACGGGCGCTTGGTGGCGATCGTCGGCCCCAGCGGCTGTGGAAAGACGAGCCTCGCGATCGCGTTGATGGGGCATGGAGCGACACTCTTCGCCGACGACGTGCTCGCGTTGCGCCGCGAGGACGCCGGGGTCTTCGCCTACCCGGGGCCGGCGCTGATGAACGTCCCCGACGCATCCCGTGAGCTGACCCAAGCTTGGGCAACGCCGATCGCGCCCTTCGCAGAGGAGCACGAGACCTGGATGGCCGTCGATCGCGCCGAGCCAGAGCCGGCGTCACTGTCGACGGTGATCGCGCTCGACCGATCCCCTGAGAACGCCCTAGGGCTGCTGAGGCTGACGCCCTCGCCACTGACCCTGATGGGTTACTCCTGGGGATTGACGAGGACCGGAGCCCGTGCCCGGACGAGCTTCGAGACCTTTGCCGATCTCGCGGAGAGCGTCGCGTCGTATCATCTCCGTGCGCAGGCAGACACTTCGCCCGAAGCGATCGCGAATCTGATACTCGAAACATGCGCATAGGTCGAGTACAGATCGAGCACCAAGACGAACCGAGCACCCATGAGTGATTCGCTACTACAGAGTGAGACAGTGAGACCCGAAGACCGCGCGGGTTTCTCGAGCATACCCGCTCCAGAGCCTGGATCGCTGTCGCCACTCTCACAGACACCCCTGGATGCGTGGGGCCTTGCTCGGTCGTGGGGAAAGCGCAGCGAGAGAACCTGCGTGCTTGAGAACCTCGAGCTCACCCTGGAGCCGGGCTCGCTGACGTGGGTCGGAGGGGCCAACGGCGCCGGCAAGACCACGCTCCTGCGCGTCATCGCCGGCCTCATCAGTCCCACCTCCGGGCATGTCCGGGTGTTCGGGTTTCACCCCGAGCGCGACCGTCGCGCATATCAACAGCGGCTGGCCTTCCTGTCAGCCAGCAGCACCGGCATGTATGCTCGCCTTACCGTTTGTAAGCAGATCGACTATTGGGCGCGTATCGCGTTCGTTCCACGCGCACAGCGAGCCGAAGCAGTCGCGGAGGCGTTGCACGACTTCTCACTGGAGGATCTGAGCGACCGTCGCGTGGACCGTCTTTCGATGGGGCAGCGCCAGCGAGTTCGCCTGGCCATGACCTTTGTCAAGGAACCGGACTTGGTGCTGCTGGACGAGCCTCGCAACAGCCTAGATACCGAAGGGGCAGCCACGCTCGTGGCCGCGATCCACCGGGTCTGCGCCCGAGGGGGAGCGGTTCTATGGTGCTCTCCCCTGGGCGAGCCTCTGGGGTTGAGATTCGATCGTCGCCTATTGCTCGAGGACAGAAAGCTCAGGCCCGCATGAGAACCTCCGTGTCGCTCTACCGGGACGCCGTTCTCGGCGTCCTCGACCGAGATTGGACGACATTCAAGAGCTACCGCATGCAGTTGATCACCCAGATCGCATCAGTGTTCTTCGCACTCGCTCTGTTCCACTTCATCTCACGGCTGGTGCACGTGCAGGTGTTTGGCTCCAGGAACAGCTACTTCTCATATGTGGTGATCGGGATGATCATCATCGAGGTGCTGCAGTCAACCCTGATGGTCGGATCATCTCTGCAGGGAGAACTGGTCGCCGGTACGTTCGAGCGGGTCATGATATCCCCCTTCGGGCCGGTGGCCGCGGTTCTCTCGAGCATGATCTTTCCCTTCCTGTCATCGTTTGTCGGCGCACTCATCACGTTATTTTTTGGAACGGTCGTGTTTGGGCTTCACGTTCACTGGTCCACAGCGGCTCTCGCGATCCCGATCGCCTTTCTGGCGGCGGGCTCGTTTGCGGCTGTGGGCCTGATCTTCTGCTCTTCGACTGTGCTGTTCAAGAGGATCATCGGCGGAGCGGGCATGCTGATTACCGGAATCGCACTGGTGTCGGGGCTGTATTTTCCAATCGCCCTGCTTCCCGGATGGATCTCATGGTTCTCAAATGTTCAGCCGTTCACTCCGTCGGTTGATCTGCTCCGTCACGTCCTCGTGGATACGCCGCTGCGTCAGTCGGCATCCACCGATCTGCTGAAGCTGGTTGGATTCTTGGTCGTGCTGTTCCCGACAAGCGTAATCCTCCTGCGGGGTGCGATGCGCCTAGGCATGCGACGTGGCACGATCATCGAGTACTGAGGTTGGCATGGAAGATCCGTATGCGGAGATTGAGCTGATACAGATGACGATCGTGATCCCAGATCACGTCGTGTTCCGGACCTTTGCCGCCGAGACGGTGATCCTCAACGTTCAGACCGGTCAGTACCACGGGTTGAACAACACAGCGGGAAGCATGCTCAAAGCGCTGCAGCGCACGGGCGAGTTGCGTGCGGCCGCGCGGGATCTCGCCGCAGAGTTCTCCCAGCCCATCAAGCGCGTCGAGCACGACCTGCGGACCTTCTGCGAGAGCCTGCGCACACGCGGGCTGATTGAGATCAGTGATCATTCAGAGCCTTGAGAGTTCAGGAGATAGCACCTCATCGCCGCGAGGAGCGACCGCGCCATGGCGGGCGCGTGCCTTCGGAGTGGATCTCGAGCTACATCTCGAGCTTCCGCCGCTTGTCGCGGTCGAACCCTCAGGGCGAGCCGCCGATACGACGATCGGTCTCGCCGAACCGTCAGCCTTCGAGGATCTGTGGCCGAGAACCAGGACACAGCGATGTGGCTTGATGACCGAGGGCGGCGTTGTCCTGCTGGAGATCGACGAACATCCAGAGGCCGGCTACCTGCTCTCCTCTCCGCTGGGTCGCTACATAGTCACTCCGGATGGAAGTCGCGTCGTGTGCCGTGCCTCGCCAGCCCTCTGGGACCTCCAACACATGCTCATCGGTCAGGTGCTACCCTTGGTGGCTGCCCTACATGGGCTGGATGTCCTGCACGCCAGCGCGGTCGCGATAGATGGCGCTGCGGTGGCGTTTACAGGTCCCCCCGGAGCAGGCAAGTCGACGCTGGCCATGAATCTGGCACTACGCGGAGCCACGCTGCTGGCCGATGACGTGATCGCCTTGCGCCGCGTCGACCAGCAGCTGCTAGTCGAGCCCGCGACGTCGCTCGTCAGCCTTCGGCACGATCAGGGAGAGCGTCTGCGGGCGCGGCTAGGCGAGCTTGCAAGACTTCTGGAGAGCACCGAGAAGCTGCACATCGCTGTAAACGCCGTGGCCGAGTCGCAGCCCCTGCGCGCGTTCTACGTGCTGGAGCTCGGCACCTCGGGTCCCACGGAGATCATGCCTGTGATCCCGCCGGATCCCCGCATCCCACTGGGAAGCACCTATGTGCCTTATCTCAGCGTTCAGCGACTAGTGAGCGCTCGCTTCGAGTCAGCCGCCGTGATGGAGGGCTCGGTCGACATGTTCCGGGTTCGGATCGAACGCACGTGCATGCCCGAGGAGCTCGCCGATCGGATCGTGCTCCATGTCCGCGAACTACGGGCCCAAACGCTATGAGGCTCGCAGGCGATGCAACTGAGCCGCTGCGCCGCTTCAGCTCGCTGGAGAAGGCGCGGCTGGCCGGCGAGATCATCGCCAGCTATATCCTGGTGCGCCGCAGACTGCGACGGCTGGAGTTCTCCCACGCAGTAGCCTCAATCAAGGGTGGCACTGCCCCAGCTCCGGAGACGATCTCCTCTGAAGCCGCGCTGCTCGGTGTCCGGCTGGGCGTCATAATCGAGCGCGTGTTCCGGGTCATCCCCGGCGACACACGGTGCCTCACGCGCTCGCTCGTGTTGCTACGGATGCTTTCCTGCCGGGGCATAGGCGCTTCGGTGGTACTGGGCGTGCGCACATCCCCCGAGTTCGGAGCCCACGCTTGGGTGGAGCACGCCGGCCAGCCTCTGCTTCCGCCGATCGAGAGCAGCGGCCAGCAACTGCTCGTCCTATGAGGGTTGGTACGCGAGGCGTGCTCCTCGGATGTGTCGATCGAGCACGGCGCGAGGATTCCCGACAGCTGGCCGCGAGACTCTCCCGTGCAATTGGTCAGCCAGCTCGCGCGATCGCCTCCGGAAGCCTGGCCGTGGCGGTCGGCGACCCGGTAGGCACGCCCGGAGTACCTTTGATGGTGGTCGACGGCGACCTGGGGATCGCGGCCAATCGCCCGGACCCGGCAAACCTCTGGACCGACTACTGCAGACGCGGCCCCGACGCGTTGTCCAGCTTGCGAGGCGACTACGCGTTGCTGCTATGGGATGAGCAGGAGGATCGGGGTCTGCTCGCTCGCGATCCGTTGGGGCTGCGCCCACTGTTCATTTGCCAGGCAGGCGGGCGCCTGTTCTTCTCCACCGAGCTCGAGCCCCTGCTCGCGGCGCTGCCCTCCCGCCCGGCGCCGGACGAAGTCTTCCTAGCGCACTGGCTCGGATATCGGAACGTGGACGAGCCACGCACCATCTATGACGGTGTACACCGACTTCCCGGCGGCCATCTCATCGAGCTCGGCCGCGGTGGAGTCGAGCCGCGGCGCTTCTGGTCCTGGCCGGAAGAGACCCAGCTCGAGGGCTCTGGCGCAGAGCTGATCGCGCAGCTGGTCGAGGAGGTCGACCTGGCGACCCGGCGGAGCCTCCACAACGCGAAGACGCCGGGACTGTTACTGAGTGGCGGTCTGGATTCCGCAACGATTCTTGCCAGCGTCGCGGCCGTCGGAGCGCCCAACCCCCTCTCCTACTCGGGGGTCTTCCCCCACCACCCCGATGTCGACGAGAGCCGCTTGATAGATCTGCAGGTCGCCTCGCGGTCTCTGCGGGCTCGTCAGCTCGAGGTGCGCGGAGGCAGCGTGCTGCGCGGCATGCTCGAGTATCTGAGCAGTTGGGGCGTGCCCGATCCCAGCAGCAACAGCTTCTGGATGTCCGCGCTCAGAGCGGGGATCGCCGAAGACGGGGTGGACGTGCTGCTCGACGGCGAGGGCGGGGACGAGCTCTTCGCCACCCACTACTACCTGCTGGCTGATGAGCTGCGTGGAGTCCACATCAAGAGCGTGGCCAAGCTCCTACGGTCGATCCCAGAGATCGAGCCGCTCCTGCCAGCCCCGCGTCTGCGGGCCAAGCTGCTTCTGCGCTTCGGGATCCTGGGCCTGCTCTCCCGGCGCCCTGCACGCCGCTGGCTGGCCCTGGCAGGCGACCTCGAGGATCCCCCGTCGTATCTGTCAGAACCGACTCGACGCCTGATCTACGAGCACGACCGTGGCGACATGTGGAGGGAGCAGGCCGGACCCCGATGGCGGAGTCACTTCCTGAACTCGATCGCGCACGGTGGAGAGACGATGGGAGCAGCCGAGCACATGCAGCGCCTACAGCGACCCTGGGGGCTGGTGAGTCGCCATCCGCTTCAGGATCTCGATCTGGTGCGCGTCGTCCTGCGCCTGCCGCCCGAGCTGGGCTTCGATCCGGCCCACACACGTGCCGCCCAGCGCGCCGCCTTGGCGGGCCGAGCGCCTGAGGAGCTGCGACTGCGCCCGGACAAGAGCTTCTTCAACGGCCTGATCACCGCGTCGATGTGCGGTGCGGATCTGCGTCCGGTCACAGATCTACTGGCCACTTCCGACAGCCTAGTGCGGCGCCACGTGCGCACGGAGGCCATCGAGGAGATGCTGCGAGGCCCCCCCTCAGCTTCGCTGTCCGTAGCGGATCGCTGGGCTGCGAGGCTGCTGCACATCGTCACCGCCGAGTGCTGGCTGCGTGAGCAGGCCGAACCGGGATTCGCCCAGGAGACCTTGGCCCGCAAGCCCCTGGAACACCCCTCCTTGCGTTGGCGGGAGACGACTTCGTAAGAGTCGCGGTAGGGACGGTCATTGCTGACCGCCCCCCGCACAGATCCCAGCGTGCCGAATTACCGCACTGGGCTCTTGCCTTAGATTTTGGCGTCATAGCTGCTTGGCGCACGCGATCCAGCCCACTTGGCACGCTCACTCCGGCACTGTGTCCGGGGCGTGTTGTGCTGGCCGCGTTCTCCTCGGCCGGTCCCCTTTCCTCCACCGCCTCCGCAGCCCCGCCTAGGGCGTTGTTCGGCAGTTTCTCAGGTACTACGAGACCGTCCGACTGCCCATACTCGTGCACCACGGGATTACGGCCTACGCCTTCCCCGCGCGACCCGCCACCCACCGGCACGCCACCCCGCGACCCATAAAGGGCGGGGCATCACCGACAAGCACGGATGAATATGGGCCCTCCCGGTTCTCGAACATGGAGAGATCGCACGCATGCACGGGTTCTCTGACCCCGTGGGGTCCACTGACGGCTCGCGAAAGCGCCGCCAGCAGTGTTGCCTTCCGTCAACTAGGACAGCGTCGGCACCCCAGGCTAGAGTCTTTCGAGGCTGAATAGCCGGCCTGCGTGCACCCCTGACCAACGCTTCGCTGCGCCCTTGCGGAACGCCAACGCATGGCTCGGGGCCACCGTGAATCGCTAACTCTTCGATGTGCGAACCTTTCATTCGCTTCTCCATGCCGGTTTCATCCCGGCGCTTTCCCCAGCCGACTCATCCATTTCTCACCCTCATGCGCATATCATCCTTGTCTCATCCCAGCGTTCGGCGATAATGTTTCCCTAGGACGAACTGATGGAATGGAGGTGATACTTATGGATGAGTCCACGAAGCAGTACCTTGAGCCCACGATCATTGACTACGGCAGTATTGCCGAGCTGACTGCTGGGGAAAACTTCAAGGAATTCTCCGATCACCATGTTAGCGTCGGGGGCAACTCGTTGATCGGAACCACCACGGGGCCTTGCAGCCAGTACGTCAAGCCCGGTCTCTGCAGTCCGTAGGTATCATCGTCCAGACTGCTTGGCGCGATCTGGCCGGCAGTCTGGACGTATGATCTTGTTGTGGTTTCCCCACGTGACGCGCTCAGAGACGCATCGGACGCACAGGTCCGGCTCCTAATCGAGGACGATCATCGTCGTGCCGAGCTGATTGAGATCCTCCGTGCTGAGTCTTTGATCGCTGCCGAATCTCTGCCGCCGAGTCCTGTCGAGCACCCTTCGGGGGTCCTGATCGGTGCGGGGCGGCTCTTTCCCCGCGGTGACCGATCGCTCGTATCCATGCTCAAGGAGCACATTGGGCCGGATTGTAAGCTCGTGATCGTCGTAGAGCGGTTGGCTCGGCGGGATGTGAGACGCGCGATCCATGAGGGCGTGGACGGCCTCGTTCTGTGGTCGCAGGTGCGCACGACTCTCGCCCCCACCATTCGCGCCGTGCTGGCAGGTCAGCTGGTGCTCCCCCGCGAGCACGGAGCCAACCTGGAGCCACCTAGACTGTCGGTGCGCGAGAAGCAGGTTCTCAGCCTGGTGGTCATGGGCATGTCCAATCGCGAGATCGCTACCCAACTCTATATCGGAGAGACCACCGTCAAGACCCATCTTTCCTCGGCGTTTCGCAAGCTCGATGTCGAATCCCGTGGCGAGGCCGCCCGCGTCATCTCTGATCCCAGCGAGGGTCTGGGAACAGGTATCCTCAGCATCACTGAGTAAAAGCCCTTCATTGGCTTCTCTACTGTCCTCTTGTCTCCCGCCGGGCTCGCCACCATGCGAGGATTCCGCGCGGCGCGTGGCTGATGAGCCAAACCGGACGCCACAGATAGGAGACCGCCAGCCCCAGGCGACCACGTCGCGCCAGCGGCGACCACCAGCGCATAAACTCAGGTCGAGGGAGGAGCTCGCTCGTCAGCATCGCTAGCCGCTGCCGCATCCCCACGCCGGGTGATAACAGAGCATCGATCCCCTCCGCCATCGGGATTCGCTCGTAGCGAAGCTCGTGCAGGATCGAGCGCACGTCCTCGATGCCGAGCCGGCGAGTCAGCTCCACGCCCTCCGGCAGCAGCCGCAATCCGCTGGCGAACACCGGGAGACCGTCGAGATCTCGAGCGAGCTCCGAAGCTTGACGCCAGAGCCGCTCATCGGCATGGATGATGGCGCGCCGCAGATCCTCGATCGGCTTGCCCTTGACGTGGTGCGCGGCATGCAGTCCCACATGCATGAGCAGGGCAGACCTGCCGAGCACACGCAGTTCGGCGCCTCCAATCAGCTGCGGCTCAGAGCCGGCCAAGAGGGAGGTCCAGACTGTCTCCCGATCACCTTCCAGCCCATGCAAAGCGCAATGGAGATCGATGTTTTCATCATCCCGTACGAAGCCCGTGCCCGCGAACGACTCCATACGTGGATGTGCCATAGGCCCAAGATAGTCGACGAATCCCAGCCGCTCGAGCACGCTGACCGCTCTTACCCAGTTCTCGGGCGCGACCATCAGATCGGAGTCATCGTAAGGGCGCACCTCCCGCGGATAAAGCCACTCCGCCAGCGCGGGTCCCTTGAGAACCAGCGTTTCGATGCCCTCTTCGGCAAAGATGCCGACGATCTTGGCCGTGAGCCGGTCGATCGCGAGATTGCGGACCGCAAGCAGGCGTGACACGGGGTCGAGACTTGCGCTCATCGCCGCTTCTCGCCTGCTGGCGATGCCATCGCACACGCATACACATCGAGCATCGTAGCCAAATGATGTTCGACCGAGAACACAACCCCCACCGATCCGTCCTCATTGCCGCGCGGCGGCTGGTGACGCTCCACATCCATGATCGCCAGGCTGTCAAGGCCGATCGTCACACCGAAGCGCGCGACTGTGTGGTCGGGCCGCATCGACCAGGCTCGCCTCGGCCAAAACGGCCAGATTGCCGCTCATGCATAAGGAGATGTGGAGCGTTTGTCGATCGAACTATCCGGATAACTCTTCAGCGTGAGACCGCTTTGCCACTCCATGCTCAATATGCCCCTCCTCATTCGCCGGCCTCTGCGGCTGCTTTCACTCCTTTGCGCTTTGGCGCTCGCGCTGATCTGCTCGATGCCCGGTCTGGCATCAGCGGCACAAGTCCACAGAGCCCGATCCACCACGCACAAGCACATCGCCCGCAAGCGATGCGCAACTGAACGCCGCAAGCGATCGCCCAACCATAGGGCAGCACACAGCGCCGTGCGAGCGCGACAGGCTCGAAGCCAGCGGGCCCGGCACGCTTCGACTTCGCAAAAGTGTGTCGGGCACACGACGCCTGCCGTACCCGCAACGACGGTCTTTGGCGCTCCGCCAAGCCCCCCCGGCATCGTGGAAGCGCCGGCGCCGGTCTCGACCCCATCCCCAGGCCCACCCGTCGAAGCGCCATCGCCTCCTCCCGCCGAACCAGGACCAGCCCCATCCAAGTACGCACCGCTCAGCGCCAAGGGCGAGGACTTCGGCGAACAGCCGGCCGATGTATTGCTCACCTACGCGGAGGCGGTCAACCCAAGCGAAGCCTCGCAGTGCGTCGGCCTCAACGCGTCTGGTGGCCATGAAGAGTTCGGCGGCATCGAACAAGGACCGACCGCCGACACGATCCGCCTCGAGCTCGTGCCCGGCGGCGCGATGCCGGCGAAGGTTCGCTGTCCAGCCGAAACGGAGGTCAGCCCCGCGAGCAGGGTCAGGGCGAGTGACACCGTGACTGGGTCCGATGTCATATTGGTCGCGCCAGCCGCCGCGTCCCCGGGTGGGGTGGTGAATGATCCGATCGACTCGAGGTACCTGACCGAGGTGCCATTCGGGACCAGCTCGTTCTGGATCCAACCGTGGCGAGCTTACCTGGACACTTGGCCCGCTTCACGACTGCTGGACTCGCTCGGGATCAACTTTAACGTCACCGCAAAGGAGGCGCCGGACGTCGCACGACTGCTCCAGGAAAGCGGCTTCAGGCTCGCCCGCATCGAGATCCCCTGGGGCTCACTCTCCTACGAACACCCAACCCAGTTCGCCTACGAATCCAGAATCCCTCAGCGACTGACAGCGCTACACGAACACGGCTTGCGACCTCTGATCCTGCTCAACGCCAACAGCAGCGGACCGGCGCCCAACGAACCAGTTACGATCGACACGATCGGTGAAGCGCCAGCGGGAAGCACCACCGTTCGGCTCAGTCCCGCCAGCGCTAGCAAAGTGGTGCCAGGGAAGACCGGTTTCAACGATATAGGCTTCGGCGGAATGGCCGACGTGCTTATCAAGAGCATCAATTCCCGGGACGTCGCCACGCTGTCAATGCCGTTGGCCCAAGCCCTTCCCGCCGGCGAACATGAAGGGGCAACGCTGCTCTACGCGCCGTTCGGCCCGCCCAAACTGTCCAACGGGGCCCCAAACCCCGCCTTCCAAGCGACACTCGCCGGCTGGCTGAGCTACGTCGCGACAGTCAACCACGAGGCCGAAAGCATCTTCGGACCAGGCGGCTACGACTTCGAGATCTGGAACGAGCTCAGCTTCGGATCGCAGTTCCTCAACGAGGAAAACTATTACTCCCCCGCACGCGAAACCGGCTCAGGGTCGGTTACCGAAGCGCTGCTCGATGAAACCGTCGCCTACATCCGCAACCCCGCCCACGGCATCTCCCCCCAAGTCGGCGTCAGCGACGGCTTCGCGAGCCAGACACCATTCGCCTCCGGAGCAAACGTGCCCCCCGGCACCACCGCACTCAGTAAGCACCTCTACAAGAACCCAACGAGCATACCCGCCGAATACACACCCGAGCCGAAAATCAGGCCACTCAACGCGCTCAGCGCACTCGACTCCACGACCAAAGTGACCGAAGCCAACCCGATCTTCACGCCGCTGTTCACCCCAAGCTATGTCTCCGCGCTACCCGAGTACTACCTGACGGCTACGCAGACCGAGACCGTTATCCGCGACCTCGCGCCGATCACCACGACCATCTACGGCGTGCCGCACGGGCGCAACGTCAGTCCGCCCGGCAGCGAAGCGCCGCAAACATGGATGACCGAGTACAACCTCAGGACCGAACTGCTCGCCCCGATCAACCCCGAACATCCGGGTGAGTACCTCGGCTCCCACGTCTCTCCCACACAGGCCGGCCGCTTGCAGGCGGAGATCCTGCTGCGTAGCCTCGTCTCGATGGTCAGCAAGGGCATGACCCGCGAGTACTTCTTCGCGGCGTCCCACAAGGAAAGCGACAACCTGATCAGCGAAAGCTTCATGTCGGCCGTGGACGCCGACCCCAGCGTCTATCCCGGCGACCAGCCGGGCGGCGAAACTATGGAAGCTTTCCGGCACATGCTCGCCCAGTTCCAGGGACCTGGCCCCACCGGCGCCGCGCGGCAGCTCCAGCTTCTGTCCATCGCCCAAGAAGGCAACCATACCGAGTTCGCGGGCGACGGTACCGCAGCTCACCCCGACCTCTACGACAGGGAAGCGCTCGCGGTCTTCCCCTTCCAGTCATCCCCAACGCGCTTCGTGATTCCCGTCTACGTGATGACGCCGAACCTCACGACGATCTGCGACAGTGGCACACCGGAAGGCTCGCCGGCGCGCTTCGACCTGCCCAACGAGAACTTCCGGATCACGCTGGGCGACCTGCCGGAAACCGCCGATCCGCCCGCGGTCAGCGCATACGATCCGATCACTGGCGAAGCGACACCTGCACGATTGATCTCGCGCCAGGGCGATCGCGCAGTCTTTGAAATCGCGGCGACCGACTATCCGCGGCTGCTGACGATCGAATACGGCTGAGCTTTTCCCAGCCCACGACGAGACACCATTGGGACTCATATGCGACGCCTTGGTCAAGGCTTTGCCTATGATGCGGTGCGATGGAATCCAGTCAAACGGACCGTGAGCGCCCCCGTCGTCGCTCCAACGGCCTCTGGCGAGCCGTCGGTCCGTTGCTGCGGCGTTACAGGCTCGCCGTGGTCGTGTCGCTCCTATGCGTCGTCGCGTTCCTCGCCGTGACCGTGCTGATGCCTTCGTCGGACTCCCCCGAGCTAGCGCCCGCGCCAATTACTGCGGAATCCAGCTCGACTGCGAAATCCAGCTCGACTGGTTGGCACATGGTGAGCGATCCGATCGACCCGAAGTATCTGACTGAGGTGCCGTTCGGGACCAGCTCGTTCTGGATCCAACCATGGCGAGCGTACCTGGACACCTGGCCCGCCTCACGAATGGTGGACTCGCTCGGGATCAACTTCAACGTCACCCCGAAGGAGGCGCCGGACGTCGCGCAACTACTCCAGGAAAGCGGCTTCAAGCTGGCCCGCATGGAGATCCCCTGGGGCTCACTCTCCTACGAACATCCAACCCAGTTCGTCGACGCATCCAGCCTCCGTCAGCGGCTAGAAGCGCTACACGAACACGGCTTGCGGCCCCTGATCCTGCTCAACGCCAACAGCCGCGGACCAGGCCCCGCGAAGAAAGTCATCCTGGACACCGTCTCCGCTGCACCGGCGGGAGCGCGGACTGTCACACTCACGCCCGCCAGCGCCGCGCAGGTCGTGCCTGGCAAGACCGGCTTTGACAAGCTCTCCTTCGGCGGCGATCCCGACATCCTGATCACCTCTATCGACGGCAGCGGCGTGGCTCAGCTGTCAATGCCCCTGCCGGCGGAACTGCCGGTGGGCGAACATGCGGGCGCTACGCTGCTCTACGCGCCGTTCGGCCCGCCCAAACTGTCCAACGGGGCCCCAAACCCCGCCTTCCAAGCGACACTCGCCGGCTGGCTGAGCTACGTCGCGACAGTCAACCA
>Ga0310037_10000609_pt1 | contig 22331 bp, 19 predicted proteins | sample Sb_taG_11_FD_200239 | JGI IMG/M metagenome (GOLD analysis project Ga0310037, IMG submission 200239) | Peat soil microbial communities from Weissenstadt, Germany - Sb_50d_3_AS metaG (v2) (version 2) | ecosystem: Environmental > Terrestrial > Soil > Wetlands > Peat | place: Germany: Weissenstadt...
GTCGAGTGCGAAGGTGCAGGCCCGTCCAAGCGCCAGAAAGGGTCGCGAGCTGGCTGGCGACCGGCGCGACCGCGCTTTGATACTGCTCCATCAGCGCAGCGTTCTCGTATAGGCCGCCGACCCGTCGCCGACGTCGCGCCTGGAGGCGGCGTAGGAACGGAGCCTGGCAAGCGTCAAGCCGGCGCCCGACGGTCGTCTTGGCCGACTGACTCCTCGCACGGAGCGATCTCGAGAACGAGCGTTCAAACACCGCAACCGGGACATACAGCAGGCGAGCCTGCGCACGCAAGCTCATCCCCTTCGCTACAACCCCGCGCTGGCCGTTCACTGGCTGTGACTGTGCTGCGCCAGCGCCAAGCAAGAGAGCGAAAGCCACCGATAGCCAGACGATCCCGCGAGTCCGCATCCATCAACCCTATCGCTGCGATCGTGCGCGCCGCACACCATGCTCGCTGGGGCGTTCGATTGGGGTTCCTCGGTGAGACGCCCTTGTGGCGGCTCCGGGACGCGTTCAACGGACGCTTGAGCGTGCGCTCGTGGACCCGTTACGGATGTTGCGTTCGTGGCACACCAAACCGAGCCATGTTCGTGGCACACGAAACCGAGCCATGGGACACGCGCGGAAGCCAGGGCGCTCGGTGCTCCAGACGAGATCTCCCCTTTGCCGTCCCCGCGGCCGCTACGTCAACGCTGCTGCTCTCGAACCCGCCCAGCCTGAGGGCGAATCGCGGCAGGGCCTCTCGGCTGCCGGTCGCGATGCTCGGTCTTCGTGAAACGAGCAGTCAGCTCGTCGGGGGATCTGACACTCCCTACTCGCGCCGAGCGACAGCGCGCGCACGCAGCGCGTAGGCTGCGGGCATGACCGAAAAAGCGCATTTCACGTCCGAGGAGGCCCGCGCTGCCGGCGAGCGGATCAGCATCGACTGGGTGACCTCGCCTTTCGACGTCGAGCAGTTCCGGATGGGGATGGACGTCGAACTCGAGCACGGCACGCGGGATCTCGAGACCAACGTCACCGACGACGACGTGACCGTTACCGCGAAGATCGCACGGGCGCACCTCAACGAGTTCCCGGACTACTACTCCCGCCTGGCCGTCATGGAGGCCGACGCAGAGGCATACTGGGCAGCACGGGGCGAGTAGCACCGCCGCGGCGGCGCGCCGCGACGCCGCTGCGAGCGCAATCGAGCGATGGGGGCTGTCGTTCCGGCTAGCGGGAGCGCTTACTGGGGCAGCATTGGACTTCGGATCGGGGCTGCCCGTGCGTCGGTTGCTCGCTGCCGGCGGAAGTGCTCGAGGATGAGCACGCTGATCATCGCGACGTACAGACACCACAGCGATGTCAGTTCGTCGGCCCGTACGAGCGCGGTCGCGATCACGCCGACCAGGCTGACCAGCCCGAACCAGCGCAGGTATCGACGGCTGGACCTCAGCGCCGGGCCGCAGGTCACGACGACGTAGAGCACCCCGATGAGGACGTCGTTCGGGGTGTGCGTCGTGTAGTCGATACAGCGGGCTGCCTGTTGCGCCCCGACCGGATAGGCCGTGACCTCCCACAGCAGGTACAGGCCCAACAGCAGGCCGAGCCAAACCAAAGGCCACATCCGGCGCGAACGGCGACGATCCGGCTCGAGCAGCATGAACCCCAGCGGGACGATCGCTGGCAGGACCGCGTGCGCGTAGACGATGTATGCCTCCTTCGCGACGTCACCCAGCCCACTGGAGACCTGGCCGCGAAGTCCCAGCCACACGAAACCCTCAACGAGCTGGTGGATGCCGAACAGCAGCGGCAGCGCACCGACGATCAGCTCGCGTCGCGCGCGTACCCGACGCAACGTCTCGACTCCCACGCCGGCAACCACCGCGCCAGCCGTGAAGTCAGCCTCCGGTGAAAAGCACATCGGGCACCCGACCCTAACGCGATACCACCGCCCCTCGCGGCCTCAGACTAGGCGCGCACAACACACTCAATGCCGGAACTCGCGCCAGGCAGCAGCCGTGGCCAGCCTCGCGAAACCACGCGATTGCGGAAGCGTGCTGGGCCTGTCCTTCGGGGCGCTGATACGTTCTCAGCCCCATGAAGATTCCCGATTCCGCCCGCGCCGTGCTCGACGGTCCGGGGCTGGGCCACCTGGTCACCATCGAACCCGATGGGCGTCCGCAGGTTTCGATCGTTTGGGTTGGCCTCGACGGTGACGAAATCGTGGCCGGGCACTTGCCCGAGCACCGCAAGATCCGCAACATGCGTCGGGACCCGAGGGTCGCTCTGTCCGTCGAAGCGGGCACCCGTAACCAGCTCGGGCTCGACGAGTACTTGGTCGTTCATGGACGCGCCCGGATTACGGAGGGCGGCGCTGCGGAGCTGCTACAGCGGCTGGCTCACGTCTACCTGGGACCGGAGGCCAAGTTTCCTGCAATGGATGACCCGCCGCCGGGTTACATCACGCACATCTCCGTAGACCGCATCGGCGGTGTGGGTCCGTGGGCGCGCTGACCATCAGCCCTCGAATCCTCCTCAACATCCAGGCGTTGGGACTGCTTCCTTTCGCGAGCAGCGATCGCGCAGCCGGGGGCCTGAAGCGGCGACAGCCGCGCTCCTAGTCTCTCGACGACGTTCGGATCCGGGTGGGAATGATCGTTGCGATCACCCGTTTGGCGCCCGGAGGGTCGAATGCCGTGCCGTCGGGGAACCCGTGTTTGACCGCGATCCGGTCGCGCATCTCCCCGTCGGGATCGTCATGGAGCTCCGCCGTGCCGCGGATCTCGATGTAGCGCAGCGGCTGCGCCGGATCGAACACGGTCAGCGCGAGCCGAGGATCGCGTCGCAGATTGCGGTACTTCTGCCTGCCCACGAGCGTGCTCACGTGCACGAGCACCCCGTCAAACCAATACCAGACCGGCGAGCCTTGGAGGCTGCCATCCGGCAGGACTGTGCTTAGCACGGCGGTGTTCGGCGCGCGCAAAAGATCGTGAAAGTCCGGCAGTGCTTCCAGGGTCTCCGATGCCACCGAAAGACAGCCTAGCGGCCGACCTGAGACTTTCCCATCGCAGGCCCTCCGCCGGCCTCGCTCCGGACGACTCCTGTCGGACGAATCCGATCGTGCGCCGCGCGCTGTTCCAGGCCGGTTCCGCGGCGCCACGGCTCTGGATTCCCGTGGCCGCGTTGTCGAGACCCGAGGCCGCCTGATCGCGACCGCGTCACGGCTGCTCTGTGTGCGTGTTCAAATGCAATCGGGCTCTTCGTGCCCGTGTAAACGATTAGGATCGTGCTGCCAAGGCTGACGGTTGTCATCCTGTTCGCGGGGCCTAATGATGTTGCTCGGTCGGAGAAACGAATGCGCGGCGCTGGATGGGCTGCTTGGCGCTGCACGCACCGGCCGGAGCGGCGCGCTGGTGGTGCGGGGCGAACCGGGAATTGGGAAGACAGCGCTACTAGAGGATGCGATCGAGCGAGCATCGGATCTGAAGGTGGTGCGCGCGGTGGGGGTCGAGTCGGAGATGGAGCTCGCGTTCGCGGCGCTTCATCAGCTTTCCGCGCCGATGCTCGACCGACTCGAGCTGCTTCCGTCGCCTCAGCGTAATGCGCTCGCGATCACCTTCGGGTTGAGCGAGGGAGCCGTGCCCGATCGGTTTCTTGTCGGCCTAGCGGTCTTGACCCTGCTCTCGGAGGTGGCAGTCGAGCGGCCGCTGGTGTGGGTGGTGGACGACGCACAGTGGCTGGATCGCGCCTCAGCACAGGTGTTGGGGTTTGTGGCGCGTCGATTGATGGCGGAGTCGGTCGTGATCCTCTTTGCGACGCGAGAACCAAGCGACGAACTGCGAACACTGACGGAACTAGTGGTCGTGGGTCTTGGCGCGGTGGATGCGCAGAAGCTTTTGACTTCGGTGATTCCCTGGCCGTTGGATGAGCGAGTGCGCCAGCAGATCGTGGCCGAGTCGCGGGGTAACCCGTTGGCGCTGCTCGAGCTGCCGCGGGGGCTTTCGGCGGCGCATTTGGCGGGCGGCCTCGGGTTGCCGCAGGTGCAGGCGGTGTCCGGGCGGATCGAGGAGGGCTTTAGGCAGCGCCTCGAAGCGCTGCCGCCGGACACGCAGCGACTTTTGCTGGCCGTGGCCGCAGAGCCGGCCGGCGATCCGTCGCTCTTGTGGCGTGCGGGGTACCGGCTCGGGATCTCACGTCGGGTGCTGGAGCCGGCGGAGTCGGCCGGACTTCTCGAGGTCGGCACGAGGGTGCGGTTTCGTCATCCGCTCGTGCGCTCGGCGATCTACCGGGCGGCCTCGCCCGAGCAGAGGCGCCAGGTGCATCGGGCGTTGGCCGATGCGAGCGACCGCGACGTCGACGCCGATCGGCGCGCGTGGCACATGGCCGAGGCGACCGCTGACCCCGATGAGGACGTGGCAGCGGAGCTCGAGCAGGCGGCCGGACGGGCCCGGTCACGGGGTGGTCTCGGCGCAGCCGCTGCTTTTCTGGAGCGCGCGGCCATATTGACGCCCGACTCGCCGCGCCGGGCGGAGCGGGCGCTTGCCGCGGCGAACGCCGCGTTCGAGGCGGGGTCAATCGACGACGCACTCGCTCTCCTGGACACCGCTGAGGCGGGCGTTCTCGACGAGCTCCAGCGAGCGCGGGCGCACCTCCTGCGCGGCCAGATCGCGTTCGCCGCCCACGGCGGTAGCGATGCGCCACCGCTGCTCCTCAAAGCCGCCCGCGAGCTCGAGGCGGTCGACGCGAGGCTCGCGCGCGAAACGTACCTGGACGCGTGGGGCGCGGCATTGTTCGCCGGACACCTCGCGCGAGGCGGCAGCCTGCACGACGTCTCCAGGGCGGCCAGGGCCGCCCCCGAGCCTACTTGGCCTCCACGTCCATGCGATCTGCTCTTGGACGCCTTGGCGTTGCTGATCACCGAGGGTCCGGCCGCCGCGCCCGCCACGGCAACGCGGGCGGCCAAAGCGTTTTCCAGTGACGATGTCTCGATCGAGGAAGAGCTCCGCTGGGGGTGGCTAGCGCCAGTACCCGCCGCTGCGCTGTGGGACTACGAGAACTGGCACGCCATCCAAGCGCGGCAAGTTCGGCTCGCTCGTGACGCAGGCTTCTTCGCGACGCTCCCGATTCGCCTTGTCTCCTTGTCTTGCTGTTTCCTCCTGAGCGGTGATTTTCGGGAGGCCGCTTCGCTGATCGCCGAATCCGAGGCGCTCGCGCTGGCCATGGGGGCTCGCGCTCTGCCCCATGTTTCGATGGCTCTCGACGCTTTCCGCGGCCGCGAAGTGGTGGCCTCCGAGTTGGTCGAAGCAGCCGTGGAAGGCGCCACTGAAGGTGACGGCCATCTGGTGTCGTTCGCGCAGTGGGCAGCTTCCATCCGCTACAACGGCATGGGCCTGTACGAGGAGGCGTTGGCCGCCGCGGGCAAAGCCAGCCGTGATGGCTTCGCCGTTCATGTCTCCAATTGGGCGCTGCCCGAGGAGATCGAGGCGGCCGTCAGGACCGCGAACCCCGAGGTTGCCGCCGACGCGCTGGAGCGACTGTCCGAGACGACGGCCGGGGGCGGCACCGACTGGGGATTGGGGATCGAGGCACGGTCGCGAGCGCTGCTGAGCGACGGGCCCCCCGCCGAAGATTTATATCGCGAGGCAATCGCCCGGTTGAGCCGTGCGGGGCTCCTCCCGGACCTCGCGCGCGCTCATCTGCTCTACGGCGAATGGCTTCGTCGTGAGCAGCGCCGCGTCGACGCGCGCGACCAGCTCAAGACAGCCCATAGCGCATTCGTAACGATGGGAGCCGAGGCGTTCGCCGAGCGCACGCGGATTGAACTGCTCGCTACGGGGGAGGCGGTGCGCAGGCACGATGTCCACGCGCGCGACGACCTCACGCCGCAGGAAGCGCAAATTGCTCGGTTGGCCGGCGAGGGCCATACAAATCCTGAGATCGGCGCACGCCTGTTCCTCAGCCCCCGCACCGTCGAATGGCACCTTCATAAGGTGTTCACAAAGCTCGGGGTCAGCTCACGCAAGGAGCTCCCGCGCGCGCTGCGAGGCCCCGACGGCGAGCTGGCGGCCGTCTGATCCTGTCGCGTGGCGGGTTGCGACCCGGCGCTTTTCGTGGCAGGGGGGCCCCGGGTAGTCACCGGGGATCGGACCCGGGACATACACGGGCGATGACCGGGTTTCGCTGGCGCAAACTCGCCGGGCTCAGTGAGTCGCCATCTACGAAGGAGCCCTGATGTCTCATCACCTCGATACGCCTCTCGCACGCCAGAACGGCCAGCTCTACATCGACGACCTGTGCGTTTTTCCGGCGAACGGCAGCACTGTGTTCGTGATGGATGTGAACTCGACGATCACCGAGCCTCACGTCCAGCCGGGCTTTCATCACGAGGCGCGCTACGAGTTCAAGGTGCACTTCGACGGAGCCGACTTCGAAGACCTGACCTACCGGGTGTCGTTTGGCGAGCGTGATTCGGACGGACAGCAGCCCCTACAGCTGTACGCCCTCGCCGGCGAGGAGGCCTGCGGGGACTCGGGAACGGGCGAACTCATCCTGGAGGGGCAGACGGGCGAGGAGGCCGGCTACGGCGACGTCCGGATCTGGGCGGGACGCATCACAGACTGGTTCTACATTGACCTGTCGCTGCTCATGAAGATCGACGCCGCTGTCAAGGACGGGACCGCACCGAACCTGTCGGACTGGCGCCCCGAAGCCGCTCAGAACAGCTTCGCCGACACCACCGTCGAATCGATCGTGCTGGAGGTCTCACACCGGCATTCGAAGCTCCGACCGGGGGCCCGCATCGGCGTCTGGTGCGCCACGAAGCTCGCCGCGGACGCGGGCGGCTGGCGCCAGATCAACCGCGCCGGGCACCCGATGATGTGGCCGATCTTCTGGCCTGATGACACCAAGTTCGACAACCCCGCGAACACCAGGCACCCGTCGGAGGACTTCGACGCCGTCGGCAGGTATATCGGCGACCAGGTCACCGCCGTCGTGGCGGCCAGCGGGACCTCAGAGGACCCCGAGGGCTATGGCCAGACGATCGGGCGAGAATTGTTCCCCGACGTGTTGCCCTACGTGGTTGGAACCCCGGCAACGTACGGCTTCGCCGGATTCAACGGCCGGACGCTGGCCGACAACGCGCCCGAAGCGATGCTGTCGCTCGTGCTCAACAGCGCAGTGCAGTCGGGTCTGAAGCCATCTGTGGCCAAGGATCTACGGGACGAGAACTTCCCTTACGTCGTGCCGACGTCGCGCTAGCAACCGCACAGGACTCCCAGCTAAACGGAACTGACGCGGCGCAGCACCGCGGAAGCCAAGCTGCGCCACCGCCCCGAGGCAGATGCACCACCCCGAGGGAGGAAATGACTATGAAACTGGTTGGCAGAGCTGAGGAGGAGACGATGGACGGCCCCACGACGCACACCGGACAGCGGCGCGGCCTTCGAGCGTTCTGGACCTCGCTGAGCGCCCGCCAGAAGCGGACGCTGATGATGATGATCGCGGTTGTCGGCGGCCTGCACGCGCTCGGGTTCGTGATGCTGATCTCGCTCGTGGCGCCCCGGCACTATCGGCTCGGAAGCGCGGGCGCGTTCACGATCGGGATCGGCGTGACCGCGTACACGCTCGGCCTCAGGCATGCGTTTGATGCCGATCACATCGCCGCGATCGACAACACGACGCGTAAGCTGATGAGCGAGGGCAGGCGGCCGTTGAGTGTCGGGTTCTGGTTCTCGCTCGGCCATTCCACGATCGTGTTCGCGCTGGCGTTTCTAATCTCGGTCGGGGTCAGGGCGCTGGACGGGCCGGTCAAGAACGACAGCTCGAACCTGCATCAAGTGACCAACTGGATCGGCACCCTCGTCTCCGGTTCGTTCCTGTATGTGATCGCTGCGATCAACATCGTGATCCTGCTCGGGATCATCAAGGTGTTTCGCGAGATGCGCGCGGGCCGCTATGACGACCAGCAGCTCGAGGAACAACTGAACAAACGCGGGTTCATGAACCGGCTTCTCGGCCGGCTGACCCGGACCGTTACCAAACCGGCGCAGATGTATCCGATCGGGGTGCTGTTCGGTCTCGGGTTCGACACCGCTACCGAGGTCGCGCTACTGGTTCTGGCCGGCGGCACCGCCGGCGCGGGGCTGCCGTGGTACGCGATCCTGTGCCTACCGATCCTGTTCGCCGCGGGAATGTCGCTGATGGACTCGATCGACGGATCGTTCATGAACTTCGCCTACGGCTGGGCGTTCTCAAAACCGGTCCGAAAGGTCTTCTACAACATCACCATCACCAGCCTGTCGGTCGCGGTGGCGGTAGTGATCGGCACGATCGAGATCGGGGGCCTGATCGCATCCGAGCTCAACCTGTCCGGCTCGTTCTGGAACTGGTTCGAGAACATCGACATCAACTTCCTCGGCTTCGTGATCGTCGGCATGTTCGTAGTCACCTGGGCGATTGCCCTATCCGTGTGGCGCTGCGCGCGAATCGAGGAGAAATGGGACGTCCCGGTGACAGGAAGCCGAGCCGCAACAAAGATCTGAGCATGCGACCGCCCGACCGCCCACCCATCAGCGCAATTACCACCACACCACGGCTAGAACCCAACAACCGAGGAGGAAATCGCGGTTCCAGGAGGGCCACGTCATGACAGTCTCCAACGATGCCGCCCCGAAGATCCTTGATCTCCCGATCGGCCTTCACGCCACCGGGATGCGGAGGGAGTTCGACAGCCTGGGTGAGGTCGAGGTCCCGGCCGACAGGTATTGGGGTGCGCAGACGCAGCGCAGCCTTGAGCATTTCAACATTGGCAACGACCGGATGCCGAAGGAGGTCTACCACGCGTATGGCTACGTGAAGAAGGCAGCGGCGATCGTCAACACGAGTGCCGGTCGGATGCCCGAGTGGAAGGGCCATCTGATCGAGCGAGTGTGCGACGAGGTGATCAGCGGCGCGCTGGATGAGGACTTTCCGCTGTACGTGTGGCAGACGGGGTCGGGGACGCAATCGAACATGAATGTCAACGAGGTGATCTCAAACCGGTGCATCCAGCTGGTCGGGGGGACGCTCGGCTCCCAAGAGCCGGTCCATCCCAACGACCACGTGAACATGGGACAGTCCTCGAACGACACGTTCCCGACGGCGATGCACATCGCCGCCTATACGATGGCGACCGAGAAGACGATCCCCGCGTTGAGGCGGCTGCGGGACGCGATCGAGCGCAAGTCGCGGAAGTGGGCCGACGCGGTGAAGATCGGCCGCACGCACCTGGAGGACGCGGTTCCGCTGACGGTGGGTCAGGAGTGGTCGGGTTATGTGGGTGCGCTCGACGACGCGATCGCGGAGGTTGAGCACGTCACGCACGGGCTGCTGAAGCTGGCGATGGGCGGAACCGCAGTAGGGACGGGGCTGAACGCTCCGCCCGGGTTCGGTGAGCAGGTCGCGGCGGAGATCGCGTCGATGACCGCCGCGCCGTTTGAGACCGCGACGAACAAGTTCACCGCGCAGGGCACGCTGGACCGGATGGTTCGCGCGCACGCCGGGCTGAAGGTGACGGCCGTGACGCTGTTCAAGATCGCCAACGACCTGCGGTGGCTGGGCTCGGGGCCGCGCACCGGGATCCACGAGCTGATCCTGCCGGCCAACGAGCCGGGCTCGTCGATCATGCCCGGCAAGGTCAACCCGACCCCAGGCCGAGGCGATGCTGATGGTCTGCATCCAGATCATCTCCTCCGATCTGGCGCTGACGATGGGCGGCTCGGAGGGGAACTTCGAGCTGAACGCATTCCGACCGATCCTGATCAACAACTACCTGCACTCGGCGCTGATCATGGCCGACATGTGCGACCACCTCCGCGAATTCATGATCGAAGGCGCCGAACTGAACAGGCCCAAGCTGAAGGAGAACATTGAACGCTCGGTGATGATGGTGACCGCGCTGTCGCCGATCATCGGGTACGACAAGGCGTCGGTGATCTCTCACTACGCGATCGACCACGACCTCGCGCTCAAGCAGGCCGCGCTCGACAACGGCGTCAGCGAAGAGCTCTACGACCGGGTCGTGAACCCGCTCGCGCTCACGCAAGGAGGCTCGGCCGACCTCCCGTCGAACGGGAAGCGGGGTTGAGGCGAGCTCCATGACACAGGAACCGCGGGCGACCGAGGGCGGCATGCGCGTCGGCAAGGCCGCGCTGATCGCCTCCGTGGGCGGCCAGCGCGGCTACGCAGACTGGACGAACCCAGACCATCGATTACGCCGCCTGCTCTCCGAGTTCATCGGCATGGCCGGGCTGACGTTCGTGCTCTCGGGTTGTGCGGCGATCCTCGTTCACTACGGGGGCCACCCTCTCACGAGATGGCAGGCCGTGTTCGTGCTCTCGACCGTCTCGGCCCTCTGGCTGGTCGTGGCCGTCTACTTCCTCGGCGACATCTCCGCCCACTTCAACCCGGCGACCACGCTTGCGTTCGCGCTCAGGCGAGACATGGGCTGGGTGATGGCCTGCATCTACTTCGTCGTGCAGCTCGGAGCAGCAGCCTGCGGCTCGCTGCTGGCCCGCGCGTTCTTCGGCACTAGCAGCAAGCTCGCCGCGACGATGCCGCCCCACGGGATGTCATGGCAGGCCGCGGGTTTCGAGGCGATCCTCACCTTCGGGCTCGTGCTCATGATCCTCAACCTCGCCAACGGACCGAAGCTCAATGGCCCGTTCGTCCCGCTCGCGGTCGGCGCGTACATCATGGCCTGGGGAACAATGGGCGGCCCGTTCGAAGGCGCCGCGATGAACCCAGCCAGAGCGTTCGGACCCGACGTCGCGATCGGACAGCTCTCGACATGGTGGGTCTACGTGATCGGTCCGCTTTCGGGCGCCGCACTCGCCGTCCCCGTGGCCTACGTCCTTCGCGGCTCGGCCCGAGCACAGGAGGCGTTCGCGGCGCAGGGGACGCCGCTCGACCGAGGCGCCTGACGAGCAGTCGAGCAGCTGCTTACTGAAGGACGCGCACGTCAGCTTCGTGCAGAAGCCTGCTCGGTACTGAAACGACCGACCGTCAGGAGCGGCTACATCCCATGGTGACAGAGCTTTCGTGAGCCACCCCTCCGCAGGGCGTCGATCCGTGGAGGTAGCCTCGATCGACGATGGATCACGTCTCGACCAGCCTCGATGACTTGCGGCGACAACTCAGCAGGTCGCGGCGATCTGCCTGGGTCCACGCGGTCGTCGTGCCCGTTGATGACGCGCCAGCGCGACTTCTCGCACTGCAAGTCAGGGTCGGCCCAAAACCGAACGGTTGGCGCGATCAGACGTGGGGCTACGAGCAGTGCACGTTCGTCTCGGGTCGGGTGACGTCCCGACGCGTCGCGCAGTGGCTCAAGGGCGGGGGCCAGACATTCTCGCTGGGGCCGGTGCGCACGACGATCACGTTTGCCGAGAACGCCCAGTACACATCTGTCCACGTCCCAAGCCTGGCGCGGTATAGCAACGTTCAGCTTCCTTGGCCATCGTTTGTGCACGCGCCGGGGTTCGTGAATGCCGGCCATGTCAATCCGCCCCACGAATATCTCGTGGGCACGGGCTCGACGCCGTCCTTTCCGGCATTCGGCGGAGCCTTCAACGCGTTCTTCTATGACGATTACGCCATCTCCGGCGTGGGCAATCCGCAGTTCAGCACAGCGAACATCCACGTCGTCGACGACCGTGCTCGCATCCGCCGCGTTCGCGTCCGGCCAGCATCTATCGATCTCTGGCTCGGCGGCTCCGCGCTGCGCGACACGGTTGTCGAACTGAACGGTGCCGAATGCCGGACGGTGGTTAAGGTTGAGAAGTCGCGCGTCCTGATTCCGCTGCCCGACGGCTTGCCATCGGACGCCTGGATTTGGTTGAAGTCCGGGGCGGAGTGGCTCGACTTCCGCCCCCTCAACCAGTGGGGCGGCGTCGTCAGCCCTGACATCGAGATGGAGCTGCCGCGCGATCCCGCTGCAGAGCTCAGCCACCTGGCGACACGCGGCGAAGGTCCGTTTCTCGAATACAAGGAGAAACCCGACACGAAGGACAGAAGCGAAGGGTGTTCAAGACCGTCGTCGCCTTTGCCAACGGCTCTGGCGGGAGCCTCGTGTTTGGCATCGAAGACGAGACCAAGCTCATCAAAGGTCTTCCCGGCAAACCTTCGGAGCAGCGCCGCCGCCTCACCGATCTCGCGCGCGATCTCGTGAGCCCGTCGCCGCGCGTCAGCATCGAAGCCGGCGACATCGACGGACGCCACCTGCTCGTGCTCCACGTGCAGCCCGGCGGCGGAACGATCCACGCACTCATCGTCGATAGCAACAAGCCTGAGTACTACGTGCGCCGCGACGGGACGACGTTTTACGCGCGGCCCGATGAACTCCAAGCCGTTGCTGCACGCGCCGGCGATGCTGGGGCCGGTACTACGACGCCCCGGATCCGCCCGCGTCGCTAGAACCGCGAAGAATCGCACGGTCGCCGAAGAGCGACAGCGCGGTCGACCTCACTCAGCGGATCAAAGCGATCGTCCCAGCGCATCGTCGGCGGCCACCTCGAGGGGTGGCGATGCCGGGACGCGTCGAGCTCGCGGTTCCTGTTGTGACCGCGCTGTGCCCGACGTCGAACGCACGCGGTCACGGTCGCGTGCGAGAAACAGTAGACGCGTGAATCGCGTAGGGCCGGGAAGCTCGATGACCAAGGTCGTACTCGACGTCACGTCTCCCTGAACGGGCTAATCGCCGCCTTCGGCAGCGGGGTCGGTCAGCCGCTTGGGGTCGTGGGCGAGTGCTTGTGCGCCTGGGCCGGCGGCCTGGATGCAGAGCGAGCTCCCACGTCGGCCGCGAGCGCCCGGCGCTCTGATCGGCGGCCGCCGCGCGCACGAGATGTGCTGTTCATCGACCCGTTAGGACCGGTCGTGGGATTGTGGCTAGGCGTTGACGTGCGGGTGGAAGAAGACGCTGCCGCTGCGGTTGACGCGGATCGCCTCGTGCAATGCGCTGCCGTGCAGCCACCGCTTCCAGGGTAGGAACCACATCGTCCAGCCGTTGTCGAAGGTGCCGGCCCTGGGGCTGCCGGTGATTGTCACTGGGTCGCCGGGGACGGCCATCTTGTAGTAGATCTCGGCGTCGGCGGGCGGCATATTCACACACCCGTGGCTGACGTTCGTGAAGCCCTGCTCTCCGACGGACCAGTACGCGTCGTGGAGGTAGTCGCCGCTCCAGGTGAAGCGCACCGACCATGGCACCTCGATGTTGTAGCCCGGGCCCTTCATGTCGACCGGGTTGGCCTTCTCGATCGTGAGGTAGGTCCCGTTCGGCGTGTCGTCCCCGGGTCGGCCCGTGCTGATCGGCCACCGCGCGAATACCTTGCCGTCGCGGTAGACGGTCATGTGGTGGCTGGTCGTACTCGCGGTGACGGTCAGCGCGCGGCCGATGTTGAACGACTGCGTCAGCGTGTGGAATCCATACACGCTTGGCGCGCCCTGCACCCCGTCGAGGTGGGCGACGAAGCTGATCCGGGTGTGTGCCGGCCAGTAGTGGTGCGGGCGGAAGTACAGGCACGTGGGCGCCGTGCCGCACTCGTCGTCCCAGTACCACGAGCCAGTGACGGCCCTGGAGCTCTTGACTTGCAGCGCCGTCTCGATCGCCCTGCGGTTCGTGATCGTGTGGTTGAAGTAGAGGATGATCGGCATCCCGACTCCGTAGGTCTGGTGGTAGCCCTCGATGGTCTGGGTCACGAACGTCTGTTTCGGCGTGAACGTGTGGAACGAGGCGGTCTTCACGATCGGCGTCCTGGAGGGTCCTGTGCCGGACGCGGTGACGGTATAGGCCTCGCTGACGCCCAGCGCCCACGTGCTGTGCCAGACGGTGCCGCCCTGGTTCATCGTTCCCTGGACCGTCTTGCCGCCAGCGCTGGCCCGCACCTTGGTGAGCTTGCCGCCGGTCGCGGTGACCGTGAGCCCGCGCTCGGGTCGGCGGTCGATGCCGCCGGACGGCGTGATCGCGATCCGCACGCCACTCAGGGCCGTCGATGTCCGGGATCCGGACCCTGCCCCGCCGCTGGCCGCTTGCCCGCCACCCGCTGGAGAACCGCCTCCGCAGCCGGCAAGGATCGGCGCACCCAGCGCGCACGCCACGGCAACGGCAACCACACGCGTGCGAGACGCGCGCGACACGTCTGACCGGACGCTGCGGACGGGCGCTGATCGCAACTCTGATCTCCCTTCTGAGTCCGACCAAGCTTACGCGCCGCGACCCTTCGGTCGCCTCAGCACTATCTGAGAAAGCCGCCACCAGAGCGAGCCATTTGGCCAGATCCGTCTCGACTCACGACGTCGTCCGAGGCTGTGCCGACCGCGTGACCCTGCGCACCGCGCGGCGATGAGATCGCGCACCCGAGGGCGTTCGCAGAGAAACGATCACGTCCCGCCAGCTTGAGGCGTGCCTTGGAGGACACTCCCACGATCGGATTCACGTTTCGATCGAGACCGCTGCTCACGATCGCGTTGGCGAGGCGGCGATCGCGTCGGCCGGGCGCGCCTGGCGCCGTGCCGGACGATCGAGATGACCCGCGCCGCGGGCGTGGGCGCCGGCGCTCGCGCGGCTGCCTTTGTCCCTTTCCAGCAGCCAGCTGAGGCGGTTTCGCCCTCGGTTCCTGGCTCTTTGCGCCGCCGGCGGCGGCATCGCCACGCGCGCAACACCTGATAGGCATGTGCCCGTCCTCGGTGACGAGCTCCTCCGCTAGATCATTTAGCCAGAAGTGCGCCTTCTCGACGCTTCGAATCGATGACGTCTACACGGGTTGTCGTCATTGGGATCCACCTCCCTTCTGGGCGGCCGTCGGCTACGCCGCCTGTCCCGTCATCGCGCCCGGCCGGGACTAGAACGCATCGGTAATTCCCCCCCATCAGGAATCCGCGGGTCGCGCCGATGTGCCCGCGCGCCGCGACAGGGAGGATCGACAATATGAGCACGCCAACGCAGATTGAGCTGCAAGTCGTGGCGGTGAAGAAGCCCGAGGACCTGAACCTGATCCTCGGCCAGTCCACTTCATCAAGACCGTCGAGGACCTGCACGAAGCGCTCGCTGCGGCGGTTCCGGGCCTGCGGTTTGGGATCGCGTTCTGCGAGTCCTCAGGCCCGAGGCTCGTACGCCGGTCGGGCAACGATCCCGAGCTCGTCGAGCTGGCGACCCGCAACGCGCTGGCGATCGGCGTAGGGCACTCGTTCATCGTGTTCCTGCGCGACGGGTTTCCCGTCAACGTGCTGAACCAGGTCAAGCTTGTGCCGGAGGTGTGCCGGATCTACTGCGCCACCGCTAACCCCGTCGAAGTGATCATCGCCGAGACCACGAGCGGACGCGGAATCGTCGGGGTTGTGGACGGAGGCTCGCCGCTGAGCGTGGAGAGCGAGTCAGACGTCGCTGCGCGCAAGCAGCTGCTGCGGGAGATCGGCTACAAGCTGTGAGATTGGCCGAGGATCGACCGAGCACGATCGAACGCGTCGAGCCGTCCGGCCAGGCATGGACGATCATCGCCGCTGGCGCGGGCGATCAATCGAGCGCTCGATGAGCCCGATCAACATCGAGGTAACTGGCCGGGGCGACATCAGCGAGGCAGGCGCGAGCGTAGGCCCGCGAGAAGCTCGGTGATTTGGAGCGGTTCGTGAAGAGGCCGATTCTCGGCGCCCGCGTCGTCCTTATCCAGGAGCCCGAGGCCCGCATCCCGATCCCGCGCGGGCCGAAGCGGAGGTCGACCTCCAGGGCGGTTCGACCGCGCTCGCGCTCTTGCACCGTCCATGGACGCCAGCGCGCCGGGTTAGGCTCGCGTCGCCGAGACGGTGTCCCCCGTAACGGCGGACAGGAAAGGGACGACTTAGGGTTGCAAGTGTCCAGAACTACAGAGACAAGTCAGACGCGCATCGCCGGCGTCGCGCCGTAACTCTCCGAATCGGCCCATGGGCATGCGTAGCCGACGCCGGCTTCAGACGATCCCTCTTGTCGTCTCGCCGCCGCCTGGCGCGTGATTGGCTTGGTGTGTCCGGCTCCCCGACACCTCCCCACCCACCAGGCGCGTCATTGGCTGACCCGGCCGGCGCTCTGGCTTCTGCTCCGGGCCGACGACCAAGAGAAGCAGCAGCACCGACCCCGTGGCTGCTGGGGCGACAAGGGAGAAGTCTGCTCGGCACCTCGCCAACTTTCTGCAGCTCGATCAACCCAGGAGTCAGCGATCGTCGCGGCAGAGTGTCGAGTTCACACGATTGCGGCGGCGTGCGGGAGTCCCCGGTTGCCGCTTGGTCGCTGGTGGAAGACGTAGGTTCGGTGCGGCGCGTTCAGCTCGCGCGGAGTTCGCGTACTGCCTCGGTTAGCTCGATGTCGCGTCCGGCTAGGTAGCCGCCTCGGAAGGCTTGATCATTCTGGAGTGGCGTGAGGATCCGTTCGTATCGCTGTCGCTCTGCAGCTAGAAGACGAACGCCAAGCTGATCCTCGATTGACTCCGTCAGAGCCCACAGCCGTCCGGCCGTATGGAAAGCTTGCCGAAGGGCGGCGACGCATGCCAGGCCTGCCGCGCAGTAGGCCTGGGTGCGCTCGTCATCGAGCTCGACCGCTTCTTCCAGCGCTTGCCGGTACTGCCCTGCAGCGTGTTGGGTATCACCCCGGTCGAGCGCGAGGTCGCCAAGGGTGTGGATGGACGAAGCCACGGCCCGGCGGTCGCCGAGCTCGGTATGGATCGCCAGCGCCTCCTCGAGCATCGCCATGCCGCGCGCGACCTCGCCGATCTCGACCAGATCCGCGCCGACATGGTCGAGGGAACCAGCGATACCGCGTCGGTCGTCTATCTCGCGGAGGATCGCGAGCGCCGCTTCACCAAGCTCAATCGCTTGTCGCGTGGAGCCTTGGGCCCAAACCACGTGGTCGAGCCTTTGGATCGCCGATGCCTCTCCCTTCCGATCACCGATGTCGCGAAAGAGCAGCAGACTCTGTTGAAGAGCTTCGCGCGCCCGTTCATATTCCTCCGTGTAAAGCAGCGCTTCGCCGTATGTCTCGAGTGCAACGGCGCGAGTGCGCATGTCCGTCGCCGCCGGCGCTGCGAGCGCCCGCTCCGACCAGAAGACCAACTCGCGAAGCTGTCCATGCATGCTCCACGGGCGGCGGAGCGTGGTAGCGAGATCGACACCTCGGGCGACATCGTGCTCAAGCGACCAGGCAAGGACGGCGCGGAAGTTGTCGGTGTCGGCATTCAGACGCGATAACCAGACGAGCTGGTCGGACGAGGCAAGCCGCTCTTCGGCCTGCTTCGCGAGCCCAAGGAACCATGCGGCGTGGCGGCGGCGTAACGCGGCTTCCTCTCCGGCCCTGCGGAGCTGTTCGAGGGCGTATTCGCGGGTGAGTTCCAGGAGGAAGAACCGGCCGTGTCCATCGCGCCGCAGCAGGCTCTTCTCGATCAGCGACTGAAGACCGTCAACGTTCGCGTCACAGACGGCCTCAGCGGCATCGAGTTCGAAGCTCCCGGCGAACACTCCCAGGTGACGGAATAGCGCCTGCTCGTCTTCGGGGAGCAGGTCATAGCTCCAGCCGATCGTGGCGCGCATCGTCGCTTGACGGTCGGGGGCGTCGCGCCTGCCTTTGCTGAGCAGGTCGAGCCGTCGCTCGAGCCGGTCCAGCATCTGGGCCGTGCTCATCAGCTTCACGCGCGTGGACGCAAGCTCGAGCGCGAGCGGCAAGCGATCAAGCCGCCGGCAGATCTCCCCGACCGTCTCATCGGGCTCAAAGTCCGGCTCCAGCTGCCGGGCACGAGACACAAAGAGCTCTTCCGCCGCCGCTTCGTCCAATGGTGGCACCGGGTATTCCTGCTCGAACGAGACCGCGAGCCGCTCGCGGCTGGTCGCGATCACGCTCAGCTCGGGCAGGCCGCCGAGCAGATCGGCGATCAACGGTGCGCAGTCCAGCACCTGCTCGAGATTGTCCAAGAGCAGCAACACGCGCTTGCCCGCGAGATGGTCTCGCAGCCCATCGCGCGCACCCAGGCTCTGCGCAATCGTCGGCAGCACCAACCCGGGATCGGTGACCGCCGCCAGCGGCACCCACCACGCCCCATCCCGATAATCATCTGACAGCTCCCCCGCGAGCGCCAATGCCAGCCGTGTCTTGCCCGAGCCCCCGGGGCCGGTCAGCGTGACCAGCCGGCCCGCCCGGGCGAGTGCCAGCAGGCCAGCCAGTTCCTGGCGTCGGCCCAACAGCGGACCCGGCTGCACCGGAAGATTCGTCGGCCGCAGCGTCCGCAGCGGCGGGAACTCGACAGTGCCGAGCTGAAACAGCCGCTCCGGCGGGGTCAGATCCTTGAGCCGATACTCGCCCAGCTCACGCAACCCGTCCCCAGCGAGCTCACGGGTGGCCTGGGAGACGAGCACCTGACCGCCATGGCCCGCGTCGCAGATCCGAGCCGCCTTGTGCACGTCCAACCCCACGTAGTTGCCCTCGACGATCAACGGCTCCCCGGTATGGATTCCGATCCGTACGCGAATCGGCCCATTCGCCAGCGCCGCCTGCACCTCGCTCGCCGCACCGAGCGCGTCAGACGCCCGAGCGAACGCGATAAAGAACGCGTCCCCCTCGGTCCCGAGCTCAACCCCACCACGAGCGGCAATCGCGCGACGGACCTGCTCGCGATGGCGCTCGAGCTCGGCGCCGTAACGCTTCCCGCCCAGCTTCTGCAGCAGCCGCGTCGAGCCCTCGATGTCCGTGAACACGAACGTGACCGTCCCAGTAGGCAGTGATGGCGTCAGCGCGTGAGCAGCACCCGGTAGCCGATCAATCCCTCCAGTCTCTTGCCGCCGAGAACTCACCAAACCACCACCCGGGACAGCAACGCTAACACGCGGCGCCGAACCACCCACGAGATCACCGTAAACGAACACCCGATCACGCCTCGCTTGCGCTTTGCGTGAACACGAGAAGCCAGATGCGGCCTACGGCAGCGTGGTGGGTGGGCTACACGCAGAAACGATTCTCAACCGTCCGAGCCACCTGCTTCCACCCACAGCAGCCACGTCGAGCTTCATGGCGCCGGCGATCAGGACTTCCGCTTCAGACCGGCGGACAGCGAGAGCGGCAGCGCCGCGACCAGACCCGTGTCGGCGACAAACCAGAAACGGGCGGGGATCGCTCGCCGACCGGTCCTGACGCTCAGATTCACGCGAAGGCGATCGTCTGGGTGGCGGAGACGGGACGAGTGCCTTCGTGGCGTTGCGATCGCCCGGGTGTTCCGGTCGCCGGGCCACTGTTTCGTCGCCATTGCGATCGCGCGACGCGACGTGGCGGGACCTGCAAAGGCGATCGTGCGGACGGCAACGTCGGCGCTGGTCGAGATTCGTGCGCGCGAGAGCTGGGCCGCGCAGCCTCCCAGCGATTTTCAGCACCCCGCTCAGGGCCAAAAGCGATCCCTCCACGCTCCCAAGGCTGTCGGATCCCGCGTTGGCACGCTAGGCGCGGCTCTTGCGCGAAACCGGCACGGGCGAATGTGCGAGCACTACGGCCGCAGCGGAAACGTAGAACCCTTACTACCTGAAACTACGGATCTTTGGTCGCCACGGCGGGCGTACAGTTAACGCGTCACAGAGCGTGAGTGTTCCGGACGAGGAACGACCGCCAAACGGGCCAGCGGCAGCTTTAGCCGCTTACGTTGCGGCGCTCACGCTCTTGGCGTGTTGGCAGAGCACTTCGCTGTCGACCGACGCGAGCGACCGTGGGCGTTGCCCTCGCGTGCGTGTGGGCGCCTAATCTGGAGCGTCCGCCCGCCGCCGTCCGCACGAGCAGTCACTGTCCCGTCCCTTTGCGTGGTGCGATCGCATTGGCGGCGACATTCCAATCGTCCCCCCCGAGACCCTCCTCTCAGAGCAAGTCCGATCCTGTCAATCCAGCCGCCAGCCCCGAGCACTGCCGTGCCAGTCGCGGAGATGGCGGCGATTGCGAGACTCGCGACGCCCGTGAGCCGAGACCTGCCTCGTGCTCGCGCGGGTACTCCTGGGGCGCGACAGCGGCGTGGCTCGTATTGTCCGGAAGCAGCGGTCTGGCGACGGCCGCCTGATGGCTGCTCCTTCATGGATCGAGCAGTCAGTGGACGTTGACAGAGAGGGCAACGGCGTTAGACTCGGCGTGTGCGTTGAGGGCGCGCCCGGGCCCGCGGGAAGGACTGAGTCCACCTATCGACCAGTTGGGTCGCAGCAGTCATCTTCTTCAGCCTCCCGATGCGGGCCAGGAGGGACAGACAGGAGGAGATGACATGCCCGAGCAGTCCCTGCCGCAGCGCCCTGATCTGGCCCAGCTTCGTCGACAAGCGAAGGAGTTGCGCGACGCGCTTCGTCGCGGCGAAAAGGGAGCGATCGAACGCCTTCGGCGATACTCGAAGGTCGACGCTGAGACCGTGACCTTGTCTGCCGCGCAGCTGGTGATCGCCCGCGAACACGGGTTCCCAAGTTGGCCACAGCTGAAGGAACGCGTGGAGACATCCGTGCGGCTGGCTGAGTCGCCGGACTCGCTCGCCGACTCAGCCCGCAACCACATGCGTGAGCACCGCCTATTCCCGTCCGGGTTCAAGCGTGCGGTTCCCGCGGTCGAGCTCGAGGAGCGGGAGTTCGTCGTAATCGAAGGCCGCGTCTTGGCGAGCGCCTGTGATACGGACGACGGCTCGCGCGTCCGGCTGACGATTGTTCAGGCGCTCGGTCCGCCGCCCGGGGACCAGCCGGATCCGCACGAGACTGTTCTCATCTGTCCCGCGGACATGATCCTGCTTACCGCACGGCACTATCTCAGTAACGCTGACATGCCTCACGGGGACGGCATGCACCTTCCCAAGGCGTCACTGATATACGAGGACGCGCTGCCCGCCAGAGACGTCGTCTCCGGGCAGGTCGTCATGTTGGATGGCCAGTTGGTCTCGACCGACGGGGAGCCGGCTGACCCCGGCCTGCTTCGCCTTACCTTCGTGTCGGGTGTTCGCCCGCCGCGTGGCTCGTCGCCAGACCGCCGGGAGATTTTCCTCGTGTGTCCGCGCGAGACGATCATGGCGACGGTCACTCGGATGGCGGGTTGGCCGGTAGATAAAAGCGTTGCAGCCGATGAGCTCGAGGACGACCAAGCTGTCATCCTGAAAGGCCGCGTCGTGGGGTGCACCAGCGATCCAACGGACCGCGAGCGCGTGCGCTTTGCATTCGTCTCAACGCTGGGAGATCAGCCAGACGAGCGCGAGCTGGTGCTCTCTGTCCCACGGAACATGGAGTTCGCGACGATCCGCGAGCGCGAATGACGTCCGAGGGCTGCGACACCGGGCCGAGCCGATCCTGCCGGCAGTCGCTTTCGCCCAGTCCGGGTCGTCCGACCGGCAGGGCCGGAGCGATCGCATTGGTCTCTGCGCCGGTCGACGGCGCGCCACTGCTCAGGCGACATGTCGATCCTGACGATCCGGCCGCGAGCACGCCCGGGCTCGGTTGCGCAAACGGCCCCAAACGGATCGCGTCCGAACCGATAGCCGCTCTAGGTCGCCAGGCGCCGGCCGACTGACGCAAACGGCGCTTTCGATGCGGCCCGAAGCCGGATGCCGCCGCGGGCGCCTACTTCGCCTGGGGCAGACCCTGGGAGACCTCGCCAAACAGCGCCATCTGCTGTGCGAGGGCATCACCCCCAGAGGCGCTCACCACACCGAGGTTCTCGACAACCGACCCCGCCCGCACAACCACGCGCTGAAAATCGGGGCTGGACCTGATCGCGTCGAGGGCGGATCGCTCGCCGTGCGCCATGAAGAACCCAGCGAGATCGCCGCCGTGCGGCTCCAACAGGTAGGCGTCGAACCGCTCGATCTTGCCGTCCTCCTGAAGCTTGCCGTAGTAGGCGACGGTCTCCTGGAAGACCTCCAGCGCGAGCTGCTCGCGCCCACGAACAACCTGACCCCAACCAACGAACAATGCCTCTCCAGCCATCCTTTACCCCCAAAGACGTATGACGATGAACGAGCGACGCTATCGACTTGGCGACGCTCGCAGTAGAAGTTTTCAGACCGAACTCGCGACGGATCAGCCGCCTTAGGTCCCAAGGCTCCCGCCTACGCGGCCGACTCGGACCGAGGCAAGTCGTGGTGAACCCTGCGATCCGGGTCCGCTAGCCTGATCGACGGAGCGCAGCGCTGGTGGGCGATCGGCCGCGGTCCGCGCGATCCGCCGGACACTTCGGCAAAGGACCGGAGCCACTGATGAAGCACCGCTAGCCCCGCTTTCCGCGTAACGAAGCGGTAAGTCGGCGGTTGTCAGCGGCTTCGCTGGGTCGCTTTGCGCGGTATTTGCTGGCATCGTCCGCGCGATGCTTGGT
>Ga0310037_10000611_pt1 | contig 22270 bp, 42 predicted proteins | sample Sb_taG_11_FD_200239 | JGI IMG/M metagenome (GOLD analysis project Ga0310037, IMG submission 200239) | Peat soil microbial communities from Weissenstadt, Germany - Sb_50d_3_AS metaG (v2) (version 2) | ecosystem: Environmental > Terrestrial > Soil > Wetlands > Peat | place: Germany: Weissenstadt...
ACTTCGGCGCGTTCCGACGCCCTACAGACCGGGCACTGCCACCAGATCACGGCTACCGACTCCCCCGGCCTGGCGCGCGTACCCGCATAGCCTTACGTTCGGTATCTGGCATTTTCAGCTTGTTGATCTCCTGATACAGCCACTCGGGCCAGGGCAGGAAGTTGACCACATCCAGGGCCTTTTCGGTGCCGATCGACGCGAAATCTAGCGTGCCGTAACCGAGTATGCGGCCCGGTACGGTCTGTTCTAGCCTCAGGTCGCGCATCTTGTCGATTGGCAACTGGGTCACGCCGACGCCGATTATCCGCGTGGCCTGCCGCAGGAAAATGCGGTGGCCGGTCACGACGAACCAGGTTTGCCGCCACTCGATCCACCGATAGGCGGCCCATCCGAGGGCAAACGCCCAGAGCAGCCATGCGGTATAGACGGGGCCGGGTGCGGCCTTGCCGATCGCGTAGAGCCATCCGTTGACGGCCACTGCCAGGACTAGGCCCCCGAGGGCGGCGGCGCCGGGGGCGAGCAGCAGCGCACGGGAGAGCTGCACCGCGATTATGTCATCCTCGTCGGGTAGCAGGTAGCGGCGGATTGCCCGCGGTGGTGCGGGGTTTTCGTCGTCGTCGGTGGCTAGCGGGTCGGTAGCGGGGGCCGCGCTGATGCCGTGCCACCGGGCCGCGGGTGTGTCTGCGCTGCCGGATTCTTCGTCTCCGATGCCTATGGCGGCCTCGTCGGTCTCGGTTTCAAGGTCGCGCATTGACACCCCGGCTTCGCCGTGGAGGTCGTCGCTCATGGCCGCGGGTTCCGGGCCCGCCGTGAGGCGGGGGCCACGCCGGTCATGACCTGCGCGTAGTAGTAGCCGAACACTTCTGGGTCAGACTCATTCCACAAGGTCAGCATCATTGACGCCACCTCGGGCGCCATTTTCTGCCATTCCTTCGGCCCGTGTGAGATCTGCTGGCGGGCCGGTTCATATGCCTGGTCGCTCACTTCTTGCCGCCCTTGGGGTTGCTACCGGCGCCAAGGATCTTGTCTAGTTTGCCGTCTTTGTCGTGGCCGACTACCTTCACGTCGTTGTCTTTGCTGCTCATTGCGGGGGGCTTCCCTTCGGTTGGGTGGCCCCCGGCCGGGGGGTTGAGGGAAGGCCGGGGGCCACGTTCATGCGGTCGGACACGTCGCGGAGGACGCAGGCAAGAGGCGCTTCGAGCGCGCCGCAGATGGCTGACAGGAACTCCGAGGATGCCTCTTTCTCGCCGCGTTCTACCTCGCCCAAGTAGGTGAAGGAGATGTGCGCGGCGGCGGCGACATCGACCAGGCGGCGGCCCTGGGCGCGGCGCTGGCCGCGGAGCTCGGCGCCAAGCACCTGCCGGAACAGGCTCATGGCATGTCTCGCTGCCAGCGCGCGGGACCATGTTCGTACGGCTTGGGCCGGTAGATGCCTTGCCAGTGGTCGCCTGGGGTGAGGGTTTCGCGGACTGCTGCGGCTAGTTCGTCGCCGCGGTCGCACCGGTTGACGGGGCATTGGGTGCATTCGCGGAGGTGGGCGAGCCACGCGCGGCGGTCATCGAGGGCGGTCACGGGAGCTTGTTCCCTTCGGAATCGAACCATCCGGCGCCGACTGCCGCGTCGAATCCGGCAGCGAATGCGTAGAGCATGGCGTCTTTGTCGTGCTCTGTTCCGGTGGGGTGGTCGGCGCCGTACTCGTCATCCCACCATTCGAGGGCGAGTCTGCCTGCCGCGCTCATGGCTGGGTCTCCGGTCTCCGGCGGGTTGGCGCGGGCTCTGATGGCGGCGGCCTTGTAGCGGAGATGCCCGCCTGGGGTGTAGACCACGCAGTCATCGAGCCGCCCGGCGTAGTGCCAGCGTCGGACGGTGCGTTCGTTGACGCGGAAGATCGCGGCTACTTCGTGTGAGGTGAGGAGCTGGTCGGGGTCTTCGGCCATGTCACCATCATACCGCCATAGGTCACAAACGAACAAGATGTCCGGGCGGTTTTAGAGTGGGCAGGACTCTTTCAGGTGACCGCGGTTGCCGCACCGATGGCAGATCGGGGCGCGCTGACCGGTGCGCCGCGGGGGCCTGGCCGTCATCGCCAGATGTTTTTGGTACCTCAGCGCAGCACCCGAGACAGTGAACTGCGCGCAGGGGCCGCCGAGTGCGGTCAGGACCGCGATGGATTCGAGGTCGGTTCCGGTGGCGTGTTCATGTGATCGTTCGTCGTGCCCGCACCGGCCGCACGCCCCGATGGCCTGCTGTTTTGCCGCGTCCATGTACTTCGGTTCCGTTCCTGGCTGGGCGCCTGTGCTGGTGAAGATGGCCCCGTAAGGGGGTTTCGAGCCGTAGTGAACCACCGGTTTGTGGTGGTTTGCTGCGGAGCGGTTTTGATTTTGACCTTGACCTTGGGTTTCCCAACCGTCCGTAGGACTGGTTGGGACGGCAGCGAAGCTGCCGGTTAGTGCAAGGCCAGCGGCCGGTCACGCCATATTACGGCATGGCTATTTCGGGTAACGGCGTTATCCCTCTGGATTCGCTGTCACCCATCCGCTATGATTGAGATCTCTGGATTGTCCCCGCATTCTAGCGGGTAAAGGCCCCGGCCGGATAGCCCCCCCATCTGGCCGGGGCCTTAGTCTTGCGCGCGGTAGGTTGACAGCATGACCACACCCACACCGCCCACACTCACCATCGCCACCGACCGGCCCTCCTACTCCCCCGGCGACACGGTAACCCTCACCTGCTCATACACCGACGAGAACGGCACCTCGTTCCCCGTCACCGTCACCGCAGACGCCGCCGACAACGCCACCCCGCCCAACACGGCCAGCGCCACCACCACTTTTTCGGTAGTCACCGCCGCGGGCGAGCTCATGACGGTCACCGTCTCCGACACCGCATCCGATGCGTGGACCCTGGTCTCCAACGTCATCGGCACCGCGATCTTCACCACCACGGCACCGTCAACGCTCTGACATGCGCTGGTGGCCGGTACGCCGACGCCGCGTGATCGTGTTCGCCCGCCTGCATGACAAGCACGGCCGGGTCATCGCGGACACGTGGACGGTGTTCGTCGTGCGGCGGGTCTTATCCTGGGGTTACCGTCCCGCCCCGGTCCCGGGCATCCGGGGCGGGCGGGCTCACCCTCTTAGGCCGATACGGCGGCGCTTCGGCTCGCTCGCCCGCTCGACATAGCGGGTGTCCCGGCCGCGGAAGTAGGCGGCGGTCGGCCGCGGTGTACTGGCGAAATACTCCTTCGCCTCATCGCTGGCGTAGCGGCGGAACACCGCCTCGCGGCCGGTCAGGATCTCATCCGGGTTGATCCCCCGGGCGCGGCCCTTGGCGTTGACCAGGTATCCGCGGGTGGCGGCCTCCGACTGCACACGTATCCGCTCGGTCTCAACCTCAGCCTCAGACCGGCGTATGGCCCGGTTCGTCCGCACCGCCTCACGGTGCCGTTCTTTCTCCCGCCGCTTGGCGGCGGCCCGGTCGCGGCGCTCAAACTCGTGCAGGATCTGGAGTTCGCCGCCGCGGGCTTTCGGGTCGTTTTCCTCGCTGGCCAGCTTGTCGTATCGCTGGGCTAGCTGCTCGTCGGATGCGCGGCGCAGCGCGCGGCTGGCCGGGATGATCGGCCAGTTAGACGGGTGCGCCCGGTATCCGCGGCAACAGGCGTGACGGCATGGCCTGAGTATCTGCTGGTCTTTCGTGACCCAGTGCCCGATCTGGTCGCGGCGGTTATACATGCCCTAACCCCAGTCGTGATCATCGACGGTGGACTGTCGGCCGGTCCCCACCCACGAATCCGCCTTGGCCCGGCCAGCCCTGCTAGCTGCCGCGCCGCCATCATGCAACCTGACACGTATCGCCCACCTGCGCGTCGGCCACCCGCGCCGGGTCACCCGCTGCCCGGTCTGCCACTCAAGCGCAACACCCGGCCAGGGTGATTCCCTCGTCTCACCCCACCGCGGCGCATCCGGCCAGCCGTGCTTTTTCAACTGGTAGTAGACGGATCGCTTGTACGCGCGGACCCATCGCTGCTCGCCCCACCGGTCCTTTTCGTACAGGTCATAGATCCCGAGCCGGGCCGCATAAGCGCGTTGCAGCACGGTCGGCGGCGCCAGGTACACACCCACCCACGTCCCCCGGTTCGCATAAGCGCGGCGGATAAGACGACGCGCGGCAGTATCAAACCACTCGCTCAAAGGGTCACGCGCCGCGCCTGATGGCATGTGCCTAGTGTGCCGTCTGCGCAGCTAGTATGCTGCACGGTAGCCCCTCGGACCCGTGCTCCGTCCGAGGGGCTTCTTGGAGCGGGTACGGGTCCGGGCGGGCGACACTTCCCAGCGGAAGGAACGCCCCGTGCCGACACGGCGAATCATGGAACTGGTCATCATCACGACCGTGTTGATTTTCCCCGCACGCGCGACCGTCCGGCTCTGGGCCAAACGGCAACTCGGCAGCCAGCCAGAGGGCACGCTGCTCCACGGCATCGGAGAGGTGGTCGTGACCGTCCTATGAGCCAGGCAACGATTACACCAGCGGGCGGGACGGTAGCGGGCAGGCCACAGCCGCAGACCTCCGCGCAGCCCACGGGCGGCCCGTTCATCCGCCACGCCCCAGACGGGCGCCGCGCCCAGTACGTTGACACGCAGCAATTTTCCGGGTTCATGTCCCGGCCTACCGTGTCGATGCCGGGATACGCCAAAGGTTACAAGCTGGCCGTGTCCAGCACCGTGGTTGCCACCAACGCCGCGACCGGCCCAACCATCGCCGCCGACGCACCCTGGAACCTGTTCTCCCTGGTCCAGATGAAGGATGCATTCGGCACCCAGCTCATCGTCGGGCCGGGCTACGAGATGCTGTTCCTGGTCCCGTTGTACTCGGGTCAGTTCGGCACCGATGAAATGCGGTCTCCCGCATCCTCACCGCAGTTCCAGACGATCAACACGACTAACGCAGGGTCGGGTGTCCTCGGATTCTCCACCTACCTGTCGTTCGAGTTCGCGAAGGGCTACGGGTGCATCTCCGGCGCCAACGCTGCGCTCCTCCCCGTGTACCAGGCGAACTTGGCGACCGCGGCCACGATCTACACGGCGAACTCCCCGACCACGCCGCCGACCATCCAGGAAACCCTCGACAGCGATTTCTACTGGCTTCCCTCGGCGCCGGTCGATCCGCCCGGCTTGGGCACGACGGCGCAGTGGATCTACCAGCAGGCCACACCGCAGATTTCCGCGACCTCCGCGACCAGCTCTAGCCAGCTGGTGCAGCTCCCCCGGCTCGGCGGGTACCTGACCGTCCTCATCCTGGAGTTGCGGGACTCGACGGGCGCGCGGCTGACCTCGGACTCCCCGGTCGGCACCAACACGATCGCCTACGCTGGCACCACCGCGGGCAACGGCTGGCCGTCCCGGCCTAAGTTCCTGGTTGACGGGGTTCCGCTGGTTGACTCGCTGTGGGGCGGACTGTGCGAAGACCTGGCCATCAGTATGCAGATCGGCGCGGTCGGCAACCCGACTATATCGGCGGCGGGCGGCACCAACGCGGGCACCACGCAGACCGCCCGCCCATCCGGCACGATCGCCATCTCCCGCAAGACTTCCCTGTCCCAGCGGGATTTCGGGATCTTGGACACAGGCGAGATCTTCTTGTCAACCAACCCGGGCACCCAGATTGAGATCGCCGGGTATCCGTGGGGGTTCAACAATTCGACGGGCGGCCCGACCTCGATGACGTTGAATGCGATCGTGGGTCAGGTCGTGCCGACCGGCGCGCTCGTCCAGGGGCTACCGGAGGTCTGACCCGATGGCACATGTGCAGTTGCTCGACCCGTTCGGCGGGGTACTGGCCGAAGGCGATTTGGTGCCCGCCGATGTGCCCGGCATTGACGAGAGCACGCCATCGGCGGCTGAGGAGTTCGCCCGGTTCGCTGGCCAGCGGTTGAAGATCGACCCGCCCGAAGGCTTCGAGCCGCCTGGCCCGTACTCGCTTAGGGTGGCGTGATGCCAGGTCTCAGCCTTAACTCAGGGCTCGGCGCGAGCGTGTTTGCGGGCGGCGGGTACCCGGGCGCCGCGACACCCGCGTCGGCCGGTGCGACCCCGCAGGGCCCTACGTCGATCGGGCAGAAAGCGTTCGGGATCGTGACCGGCAATGAGGGCATGTATAAGACAGGGTTTTTCGCGGCGGTCGGCGGCGGTGGTCTCGCCCTGATCCTGCTCGGGTTTATCTGGTGGTCACTACCTCGCTGAAAGGCGGCAACATGAGGGTTACTGTGGCTGGCGTGGTGGTCGGCCTGCTCCTGTACTGGGGCGTCCAGCACTTCACCGGTTTCGGGAACACCGGCAAGGCCAAGGCGTAGCCATGTCCGGGTTCTCCCGCTTCTGGGGCCTGGCCCTGGCCGTCGTCGTGGCGGTCGCGGTCGCTGACCTGGTGGCCCACCCGCAAGGTACCTCCACGCTGACCAGCGCTGGCGTGAAGGCTGAGACGACCGCGCTTAACGCCGAGCTCGGCAAGTCGAGCTAAGGGGGGCTACGCCCGTGGGTCGCTGGTACACGCTGCCCGGCTGGCCTGCCCGCGTCCTCGGCCACTCGGCGGCAACCCCGGTCCCCCGCTTCACGCCCGGGTCGGGAATCGCCTACAAGGAACTCGTGTCCGGGTATCCGGGTACCCGGACGGTGCCGGTGTCCGGGCCCGGCGTGCCCACCGGGATCATCGCCTACGCGATGGGTGGCTACTCGTTCACCTCGTACTGTCCCGGCCACTATCCGAACATGTACTGGGCGCGGCCCGAGGCGCAGTACTGGCCGGGTGCGGGTATGCCGGTCTCGTACCAGTCGGATAACCTGATGCCGGTTCCGGCCACCGACCCGCGGGCGCTGAATGCGCCGTTGCAGGTGCCGCTTACGCCGTCGTCTAACCGGCAGATCCGGCAGCCCGCCCGTCTCACGCAATGGCCTTCCTGGTGAGCGAGCAGCCGACCGCGGCCCCGCCCCGCCCAGCCGGGCCGAAGGCGCCGGGCAAGAAGTATGCGGGCCTGACCCGCAACCAGTGGCTCATCACGGGCGGCGTGTTCGTCGCTGTGCTGGCCTACCTCGTGTGGAAGCGTAAGCAGGCCGCATCGTCGGCGGCCAGTACGGGCGCGTCTAACGTGGGCAGCAACGAATGCACCGACGCTAACGGCAACCCGGTGGACTGCAATGAGGTGTTCGCGCAGGAGCTGGCCGCGCTGCAAAACCAGCTCGACCAGGCGCAGGGTCAGGCGGGCGGCGGGTCGGCCGGGTCCGGTGGCGGCGGCACCATCGGCGGTTATGGCGGCCCCGGCACAACCGACAACGGCACCGGGGCCACCTCGACGGCCACACCCGCGGGCACCCCGACCACCTCGACCGGTACCACCTCGACCGGCACCGCAACCAAGGCGGCGGCACCTAAGACGGCCGGGGCCATCACGGGCCTGTCCGCGTCCAACGTCGGCAAGACCTCGTTCACGGCCAAGTGGAATCCGGCCGCCAACGCGAGCCAGGGCTATTCGTGGGTGGTGCGCGACCTGGCCTCCCACACGCAGACCAGCGCGGGCAAGACCAACAGCACATCGGTTACCGTATCCGGTCTCAAGTCGGGCATCGATTACAACTTCGGCATCCAGGCATTGCCGGGCGGCGCTGGTGACAATATTCATGTGAGGACGAAATGACCCGGCACCTGGCCAGCACCCGGGCGTTCCCGGTGGCCTATAGCCAGGATCACCCGGCTGTGACGGTGTGCGATTCGTTCCCGGGCGGGCGTCCGCTGCCGGGCGGGGCGCTGGTCTTGTCTCCGCTGCCGGTCGGAGCGGACGGGCAGCCGTTCCTTGGCATGGACCCGTCAGCCCCGGCCACGTGGGTGCGCCCGTACAACCCTCAGCCCGGCATGGTCGCGCGCCTCAACTTTGACGGTGCCAAGTACCAGGTGGATACGCCGATGGGCGGGACGTGGCGTAACCCGATGCGGGACCGCGCCGATGTGCGGAAGCCCAGACGAAGGCGGCGGAAGTTATGGCACTCAGGCCGGTCCAGCTTCACCACCGGATCAAAGCGCAGGCGGTCAACCATCAGGCGGCGATGGGTGATGCCCATCCCGCGGTGCCCGCGCCGATGCAGACGCCGCTGTCTCAGGTCACCGTTCACCCGTACGGGTCGAACTATGTCACCCTTGCCATGCAAGGGCTGGCCCCGCTGACCACTGCGGACGGGGCGATGGTTCCGGCCACCGGCCCGGGCCGGTGGGACCAGCTTGCACTGGCAGGAGGCGGCCGGTATGGATGACGTAGACGGCTGGCTGTTCGCGCTGGCGCTGGCCGGGTTGTCCCTGTCGGTGCTGCTGCTTTGCGGCGTCGTCCGCTCGCTACAGCAGGACATGGAACTGTTGCGCATGACCGCGGCGGTTCCCGAGATGAAAGGCTAAAAGACCATGACCGATCCGACTGCCGACCAGATCGGCCAGATGGCGCAGACCGTCCAAGGCCAGCCGGTCAGCGAAACCGACCTCGCGCAGCGCGCGGCGGCGTCGGCCGGGCTCGGCGTCACCGAAGTTGACGTGAACGAGCTGGCCGCGACGATCGCCGCGATGCAAGCCCAGATCAATGACCTGAACGCGGCGAAGGACAAGGCGGCGGGTAACCCGCTGGCTGACACGGTACGGACGATTGAGCATTTCCTTGGCGGCCACGGCGACCCGAAGGCGGTCGAGCTCGGCAAGGATCTGGCCGCCGCGGTCGATGAGGCGGGACAGTCGGGTGACACGTCGGCGGTCACGCGGATCGCTGACCGCCTCGACCGGCACCTTGCCCGCAACGGCCCGTACCCGGGTGAGAACTACCACTACAACAACGCCCGCGCGTTCGTGTCGGACCTGCCCGAGCTGATCGACGGGTTCAAGCCGTCACCGTCCCCGGCCAGCTCGAACCTTCCGGCGAAGGTGGTTGCCGGGTCGGTCATTGGCTGACCTGCCCGGCATCGGCAACGGCCTAGGCTCCGTCAAGATCGCTGTCTATGCCACGCTGATGTATGACGTGATCAGCGCCACGAACTCATCGCCGCAGACGACGGAGATCAACGCCAAGGCCCGGTCGGACACGCTGATGAAGTGGGTCAAACTCGGCTTGGCGCAAGGGTTCCTGTTCGTTGCGATCGGCGCGTGGGTCGAGCACAAGACCGGTGGTGACCCGCTCGCGCCCATCCTCGGCGGCGGCCTGGCCGCGGGCCTGCTCTGGGCGCAGTACGTCCACGCCAAAAACGCGGGCCTGGCCAGCGCGCAGCAGGGGACGGAGACGTACGCATGATCGCTATCGGGTTCGGGGTCGCGCTGGCCGGATACGCGGTGTTCATGCTGGGCTACTGCTGGGTCCGCGACTACAACGTCACCCCCGCCGAACTGTTCAAGACGGCATGGCCGGGCGCGGCCACGCATACCGGCAGCACCGCGGCGGGCACCGGGACGACGCAGGCGCCGGGCACGCGGACGGCCGGGGGGCGCGGCTGATGGGCCTGTTCTTCGCGTGGGCTATCGGTGAGGGCATCATCACGGCCCGGTGGGTCAAGGCCAAGGCGCCGCCGCCGCCCGGTGCGCTGCTGCTGCCCACCGGCCTGTTCCTCGGCCTGGCCATCCTCGCCACCTACCAGCCTGCCCGCACGGTGGCGACGGTGTTCGCGTTCGCGGTCGATCTGGCGATAGGTGTGCGGCTGATGGAGTCGGGCAACCCGTCCGTTAAGACAGGCTGGCCGCCGCCGAAGATGCTGCCCACGCAGATCTGGCCGGGCGGCAACCCGGCACCTGCCACCGCGGCGGCCGGATCGAGCACACCCGCGGCCAAGGCCGGGCAAGGTGCTTCACGGTCGGCTGAGATCATCAAGACGATCAGCGAGCTACCCGGCCTCGGGTTCATCAAGTAGGCGGCGCCGATGGCCTCCGTCACGCCGAAGCAGATTTACCAGGCGCTCATTGCGTCGGGTGCCAGCACGACGCAGGCCATCGGCATCATGTCAAACATGCTGGCTGAATCCGGGCTCAACCCTGAGGCGGTCGGGGACCAGGGCACGTCGTTCGGGCTGGTGCAGCAGCACGGCGCGCAGTATGCGGGCCTGGTCACCGGCAACCCGGTGGCTGACATGAACGCACAGATCAAGGTCGTGGCTGCCAACGGGGGTTTCGCGAACGCGAACGGCGCGAACGGGGCGGCAGCGGCCGGGAATTTCTCAGCGAATTACGAGCGGTGTACCACCTGTCAGGCTGGCCAGGCATCCTATAACCAGCGGGTAAGCAATGCCGCGACGGTGGCCGGGTGGGTGAGCTCGGGGAACTGGCCGACCTCGGCCGGGTCGGCAACGGCGTCGGCCAGCGGCGGCGGATCCACGTCCAACAGCAGCGACCCCGCCTGCGCATGGGGATTCAGCGGCAGCCTGGTCGTCACGTCGGTGAATATCTGCGTGGTCAAGAAAACGACGCTCCGGCACATTGTCGGCGGGTTGCTGCTCGGGTCGGGTGGCCTGGTGCTGCTGGTCGGCGCTGCGATCCTGGCCGCGTCAGCGTTCCAGCGGACGGGCGCCGCGCGGGCAGTGGAGCAGGTGGTGCAGGTGACGCCGGGGGCTGGCCGCGCAGTGTCCGCGGTCAAGCGGTCCCGCCCGGCTAGATCTTCGGGGGCTTCGTCACGATCACAGGTGCCCGCAGATCGTCAGACAGCGTAGCCATGTGATAGCGCGGCAGCTCGTCCGCGATCGACGCGAGTTCTTCCCAGTCCCGGCCGCATTCCTCGGCTAGCTTCCGCATGAGTGCTTTGCTGCGGGACCGCCAGAACGAGATGAGCGAGGCTTGACGGAGCGGCGCTTTCTCCGACCACGAGAGGTATTGCATACAGACCTCTACGCTCGTGCTGTCCGAGGCGGCGCTGACGGCCATGCGCGCGACCTCCGGGCCGATGCGGTACATGCGCGGATCGGTGGCCACCTGATGTTCATCGACTATGAGGGTCCAGCCGCCTGACTGGCGGGCATATTCGACGGCCTGTGACATGAGCTCACGGTTGGCGGCATCCTCGGCCCGGGTCCGCGTGCTGCCGCCGACGATCAACCTGACCGGCCGCTGCTGCTTTTCGAGCGCTTCCTGTACCTCGCGGGGAAACTTCTTGTGGGGCGGCACCCCATCAACCCGGACCCAACCCGACTTGCCCAGCGTCGGGTCGTTGCCCTTGCAGTCCAGCGCCATCACGTATTTTCGGGTGGCCTTGGCCTTGGCGATGACGAAGTTTGTCTTGCCTTCACGGGTTTTGCCGATGTGCGCCCAGTGCTGGCCGGGCTTCCACGGCGGCGGCAGCACGATCGTTTCGCGTGAAACCTGGTGGTCGGCTTTCCGGCCGCGTAGCCAGAGAACGTAGTCATCCCAGGAGAGCAGGACACCCCGGCCGCCGAAGTCGTCAGGGTGTGGGTCGCGGGCATAAGCGGTGGTCACAGGGTCTCCATCGCCATTGTCCGTAGCCGGTGTTCCTCACGTAGCCCGCAGCGACGATGCACTTTCATGTACGGGTGGCGGAAATAGTTGGCTCCACGCCAGCGTTGCTGGCCGGGCCAGAATCGCCGGTAGCAAACCGCGCACCTGATCTGCCGATATGTGCCCCACGGGCGGCGTGTCAGCAGTCTTGGAGTTGTCACACCGCGGCCGGTTCCGGCTCGGGCATGTCCTCACCAGCGAACCGGGCCGCCATGGTCGCGATGTTCGCTTCCTCTTGCGCCGGGTCGGCAGGCTCAGACAGCAGCCATGCCATGATCATCTCGACATCCCCGCCGAACCGTTCTTCGTCGTCGCGTTCCTTGGCGAGCTGGGCGGCGAACGCATCCCCGCCGATCCGCATCATGGCCGTGAGCCCGTGCCTCAGCATCTCCTGACACGCTTGCATGACGATCGGGTTGGGTTCCCCGTTGGTCTGCTGGAGGTGCCAGGCCATCGCGCCGATAGCCAGGTTGGGGGCGAGCAGCGCGGAGACAGTCTCACCCGCGCGGGACAGCCGGGCGAGCGGCTGTAGGAACGGGTCAACCACGGTGCCCTTAACCGCGTCATCGAGCAGCGGCCCCGCGATGACGGATTGCAAGCGGAGGGTCCGGTACATGGGCGGGAGGGGCTGGGCGACCTTGGCGCCGATCCGCCACGCCGACCCGATCAGGTCAGCCGTGCTCACCCTCGGCCGGGCCTTGGCCTTGGCCTTGCTCTTGGATGCGCCGGTCTTGCCACGCTTGGACCAAGGATTCAATCTCGTCACGGTCGTACGAGACGAAGCTTTTGGGGTGACCGGCCGCGGGGTCACCTCGGCCATGTCGTCGGCCAGATCATCGGGGAGCTCGGCTTCGGCCATGTCGAAATCAGCGTCGGTCATGCCGTCCGGGTAGTCGGGCACCGGGGCTGCTTCCCCGTTGTGCGCGGCCCTGTGCGCGTTCCTGACGGCCTCAGACACGCGGCCCTTGCTGGATACGTGGATTCCGTGCTCGACCGCCCACGCGCGTATCTCGCTGTCGCTGGCCACCGTTCCGCCCTTTCCCCTAGCTGACCTGTACGAGCCGCATCGGGCACCTGTGGATAAGCCCGCGGCTGATTCCCTCATCGAAGCTGGCCACGATGTCCTCGATCTTCCGCCGCGCGGCCTTAGCCTGCGCCGAGTACCAGGCCCCGCGGTCGTACAGGTAGGCCAGCTCACCCTGGTATGCCTCAATCGTCTTGTGGGCGGCGGCGAAGTCCCGGCCGTCCGCGGCCGGGTACATGCACCGGATACACGCCCCGGCCTGCCGCCGCTCGATCTCCTCGAAATGGCCGCGCTGCCGGATCACCTCGGACACGCGGCGGGTGACCCCGCCGACCATCTCCCCGTGCTCGACCAGTTCGTCATGCCAGGAACACAGCGGCATGACCTGGCCGCGGTGCCCGCACCGACAGATCAGGTAGGCGCGCACCTGTGCTTGCTGCGGGCAGGACCATTCACCTTGGGCCACGTTGTCAGGCAGGTCCATGTCCGGTGTGGCCGCCGACCCGGGACCGTACAGGCCGCCCATCACCCGCTTAGGGCCGCCCGTCTCGGCGCCGTAGGGGTTGCACCGTTCGAGCAGGAGAGTGGCAGCCATCAGCGGCCACCCCAGATGAACCGGGTCACCGGCCGCAACGGATCTTCGGGTGGCTTCTCGGCCATGCCGGTAAGTCGTTCCTCGACCGCGGCGAGGCGGTCAGCGTGGCCGCGCTTCTCGGCGGCGTCCGCGTCGGCGGCCTGACGTTCGGCCAGTTGCGCGCGGATCTGCTCAGCGATGGATGAGGGCCGGTCTAGCCGGTCCTCGGTGTGCTCCTGCGCGGCGGCGTGGGCCTGGTCCCTGGTCCCGCTCAGCTTGTCAAGGATCAGGTCAAGTTTGGATTCGACCCCGGACACGCGCTGTTCGAGCTCATCGATGGATGGCGCGTCCTCGGCGGGGTCGGTGGTCTCATCGGTGTCGGCCACGGTACCGCCTTTCATGCGCCCATCGGCGGGCTATCCGAGGGTGCCTCGCCCACAGGTAGCGGCGCTGGCGCTGGCTTCTGAACGGCATCCTTACCCCACTTCTTCCGCATGGCTCGGCCCGGGTCGAGCAGCGCCAGCGCCCGGGGAATCAGCGGCACCAGCGGTTCCAACTCGGCCAGCAGGCGGGCCTGATTGTGCAGCATGGCGTCCAGGTGGTCGAGCTGCTTACCTATCCGCTCGAATAGCTCGCGGTCACTCAAGGCGGTCACGTCATCATTTGGCGTTATTGTCTCGGCGGTCACCCTGCCGATGCTACTCCCCGCCCGTACCCTGCGCTGATACCCTGACCGCATGGCAGACGAAACCACCGGATACACCAAGGGTGAGCGTGCGGCCGGTGTTTTCGGGCTGCTGCTGTTCCTCGCCCTGACCGTTATCGCCGCGGACCTCGCCACCGGGGGCAGACTGCTATCGCGCCGGGGTAAGACGCCGTGCGGGTGCCCGGATGAGGCGGGCACCGATGCCGGAACTTGACGCCGACCTCACCGTCTCACTGACCGCGGCGCTTGGCGGGCTGACCTCCGCGATAGGCGGATTCTGTACCCGCATGGACCGGGAGACGGCACGCCGCGTCCGCGCTAGCGAAGCGTTCCGGCAAGTCCCGTTCATCATCAACGTCCCCTTGACCGCGGGGGCGGCCACCATCAACCCGTCCGACGCCGGGCCGAATCTCGGCTACTACTGGTCGATCCGCAAGCTGGCCGCGGTCAACTTCACGGCCGGGACCGTCAACACCTACATCGACAATGTGAACGGGGAGCCGATCGTGCCGTTTCCTATGGCCGCGGTCAACACCTTCGGGAAGGGTGAACAACTGATTCACCCGAACTCCAATATTGCCGTAGTCGCGACCGGGATCACCGGCACCGTCCAGATCTGGGGGAAGGCTGACCAGTTCGAGGCGTGGCTACTGCCCTGGTACATCGGCACGCAACGAGACGATTAACCGGTGGCCGATTACCCGTATGGCGTATCCACATCGAGCCTGCTCGGCATCCTCGGCACCGGGACAGATGGCGCAGTCATCCTCGACGGCGCGACCTCCTACCCGGGCAGCTTCGGCACCCCGGCCGGGAACGTTTACACAATGGCCCGCGATGTGCAGACCACATCCCTGATCATCAATAGCGGCGTAACCGTAAAGCCGGTAAATTTCCGGATTCTGTGTCAAGGCACCCTCACCAATAACGGCACAATCAGCCAGGTCGGTAATAATGCGGCCGGGTCGTCGGGAGCCCCTCAGATCTCAGGCAGTACGGTGTTCGCGGCTGGCCGGGCCGGGGGCAACGGGGGCACTGGTGTGTCCGGGGCAGGCGCCAACGGGTCGAACGTGAATTGGGGCGCCTCGGGCGGCGCCGGGGGTGCGGGCACCTCTGGCGCGGCCGGGCTCGGCGGCACCGCCACCGTAGCGATTCCGAACGCCTCCGTATCCTCGAACCTGACTTTGCCGTATTGCGCGCTGACCGGCGCGCTGACCGCAAACGGCACCGTTGTTGCATTCCAGACGGGTCCGGGCGGCGGCGGCGGCGGGTCCGATGCGAGCTCCAACGCGGGCGGCGGCGGCGGCGGCGGCGGCGGCATCGTCGTCATCTTCGCGGCAGCTCTGGCCAATAACGGGTCTATCACCGCGGCGGGCGGCAACGGGGCGGCGGGCACAGGGGGTAATGCGGGCGGCGGCGGCGCCGGTTCCGGGGGCGCGATCCTGATCTATACCCTGTCCCCGGTCACCGGGGCAGGGACAACTAGCGTTGCGGCTGGCGCGCTCGGCGCCGGGGTCGGCACCGGGGCCAACGGCAACCCTGGCGGCGCCGGGATTCTCATCACCACGGCAATCTGATGGGTTCATACCCGTTCGCCCCGGCACCCGCCGATGGCGAGACGATCCTAGTTCCGCCGCCAACCGGGCTGACGGTGGCCGATACCCCGGCCATCCTCGGGGCTATCGCGCGGCTGACAGCGGCGGGCGGTAACCTCAGCCTCCAGTTTCAGGACGGCACCTATCAGGTAGACAGTAACGCGCTGGTCATCCGGTCTTGCTCAAACTTTGCCATCAGGGGTACCGGGGCCACGTTCATTACGCAGGCCCCGAACCGGGCAGCCCTGCCTAACAACGTGACCGGCGATCTGTTCATCATCGCGGACTGTACCGACTTCCGGGTTAGTGATCTGACGTTGGACGGGCTGCGGGATACCGTTGCGCCGCTGACCCCGCTCACCGCGTCGGCCAGCAGCGGCCAGCCGTCCGTCACGGTCGCGGCCGGGCAGGGCTCCCGGTATTTCGTCAATCAGCGTCTTTCCCTATACGGCGGCACGGGCACCGCGGACGCGACGAAATCGGACGGGCAGAACAACGGGTGGGGCGGCCCCGGGCTGGTGATCCTATCGATCACGCCGGGCGGCGGGTCCGGTGGCGGCGACCTGATCACGTTCACCACGAACCTGGCCAGCAGCTACACCATCACCGGGGGCGTGGCCGTCTCAGACGGGTTCGGACCCTACTCGTGGACCAGCGACTACCTCACCCCGTACCAGTGCGGCTACCAGAACAGCGTCGCCGGGCGCAGCCTGTCAGGTGAGGACCAGCAGAACGGCCTGCACCTGATGAACTGCCAGCGGTTCACCATCAGCCGCATCACCGTGCGGAACCTGTGGGAGTCGCCGGTCAAGATCGGCAACGGGTTCATTTCCGCTTACCCGCTGATCAGTGCCGCGGACGGGTGCAACAACGGGGTCGTCACTGACTGTACCGTCTATCATGCCTATGACCAGGGAATCTCGGTCTGGTGCAGCCAGAACATCACGGTCAAGGGCTGCCTGGCCAATGCGCCGGGCTGGGGCGGCGTAGTCCTCACCAGCTCGGACTACTGCTCGGTAATCGGTAATCAGTGCCTGAACAGCGTCTACCGCGTGCCGCCGGACACGGCCGATGGCAACGGCATCGCTGTCGAGGGTGGCCGGTTCAACACGATTGCGGATAACGTGATCACCGGGGCCTACGCGAACGGCATCCGGCTATGGGGCACGCCGCTGGCGTTCGGTATCAGCGTGGCCGCGAACTGCCCGACAACCAGCACGTTCCTCGCCGCGAACACGGCAGCCGGGACTTCGATCCAGGTATCATCGACCACGCATCTCCAGGCGCCGGGCCAGTATTCGATCATTGACGGCTCCCGCACCGAGTTCATCAACGTTGCCTCCATCGTTGACGGCAGCCACGTCACCCTCGCCCAGCCGCTCCAGTTCGCGCATGCGTCCGGGGTTTACATCGCTTACCGGGCCTGCCAGGACAACATTGTCGGGGGCAACATCGTTGACAGTCCTCAGAGTAACGTGGCCATCGCCAACGTCAGCGCAGTTCGCACGATCATCAAGAGCAACCAGATCCGCAACTGGAATGCTGCCGGGCTCGGCAGCAACGCGGGCGTTAGCCTCATCGCCGGGACTAGCGGCGCCATCACCTACCCCGCGACCAACCCTCTCGGCGGCAACGGGTCGCAGATCCTCGACAACACGTTCGGGCTGCCGGTCGGCGCGGGTGGAGGCGGCCTCCTGCCGATCATTGCCGACTCCACTGAGATGCTGCTGATCCGCGGGAACCAGATATGGGGGCCATCCGTCGCCGGGTCGACAGCCGCGATCAAGCTCCAGGGCGTCTTTGACTCGGCGGTTCTCGGGAACCTGATCCACGACGACGGCGACTCGACCGGCTCGTCACAGTCGGGGATTTTCCTGACGGTCGGCGCCGGGAACTCGCTGACCTGCGCCCGCATGACCATCGGCGAGAACATCATCCGGCGGACGAAGAACGAGGGGCTGATTGTCCTCGGCGGCGACTCGCTGACCATCCGCGGGAACGCGGTGTCATCGTGCGGCGGCAATGCGGGCATCAACCTGCGTGGCGTGACAAACAGCCTGATCGCTGACAACGTGTGTAACTCTAACCATGGTGCGGGTATCCAGTTGGAGGAGCAGGTAACTACGGGCTGCTCTAACTGTCGGGTGATCGGGAACACCTGCCGGGATGACGGATCTGGCGTCAATGTGGCGACCGGTGCGGCATGGACGCAGGCCAACGGCATTGTGGAGGTGGCCCCGTCGAACGTCAATCTGTTCGTGGGCAACGAGGTTGACGCGAACGGGACGGCGCAGCTCACGGTGGTAGGCGCCGGGTCGATCACTCACTACAACATTGTGAGCGGGGCGATTACCGCATGATCCGCCTGTTGCGCAGGTTCGCCGCGTACCTGGTGGATACGTGGGCGGTGCTGGAGGAGCGGCAGCCGTGGTGAGGGTGCCGCGGGGTCTGACTTCCCCGGCTGGGGCGTGGGCGCCGGGGTCGCTGCGGTGGGGGCCGGTCACCCGGCCGATCGGACGCACCCCGATCCAGGCATACCGGCCCGTAACAGGCATCCCCCTGCAACCATCCAACGGGCAGGCCATAGTCAGCGGCAGCGGCAGCCCCGCCCTTATCCAGTCAGCCTCGAACACCGGGTCAGCGACAACCATCACCGTCACGCTCCCTTCGCCCACGGTGGCCGGGCACTGCCTGATCGCCTACGTGGCCGAACAGCAAGGCACCACCAACCCCACCGTTTCCGGCATCACACTGGGCGGGGCGGCCGACCACTGGGCGGTGGCCGTGACCGCGGTCGCCAACGCCGATGTCAACACCGAGATCTGGTCTGACCGGTCATGCGCCGGGGGGCAGACCGCGGTAGTGGTGTCATTCAACGCGGGTACCGGCACGAACCCGGGCCAGGTCGTCTACGTGGAGGAGTGGTCCGGGCTGACCACCACGCCGCTCGACAAGACGAGCGGCGCTAACGGGTCATCGACTACGCCGAGCTCGGGCACAACCGGCACGCTGACACAAGCGAATGAGCTGGTGGTAGGGGTCATCGGCGTATCAGGCGGGTCAACCGTCACGGTCGGCGGGGCGCCGGTCCCGCCGTGGACGAACACCGCGCAGATCAATTTCACGACGAACACGGCGCTGATGGCGGGCTATCAGGTCGTGTCATCGACTGCCGGGCAGACATACAGCGGTATCGTCTCTATCGTTGCGGCGTGGGGGGCGTGCGTGGCCACGTTCCTCGCGTCGGCGGCCACGACGCCGGGTATTGCACAGGTCTCGCTCGGGCCTGCGGGGCTAGGGAACATCTGGTATCCGGCGCAGGTGACTCTCTCGACCACGACGGGGATCGCGGCCGGGTTTGATTCGTCGGTGGCCAACCTGTATCTAGGGTCGGCTGCGCAGGCCACGACGCTGCTCGGTACGGTGTTCGGCGGTAACGGGATCGTGGCTGCCGCGCTGCCGAACATTCAGCCGGGTATTTACCTGATCGCGCAGTGGTCCACGGCGACCCCGGGTGATGTCGCGTCGATGAATGTCAGCGGGGTTATGGATGCCCTTGCCTGACGGGTCGGCCGGTTCCGGGGGGCTGCCGCCGCGACCGGCTAATGTGCCTGGCGCCCTGGCGGGTGCGTCGGTCACGCCGGGCATATCGCTCGGGCAGGTCATCGCGCGGCGGGTAGTCGTTGAAGGTATCAACGGGGCGGTGCTGGTCTATGCGTCGGCGCCGCCTGTGCTCGGTAACCTGATCGCGTCGGTGAGCTCGGGCGGGTTTAAGGATGCGGCCGGGAACCTGGTCCTCCATGGGAACGTCAGCTATGAGCAGGCGTTGACGAATCTGTTTCTGGCTAGCGCGATAGTCGGCGCTGACGTGGCATGGTACAAGGCCACGTCTGCGTCGGGGCCGTGGACTTTGACCGCGCAACTGTCTGTCAACACTCTGGGTGATGTCTTGCTTCAGACCGGGACGAGCAGCGGAATTTGGCCGCAGGTGGGCGGGGCGGGTATCACGACGGTCGCGCAGGTTGTGACGGTGCTGGAAAGTCTCGGGCTGCTGACACCATGATGTGCGTGTGCGGCCACTCTAAAGATGTCCACGAGCATTACCGGCCGGGATCGGATTGCGGTGTGTGCGGCCGGGACGTGTGCCCCCAGTTCAGGCTACAGAAAATTGTCCGGTAAAACTGTCTTAGGGGGGTTGCGCGGCTCCCGGTAAGTCTGCTTTACTGGGGTCATGACACAGACCAATGAGACCCGCGAAGTAGACGGTTACGAGGGCAGCATCAGCGCCGAGATTAGCCGCTATGGCTACGTCTACGACTCCGAAGTCCCGAATATGATCAAGGTCGCCACCCAGTATGGCCAGTCGGCTGAGTTGTCTCCGGCCGCCGCCCGTGTGCTGGCCGCGCACCTGATCGAGCTGGCCGACCGCGCCGATCTGCGCAACCTCGAAGCGGCTAGCTGATGACTGAGGCCAACAGTCCGTACTTCCGTCACGGCATGATCCACGGCGCGTACGATGCGGCCCGCCCGCCTCTCCAGCGCCGCGGGTTCCATCCGGCTTACGCCCAGTCGTGGATGTACCGGCGCGGGTTTGCGCGGGGGTTCCTGGCAGCGAAGGGGATCGGCCGCGATGCCTGACACCCCCCCCGCGCCTAAGAGCCTCAGCGAAGCGCTCAGCGCGCTACAGGCCCAACTGCCCCGGGTCGCCAAAGAGAACACGGCCAAAGTCGAGTCACAGACCGGGTGCGGCTACTCCTCCAAGTACGCGGATCTGACCGACGTGACCGAGGCGATCATGCCGCTGATGGCGGCGGTCGGCTTGTCGTTCGTCGCCTGCCCGACACTGGCCAATGACCGGTTCGTGCTGTCCTACCAACTCCTGCACACGGGCGGCGAAGTCATCCTCGGCGCCTACCCGCTCCCGAGCTCGGGCACATCACAGGAGATCGGCAAGGCGATCACCTATGCGCGCCGGTATGCGCTGTGCGCGGTCACGGGCTTGGCGCCGGGCGGCGACGATGACGACGCGGCGGCGAACCTGCGGCCCGCTGACCGGTCCAACAACCCGGCCGACGCTGCGCCGTGAACCGACCAGCCCGCGGGGGACTGGCAGCCTGTCACCCCCGAGAGAGCTTCGCGCGCTGGCGGAAGCCGCGAAGGCTGAAATGAGAGGACGAACATGATGAACGTGACCGAGGCGGTTGAGCAGGTTGGCCGTGATCCGCATTTCTGCTGGGACCGGCAGCGTATCCGCGACGTGCCGACCTCGTGTGTGTGCCCGTGGTCGTGGGGGCAGTATGCGCTGCGGTGGGTGCGGACCTCGACGCGGCTCGACTGCCCGTGGCACACCGGGCCCGCCCCGTTGCCGTGGGGCTGGCCGGTAGAGGACGTGCGGCCATGAGCCGGTATGTCTGTGCGCTGGGGGATTGCGGCAAAGGTGCCGACTGGTGGTGGCAGAACGACTACAGCGGCCTTGCCGGGCCACTGCCCATCTGTGACGACCACGCCGCAGACAAAGATCTGGATGACCTGCTGGAGATCCGATGACGACCACCAAGACCCGCTCCGAGCTCGGCGCGTCCAACCTGTCCAAAGGCAAGGCGTGGATGTACGACCTTGCCCGCTGGCTCCGCGAGCAAGGTTTCCTCGGCGCTGACGTGATCGGCGGCAACGGACGCGCCGACCTGGCCGGGCTGCTCGACTGGACCGTTGAAGCAAAGTACGTGGCCGACGATAACAAGATGCCCGCGGCGCTCGACCAGGCTCTACGCGACCAGCAGGCCCGGGGCACCCGCTGGCATGTCGTGCTGCGGAAGCGGATACGGAAAACCCCGGCCGGGGGACTGGCCATCATGACGATCGAGCAGTGGGCGCAAATCGCCCGGCTGCTCGATGATCTTCCCGGGCTGATCGCTTATGCCCGCCAGTTCGATGTGGATGGTGACCCGATGATGATGCGGGTCACCAAGATTCTCGACCGGATGGAGGGGCTGTGATCTACGTCTGGTGTCTGGTGATTCTCGTCACGTTCCTGGTGTTGCCGCTGGCTGTCGCGTGGTGGATTGACCCTGACCGTGAGCCGCCGCGGGTGCCGCTCGACCGGCTGGCCGACCCCGCGCCGCTGCCGTGGGAGACCTGGTACGGGCCGTTCCCCGTCGATACGGCGCCGCTGCTCATCCTGTCCGAGTCGGCCGCCGCCCTGGTCGCGCTGGAACGGGAGGTCGCGCAGATGGTCGCGGACGCGGAGCGTAAAACCAGGTGGCTGCCGTGATGTCCGATGACCTGTACTCGATCGACCCGCCGCCTGGCCTGTACTGGTGCGCTGGCTGCAAACACTCGACTCCCTCAGCGACGTGCGAGCGGTGTGACCGGCCGGGGGCGGCGTGCGGGTCGTGCGGCCGGTGCTGGCGCTGTGATGGGCGGGTGACGGTGTGAGTACCGCCCGAATCCCTGACGGGACGCCCCTAGGACTGGCACGTGCCATTTTCGGTGACCGTGTGACACGGGAGACTTCCGAACGTGATTACGATGCCCCTGAGCTGCGGATAGCAACACTCGTTGACAACCTTCAACCTTAGGTTGAATGTGGTAACTACCTGTACAGCTCAACCCGAGCTCTACGTGCGGGTTAGACCCTCAAGGTCAAGACCGCTCCGCGGCAAACCGGCAAGCCGGTTCACCACGGGACGACAAGCAGCGAGGGGCGGGTAGGGTGCCAGGTGCGGGTGCCTCGCTTGGGTTCGTACCGAGCCCCACGTCATGAACGGGGTACCCGCCTCCAGGCACAGGCCGTAATTTAGAGTTACGAGCGTTAATTTGGAGTCACCATGTCGAACGGCAACAGCACCCAAGGCCAGGCGGTG
>Ga0310037_10000620_pt1 | contig 21892 bp, 19 predicted proteins | sample Sb_taG_11_FD_200239 | JGI IMG/M metagenome (GOLD analysis project Ga0310037, IMG submission 200239) | Peat soil microbial communities from Weissenstadt, Germany - Sb_50d_3_AS metaG (v2) (version 2) | ecosystem: Environmental > Terrestrial > Soil > Wetlands > Peat | place: Germany: Weissenstadt...
TTTGCCACGACGGTGTGGAACCGGACTGGCGCGAAAACGAAGGTCTTGTCAAGGCTCGGTCTCAGCGTAGCCCACAGCGTGGAGGAATCGGTTCGAGAAGCGGATATCGTTGTTGTTAGCGTCAGCGATTACAGTTCAACGCGACAGTTGTTCCGACAACCTGACATTGAAACCGCCCTCCGCGGCAAGATCGTCGTGCAACTGAGCAGCGGCACGCCCAAAGAAGTCAGGGAAATGGACTCCTGGGCCCGCCGATGCGGAATATCGTATCTTGACGGCGCCATTCTGGGCAGTCCGGAATCGATCGGAACACCAGCCTGCACGATCTTCTATTCCGGGCCGGCGGAAGTCTTCAACCGCGCGAAGCCGGTTCTGATGGTCTTTGGCGATAGGACGCTGTTCGTAGGGCATGAGATCGGTCATGCCTCGGCATTCGATGTTGCTGTCCTAACCTTCGGCGTAAGTGCGATGTTGGGCTTTCTCCAAGGGCAGGTTGTTTGGGAGAGTGAAAACCTGCCCGCTGGAGGATTTCTGGAGACGATCAAGGGGATGATGCCAACCATGGAATCAGTCTTCACCGACATGTCGCGGAGAGTTTCGTCAAAAAATTACAGCGGCGATCAAGCTTCGCTCGAAGCGTATTCTGTGGTCACCAAGCAGCTTGTAAGCTGGTGCCAAGATCGAGGTTCGGACCACACTATTCCTGATGCGTACCTTAACCTCATGGAGCGAGCGATCCAGGCGGGCAAAAGTCAGGCTGATTTCGCATGCCTGTTCGAGATTCTGTCCGACGCCACGAGCAAGCCAATCTGATATTTTGGTGTTAAACGACAAGACCCGCTTACGTGCAGGATTAGCTGATCAGGATGTAACTCTCGGATGACGGGCAACCCTGACGTAACGCGATTAGGTAAGGTTTGAGGACCAACTCGGGATGGCATTTCTGCTTCACATCAGTGCGTACAAATACCCATCCGTGCTGCCCACGTAAATCACACGGTCGACGATCACAGGAGAAGACAGAATCGCACCCACCGACATCATCTTCAGCATTCCTGCCACTAAATTGTCGTAGAAGAAGTCCTCGGGAAACGCGGCCTCATAATTGGGCGATCCATCGGGCTTCGTGTATGTGGCGCCGTTCTGGTGCGAACCATCCGTTTGGAAAGTCCAGTTCACTTTCCTGGAGGTTAGACTTATTGCGATCAGACGCCCGCTGTGAGAGCCAATATATAAAGTGTTGCCAGCGATGGCGGGTGACGAGAACATTGGCCAATGTTGGAAATCCAAGGAAAACACAAGCAGTCCAGAATTACCATCGAGCTCGTAAAACAATCCGGAGTCCGAAGTAGCGAAGTAGACCTTTCCTTCTTTCACGGCGGGTGAGCCAATCACCCACGAACCTTTATTATTGAAGACCCATTTCTGCTTGCCGCTGCGGGCATCAACAGCATAAAAATTCGAGTCGCGGCAACCGAAGTAGACTGTGCCATGGTCGACTGCAGCGGAAGACTGAATGCCGACCTGATTATGGGTATCGTGGTCCTCTCCAGTTTTGAAGCGCCATTTTTCTTTTCCTTGTTCAGCATCGAGCGCATAAAAATAACTATCCCAACTCCCGACAAATAATGTGCCATCGGAAATTGCCGGCGATGCGTGCACTACATCTCCGGTCTGGAACTTCCACCTGAGCTTGCCCGAAGCCATGTCGAGCGCATAGATGTTTCCATCCCCGCTCCCGAAGTACACGGCTCCATTCCAAAGGGCTGGCGAAGAAAGATAGAAGTCAAACGGATCCGGCATGGTTTCCGCTACCGGTTGCCGCCGCAATCAAACACACTGTAATCAGGGTTGAGAAAACAATGGGGATGGTGAAGGCGTATCTCCAGCTCAAAGCTGTGACTGACACAAAGCAAATTGCGAGCGCCCCCGCAATGCTGCGCACGCGTGCCAAAGTCTCTGCCAGAAGTCCGCCCAGCAGCCACGCTAATACTGCCGCGAACAAAAGAAAGACGGAAAGAAAAGCCCGAACGCGCTGAAGAAGTCCCAATAAGTCCGGGTAAACCCTTGCGCGTCAAAGTGGACGGAGCGCATTAACCCAAGAACCGCGTCCGCTCTCCATTCCGGATTATTCTGGCGAAACCCAAACGTATGTCCGGCGGCAAATAGCAGCAGAAGAACAGCAGCGATTCGATAAAACATAGATGTTTTCATTCTTGCCTCCAGAGATCACGGCAGTAGGCCCCACTATCGCCGCGTAGGCTCAAACTGTACGACTACCGTGGAATTAAGCATCTTGGATTCCCGTGATCGGAAAGAGAATTGCAATGGCCGATGGGCAGACGCGTGTGTTCCATGATATCGACCCCTCCAGGGTCGAGAGACGTTTGAATCGTGGTTTAGTTAGCACACTGTAAAAATGGCTCTTGTCGTCAATCCAGGTGTCCTATCCGAAGTCGCAAATGCTGTTGGACTTCTGAGAAACGCAAGAGCGCGATCGTTGTGCGGATCGATACGCTGGTTGCCATCGACGCCGAAGCTCCGCTTCAGCAACAGTCACGACGGTTGCCGGATTGGCTCTGGAGCAGAACGAGGCCACGGTTTGTTTAGCCTCACAATGCTTCGCTTGCGTACTGGACAGCTTTTCACCGGTTCGGGAAGTGCCGGGAAAGCCACGATCCCAAGAGGATGAAGTATGTGGCTGATTGCGGAGCGTCGTTGCGATTTGTCTCGGCGTCCACTTGCATCGTCTCTTTCACCGGAAACATCAGTTCGTGGTTTGCGTTGGGGATAACCCCAATCTCGATGTCGTGTATCTGGCTGCTTAACGCTTTTAGCCGCTCCATGGATTGGGCGACGGGAACCCATGGATCAGCACCTCCATAGAGAAAGAGCAGAGGAACCTTCGCCTTCAGAACAGCCTCGACCGGGTCAGCATCCATTTTCCTGCGGATCGCCGGATCATTAGTGAGCTGAGACACTTTGGGCATGTAGGTAAGATCAAACCAGGTTTTGGATTGTGCTTTGGTTAGAGCGTCGGCTGCCGTCGCGCGTGAGTTTGTACCCCGTAGATAGCCCATCCACGCTTTTCGCGTCTCCAGCATGTCCCGAACATCTTCCTGCGAATAGCTGCGAACCGTGAGCAAGTTGCTCGTCGCGAATTGCATTTGCTCATCCGCGGTGACAAGCGGGGCCGAGATGGAAATCGCGAAGGCAGCGTCCCGGCTGCGTCCCGCTGCCAGCACGGCCAGCCAACCGCCCTGACTGAGTCCCCAAAATCCGATCTTGGCCGGATCAATGCGGGGGAGCTTGGCTAACGCGTGCTGCCCTGCGACGCCGTCGTCAGCCAGCGTCTCATAATCAACACCCTGAAGGTTCCCGGAGGATTGACCGCTTCCGCGGCGATCGTAGATGAGCACTACAAAACCCAGCGCTGGCAATCCTTCGCTCAGATGACGGTAGAGAGCTGATTCTCGCGTCGTGGCTCCTGCGGAGTGCAAAATCACTACAGCGGGGAGGTGATTCCCAGTGCTCGGAAGGTAGACCGTCCCGACTAGATTCGCACCGGCGTTAGAAAATCGAACTTCTTGCGAAACGACTTGGGGAGTACCGGCTACATGCCAATGATCGGTGGCGCTGGCGGCTGAATTAACGGGCGCTCCATCAGACGGGACAATAGTCAAGAGGATTGCCAATGCCATTCCCAATTTCATCGGATAGCCTTTCTGCTTTGTCGGTTCACAAACGCCAGCCCCTTAGCCTCCAGCCGACCAGCGGTAAACTCCCTTTCCCCATAGTGGGTGGTCAGGCCAGTGACATTGCCTCCCTCACCTCTAGACATTACGACGTGGCCAAAGAAGTTGCGCTCTAGAAAATCATTGGTTGAGAGCGGAACCAACAGTGTGTGAAGATCGCCCAGTTCCAGAACCAAGTAGCCGGGGTCGGCTGTCAGATTGAACTTCGCGTTGGGCACGAAATACTCCGGACCGTGTTGATACATACCCGCGTAAGCTGCCAGTATTGACTGAGAAATCGTGACCGCGTGCATGGCTGGGGGTGGCAGCGGTTCCTGATCAAAGACGATCGCGGCAAGAGCCTTGGCGATCGGTTCTTGCGAGACGGTGGCATAACTGTTACTGAGCAGAATGATCGTGACATCGTCGTCTGGAAAACGGTCCAATTCGGCGGCGAACCCAGGACTGCGACCCTTGCCGGACATTACGCGATGTCCGAGGCGTTTACGGATGTACCAGCCGTAGCGATTGCCCGGCCGGCGGCGCCGCCTGTCGCGTGTCGCTCAAGTTCTGGGAAAAAATGCGATAAGCTGCAACTTGAGAAAACACGCGATTGCGCTCGCGCACATCGCGGAATGTCGCGCCGGTCACATTCGCCGGGCGTTGATGGTACTCCTGCAACCGCACGATCTGGCCAGGTTTCCGCAGCGGCAGCGGACGGAACAGAGCGGCAGTTACAACACTAAAGATAGCCGTGTTCGCCCCAATCCCAAGCGCCAGGGTTATAACCGCCACAGCGGTGAAACCGGGAGCCTTCCACAACATACGAAACTCGTAGCGCAAGTCCTGAAGCAACATTTCCATAGCTGTTACCCTAATCGGCTGCGCTGGCTAAACCGAACTCACAAAGGTCTTCACTCCGGCAAGTACCGGCGACCAGCAACCAGGGGTATGGACGGTTGGCTTTGCAACTTGTGAGCAGATGCGGGACTGCCCACACCTATCTGGAGACTGACCAAACTGACGTGCTACGGCGGGCTCAGGCCAGAATTTCAAGAAATCTTTTTCCCCGTCGCTCACTGTTCACCGGTTATTGGCACAAAGATGCACTTCCACCACCGTTTACCGCTTATTCTGGCCGAGTGACGGGCAACTCTGAAGTAATCCCAAGGTAAGGTTTGCCGACTATCCTCCTTCAACTTCCTACAATCCCGTTTCTGGCCAACTTCCGAGTAGCCGACAAACCGGGAACTGACCGGGTTGATAAACACTTGGGTGTCTATCGAGATCAATTCGAAAAATGGATGGACGGCCTTATGGAATGGGAGGCCACCGAGAAGCAATACCCGGCGTCCATTCTTAAGACGGCCTGCTAACTGGCAAATCCCTTCGCGGATCTGTGTGAAGCTGGCAGAATGGCCGCGAAATGAGGCTGGGTACATACTGACCCATCCTAGAGATCTGCTCCGCGCCTTAGAATAGCTGGGACCGAGGGATCACCATGCTGTGCACAATCTTAGGCCTACGCGCCTGAGTCCATGACTACTAAAGCCTACCCGGACCCTAAGCCTTTTCGCGAGAAAGTGAGGCTCGTCATTTTGGATCTTGACTGCTTTCTCTATCCTTACAACAAGACATACCGAAACGCCGTCCTGCGGGCTTGGCGGGAGATCGAAAAGGAATACGGCCTTCCCATATTCCGGAGGAAAATAGCGCAAAAATTGATTGCAGAGGCTAAGGAAGAAGCTAACAAGAATCCAGATGACGCATTATGCCGGTACATCAGCAAGCTGGCGGGAAATCTAGAAAGCAAGGGCCTCCCCGGCGCCTCCGTGATGGGCATGCTGGAAGTCTATTATCGCAGCCGGAAGGCAGCGCGCTTGGGCGAGGAAGAAGAAGACATTCGGCCTGATCACGCCCTTGGCCCGCCTTACAAAGACATGATCGCCATGGCCTTTAATCTGAGGCTGCTTCAGAACCGTAAGAGCGGAAAAAAAGCAAGACTCACGCGCGACGAACTGAAGGAAAAAATCGTGGAAGGAGACAAGGGGATTACACGGCTGTGGCATAGGCATATGGGCACCGGTTTCATCCGCCCCGACGCCGGACTGGTAAGCAAGATACAGCGGCTAACCGACGCTGGGGTTGAGGTCGCAGTCCTCACGCATTCCTTCAAGCAGGGAGAGGGAGAGGCGATGGAAAAGCTGGAAAAGCTTGGCCTCAGAGAGGTAATTCCCGGGCATAATATTTTTGGGCTAGAAGAGATTTCTCCCTATAAAAAGGGGACGAACCCGGAGGTTTTTGAGAAAGTGCTTGCGGCCATTAACAATATGCGCGACCCGGCAGACCCGATTAAGCCGATCGAGACAATCATGGCAGAAGATACGATCGGCAACCTGCAGGGTGCTAAGAAAGCAGGCATGCAAACCGTGTGGGTGCCGCGCAGGGACAAGGGCATTCCAAATCATCCCTCACGTAAGCTGCAGAAAAAGCTCGCTTCGGTCGATCATATCTACGCTACGCCGCATGAGTTTCTGGACGCGCTGGATGCTGCGATGCGTGCTCCCGGAGAAGTTCTGTGAGGGCGGAGGTCAGCGACTTTCGGAGGGGAGGCCGAGGACAGACGGAAGCTTTCAGTTTCTCTGCATTCGACATGAGCGAGGATGAGAAGCCGATGAACGTTCCGTCTTCCCCACGTTTTTCCCGCCTGTCCCCGCGTTTTTCCTTATCCCCACATTCACCCAGAATTCCTCCAACGTCTGCAGAGACTTACGTCTCTTTCGCCAGAATTCCGCCTCGACAAGATCCACGAATGTTGCTGCGATTGTCTTCCACAGGAAATCCTCAATTTTCACAGGAGGCCGGCAAATTAGTCATTGACACGACGATTTTGGGAGGAGAAGAATCTTTACAGATTCGCAACGTAAATCTTTGCGCCGTCGGGGGTACTTCAAATGGCCAAGAACGCGGCTAAAGTGGACAAGGGCCGAACTTACATCAGTCAGGCAGATGTGCCGAGCTATTCGTTAGAGAAGGCGCTCAGAATTCCCCGCGCAATCGGCGACAACTATGGATATAAACCAACCACGCCCTTGCAGGTTGCCAAGGCGCTGGAGATGGCACCAGGCGTCAGCTCCTTCAAGATGCTAACCGGTGCGGCAATTGCGTATGGACTAACCGCGGGTGGATATAACGCGAGCATCGTCTCGATTACGCCACTTGGTTTGCGAATTGTGAGACCGACTGCTGAGGGCGATGATTTGCTCGCGAAACGCGAGGCGCTGCTAAAACCACGTGTCATCCGTGAGTTCTTGACCAAGTACGATGCAGCGCCATTTCCAAAGGATAGCATCGCGCAGAACGTGCTTATGGAGATGGGTGTTCCCCAAGATCGCACACTCGAAGTCCTGAACTTAGTCATGGAGGGAGCGGAATCGGTCGGTTTCATCCACACCATTAAGGATCGCAAGTACGTTGAACTCGGCGGCACGCCAATTCCCGAGTCGTCAAACGGCGGCAGCGATGTAGCGTCCGGTGGTGAGGGAGAAGATCAGCCGCCCGCGTTGGCTTTGGTGCCGCCTTTAACGACCCCGAAGCCTCTACCCAGCAGAACCACAACTGTGGGCGCTACGCCGCTGCCAACAGACGACCGTGTGAAGAGGGTATTCATCACGCATGGCAAGAACAAGCTGTTTATTGATCCGATCAGGAAATTGCTAGCTTTCGGTGAACTGGAAGCAGTCGTTGCTGATGAGAAGCAGACCGTATCCCAACCCGTTCCAGAGAAGGTAATGGGTGACATGCGATCTTGCGGCGCGGCCATCATTCACGTGGAAGATGAACAGCGATTGATGGACAAGGACGTGAAGGAACACATCGTGCTCAATTCAAATGTATTGATCGAGATTGGGGCAGCGATGGCGCTGTACGGGCAGAGATTTATTCTGGTAGTTAAGGAAGGCATTGAGTTGCCTTCCAATCTGCAAGGGCTTTATCAAGTACGTTACGGCGGTGGCACCTTGGATGGGACAGCAACCATCAAACTGTTGGAGGCGATCAACGACATGAAGAAGCGACCGTTGCCCGCTCCAATGGGAATCTAGGGAAAAATCGGGGACAATCCCCGTCGCATGAGGAAACGCCTATAGCGAAAGGAACAACTATGACCGACGAAGAGTATGAGACTGAAACTAAGAGTCGGATCAATCGGTGGCACGGCCAATTAAAGGACTTAGAATCGAGGAGTGACCTAACTGGAATCACCACACTCAAGGCCCTAATCGACACAGAACTCGCGCTGGCGGAGACCAGAGTGAAAGCACGACAAGCGGGGCACCCTACATTGACTGTATGGCTCCCAATTATCTTTCCAACTTTGGGTGCAGTCCTCGGAGCAATCCTTCGGGGGATTGCTGAAGGTAAAGTGATCCGCGCCATGAGTTACAGAGGCCGGGTGGGGCATCCAGTTCACTCTAGCTAGGACAAAATGCGTCGGCTCGGCCAGCCGCTACCGTTCCTAATCACGGCGCGCCACTGGCGCTGTTGCGCAGCCCGCCGGGCCACCAGTTCCAATCGCCCGCAATACGAAGGAGCGCGGGACCGATCACAATACGAACGAGCGTGGCGTCAATCAACACGGCGACCGCCAACGTAAATCCGATCATTTTGACCACCAGGAAACTTCCGAAGGTAAATGCTGCAAATACCACGATCATAATCGCGGCAGCGCTCGTAATCAGGCCTGCGGTTTTAGCCAGACCCTCCGGGATCGCATCCATTTCACTCAGCCCGCTCCTTCTGGCTTCGAGAACGCGTGCAACCAGAAATACCTCGTAATCCATGCTTAATCCGAAAACGATTGCAAAGGCGACGATCGGAACAAGAGGAAACACGCTACCGGTTCCCTCAGGAACTCCCAGGAAGCTGCTTCCGTGCCCGTTTTGGAAAACGACAACCAATGCTCCGAAGGACGCCGCGACCGAAAACAGGTTGAGTGCGATGGCCTTCAGGGCGACGAAGATAGATCGGAATCCACAGAGTAGCGCAAGGAGCGTCCCCCCCACTATAAGCGCCATCACCGACGGAAAGCGGTCGCTGATAATCGTTTCATAATCGGCGTTCAGTGCCGGGATGCCCCCAACGAGAAGCGTTGCGCCAGGAACTCCGGTGAGAACTAGCGCGCCGGTCTTCCGAAGCTCCCGCACCCAGTTGACCTGGTCGCGAAGGGAGACCGAACTCGCGGGTAACACCTCAAGCAGCGCTGCTTTCCCGTCACTACTCAGAAACGTTCGCCGCGTCTCCCGCGAGAGGTCACGTAGGGAAGACCGGTTGCTCTCCGCAATCGTAGTGATAGAAATCACGCGGCCACAGCGAGGGTCGCTCGCGAGGCGCTTGGTGACACGATCAAGCACATTCCACCCAGCGTCGGTTTGCGCGATGGAGTCCGTTGGAAGCTCGACAATGATGCGCAACGATTCAACAACGCCTTCCCGATCCATCTGTCTCAGGGTGTGGAGGGCACGGACCGATTCCGACGCCTGCGGAAGCCAATCTCCCCGGGGGACACTAGTATCCAGTCGTCTGATCTGCCAGGCGAGCAGGAGCAACGGAGTGCCTGCCAAGAAGAGGGCAAGCCAGGGATGCGCGACAATCACATGTCCCCATCTCCGCCAGCGCTTTCCCGTAGTCGCAGCCCGATGCGCATCCAACTTTGGAGTAAAGGGCAATCTGCCAAGATTAATCCGAGGGCCGAGTAACGCCAGCACTGTCGGAACGAGAGTATTTGTAAGCAACACACTCATTCCCGCCACCAGGAATCCTGCGATACCGATGGAACGGATTTCGCTGATCGGAACCGTCAAGAGGGCTAGAAATCCGATGGCGACCGTTGAGGCTGAAATCAAGAGCGTGCGGCCCGCCTGGCGTGCCGCGACGACCGAGGCCGCGGGTCCGTCGTTCCCGGCGGAAATTGCTTCCCGGAAGCGGCTGACCATGAGGAGCGCGTAGTCGATGCCCAAGCCCAGGCCAAGCATGGTGGCCAAATTCTGAACCAGAATGGACAAGTGCCAGCGCTGGGCCAGGAATCCCGTAATCGCAAGAGTGGTCGCGATGGCAAGCTGGCCAACCGCCAATGGAATCAGGGCGGCGATCAGGCTTCCAAAAGCCACCAGCAGAAGTGCTAGGGTCGCGGGGATCACCAGACTTTCGCCGCGTTGCACGTCGTCGGCGCTGGCTTTCCGAATGTCGAAATTCAGTGGAATCTCGCCGGTGAGTTCGAGCTTAACCGCCGGATAACGGCCCCGCAGTTGATTTTCAAGCGAGCTTGCCAGCTGGTGAAGCTTCGGAACAAGCGACTCCACGGTGCCTTCCGTCGACATGAGTCCCACGAGAACAAACGTTTCCCCTCCCCGGCCCAGAAAGATCGGATCGCGCGAGTCGAGATAGGACACCACTCCCGAAACGCCGGGTTGGTCTCTCAGTCCCGTCACGATGGTTTCTAACGCTTGTGCGCCTTCCTCCGAACCCGCAGGCGGGAGTCCCTGGATCACCAGGACCACGCGGTCCACGAACGGCGACCGAAAACGGTCGGCCAACTCTTGCCGGACAGTTTCAGCTTGGCTCCCTTCGACACGGGTCGCGGTCTCGAGGTGTCGCTCGGCGTGAAAAGAGAATGGGAGAAGTGCAATGGCTGCTGCGAGGACGATCCCTGATAGCCAAAAACGGCGCGCATGCATCGCATTCATAATGTCATACAAAATCGTCGTCACGCTATCGTCTATTTAGGGACAGCCGCCCTCGGCTAGCTTGCCCTGAGCGAAGCCGAAGGGTCGAGCGAAGCTCGACCAATCTGCTAAACTCTCCCCACTGGCTTGAGAGGATCAATTCCCACCTTACTGTTGTTAGGACTGCTTGGCGCCGTCCAACCTGGAGTGACAGACCCTCGCATTGGCGTTTGGACGCTCGTCTCTGCACAGTCCAACCTGGATCCTCCGAACCGGCTCTCGATTACACACCTGCATGGTGGCGGGGTGCATGTAGTCATGTCAGGCGAAAAACATTTCGATTTCACTGCGAATCGGAACGGACACGAGTCGCCCGCACCCGGCAATCTCGGCTTTAATCAAATTGATCTGCATCGGATCGATAAGAGGCAGGCTGAGGTCACGGAGAAAAAGGACGGAACTGTTGTGGCGACGGTTCGCGAACAACTTTCGAAGGATGGAAAGGAGCTAACGGCCAAGACTGCGACCGCAGGCCATCCCGATCGGATCACCGTGTGGACGCGAACCGGAGGTGCGAAGGTCGCCAGTGACCTGTTCGTAGGTGAGTGGACGCAAGATCTCAGCAAGACCCGTTTGCGGCAAGGTTTGGTGCTCAAGATCGAGGCGGACGGAAGCGGTGGGGTCCGTTTTCTGGGTGACTTCAGCTATACCGCCGGTTTTGACGGAAAGCAATACGATCTAAAGAATTCGCGCAACGACACGGTGACGCTTGAGCTTGTCGATCCTCACACGGTGGATGCGATTTACCGGCGGGACGAACAAGTCACCCAAACGGATAGGTGGGTGGTTTCCGCGGATGGGCAGCAGATGACGCTATCTACCACAGGCACGTTGGAAACGGGCCAGCGGGTAACGGAGAAGCTCTTATTTAAGAAGTAGCGGAGAATGTACCTGTGGCGTCCAGAAGGTGATCGCTCTGGTAGCGCGTTGTATCGTTCGGCGGGATAGCCATAGTGCTTCAGTATAGACGGCTTCAAATTGTAGACAGGGCCATTTCGCTCATTGCCGCCGCGATCATCTCACAACTGCTCCGAGGCTTCGACCTTCGTAATCTCCTCGATACACTCAGGTTCTCCAGCGGCGGCCATGCACTGGAGGCAATCCGCACCGCAATCTATACCTCTCCGATGGGTCTCGATGGTCAGTTCCTGCTCGCATATCGGTGACACCGCGTTGACCTCGCGAGCCGCGACCGCAATGATCCCCTTGCGATACATGAATTTCACAATGCCATTGACCGTATCTTCCAGAGACGGGTCCGGTTTGCCCCACACGGAGGCATCCCGGGCCATTTGATAGGAAGAGCTGTCATACCGTTTGAACTCCATTGCGGAGATGTTGTCGACCGAGCCCACCAGAAAATCCAGCAGGGGAAAGAGAAGATCTTCCTTCCGGCATCGCCGGATCAGCTCGGGAACGAAATCGGGAAGGCTGAAGCTTTCGAATTGCCGGCCCGTCGCTTTGGTAATAAGCCCGGTAATATCCATCATGTTCGAATAATCGTCCCGAACCACATGGTAAGTCTTATTCGCGGTACCGGGAGTAGAAGAGATCGCAACGATATTGTTCGCCACAATATCGGCCGGAACAAAGCTGACCTGGTTGAGAGTATCGACGCCAATCCCGTGATTCACCATAAAGGCGACCAAGCGAACGGCGATGTCGAAGTTGTTACCTCCGCCCGCGACGGAAGGACTGACGAGAGCCGGCCGGAAAATCCGCGCGGAAAGTCCCCGGTTGCGCGCGTCGACAACCACCTGTTCCGCGACCCATTTCGATTGACTATATCCAAAATCGAGAAGCTCCATATTCTCGTTCAGGTCGGTCTCATACAAGACTGATTTGACCGCCCAGCCAAACACGAAGGTAGTCGAGACATAATTGAACTCTTTGGGCCTGCCCTCGAACGCCAATCTTACGACCTCATTGGTTCCCAGCACGTTCGCGTCGCGCATCAGGTCGTAGTTGAACAGGTAGTTCACGGTTGCACCGTTATGGAACACCGTGTCGATTTCACTCGCGAGGAAATCCCACACGTCCTGCATCAGGCCAAGCTTTGGCTGCGCGAGATCGCCGGAGACGGGGATTACGCGGGCCTCGAACCTCTCCATCAGGTCCGGTCCGCAGGGTCCCATTGACTCCATCGCGGCTCTCAGTCTCTGCCTACCCTGCTTTTCGTCGGAAGACCTGACGAGAACATAGATCTTCGCCCGTGTCTGTTCCAGCAAGCTTTTGATGAGGAATGGCCCTATGAAGCCTGTCCCGCCCGTAAGCAGCACATGATTCAGCATCGGTATCTCCGGCATGGGCGAAGGCGCGGGAGGCTCGAAGATGAGCTTCCTGTCGTTGCTCATCATTTGTTTCTCGGCGGCGCACTGCTCTTCACGGAAAGCCGCAAGCGAACGGCGCAGCTGAACCAGCGCCGCTTCGGGAGCGCGCTCCAGTTTCTCGGCGAGCCCAAACAGATCGGCTACACTGACACGCTGAATAACACCGATATCTACCTGCCTCGCCAGCAACTCGGCGCCTTTATCTTTCAAGAGTTCTTTGAGCTCATGCGTGAATACGACAAGATCAAGGGAATCCAGCCCGGCTTCGACGAGGTTGTACGACTCCAAACCTGTCAGGTTGTACCTGGCTTTCAATTCGGCGAACGTGGAATGTATGTCGGAATGGGACTTCCCGGCGTCCTTCTCTCGCGAAAAGTCGGAGAGAACGGTGAACTGACCCTGCAGCCACATCTGCTTGGTCTTATGGCGCATGATCTTCCCCGAACTCGTTCTCGGGATCGCACGAGGCGCTATAAAGGAGATCATCGCCACTTCAACATTAAGATAACTGCGGACCGCAGCGGCAATCTTTCGTGCTTCAGGAAGCGCTTTAGGATTTTTGACTTCGGCGACGATCGCCAGGGCAGGTTCGCTGTCTTCCTGAATCTGGAACGCGGCGACGCAATTGTGCCGGACCAGACTGCATGATTTCTCCACGACATTCTCAATGTCCTGCGGGTAATAGTTTTGCCCGCGGAGAATAATCATGTCCTTGATGCGGCCGCAGACGTAGAGTTCGCCGTCGTGGATGAATCCTATGTCGCCGGTCCGAAGGTAGCCGTCGTCATAGGGAGTATCGTCCACGAGCCGAGCACGAAACTGCTTCAGAGTCAATTCAGGATTATTCCAGTAACCCTGGCACTTACCGCTTCCAGCCACCCAAATTTCGCCGATGCGCTCTGGCTTAAGAGAGAAATGCCCTTCCGGATCGACAATCTTAACGTCGAGATCCGGGAGCGGGGTTCCGCAACTGACGATCTGCGTTGCGCAGGCGATTTCTGAGACTTCGGTAGTCATGCGGGCCTTCCCCAGCGCCAGGGCACGCTTGTTGAGGGAAACGATATTGCGACCACCCAGTGAGACCGCCAAAGTATTCTCGGCCAGCCCGTAGGCGACATGGAAACTCTCGGACTTGAGTCCATGGGGCTGAAACGCTTCTAGAAACCGGGTATAGGTATCGGGCTTTACAGGTTCCGCAGCGCACATCAATACGCGAAGCGAGCTGAGATCACAAGCCTCTAGGCTTTCCCTGGAAAGCCTCCCAGCGCGCAGGCAATAGTCGTAGGCGAAGTTGGGGGCAGCCGCCGCAGTGGCTTGGTAGGTCGTGATTGCATTGAACCACAGGATCGGCCGCTGAATGAAGTCCATGGGAGCGAACCCATACGTCGTGCCACCTTTCAGTCCTGGATACAGGTAGCACCCGATCAGTCCCATATCGTGATACTGCGGAAGCCAGGAAACGACGACCGGCGACGGATGGTCGATTACGAGCTCATAGGTATTCAGGATGTTTTCGTGCGTCACCATCACGCCCTTGGGCTCCATCGTCGAACCCGACGTGTACTGGAGAAACAAGATCTTCGAAGGATCGGCGGGTGGTTGGTGGGCAATCGTGTCCACGAAATCTTCCGTGGCAATCCACGGGAGACCGGAAATGTAATCTACGTCGACGCCCGATGCCGAGACTCCACGTCTGGCGAGATTCGTCTTGAGAGATGCGTGGTAATCTCTGCTGGTTAAGATCCCAGCCGCCTGGCAATCCTTTGCGATGTGGACCGTCTTATATAGGGCGCTCTGGAAGCCACGCGAACTGGGAGGATAGACCGGCACGGGGATCAATCCTGCGCGCACGCAACCAAAAAATGCGCAGATCATTTCGAGCCCCGGCGGGTAGGCAAGCAGAACCCGATCGCCCGCCGCGAAACGACCCTCTTTCCGCAAATATCCGGCGATCGCTTGTGCTCGGCGGAGAAACGACGCGTAGGTGTAGGTTTCGATCGGGTCGCCGTTTACGTCAAGGTACGAATAAAGTAGCTTGTTCGGGTGCTCATCTGCCAGCCTATCCAGGTGGTCCAGAATTGACGCCGTCATTAATCAGCGATCCTCCAAGATCGAATAGAACGCAAGTCAGTAAAACGAAACATCCCTCGCTACCGAGCAAGGGAAACACGATTGAGTCTCAAGGTGCAGACCGGAGTTGCGGGCTGAATGTGAGAATGTTCGCCTTTTTTCTTAGTATAAAGCGCCGATCCACTAGCTGGGGAACGGACGTTCTCGATTTCGCCGCACAGGGCGCCGAGACTTGCGGAGTAACGCCAAGCTTCTATGGCCCCACGCAAGAGGTCCCACTTGTTACGGTTCATTGGTTGGTATACTAGCAAAGCATCCGGACAACGCCACGCGTCATCGCTTCCTGGACGAAGCGCCGCACTTAGGTTTTGTCCGTTCCGAATTTTATTTGATTGCCCTTAAGAGCTCACAATTAAATACCTTTGGGAAACTGTCGACGGCGCGGCAACAATCACGCCGCGGGGTCAGGGCCACTCATGTAACTTGTGGAACGCGTCGCATCCAATTTACCATGATCGCGGAGGGGCCGGTGATGTTCGAACCCGAAGCGGCAATTGCTCAACAGCCGGAGATATCGGATCTCGTACCATCGGAAACCTCAGCGTCGCCGATTATCGAGCCGGTCGATGGTTCTTCCTTCCCGAAAGTCTTGCGTTGCCGCCTTGAGAGCTTTTTTGCCGATCAGAATATTTCTCCTAAAGCGGACCGTACGATGCGGTTCAAGATCGCTGCGGGTCTGGCAGTCCTCGCGGGGAGCTGGATTGCTCTGTATGCGCTCAGGCCCGGTTCATGGAAGTTTGTTGCCCTCTACTTTTTAGGCGGGCTCGCGCAGACATTCCTCTTGCTGAACATCGCCCATGACAGCAATCACAACGCCATCTCGTCCCGGCCGCTCATAAACAAAACCCTGAACTATGTATTCGATTTGTGCGGAATCAGTTCGTACATGTGGCGTATTCTTCATCATCGGGGCCATCACTCCTGCATCAATCTCCACGGCGAAGATGACGCCCTTTCGGGACGCGGCATCTTTCGCTTTACGCCCTATGAATCCCGCTTGCCGTGGCACCGGTTCCAGCACATCTACGCGCTGTTCGTTTACGCGCTGTTCTCTCTCGATTACGTGTTTTTCAGGGACTTCCAATGCTTTTTCTTCCCGACCCACGAATATCTGAGACGCACCAAACATTCTCTGCGAGAATACGCGATTCTCTTTGCCGGCAAGGGCTTCTACCTCACTTACATGCTTGTTTTGCCGGTGATGGTGCTGGGAAAATCGCCTCTGCTGGTTGCCGGGGCGTTCCTCCTGGTCAATTTGACCGTCGGTTTAACAGTAACGCTCGTATTTCAGTCGACGCACACCATCGACAGCACCTACTTTCCTTCCGAACGTCGTGAGTTTGACAACGGCGTGTATCACATCTTCGCTACAACGGCCGATTATGCAACCGAAAGCCCGCTTGTCGGTTGGCTCGTGGGCGGGCTTAATTATCACATCGTCCACCACCTGTGCCCTTTCGTGTGCCATACCCACTATGCTCCGCTGACCAGGATCGTGAAGGAGACTGCCGAAGAGTTTGGGGTTTCCTATCGGCAGAACCCCACCATGACCGGGGCAATCCGGCATCATCTGATACTCTTGAAGCAACTGGGGAACTAAAACTGATGCTGAGCGTTTTATCTTTTGCGCATGGCCCAGCCACCACTTCCTACAAGTGACATGAAATCTCCTGCGGTTCGAGGCAAGTATCAGGAAGGCATATGAGCTCATCAACGCCTATCCCCATTGTTTCCCGATTTCGCTGCTTTGCGGATTCTCGCGCAATGGCCCGCAATGCCGTGCAGGTTTTGTCCAGGTACAACGAAATCTTCGGCGACACATTCCGGCTCTATTTGGGTGGTCTCAAGGAAGCGATCGTTACGATCGATCCAGCTGTCATTCAGCACGTGTTGAAGACCAATGCGGAGAACTACCAAAAATCCGAGATTCAAGTAAAGCGTATGGGCCACTTCCTGGGGAAAGGTCTGCTCACGACCCACGGAGAAGCCTGGCGCACGCAGCGACGTCTAATCCAGACGGGCTTCGATCGAAAGCAACTCGATGCGCTGTCCTCAATCATGCGGGACTCCCTTGCCGAGTCGCTTCGCGATTTCGACAGACAGATCCACGGTGGCCCCGTGGATATTTACCCCCACCTCATGAAAATCACCTTCGCGATGGTCGCTCGATCGTTATTTGGCGCGCGGTTGAAGGATGAAGACATCGATCTTGTCAGCCATACCATCTGCACCGTCCAGGAATTCATTGTTCGGCAAACCCTTCAGCCCTATCTGAATCCCTGGTTCGCTGTCTCGGGCGAACTGCGCAAACACGAAGACATGCGAACCCGCGCGGACGCCGTTCTGCTCGAATACATCAGGAAGCGCCGCAACGAACCGCCCGGCCATGATCTGCTGCAGACTTTGATGGATGCGCGTTATAGCAATGGCGAAGGCATGAGCGATGAACTCATCCTGAGCGAGAGCATGCAACTTCTGGTTGCGGGCCATGAAACATCGTCGAACGCTCTATCGTGGCTTCTTTATCTTTTGAGCTCGCGTCCAGATTGCCTCGAAAGGGTACGGCAGGAGTTTTATACCGTGCTCGGCGAAGCGCCTCTGAGCCACAGCGACGTTCCCAAATTCGAATTTGCGACGCAGGTAATTCAGGAGGCGCTCCGCCTCTACCCGCCGTTTTGGATGGTCGACCGCATGGCTGTCGCAGACGACCGTGTAGGCGACGTCGCCATACCCCGCGGATCGATGGTCATTGTGTATGTGTATGGTGCGCATCATGCTCCGCGCTACTGGCAAAATCCGGATAATTTCGATACGGAGCGGTTCACTAAAGCAAATGAGAAGCTGCGCACACCTTTCACCTTCCTTCCCTTCGGTGCCGGACCGCGAGGCTGTATCGGCGGAAATTACGCGATGCTGCAGATCCTCATGATTTTGCGCGATCTGCTCAGAACGTACGATTTTCAGTTGGCACCGGGCCAAACGATCGAAGCTCGCCCGATGGTGATCCTACGGCCGAAACACGGAATCCGCATGATGTTCACCAGTACCATCGCGCCTGCCCCGTGCATCGCATAAGACGCGATCCGGGCTGGGAACGGAAGTTGTAAAAGCGCAAAACCTTGAGATGACAGTTGTTGAAAAGCCGCTTCCAGTGGGCAAATTGTCATCATGTGCTAATTGAAGGAGTGCATTCGAACCGATAAGTGGGCATATCAGCATTGACGGGTGGCCAAATCCCGATTGCTCCCGGATGACGGGCAACTCTTCCCTAATCCTGTAAGGGAAGGTTTGCCGACACATCCGCCCGGAATGCACCGGATGGAGTCTCCCGGAATCACATCCCGCGGGTCATCACTGGTTGTACTTCTTCTTATAAAAATCGAGTTGTTGTTGGAGCTGTTCTTTGCTCAGACCTTTCGTCCACTGGTGGTAAGGGCTGTTCATAACGTCTGCGGTCACGCCGGGAAGAAGCGCCTCAGCTTCGGGAATGAATTCCGTATAGAACGTCTTCGCGACTTCGTAGAAGCCGTGCCACTGGGTGTAGTCCGGGCCCATCATGGCCGTGCCCATCCGAGCACGCCGCCCCTGATGATGCCAGAGCTCATAGTAGGTCCATTCGATCTTTTCATCGAACGGTGTCTTCGTCAGCTTATTGGCGGCATAGAGTTTATTCATGATCGCTTTGGCTGGCTTGGCAAACTTCTCGTTGTAGAGATCGATCGTGTTCTCGTACTGCTTATAGAAGTTCTCTACCCAGCCGGTCGCGTGGCAGTTCGAGCAGACGTCCTGCATGGCGGCACGACGCTTCTCCCAGTTTTCCAGCTTGAAGCTGACGACTGGCCGAAGCGTGAAGCTGATACGGTCGCCGACGTCATGCGTCACTGGCTGATTACTTGTCGCGCTCATGTGGCAAGTCGCGCATGTGGGTGCCGCGGAATAGTCCTTCCCGACCACCCAGGACCTTGAATCCAGGTTCATCTTGGCAATGTTGGCGCGGAACTGGATGCCATGCTTCGATTCGGTGTAGATCTCCATTTGCGGATGATCGGGACCCAAGTGACACTTTCCACAGTTCTCGGGTTGGCGAGCCAGCGCTGAACTAAAGGAGTGCCGTCCGTGACAGGCAGCGCACGTGCCCCGGCTGCCGTCAGGATTCACACGCCCGATACCGCTGTTCGGCCAGGTGTCTGCATCAAATTTGCCGTCTTTTAAATACTTGACCTCGCTCCCGTGACATTGCCGGCATCCGTTCGCTGCAGCTGGGCCGCCCTCAACCACCTCGCCCAGCATGTTATCCAGAGACCCGATGAATTGTGCTGCCTGAGAATGCCGACTCTTTTCGAACTGTTCTACTTCTTTGCCGTGACAGAGCCCGCAGTAGTTGGGTGTGACAATCACAGCGATACGCTGGCCGTAATGTTCAAAGGTTGCCGGATCTTTCTCATTCGCATGATGGCACGAGTAGCAGTCCACATTCTTCCTAGCGTGGACGCTTTCTCGCCACTGCTCCACAATGCCCGGCGTGCTAGTGCTGTGGCAATCCAGGCATGCCTGGCCTTCTGCGGACACCTGAGCACGAGCAGCTGTAATCAGCGGGAACAGAAAAAAACTGAGAAAAGCCACAAAGCGCATGGGAACCTCCGATCGCCAACATTCTGCAATCATAGCCCGAGCTACCTAGGGTGTCTGGCTGGCTTGCGAGTCGGTTAGCGCGCCTGTTCCATTGCAATCGCTCGCGGGAACAGGATGTTGTTTTCAAGGTGAATGTGCTGGTGCAGATCGGCTTCAAAGTCAGCCAAGGCCTTGTACAGTGTCTGGAAGCTGATGCAGGCATCACCCGGCGGCGTGTATCCGACGCTTGCTTGACGCATAGCGCGCAAGGCATTCCCCGCGGAATCGTGCTCATGTTCCATCATCGAAACCGGGTTTTGCACGCTGCCAAACGGCGGCGGCAGGACGGGCTCTTTCTCGATGACCGCCTCTTCCATTCTCACTATGTACGGGAACAGGACCATCTCCTCTTTCATCATATGAGTGGTTAGTTCCTGTGCCAGGCCACGAAACGTCTCACGAATCCGCGGAAGCTCGGGATGGCTCTTCCCATGTACAGAACAAACTTTGTCAAAAAGTGGGCCGAGACGGGCGATCTCTTCGCACGTGTACTTGTGGTGTTTGTTCTTGATATGTCCGATCAGGTCGGCGAGCGGCTCTGCTTGCCAGTTACAATCCTGGTGTGAGGCACGCGCCGACTGCTCCGCCATCTCCAGCGAGTCCAGCACCTCGTCCATCGGAAGATTCACCGTACGGCACGCTTCTTCGAGGGACTTGCTGCCGCCGCAGCAGTAGTCGATGCCTAACTTTTCAAACACTCGGGTCGCAGCGGGGTTTTCCAGGGCTAATTCGCGAACAGTTTTCTCAGCGGTTGTGCTCATTGCATCCTCCTCGCGGCGGCTTCATTTCTCATGGCCACGCTCGATATTCCGAAGGTAGCGGAGTAGCCAAGCCATGCCGATGACTTTTGTCACGGGGCGAGGAGGTATAACCGGAATGCTGGTATGACGCCCCTTGCTATGGCGGGAACAGTGGAGATATCCTCTTACGAATAAATGAAAGCAACGGCAAGCAGAATTCCAAATACCAGTCCGTGCCTCATCTCGGACCAGCCGAGGTTCCTGACATCCAGGGATTCCGGTTTCCGAAGGAACCACAGTGTTCCTCGAATAAGTGCCGGAACAAAAGCGACGATCACCAAGGGAGGAAGCATGCGCCACAACGATGCGACGACCAAGGATGCGAAAAATGCCGGCTGCGCGAGAAAGAAGATCTTCCCGCGCGCGAATTTCTGAGAGAAAGTGGAGGCACGGGCAGACTGAATTCGCAGTTGAACGAAATGAATCTGGTTGCCTGCGAAGATCCAGTTGGCCGCCCATAAAATGAAAGCGCGCTCGCTTAGCCGTCCGCTACCGATGTAGTAAGCAGCCGGTGCAGTGCAAGTGAGGCCAATTGCGCCGACCAACTGAGCCATCATTCTCGCTTTCCGACCCAGGCTTTTGAGGACTGACTGGACCAGAAGCGCAAATGCAGTGGCTCCTCCCAGAAGGAGCAACCACAAATTTTGTCCTTTCCACAGTAGACCGGTCAAACAAGCAGTCGCTACAGCGGCCAAGAAAACCGATGCAACAAGGGCCATCCGTCGTTCTTCTTCCGTATTGGCCGTCAAAGAACCGGTGCCAGTGAGGCTTTCGACCGGTGTCCGTAGCCAAAATAACGACAGGGCGGCCACCGTGAACAGGAGCAAAGGCCAGATCCGATGCTCCAAAGCGAACCCCGCAACAATTCCCGTGAATAGGGGGATAAGCAGCAGACCCCAGGCCCCATGCTCGCGAGGCACAATTAGGGCTCGCCTACGGGTCTGCAGAGCTGCGCGGACAGCGTCACTGGTCCCGGTCATTGGTTTCCTCCTTCTGGGCTTCGTTTCGTCTTCTCTTTGAAGGTTAGCGGAGCGGCAGACCCGTACCGATGACTTTTGTCACGAGGAGAAGTTTGCATGAATAGTTTTCATGATTGGAGAATCGAAGCGGCGGACGTATCCGAATCGTTCAGATTTACTCAGGGGAATCTATTTCGGCTTCCAGAGCCTTCAAATTGGAAATGGTTACGGTGCGACCGTCAATCTTGAACATCCCTTCTGCCTGGAGGCGAGAGAGATTCCGAGAAACCAGCTCGCGAACCGTCCCAATCTGCGACGCCAACTCCTGGTTGCTGACTGGCAAAGTAACCTCCACTCCGTCAGGCGTGCGCTTGCCTTCGGTTCGGGCAAGACGCAGGAGGAACGAAGCCAGGCGATGCCGGACCGTTGTGAACGAGAGTTCCTCGATGATTCCCACCAGCCGTCGCAGCCGAGCACCGACCACGC
>Ga0310037_10000621_pt1 | contig 21788 bp, 18 predicted proteins | sample Sb_taG_11_FD_200239 | JGI IMG/M metagenome (GOLD analysis project Ga0310037, IMG submission 200239) | Peat soil microbial communities from Weissenstadt, Germany - Sb_50d_3_AS metaG (v2) (version 2) | ecosystem: Environmental > Terrestrial > Soil > Wetlands > Peat | place: Germany: Weissenstadt...
TCGCCTGGTCGTGAACCTGCGGCGTGCCGGGTGGAATAGACGAGGTGATGGACGACGACGAGCTGATCGCGAGCCTGGCTGGCGGTGACGACATGGCGCTGCGGCAGCTGTTTGACCGGCATGCCCCGTGGCTGGCCGCCCGGCTCCGCAAGGCGCTGCCGCCGGACGACGTCGAGGACGTGCTTCAGGAGACGTTCCTCGCGGTGTGGAAGAACGCCGGAACCTACCAGCCGCGGGGCACTCCTGCTGCCTGGCTGTGGGTGATCGCGCGGAACCAGGCCGCCCTGCTGCTGCGGAAGCGGGGGCCGGCGACCCAGGCCCTGCTGGACGAGGGCGGCCCGGTCAGCGACCCAGCCGAGGCCGCGGCCACCAGAACGGACCTCGACGTCGCCGCGGCCGCGGCGCTCGGCCCGCCCGGCTGCCCGGACCGCGAGGTATGGCGCTTGATGTACGAGGAAGGCCGGCCGGTCGCGGAGGTGGCGGAGCTGATGGGCGTCCCCGAGGGAACTGTGAAGAGCCGCGCGCACCGGGCGCGCCGCCTGCTGCGCGCGGCGCTTGGAGGAGTCCAATGAACGATCCGTCGTTGAACGAGCCGATCGGCGGCGGGAGCCGCAGCGCGGCGAACGACGACATCGACCTCGACCGCGTCTGGGTGAACGTCGCCGCGGAAGTCTGGCGCCGTCATCCTGGCCGGCTGGAGCGGACGGCGGCGCGGCTGCTGCGCTCGCCTGGGCTGGCGCGCGCGCTGTTCACCACGCCCTCGCTGCTGCTGCCGTGGCTGATCGCGTCCGCGGTCGTGCTGGCCGTCGGCGCGCTGACCCAGGTGGGCGCGGGCCAGCCGGTGGTCTGGCTGATCGCCCCGGCGGTCGCGGCGGTCGGCATCGCCTACTCCTACGGTCCCGGCCTGGACCCGGCGTGGGAGCTGTCCTGCTCCATGCCGGTCAGCGACCGCCTCGTCCTGCTCACCAGGGGCGTCGCGGTGTTCGCGATGAACGCGGTGCTCGGCCTGATCGCGAGCGCCGCGACCCTGGGCACGCACGCCTCGGCGGGCACGGCGCAGCTCACCTTCGCCTGGCTGCTGCCGATGACCGCCGCCTGCGCGTTCGCCCTCGCGGTCGCGGTGGCCGTCAGGTCGGCGATGGCCGGCGCGGGCGCTGGCGTGGGCGCCTGGCTCACCCTCGTGCTCGCCCACAGCGCGACCGACGGCGCGGGCGGCGGGCTGTCCGCCCCGGCGCTGACCTCCGCCATCACCGACGCGAACCTGTACCTCCCCTACCTGGCGGTCGCGGCCTGCTGTGCCGTGATCGTGTTGTTCGCCACCCGCCCCCGGAGAGGCCTGCTGTGAACATCGAGTTGACGGACGTCACCCGGACGTTCGGGAGAAACAAGGCGGTCGACGGGGTGAGCCTCGCCGTCGGCCCGGGGGTCTTCGGCCTGCTCGGCCCGAACGGCGCGGGCAAGACCTCGCTGCTCCGCATGCTCGCCACCGTGCTGCCGCCGTCGTCGGGCACGGTGCGGCTGCTCGACCGGGACCCTAGCAGGCCGGCCGCGCGCACGGAGATCAGGCGCAGGCTCGGTTACCTGCCGCAGAACCTCGGCTATTACCCATCGTTCACCGTGGCCGAGTTCGTCGAGTACTTCGCGCTGCTCAAGGAGATGCCCGCGCACCAGGTGCCGAAGGCGGTGGCCGCCGCCGTCGAGCGGGTCGACCTTGGCCCCAGGGCCAAGGCCAGGCTGCGCACGCTGTCCGGCGGCATGCTGCGCCGGGTGGGCATCGCGCAGGCGATCGTGAATGGCCCGGACCTGCTGCTGCTGGACGAGCCGACGGCCGGCCTCGACCCCGAGCAGCGGGTCGCGTTCCGTACGCTGATCCGCGATCTTGGCCAGCACGCGACCGTGGTCGTGTCCACGCACCTGGTCGAGGACGTCGGTACCGCGTGCTCCGAGGTGGCGCTGATGGCCGAGGGCAAGGTCGTGTTCCGCGGCACGCCCGATGAACTGACCGCCCAAGGCGAGGGCCATCAGGTCGGCGACTCCCCGCTTGAGCGCGGCTACAGCGCGGTCCTCGCGGCATCTCGCGAGCAGGTGGCCGCGTGACTGCTGTCGCCCTCACTGCGCGCACGGCCCGTTTCCGCACGGCCCGTTTCCGCACGGTGCGCGCGCTGCGGCTGGAGATCAGGCACAGCGCGGTCGTATGGGTGCTGCCGATCCTCGCCGCGCTCTTCTACGTCAACGCGTACCGGACGGCGGCGGGGTACCCGCCGACCTGGACGTTGCGCGCCTCGGTCATCACCCAGGCCAACCTGGCCTTCTCCAGCATGATCGCCGCGGGGGTCGCCGCCTGGGTCGCCACCAGGGAAGGCCGCAGGAAGACCGGTGACCTGCTGGCGACGACGGCCCGCGCGGCCTGGGCGCGGCAGGCGACGGTGCTCGCCGCCACGGCGTTCTGGATGGTGCTGGCCTACCTGGCCGGGGTCGCCGTCATCTACGTCCAGACCGCGCTCCAGGCGACCTGGGGCGGCCCGCCGCTGTGGCCGGTGGCGGTCGGCGTCGTGGCGGTTGCCGCGTCCTGCGCGATCGGCTTCACCTGCGGCACCCTGTTCCCCGGCCGGTTCACCGCGCCGATCGTCGCGGTCGCCGTCTTCGTCGCGTGGTTCGTCGGAGTCAACGCCGCGAACAGCGTGAACCCGGACAACGTGAGCAACCTCAGCAGCCTGAAAGGCACGTCCGCGCTGCTCGTGCCAGCTCTTCTGGGCCGCCCGCCGGATGTCGATGCCGGCGTCTATTACCATGTCCCGCCGGATGTCTTCATCGCACAGGTCATGTTCATCGGCGGGGTGCTGCTGGTCATGGTCGGCCTGTTCGCCTTGCTGCCCGCGGCGCGGGTGCCCGGCGCCTGGGGTCTGTCCTTCGCTGCCGGGCGGCGGCTGACCGTGGTGGCAGCCGCCGGCGTCGCGTGCGGCGTGGCCGCGTCCGCGACCGCGTTCTCACTGGCAGGCACCGGGCAGTACTCCCTCACGACGGGCTGGGAGATCCCCGCACTGCACGACGCGGCCGGCGACCAGTCGGTCCCGTACACCCCCGACTGCACGGGCAGCGCCTTCAAGGTGTGCATTCACCCGGCCTTTGCACCCTACCTAGGCGCCATGTCGGCCGCGTTGCAGCCGGCCGCCGCGGAGATCGCCGGGCTGCCCGGAGCCCCGGTCCGCGCCGAAATGACCCCGGGCTACTCACCGCCCGCCGTCGCGGGGACGGCGTCGGTCTACGACTATTCAGTGGAACAAGAAGGATTCAGCGGGGGGTTCTGGGCCACCCCCGCTACCGCGCGCACAGCGGACTGGGAACAAGGGGAGCAGCAGGACTTCATCACCTGGTTCGTCTCCGGGCCGGCGGAGCAGGACGCGCCAGGCCTGACAACCCCGGCGCAGGAGGCGGTGGCGATCGCGCTGCTGGCCAGAATCGGCGCTCCCGTACCGTCGTACCCGCAGTTCAGCCAGTCGATCACCGCCGCCGCGAGCGGGTTCGAGTCGCTGTCACCCGCTGCCCGGCACGCCTGGCTCGCGGCGAACATCGCCGCGCTGCGCTCTGGCACCATCACCCTGGCGCAGATCCCGTGACAGCCGCCGGGGTCAAGACCCCGCCGGTACCCCCGACATCGCGGGCCGCGTCGGCGTCGGCGGCCCGGCGGCTCCCGGCGGGTGCCCGGCTGGCGTGGCTGCACCTGCGCAGCCGACGGGTACCCTCGGCGCTGCTCGCGCTGGCCCTCTGCGGCGGCGCGCTCCGCGCCGTGCTGCACTGGCACCTGACGTCCGGCGGAGCGCTCGCGCAGCAGGGCCCGATGATCATCGAGGCCGGGGCGGCGGTGCTGATCGTGATGACGACGCACAGCCCGTTCGGCGAGGCCGAGCGGGCCGCCGGCCGCTGGCTGCCGTACCTGCGGCTAGGGGCGGTGCTGGCACTGACCGGTATCGCGATCGGCGCACTCCAACTCGGCGTGACCGGCGCCAGCCTGCCCGGCGGCGTCCTCATACTGGCGCGCAACGTCATCGGCATCACCGGCATCGGCCTGCTGGCCTCGCTGGTCACCGGCGGCCTGCTCGCCTGGATCCTGCCACTTGGCTACCTGGGGTTCGCCGAGTACGCACTGAACGCGGCCTGGCGCAACCCGTGGACCTGGCCCGTCCGCCCCCCGGCCGACCGTGGTGCCTGGATCTGCGCCGTGCTGGTTTTCGCGGTCGGTCTGGCGGCCGTCACATTCCGAGGCGCCCGGACCAGCCTCGCCGACAACGGCTAGCGAGGCGTAGTTCAGGAAAGACGTCAAGTCCGCAGCCGGCCTGGGAACCATGCTGGCCTGGCAGGGGCCGGCTACATGGCCGGCAGCCGGCCGTAGAATCGAGCGACGATGACTCGCAGCGTCTCGCTTTCCATCTGTGGCGACGTCGAGCGGCCCGCTTGCCTCGCCCTGGCAGAGCTGCGCTCTTTGATGGACGCCGAGCTGGTCGCGGACTTTCACTGCCGCGAGGGCTGGAGCCGGCTCGGCGAGCGCTGGCGCGGCGTGCGGCTCCGGACCCTGCTCGCGCTCGCTGGCGCCGCCGACGCGGCCGGCTATGTCACGGTCGGCTCCGGCGAGTACACCGCCGTGCTTACCCGCGAGCAAGCGGAGGACGAGCGGGTGCTCCTCGCGCTTGAGCACGAAGGAGCCGCGAGCCCCCGGCGCGCCGGCTTCCCCCGGCTGGTCGGACCCTCCGAGTGGGACTGCTTCCTGAGCGTCAAGTCGGTGGACCGGGTAGAGGTCACCTGCCAGCCTCAGCGGGCGACCGCGGCGACGATCGCGCTCGCCCGCCTCGAACGCTAAGCGGCTATCATGCGTGCGGTCGGCCCGCCGTGACGAGTACTTGATCTGCACGGCCGCCAGCTGACGACCGCGGGTCACGCCGTCTGCATCGGGGCCTGCGACGGGGACGCCGGGCCGGCTGGGGCTGCCGGGCCGCTGCGGGTCCGTTCTGGATAGTTCTTTTGATTTTTCCGAACGAGCCGTGGTGACTGTCGCTGGGCAAGCCGGTGCCGAGGCGTAATGGCACTCGCTCACCTTGCGGCCAGGTGGCGGCCGCCAGGGCGGCGGCGATCGTGGGCACACTGCACGCCGTGGCGTGAGTACGGGCGGCGCGGTGGTGGGTGCCGAACTTGGCGTACAGGTGCTTGATGTGGGTCTTGACGGTGTTCGGGGAGACCGGCAGCTCGCAGGCGATGCCGCAGGGTCCTGTTACGCGACGCTCACCATAAGCCTGTACGGCCACCTATCGTGACACGGCCATAGCGACGCTGTCTCGACTGCCAGCGACAGGATCGTGAGCATCAACTTGGTAAGAACCGCTCCTTTGACTCCGCGCTTGGTCGGCCATTGCCACGGAGAGTCACTGCGCCGGGGATGTCACGGCACCTGGCCCGGCGCGCCGGCCGGCCACGCCGAGCGTGCGGCAACCGCCATGCTCGCGGCGGTCATGAGGTTGACTGATTCATTCAGCGCGCCTGCCCGGCGTTTGCGGCCCGGCGGACGCTAGGGCCGTGTCTGGGGAGGCGTGCGCGGGCTGAACCAGGTGCGCAGGGCCGTGTTCATCCCGGCGGCCGGGCCGGGCGTGCCGGGTCCGGCCGCCCAGGCGACGTGGCCGTCGGGCCGGATTAGCAGCGCTGCGGCCGGGGCGGGCTCGGTCAGGCAGCGTGCGGTGATGACGGTGATCAGGCCGGCCTGGTCTGGGGCCGCCTCGGCGACTGCGGAATCGGCGGTGAGGTCGAGCAGGACGCCCTGGGCCGCGTGCATGAACTCGGCGACCCGGGTGCGGCCGTGACGGGTTTCCAGCTGGAGATCTGGCGCGAGCTTCCCGACCAGCGGGTGTGGCTGGGCGTTGCTGGCCGGCATCGGGTACCGGACATCGGAGCCCTGGATCAGCTCGCCGATGTGACGCAGTTGCCCGGGCTCGCGGAGCAGTTCGCGGATGTGCTGGAGCGGTCCGGGGTGCTGGAGTACGTCGCCGAACAGTTCGCGCAGCGCTTCGGCTCCTTCCGGGCTCACCTTGGCGGGCTCGTCCTTCCCGCCTTGGCCGATGATGGTCAGGGCCCCCTGGGCGCGGGCTTGCAGGATGGCGTGCTGTCCGGCGAGGTGCCGCTCGGCGTGGTAGGACTCCAGCAGGCCGTCCGGTGCCCGGCCCTGGACCTGCGCGGCGAGCTTCCAGCCGAGGTTGACCGCATCGAGCAGGCCGGTGTTCAGCGATACCGCGAAGACGTGGGCGGCGTCGCCGGCCAGCTGGATGCGACCCGCCTGGTAGCGGTCGGCTTGCCGGGTGTTCCCGACAAGCCGGGTCAGCCGCTGCGGATCGGTCATCGGCAGGTCGCCGCCGAGGACCCGCCGGGCGCTGGCACGCAGTTCCTCGAGGGTCATCGGAGCGCTCAGGTCGGCGGTGGGGTCGTCCTCGCTGGTGTAGACGATGAAGACACCGGCAGCAGCGTTCTTGTCGAGTACGGCCAGCGGCGCGAGCGAGTAGGTGCCTCGCGGGGTGCGGACTTGCCCCATAAGCTTCAGGCGGCCGATCCCCGGTACCTTCACCACGCCGCCGCGCCGGGTGAGCTTCGCCGTCGGCAGGCGCACCGTGCCGATGCGGGATATCTCCGGCGAGGTGGTGCCGGGGAAACCGATGCCGGCCTGCTTGCGTACCAGGCTGTGCGCGCCGTCGCAGCCCACGAGGTAGCGTGCGCGCAGCCGGTAGTCGCCGCCGGGACCGCGGACGTCGAGGGTGACCGCGTCGTCATGCGGGGACAGCGCCGTCAGCTCGTGCCCGCGTCGGACAGTCCCGCCGAGTTCGGTGAGCCGCGCCTCCAGCACCTCCTCCAGCCGGCGTTGCGGCACCGCCAGGATGTGCACCGGGCTGGTGCCGAGCCTGGAGAAGTCCAGCTGCAGCGGACCGAACGAGAAGCGCGGTACCGGCCCGGCAAAGGTAGCCTCCTGGCGGAGCCGATCGAGCAGGCCGCGGTAATCCAGCATCGGCACGATCTGGCCCACCAGGCCGTTGCCCTTGGGGGTCTCGTCGATCCCGGGCAGTCGCTCCAGCACGATCGGGTCGGTGCCACTCAGCCGGAGCTCGCAGGCCAGCATGAGTCCGACCGGTCCGCCGCCGGCGATCACGATGTCTGCTTGGCCGGCGCGTGCCGGCGGTTGCGCGGGCATGGCTAGAGCCGCCCGAAGACGTCGCGCAGCCCGGCCGCGAACGGCCGGTAGGCGGGACGCGAATCTCCCGGGTCGACTATGAGAACCGGCACATTGCGGTGCTCGGTGAAAGGCCTGCCAGTGCATGCGAGATCGCCGCACCGGCGGAGCCGGGCGTAGAACGTGTCCAGCACGGGGCCGCGCAGTTTCCTCAGCTCCATGCCACCCAGGGCAGGCTTGATCGTGTGGCGAATATATCCCTCGTAGCCTTCCCGGGTGGAGACGTCCAGGTCGGCGACCGCCATGTACTGATCGAGCAGGTAGCCCACCGTAGCGGCCGATTCCGGCTGCTGGCCGACCGAAGCCTGCTCCAGCAGGCGGGCCAGCTCGGCCTGGGCCCGCTCAGCTGTCTTGGCGGTGGCCTTGAGCCGGATCTCCTTGCCGGTCAGCGGGTCAGTACCGGCGTACACGCGCACGCGGTACGAACCGCTCGGCAGTCGCTCTACGTGACCCTTTCCCACATTGCGGCGGTCTTGTCCCGGGCTCTGGCCGCATCCCCCGCCCGCCCGGTCCATAGGGCGAGGTCGCCACGGTCGGAGAGGGTTTCCGGACCGTCCGGGCCAGACACCCGCTCGCGGGTGGGCAGCAGCGCGGCGTACTGGTCGCGGGCTCCGGCCGCATCTCCCGCATACCCGGTATAGCTGGCCAGTTTGAATCGGGCTGCCAGGGTATCCGGGTGCTCGGGACCGCGAGCGTCATCATTTCTAGAAGCCTCGGCGATCAACTGGAACAGGTCCCGGGCCGCCGGGTAGCTACCGCTGGCGCCGAGATAGTGCGCGATCCGCCACATGCCGCCTCTGGTCAGGTCAAGCGCAGCCTGGCGTGCGGCAGAAGCACCGCGCACACCGGCCAGGTCTGGGGCAGGACGGTGTCGTCGGGGATGGCGGCCTCGATCAGCGCGGCGGCGGACAGTCGGGCGACCTTATGCCGGACTCCCTCCCAGCCGTCCGTGACTGCCTCAGCAGTCTCGGCCCGGCACTCCAGGCGTCTCATCCGTGGCCTTCCTTCTCTTTCTCCTCCGCTGAACCACCGGTCAGGTGCCTGACAAGAGGCTGGACGTTCACGGCGCGGTCACCGGCGGAATCACCAGGCAATAGGTGGCCCAAGCCGACCGCGGTTCTGGTCGCCTACCGCATGCATGTCTGTCTCGCTCGTCCGGCGCTACCAGCCGTGAGGCTCGGCTAGCCACCCATCTCGCGCCTTAGCCGGGCGAGCTCGTCATCAACATCCCGCCGGTGATGACGGGGCAGCGGACTGCTGTACGCGGAACCGCCGACTTCGCTGTCACGCCTGTTCCGCGAGACCTGCCCACGGTAGAACGCCACCTTGACCGCCAGGACGACGGCAACGACGACGAGCGCGGCAATCGCGGCCTCCATGAGGAACCCGATGACCGAGGAGATGACCAGGAACGCGATTACCACGCCAGCCGCGATAGCGGCCACCTTGAACCAGCGCATCCGCCGCTTCCTCTCTCGAAAAGGGAGCCCGAGTTTGATACAAGACGCAGCAGGCAGCGTGGCGGTTTACAGGAGGAGAACCCCACTCACGCTCGCCTGCGCGTCCCCGCCCCTCACCAGTCCACTGCACGTTCACGACAGGGCAGGCCGCAACCGAAGGAGCGAACCGGAGCGAACCGGAGCGCGCCAGCGACCCGGGAGTTCCCGCTGGCACGCCAGCCGCGCGCGGTGACCGGCGTGACTGTCGAGCCAGGCTTCGCGCCTGTGGCGTGAATCCAGAGGCGGGGATATGCTCGCGGATAGCCCGCGAGCCCCGCAAGGCCCTGGACACCGACCAGGACGCAGCCGCCTACCACGCCTGGCCAAGATGATCCCCAGCGGGAATACGGCTATCGCGCCCCGCGAGCGGTACCGGCTGCCGTACCTGAAGGCCCTGTCTAAAGAAATCCCAGAGGATCTGTCGCCCGCCATGCAGGGGATACGGCACGGGCCTGCCGCCCGCGGCGCTCACCGATACCAAGCGCCGATCTGCAAGCCCGGTCCGGGCCGGAGACGGATATGTGAGCCTGCGTGTGCCGAAAATTCATCCGTGCAGGTGAGAGGCATGGGGTCCGTCGGCCCAGGTTCTGGGCTTCGTGGCTCTGTACGGCGCGGGAACGGCCACGGCGAAGTGTGTCATCGCGGCATGATGTGCGACTGTGCTGATGCGACTGGCCTACTTGACGGTGGCCAACACATTCGCGGTCCTGGGCCTTCTTCTCGCGACCGATCGGGACAAGAACACCGAGATCTTGGTTCTCCGCCACCAGGTCGGGGTGCTGGAGCGCCAGCTGGGCGGGAAGAAGGTGCGCTTCAGCCCTGCGGACCGGGCTTGGCTGGCGGCGCTGCTGCACCGGCTAAGGCCGCACGCCCTCGGCCGGATGCGCTTGCTGGTATGCCCCGACACGGTGCTGCGCTGGCACCGTGACCTGGTCAGCAAGCGGCACGCTGCCCGGTCCAGGCCCAGGCGGCCGGGCCGGCCCCGCACCGTGTGCTCCATCCGCGCCCTGGTCCTGCGCCTGGTCCGGGAGAACCCCGCGTGGGGCTACCGGCGGGTGCACGGTGAGCTGCTCGTGCTCGGTGTGAAGGTGGCTCCCTCTACGGTGTGGGAGATCTTAAAGGAGGCCGGGATCGATCCTGTGCCCGGACGCTCGGCCACGACCTGGGCCAGCTTCCTGCAATCCCAGGCCGAGGGCCTCTTGGCCTGCGACTTCTTCGAAACGGTCACCCTATCGGGGACACGGGTGTTCGTATCGCGGTGATCGAGCACCACACCCGCCGGATCCGGGTGCTGGGCGCGACCGCGCACCCAACCGCCTCCTGGGTGGCCCAGGCCGCCCGGAACCTGGTCATGGACCTTCAGGACGCCGGATGCCGGGCCCGGTTCTTGAGCCGGGATCGCGACGGCAAGTTCCCTGAATTGTTCGACGCCGTCTTGGCTGATGCGGGTATCGAGGTCGTGCTCAGCGGCGTCCAGGATGCCCCGCATGAATTCGATCATGGAGCGGTGGGTGCAGACCTGCCGTCGTGAGCTGCTGGACCGGACCTTGATCTGGAACCAGCGCCATCTGCTGCACGCTTTGCGGGAGTTCGAAGGCTTCTACAACGGGCATCGCCCCCATCAAGGCATCGCCAATGCCCGCCCACTGCGGCCGCTGCCTCCGCCGATCATCGACCTGGACCAGATCGCCCACCTGGACATACGAAGACGCCAACGCCTGGGCGGGATCCTCCACGAATACGAGCATGCCGCCTGACGTGCACGGATGAGGTTTTCGGCCAGAGCAACGTGCTGGCGGTCATCGAGCATGCCACCCGGCGGATCCGGATCCTCGGCGCGACCCTCATTCCACCGCATCCTGGGTCGCTCAGGCCGCTATGAACCTTGTCATGGATCTCCAGGATGCCGGGAGCCGGGCGCGGTTCTTGATTCGGGACCGGGACGGAAAGTTCCCCGGCCAGTTCGACGCTGTGCTCAACGACGCGGCGTTCCGGGAGTTCGAGCGTTTCTATAACCTGACTTGGGACAAGATTCGGGCGCAACCGATGGCAGGGCGCGGTGACCTGCTAGTTTGCTGGCCGGGAGAGCTGAAATTGCGCACTGACGGTGGCCCGTAGAGTGGGCTGGGGCCGTATGTCAGGACGGTAAAGACCAAGTCGGGCGCGACGGCGGTCTAGGTCGTGTACTTGTCGCGGCGGGGGGCTTGCGATCAGCGGTCGCCAGCTTGCGCACGACCTGCTCCGGCGTGTGCTTCTTCCTCGTCGCCATGTTGATGTCGAGCCTTCCTGCCCGCAACGCGGGCCGCAAGACTCTCAAACGACCTGGATCAACTACCGCCACCAAAGGCGGCACCGCCAGTCCAGGGTGCATATATATCGACCCGCCGGACCCGGAAGGCCGTATCCGCATCAGCGCGGCCGTCACCGGAGAGCTCCCGGGCCAGGCTCTTAGCGTCGTCTTCGCAGTCCGCCCCGACGATGAGGTGCCTGCGGTGCGGGCGGACCCGCCATCCCTGGGCGGCAAGATGCTCGGCTAGGTGCACCACATCGTCGTGTGACGGCAATTCGACCCACACCTCCCGCGCGGGGCGGCCGGACGTCACCGACGCTTGCCGCTCTCGCTCCTGACGGGCTTCGTGCACAGCCTGCCGCTCGGCAACGGGATCGGCGGACGGCTCGTCCGCCGCATCCCGCCACTTCTGGTCCCGCGGGCTCCAGAACTCCGTCCGGACGGGCGCGCTGACGTCGCGCCGCGCGAGCACCTCACGCGCCACTTGTGCGGCCTCATCAGCCGATCCGGCGCTGGGGGCGTACAAGAAGACCTGGGTACCCCACCGGCTCGAGCTGACCGCTACCTGATCGCCGAGGCGGCTGCCCAATGCAGAGATCAGCGCCTGCCGGAGGGAATGCAGGCTGCGCGGCAGGACGCCGAACGCAATGCAGACACGCCACCCGTCGTCCATAGACGCACGATAGCAACCCTCCGCACCGGCACCTGCACCATCACCGCCGCAGATCCCCTGCCCGACCTCCCCGACACGCTTGACCGCATCCACAGGTACTCAGGTACGCACTGACTGGCTAAATTGGCCCAACTCGGGTCTGGGACCAACGCCACCTCCTGTACGGCGCTCCGGGAGTTCGAGCGTTTCTATAACGAGCACCGGCCACACCGGACTCTCCGAGCTGCCGCACCGCTACACCCGCTATCCGGACCGATCACCGATCCTGAGCGGATCGCCCACCTCGACGTCCGCAGACGCGACCGACTCGTCGGCACCCTCCATGAGTACCGGCATGCTGCCTGATCAGCACGGATGAATAATCGGCACCCACAACGGCAGGACGCTGAAAAACAGCCGCAGCCGACGCCTCAAGCCAGCACATCAGGAAGACGAAAGATCGAAGCTAGCGAACGCCGCCGCCGACGGCCTGGCGCACAACGCTCGTGATAACTCCCCAGTTATCGTAGATCCATTGGTCTTGCTCGCGGTTCAAAAGAGTATACCGGGCTGTCGGTGAAGCCTTGCATTCGATTAGCTCCAAGAGATTTCCCTGCTGATCATAAATAGCCAGATCAGGCTTGCGAATCCCGGTACCTCCAATTCTTGCGTATGGAGTCATCACTTCGCCGGGATTCACTTCCACCCTGAAACCCGCCTGCATGAATGCGTCAGCAGCGTCGAGTTGCCAGGCGGTACCGTTCGCCGGATTCATGACCGAAGGCGCCGCGTCATAGAAGGAGCCTCCAGATCCCCAGCCGACTGTCGTGGGGACAGGCTGCAGCCCAAAGCTAGTCGTCTGAAAAAGGACCTGCAAAACTACGCTTATCTCCTCCATCTCTAGGGCCAGTTCCCGCTGGTCGGCTGTTGGCGGGGCATACCCGTTGACCGATTCCGCTGGGATTCCATTGGCAACGATGGTCGTAAGCATATCACTGTTGCTCATAGCCGTCAGGTCACCATATGTCTCTGGTCTCAGATAACCCCCTTGTGCAATGGGAACGTCCCCCTCGGCCAATTTAACGTCGCCCATTCCCGGTGTATCAGCGGGTTCATCTGCATCGAGCAGATGGCAACTTCTGCAGGCGGACGCAGCGCTTGGTGGCGAATCAGGAGTGTCAACCGGCGTGGACGCAGCCAGTTCCTCTACGGCGCTTTCTGCCGTGGCCGGTGAGTTGAAGGCGGCACTGCCTTCCGTCGCGTATACAGCTGACACGGCAACGAACTGAGCCCAATCAACGCGACTCCAGGCGCCTTCAGTTGAGTCATGTCCAGTTGGGTCGCTGTACTGGATCGGGTTGTCATTGGCGTAGGCGTAGCGGTTGAGGCCGATCGCGGTGTCGGTGGGAGTGATCGTGTCGGCGCTGAGCATGCGCCCGGTGGCGGGGGCATAGTCCCGGGCCTGCAGGTCCAGCAGCGAGCTGGAGCCAACGGGTTGGGCGCCGGTGTAACCGCGCTGCTGGGCAGCACCGCTCTGAGGGGCGCCGTAGGCGGTGTAACTGCTAGCCGAGACCAGCTGCCCGGACTCGTCGGTCACGGCACGGGTCGAGCCCTGCTCGTCTTCGGTGTACCAGAGCGTCTTGCTCCCGCCGTGCTGGGCGACCAGCGTCCCGTTGGCGTAGATGTAATCGGTCCAGCCCGCGCTCGTGTGCAGGGCGAGGTCGCCCACGTAGACGGTGGTGCCGGCCCGGTCGGCCTGCTTCACCAGGTTGTCGTCGGCGTCGTAGGTGCTGGTGACCGTCCCGGCGCCGGGAGCGCTGACGGTGGCCAGCATCCCGTCGGTCGTCCAGCTGTACGTGGTGGTCACCCCGCCGACCGTGTCGGTGAGGGTGTCGCCATCAGTGTCGTAGGTGTACGTGTGGCCGCCGGCCGCCTGGGCGGCCTGCGGGCCGGTGCAGTCGCTGCCCGAGCACTGGCGGCTGGCCGGGTAGCGGTAGGCGCCGACGGTGCTGTTGCTGACGATGTTGCCGAGGTCGTCGTACTGCAGGGTCTGCGTGCTCTGGCCGGTGGCCGCATTGGTGACGCCGGTCAGCTCGTCAAGCGTGTTGTAGGTGTATGCCAGATCCTGCCCGCTGCTGTCGCTGCTGGTAGCGACGATCGTCCCGGCCGGGTCGTAGGTGTAGGCCTGGTCGAAGACGTTCCCGTGGCTGGCGGAGCTGGTGACGTCCTGGGCGGTGAGCCAGCCGCGGGCCAGGTCGTAGCTGTCGCTGGCGGAGGTGCCGTTGGCGTAGCTGACGCTCGCCACCTGCCCGGCCCCGGTGTAGGTAATGGCGCTGACGTACCCGGGGACGGCGGTGAGCTGGCCCGCGGCGTCGTAGGTCTGTTTGACGGTCAGCTTGTCGGGATAGGTGACAGCGGTCCGTTCGCCGAGGGCGTCGTAGCTGGTGGTGATGGTGGCGATCAGGCCGCCGGTGCACTGGGTCTGCTGGGTGACGGCGCCGAGCAGGTTGTAATTCCAGCGGTGGGAGACCTGTCCGGCACAGCCGGATGCGGACGGGTCCGATTCGGCGGTGAGCTGGCCGGTGTCGGCGCCGCCGGCGCCGTCGTAGATCCAGGTCTTGCGCTGGCCGGTGGTGCTGTCGGTGCTGGCGACAGGCCGGTTGAGGGCGTCGTACTGCGTGGTGACGATGCGGCCGCGGGCGTCCTGGGTCCAGGTGAGATTGCCTGCCGGGTCGTAGCGGTAGCTGGTGAGGCCCCGGTCGGGATCGTTGTCGGCGGTCTTCTGGCCCAGCATGTTCCAGGTGACGTTCTCGGTGTTGCCGTGCGGGTCGGTGGTGGCGGTCTGCTGGCCGAGCACGTCGTCGATGTAGCTGACGGTGCTTTGCTGGCCCGGGTGCTCGACGGAGTCCTGGGTGACCTGGGCGAGGTTGCCCCAGCCGTCGCTGTAGCGGGTGGTGATGTCGTTGCCGTCTTCGTCGGCGGTTCGCGTGGTGGAGTAGCCGTCCGACAGCCCGTAGCTGGTGGCGGCGGTGCTCCCGTCGGCGTGCTCACTGGCGACGGGTCGGCCGAGGGCGTCGTAGTTGGTGGCGGTCCAGTCGGTGACGGGCCGGCCCGCCGCATGCTGAGCCGTCTGCACCGCGGTCAGTGACGCGTCGAGGTAGAGGGTGTCGGTCTCCGCGACCGTTCCCCCGCTGGCCGGCGACTCCGTTCGCACGACACGCCCCAGTCCGTCGGTGAGGGTGTTGGTCCAGTGGCTGAGCGCGCCCGCTGTTTCGGTCGTCGTGGTCAGCGTTCCGCTGCCGGACAAGGCGTAACTGGTCGTGATGACGATGCCGGTGGGGCCGGTCGAGCGAATGGGGCGGCCGAGGGGGTCGTACTGGGTGGTGGTCTGACCGCCGGTGATGGCGGTGGTCTGGGTCGGCGCTTCGGCCGCCCGGTCCCAGCCGGCGCTGGTACTGCACTGGCTGAGGGCGTTGCAGGTCTTGACCGGGAAGAGCCCGGCCGGGTCGTAGGTGGTGGTCGTGGTATGCCCGTCGGCGTCGGTGTCGGTGAGTTGGTTGCCGAAGGAGTCATAGGTGTAGGTGTCCATCGCCAGCCAGGTACTGCCGTTGAACTCCCGGGTGGCGGTCAGCAGGCCGCGGTTGGCTGGGGGCTGCTGGGCCGGGCACTCACCGCTTGCGTCGTCGTCGTAGCAGGTCAGCGTGGCCCGCAGCATCTGCTTGGCGCCGTTGTTGTCGGCGTACGTCTCGGTCACCCGCGGTTGGTCGTGCAGCCAGGCGGCTTCGTCGTACAGGTAGCTGGTGGTGGTCTCGCGCTGCAGGCCGGACCCGGCCGCGGTGTCGGTCTCGCTGGTCACGTTGCCGTCGGCGTCGTAGGTGAACACCGCGCTGCTGTCGGCGCAGGTGCCGGCGGCGCAGTCACCGGTGTCGGTGCGCGCGGTCAGGTTCACGTAGGGAGGACTGTCGCCAGCCGGCTCGAAGCTGGTGGTGGTGCGCTTCAGCGGCGTCCCGGCCGCGTCGGTGACCTCGTCCAGCGTCACCTGGTCGAGGCCGCTGGCCGCGTCGATCGAGCGGGTGACGTGCTCGATCGAGGCAGGCCGACCGCCGCTGCCGGTCACCGGGTCGGCGGCGGCGTCGTGCATGGTCCAGGTGTCGGTCCAGCCCAGGAACGAGCGCAGCGGAACCGAGAACTGGCCGCAGCTGTAGCGGAAGGTGCTGGAGTCCGACACCGTTTGCCCGGCGGTCACGGTCAGCGCGTCATCGGCTGGCGTCTGCGCGGGCAGCAGGAGTGACCAGCCGGGCTCCAGGTCGGCCGCGTTGGTGAACGACGCGCCACCGGGCTCGGCCCGGTCTTCGTTGACCGCCCAGATCTGCGGCCAGCGGCTGGCGTCGCCCAGCTTGGCCTGGCTGATGCGGCCGAGGGTGTCGCCGCTCTGGACCAGGTAGATGGCGGGCTGGGCGGTTGTGTGGCCGGCCGTGGGAGCGGCCGGCGTCAGGCCGGGATCCAGAACGGAGGTGGTCAGGCCGGTCACCACGAACGGGGCGCGGTCTTGCGGGAGGCGGCACTGCCCGGCGGGCGTGTCGGCGGCGGTGAACGCGCTCGCGGCCGAGTACGTGACCTGGGTGCTCGCCCCCAGGCCATTGTGGGTGGAGGTGATGACCTCGGGGGTGTAGCCGGAGCGGACCAGGTCCAGCCGGTAGTCCCCGGTCGAGTCGGTCAGGTGGGTGAGGGTGACCGTCCCGTGGTCGGCCTGAACGGCCCAGTTCTCGGCCCCGCCGGGGTTGACCGTACCCGGCGCGATTGTCTGGGACAAGGTCCACCCGCCCGGCCCGTTGGACAGCAGCATCTGGATGCGCAGGGCCCCGTCCCACTCGGTGGCCTTGACCAGGTCACTGCGGCCATCGAGGTCGAGGTCGGTCGCGGTCCAGTTCTCGTTGTCGGCCTCGGACAGGTAGCTGGGCTGAGTGGTGCCGGAGGTGGCGGTGTCGGAGAGCGTGGTCGCTGGCCCGGGCTGCCAGTCGCCGTCGCCCAGGCTGATCAGTGTCTCCACGACAAGCTGGCGGGGATCCCCGGTCTTATCGGGTGGCTCCGCCAGGACCCGGGCGAGGTCCTGGCTTCCGTCGCCGTTGACGTCGACCGGCTGCCAGGCGCCGTCGTCAGCGCCGGTCGCCTCCACCAGCACGTTGGCCCCGGGCCGGCAGGACCCGGTCGGGTGCAGGCACAGGCCGGTGGTGGTGGAAGTCGTGGTGAAGCCCTGCTCGACCGGCACCCAACCGTTGCCGTGGCGCAGCAGGGTCACCACCTGGCCGGACGCGGTGTCGGCGTCCACCAGGTCGGCGCTGCCATCGCCGTTGACGTCAGCCAGGTGCCAGCCGATGGTGTCCCGCAGGGCGGCGGCGAACGTTGCGTCGGGGGCCGGCGTCCACTCGGTCGTCAGCACGCCGGACGGCGATCCGGCCAGGACGAGAACTCCCGCAGTGCCCCAGGGACCTGGTCCGGCGTGGACGAGGTCGGGAATCCCGTCGCCGGTGATGTCTGCGATCTGCCACTCCCCGATGCGCGGCAGCAGTGCTGGCTCGTCGATGGTGGTCGGCGTGCCGCCAATGGTGATGCAGTGGATGGGCTTGGGGGTGCAGCTGACGGTTCCGCCCTTGGGCGGTCCCTGGATGACACGGTCGAGCCCGGTCAGGCTGATGGTGTGCTCGGTCCAGCCGTGGGCGCCGGTAGCCACCAGGATCACCCCGTAGCGGGCGCCGGCGGGCAGGTTGACCAGGTCCGCCTGGTGGTCGCCGGTGACGTCGGCCAGCCGCCACCCGTCGGCCGGCAGGTGCTTGAGGCCGACGTCGGCGACCGAGACGGTGACCGGCGCCAGGCGGGTCAGCAGCCCGTCCTCGGCGCCCAGGTAGGTACGGACCTCAACGGTTGAATCGGAGGCCATAGCGATGCTGACCTCATCGGTCAGCCCGTCACCGTTGACGTCCCCGGCCAGTATCCCGCTCAGCCGCGGCCCGGCCCTGGTGACGTCGGTCTCGGTCGAGGCGGCCCCGGTGGCCTGCCCGCCGATGACCGTGATGTCGTCGCGGCCGTCGCCGTTGATGTCACCGGTGGTCACCAGGGGCCGGACGCAGGTCGGCGGCGGGGCGGCCAGGCAGTCGGCCACTCCCCAGTTCACCGGCCTCGGTGACTCCTGCAGGAACCCGTCGTGCTCGTCGTTGAGCAGCCTGCTCAGCGAACTGTAGGTGGTGCCGTCGGCCGTTGTCGCCAGCACGGCAAGGTCGGTCTGGCCGTCACCGTCGAAATCGCCCGCCAGCACCTGATCCGGCACGGCCGCCAGTTCACCGCTCTGCACCCCAACTGCGACTCCCCCCGCGGGCACGTTGTCGTAGCGGTTCAGGGCGGTCGCAGGCAGCGGAGTAGACCAGGACTGGAGCATACCGAACGTCCCGTCGCCCAGGGACGGGAAGACATGCACAACTTCCGTCCCGCCGGTGCCCGCGGTGAGGACCGCCAGGTCGGTCCGGTGGTCGCCGTCGAAGTCACCCCAGATGGCCGGCTCGTTGGCCGAGATGGCGCAACGGTCGTTGTAGGGTGGCCCGGTGGCCGGGTCCTGCGGACACCGGTCGGAGTAGACCGCGGTGGTATACGCGGGCCAGTCCTGGCCGGTGTCCTGGTACTGCACGGCGAAGCGCCCGTCGCCGGTGGAGACCGCGGTCACGATCAGCGAGGTCGAGGGCAGCAGGTCCCCGGGATCACCAGTTTTCGTGGTCGAGTGGGCGTCGATATAGGTAGCCAGATCCGCCTTGAGATCGTTGTTGAGGTCAACCGCCTCGAACGGGTTGGGCAGCCCCAGGCCGATGGTTTCGGACGGCAGGCACGAGCCAGGGCCGGTCTGGAAGCCGCCCTTGCCGTCGGAGAACAGGGTCTGCAGGCTGGCCGCGCCCCCGCAGCCCGGCGAGGGCGGGTCGGTCTCGACCACGTCCGCCTTGCCGTCCCCAGTCACGTCGGCGACCACCGTGACCGATCCGGAAATCTTGGTGGGGGCCGGTGCGGCCACCGCGAAAACGCTGTCGGCCCCGGCCGGGGTCTGGTTGAGCGCAACCCCGACGTAGCCGTTCGCGCTCACCACCAGGTCGGGGTAACCGTCGCCGTTGACATCACCGAGCAGGACCTTCGCACCGGTCAGCGATACCGGCCAGTTGAAGGTCAGAAGCGACTTGACGGCCGTGTAGCCGCCGCTGTCGGAGTTGCGCTCGGCCTCCACGACCAGGCCCTGCGAGCCGTTCGGGCGCACCTGGACGATGTCCATCCGCTGGTCGTTATTTATGTCGGCGGTCAGCCAGGTGGTGCCGTCTCCCACATTCGGCCAGCTGAGAGCCCCCTGGGCGGATCCGCCGAGCGACTGGTCCCAGCGGCTGCCGTCGGCGGGCCCGGCGGGCCAGTTCGTCACCAGCGCCTGGACCACCGTGGATGACTTCGCCTGCCAGGTGTTCACGCTGGTGGACGACGTGTTGTAGGTGGTGGCCGGGTAGGCGGTGGTGCCGTCGCTGCCGTACTGGCGGACCGACTGGAGGAAGGACTCCCGCGTCGTGCCGGCGTTCAGCGTGTAGCTGAGCCGGTAGGAGCGCACCGGCTGGCCCGCAGCGGTCTCGTCGACCTCGGACAGCAGGTCGTTTTCGGCCAGCAGGCCCGCGCCGTCGGCCACCGTCATCGGGTCCTGGCGGGAGATGGTCTTGAAGGTCAAGACGACGTCGCCGTACCTGATGCTGCTGAGTTCCGGTTCGTTCCCGGCGGTGTCCGTCCAGTGATAGCTGACGGTGTTCCCTGAGGTGTCGCGGACGGTGGAGACGCGCCAGTCGAGCACCCCTTTGCTGGTCACGGTCGCCGGCTCGTAGGTGACCGTCGTGCCGTCCGTGCGCCATACCGTCCACGTCCCGCCCTGGGCGCTGGACGTGAATGTAATCCGCTGGTCGCTGGCGACCTGGCTGGCGTAGCCGGCCGTGCCCGCGACCTGGTGCGCGCAGCTCGGGCTGGCCGTTACCCGCGGGCTGCCGCCGGCGCACGCCACCAGGTCGGTCCCGTCGAGCGCGTAGTGGTCGCTGCCGTCCCAGGCGGGCAGTCCGTGCACGCCGGACTGCCGTTCGATGACCGACGTGCCGTCCAGTGCCCAGCCCTCACCGAGCCAGCCGTCGCCCGCTTGCGAGGAGTAACGCAGGGCCAGGCCAGGCTGCAGCCCGTGATACGAGGGCACCTGGATCGGCACGCTGGTGGTGAACGAACCAGCCGGGCCGACATCCGCCCACGCCACCTGATGAGCGAAAAGGAACCACCAAAGCGCTGCCGCCAAGGGGACCGCCAGCAGCACCGCGCGGCGCGCGATGGGCCCGTTGAGGGCTGGCAGGCACGTCATGACAGGGCAAGCGAACCGCCGCGGCCGCGCGGGCGGCAATACGCAATAGCGCGTAGTCCGCCTAGGGCACCGGGCGCGGCCAGTCGAAGCGGACGCTCCACTCGAATTCCCGCGACAGGTCCTCGGCCGTCAGCAGGCCGAGGTCGAGCCCGCGCACGACCGCCTCGAGACGATCCGACGCCCCCAGCTTGGCGTAGAGATTCTGCAGGTGCTTGCGCACCGTCGCTGGCCTGGCCGGCAGCCGGCGGGCGATCGCCTCGGCCGTCAGCCCGTCGGCCAGGTAGCACAGCACCGCCCGCTCGCGCCTGGTCAGGGCCAAGGTCGGGGACTCGACAGAGTCTGCTGAAAGCGCCAGCCGCAGGTAAAGGGCGACCAGCGCAGGTTGCAGCTGGACGCACAGCCGTAGCTCGTCATCGGTGAAATCCGGGTCCGAGCGGTTGACCATGAAGAACACCCACTCCGGGCCGGCCGGCGGCAGCAGCATGATCGCGATTCCGTGCGATGCTCCGGCCGGCCGGAGCAATTCAGAAAGCAGGCTGCTCCGCTGGAAATCCTCCCAGGGGGTGACGTCGCTGATCCGCACAGGGGACCAGTCAGGCTGGGCGTTGTACCACTGGTAGAGCGGGTGCTCGTCGAGCAGCCGGGCGACTCCGTGAATGGTCGTCTCATGTTCTGGCTGATAGGGCCGCAGGGCCACCGACGCCGTCGTGTTGGCGAGGTTCACCCGGTTGAAAGAAACAAGGGTCCCGCCGACCGCTGTGGCCAGCTCTTCCATTCCCCGGTCGATGAAAGAGCCAACGGTCCGCGCCTGGGCCAAGGCGGACGCAATGTCAAGCACCCCCCGCATGGGAGCATCACAGCACACCGGGTGACGACCTGTCACTAGTGGTCGCTACCAGTTCTTAGAGTTTTCGGGGTTGCACGGGTTCAGCGGCGGCGGAGGGCGGCGTCGGTCAGCGACGGTTGGTCGATGCGGTCGAGGGTGGCGGCGCCGAGCACCACGTCCTGGGCCGCCAGCAGGGTGCCGGGCTGCTCCCGGGTGCCGGGGCCGATGATGGCCGAGGTGACGGCGCGGTGGCTGGTGACGAAGCCGAGCGCCAGCTCCAGCAGCGTCCGAGCAGGGCGGCTGCTCGCAGCGGAAGTGCTCCAGGCCGCGGCGCTGGGCGGCCCAGTGGGCCTCGACGACCTGCTCGGCCGGGAAGGTGGAGCAGCCGATGGCCTGTAGGGTTCCAAAATAGTGCATAAGCCGCTGACCTTTGGGTTTCCCGCAGCGTTGCCCGCCTGGCTGGCAGCATCGCAGGCTCGTGATGGTACGGATGCTCTACCTGATGTTCCCATAGACGCCGACACTCCAGCGCAGGCACCGCCAGCACGACGCCCCAGGCACAGAGAGCAAAACCAGCTGCCCGAAACCCCAAGCCGCAGCCAGCCAGCCGACGGAACGGCATCAGCCCAGCACGGACAGCCACACCAGCAGAATGTCAGACCCGGCTGCGAAGATCACCGAGGCCCAAACGTGAACAAGGTCCCCACAGAAACGTGAAGACCTCCGGGTGAGGTCCTCACGTTTAGGGCTGACCTGGGCAAACGTGGTCTGGCTGGAGGTTTGCCCACAGGTTAAGCGTTGTGCGCCCACAGTTGTCTTGGCTGGCTAGCGGTTCCAGCGGGGGTCGTTGCCGGCG
>Ga0310037_10000629_pt1 | contig 21673 bp, 28 predicted proteins | sample Sb_taG_11_FD_200239 | JGI IMG/M metagenome (GOLD analysis project Ga0310037, IMG submission 200239) | Peat soil microbial communities from Weissenstadt, Germany - Sb_50d_3_AS metaG (v2) (version 2) | ecosystem: Environmental > Terrestrial > Soil > Wetlands > Peat | place: Germany: Weissenstadt...
GCCACTCCTGCGCCTTCTTGGTGCCTGATCCGGTTGCTCTAAGTATTAGGCAGGCCGGTTGTAGATCCGGACGGCGTTGCCGCCGAAGATCTTGCGCTTGAAGTCGTCGTCTTCATCCTTGAAGGTTTCGAGCGCGCTCAATCGGGTTCGGGTAGAGGCAGTTCGGGTGCGGGAAGTCCGTCTCGAACATGCAGTTGTCGCCGATCTTGTGGATGGCTTCGCCGATCATGGCGTCGTTGTCCTCAAACCCGAAGCAGGCAACCATCTGGCGACGGAAGTACTCCGACGGCTTCATGGTCAGCTTCGCCCGGATCAGCGGAGCGATCTCGAGCGGCTGGTCGTCCAGCGCGTTCAGAAACGAGGGCAGCCAACCGACGCCGCTCTCGACCAGATGATCTTGAGGTCCGGGTGACGCTCGAGGACGCCGGCGTAGATCATGTTGGCGATCAGGCGACCGTTGGACAGGAACAGCGTGGCCGTACCGATGGCCATCTTGGCGCCATCGTCCATCGTGGGCCAGGGGCCTGAATGGAAGTAGGGGGCCTTCGATGCGCTGGCGCCGATGTGGAAGTTGACCGGGAGGCCGGGCCCGGCAATCTTCTCCCACATCTCGTCCCAGTGCGGCTCGCCCAGGTCTGGCAGGCCAATTTCCTGCGGGTCGGCGCTCGTGTTAACGCTGACCAGGCCGAGGGAGTTGATCCGGTCGATCTCCGTGAGGCAGAAGTCCATGTCCCACCAGGGCAGAACGGCCTGCAGGAACAACCGGTTGCCGGAGTTGGCCTGCATCTCGGCTAATGCGTCGTTGTAGATCGTCGCCGTCATGTTGCGCAGCTTCACGTCCCCGGTGCCACCGATCTGCTGGCCACCGAAACCAACCACGTTCGGGTAAACGATCTGGGCCCAGATGCCCTGCTCGTCCATCAAACTGACTCGCGGTTGCCACTGCGACGCGGCCGGGGCGATCTCATGAACCGGAGTGTTGAACAGGTAGGCGACGTCTAACTGTTTCTCCATCTCGTGATCGATGACCGAGGCCGCACCGACGCCACCGATGACGATGTCGTCAAAGACCCACTTGTTCTCGCCCTCGACCATCTTGACCTGCGGAACCCGGTTCTCGTAACCCTTTGGGGGGCCGCTTGGTCCACAGGTCCCACGGCTCACTCAGGTTTGTGTCGACATCGGCGACCTTCAGATCGCTTGCCGAAACCGTCATCTCATTCACTTCCCTGAGTCGTCGAACTTGAATCCATCACTGGAACTGGATTTCAATCTCTCTTCAGCTCCGTGTCGTCGGGCGCAGACGACGGACAACATCTATCCGATAGTCTCGGAACGATCCATACGCGCGTCGATAAGCGTACTGGTTTCGAAGCTCGCCAAGGTCGGTGTGTGATCGATTCGATCGTTCTTGATCTCCGCCGGTGTTTTCATCGGCCGGCTACTCGCCTCGACCTGTAGGAGCTCCAAGGGCTCCTCGCCGATCGACTCGAACCAATATGGGAACCCGCGTTCCACTAACACACCTTGATGACGCCCGAACTCACCGACGACCTCGTCGTCCACCGTATAGAAGCGGACCCGACCCGATAGAACAAACCAGAATCCATCCTGGTACTTGTGATGGTGGAGGTTATTCTCTCCCCCCTCGAGGAGGTTTTGCACCGCGGCGAAGACAATGTCCGAGCGGGCCAGCAACGTAACCGTCTTTGGGACGTCCTGGTTCTCAGGCGTCGAATAGTTGATGATCTGCGCTCGAGGTTCCTTGCTATCCGACATCACACACCTTCCTCCACATTGAACGTTTCACGAGGATTTGCCAGCCGCGATTCCGCGAACCGGCTTACCGACCTCCTGACCATCACGGATATTCTGTCATCTCGTCGAGGGATGGCTTGACGGATGTCATGAATTGCTCCAGACCTTCGACGACCCGTTCCTTCGGCATTTGCGAATAATGGAAGATGAGAACGACATACTCCGCAGGCATCTCCTCCCATTGCTGGACGAACTCGGCACGGACCTCTTCAGGTGTGCCCGCGCTGAAGAGGCCACTATCGAGAACACTCTGCACTGCGTCATCAGGCCTGAACGGCATGGAAGGGGTGAGAGGCTGGTACAGATTCTTGTAGATCTCGACGTCGTAGTCTTGCACTGCCTGCCGCGCTGCTTCGTTGGTTTTTCCGAACTGGACCCAACGCACGAGTGCCTGGTTCTGTCCAAGCGCAAAATTATGTCCAGCCGCCCTGGCGCGTTCGACATAGGCCTGACCGAATTTCGCGGCACGTCCAATAGACGAGAAGTATGTCGGGATAAAACCCTTCCCGCCGCAGTACTCGACGGTTTCGACGCTTGCGTTACTCGCGACGAAGACTGTTGGGTGAGGCTGTGTGTAGGGCGTCGGACATACGCATATTGCCCGCACCCGGCCGTTAGCTCCGATCTCACCCGGCGCGCCGAGACGCTTGGTCACCGACGCCATGCCCCACTCAATTCCTTCGTCGTAAGGGTACGGCAACTCCCAGCGGTTGGAACGATAGTTGAGCGAATCCTGAGTCCATGCGTCGAGAACCAGATCCACTTGCTCCTCAAACACGTCACGATTGAGTCTGTCGTTCTCACGCTCTTGGGCCAGCTGTACAGCGCTCATTCCCGCCAACCGTTCCTCGGTGAAGCCTTCTGGCGACAACGTAGCGCGCGTGCCTAGATGCTGTCCGAGGACGTTCGTCCACCGCGACTGGTAGCCACGAGAGAATCCAACGAAGCTCCGACCTTTCGTAAGGTGGTCGATAACTGCGGTCTCCTCTGCCACGCGCAGTGGGCTCTGAGCGCTCATGGTATAGCCCAGCTGACCGACTCTCACTCGCTTGGTGAGCCCGGCAAGATGCGTAGCGATGATGCCGGGACTGGGACCGACTTCGTACCCTTCGGAGTGAAAGTGGTGCTCGATGCTCGAAATGCCCCAGAGACCGAGGTCGTCGGCGGCCTCGGCGAGAAATGGGAGTCCGTCCACGAACTCTTGATAGCGGTCGGCATTCCGCCCGAGCGGCCGGAGCCGTTCCCGTTCATTCTCATCGTCTGCTCGCAGCATGGGATACAACTGGAGAATGACCTTTACCATTTCACCATCTCACTTCCTCTTCACGATCGATAGTGCTCCTACGAGGGCTCACTGAGTCTCAACGGGTACCTCAGAGCCTTTTGGGTTGTTCCATATTCTGATGGAGGAACCGTTACCCGTACCGTTAAGCGCTGGTCTTTCGATCGAGCGGACGCGCTGATTCTCGTGGTGAGCGGACAGTCGTGACGGTGGTGGACCGCAAACGACTACCTACTGTCGGACAGCAGTCCTCCTAACCGGAGGTTCGGTTGAACTCAGCGACAATGAGATGGCATCATCAACGTCGATGGCGGGCGAGGGCCTTTCAAACAACTTTCGGGAACCCACCTCGTTGTCGCGTGATGGGCGTCGGGCGTCCGCAACGTAACACACTACGCAATGACACCGGACCACAATGGACGTCCATATAGCGCGAATTTGCAGAAGAGGACGTGGCTCTCCTCGATCGACAGAAGCGCACGGTGATGCCATGCCGACGTCGGGGCCAATCCCTCCTCTAGTACTGATGTTTCGTACCCGGAAGATCCGTCTTGCCGGGCTAGCGTTTCAGCACGAAGACCGGGGCACGCAAAGGACAAATAGACAATAAGGCGGTTTCGAAGTGACACTCGCTATTGACGAGGACGGGGTTCGCTCCGCGGCGCACATGCCGAGCTTGATCGACGCTATCGAGGATGTGCTGATCGAGGAGCACGACGGGCAAGTGCTCATGCCGCCACGAACGAACGTGATCAGTGAGAAGAGATTTCTACGACTGATGCCCGCCTACCTCCGGCGAAGCGGATTCTTGGGTTACAAGTCGTTTCACGGATCGATGTCCGAGGGCGTGCGCTACGTAATCGTGCTCATCCGTGAGGCTGACGGCGAGATTGTTGCCCTTATAGATGCAGCATACCTCACGGCGCTCCGAACCGGCGCGACGAGCGGCGTAGCCGCACGTCATCTCGCGCGCTCCGACCGCGTCAAAGTTGGCATCCTTGGTTCGGGACTCGAAGCACGCACCAACATGGCAGCCATTTCGGCTGTACGAAGTGTGGCAAGTGCGTGCGTATACAGCCCAAATCCCGAGCGACGCCACGCATTCGCTCGTTCCACCAGCGACACATTGGGCATCGAAGTGCGGCCGGTCGACTCTGGAGTTGCCGCTGTCGCTGATAGCGACATCGTGATCATCGCCACGAATACCGGGATGCACGGCCCGGTTGCGTATCAAGGTGCATGGCTGGAGCCGGGTCAGCTCGTAATCTCGATTGGCGCGACCAGCCCATTTCTCCGCGAGGTCGACGCCGAGACATTTGTCCTAGCAGACGAAGTCGTCTTCGACGCCGCTCCCGAACAGGTTTTCGAGGAATCCGGCGACCTCCTCGCGGTCAGCGAAGAGACCAAACAGCTCCTGCGTCGCGGCCGAGTGCTCCGAGACGTCGTTGCGAATGGATATGTGGATAGTCGCCCCGGCGCTACGACATTGTTTAAGTCCGTCGGGACTGCGGCCCAGGACATCGCGGCCGCCAGGGTGATCTATGACGCCGTCGTCGCGCGTGGTACTGCAAGAGATATCGGGGTCATCGCGATGCCGAAGAAGTTCTGAATCAGCGAGCTCCACGAGCACCCATCGTTGTTGCAAGGAGGGAGAGGCAATGGCACTGCCCTATAACCGTGGTGGAGCCCGGGACTGGGCTCGGAGCCGGCTACGAGGTGTGGCAAATACTTTGATCGCCTCGTATACAAGTGATTTGCATGACATCAACGAAGCAGCCATCCGGCACGATGTACGTCTTGAAATCGAGCATGGGTTCATGGGGTTTCTTGCCGCGGCCGAAACGGCTCTGACACTGGACGAATACGTGCGTTTCGTGGAAATGACGGTCGACGAGGCGAAGGGCCGTGCCCTTGTCATCCATCACGCGAGCTTCAATACCCTTGACGAGAACATCGAGGTCACGAGAAGGGCGGCTTCTGCGGGGGCTGAGCTAGCCCTCCTGGCATATCCACCGAGCTTCTATCCGAGCTCGGAGGATGACATTTACGCGTTCACCCGGCGGTTCTGTGACGCGGTAGATATCGCCGTCATGCTCTTCCCGGTGCCGCTGTGGGGATTCGAACGACTCCACCCGGCGAGTCTCTCGGTCAAGGTCATGGAGCGCCTAATCGACGACTGCCCGAACATTGTCGCGGTGAAAGCTGAAGGCGGCCATCCGGGCATCGGTGGTTTCGTCGAGACCTGGCAAAGTCTGGCCGAGCGGGTCGTAGTGAGCGAGCCGTTGGAATGGGTCGCAATGCCGCTCGCCATGCTGGTGCCGCTGCAGTTCAGTGGGACGTCCAACCAGGAATACTACGGTTCCATAGTCCCTCGGATCTTCGAACACATCCAGAGGAAAGAGCACGCAGAAGCGATGGCTTTGTACTGGCAAATGGATCCCGCTCGAAGGGCAAGCGCCAAGATTGGCGCCTTCGGCGGCACCAACATGGTCCACCGGACCGCGTGGAAGTATCAGGCCTGGCTCAACGGGTACAACGGCGGACCGATTCGAATGCCAGCTGCTCGGCTTCTCTACGACCAGATGGCCATGTTGCGAAATGGATTGATCGCAAGCGGTCTTCCCGTCAGCGATGAGCCTGACGAAGCATTCTTCATCGGACGCAAGCCCGAATAGTGTGCGACGTCGCCATCATTCTGGGGAGAGGCAAACGCAGATAGCCTCCTCATCGGAATTGCCGCCCAACGTGCGCAGCGCGTCTTCCACGTTCTCGAGAGGATAGGTTTGCGTGTGCAAGGGCGCCATCAATTCAGGATCAGACTCGATGAACTCGACGGCAGCCCGCATGTCTCGGCTACTCTTTCCCAGTAGTCCCCTAATCGTCAAAACCTTCATCACGATCGATTCAACGTCAAACCCTCTAGCGGTTTGCCTGCCTTAGTCGAAACAACCCCGGCGGTTCCGGCATGGGCGACCATAGCTAGTGCGTCCAGAAATGTCTGATTTTCGTTCGGAACGAGATCCAACACGACGTCGACGCCATCTCCACCTGTGAGCTCGGTTGGTCGATGTCGCCATTCTCACTTCGGACATCTCGAAGTCGCTACCCGCGAACCACTTGCCTCAACCGAGTTCACAATCATCGAAATTCCTTGTGAAATTGCGATGACCTCCCGGAACCCACACGCGCGGACCCACGAGCCACTTCCCCCCTCGCAACATGACACTACCGCTCCATCGTTGCGATATTACTTGCGACGACAAAATGGTCGTATCTGCTACCACCGGGGAACACAGCTTTAGATAGCGCGCGCCGTCCTTGGCCACGACATGAGGTTGCACCGCAAGGGCCACGAGTCCACTCCCGTGCAGACCGATGGTTCCTTGGGCGTCACTCGGGTGATCAGGTATCACCGATGGGCACGAAGGCGGGGAGTTCTTGGTCCGGAGACCCAGCAGTGAACTCGAGCTGCACCCGGTCTCCGATCTTCGCGGTCCTATCACGCCGGAGCCGGCCAGGGATACGTACCCCCTCATCGAGGTCGACGAGGAGCGCGCTGAACGGGACGTCGTCGTCGGTCATCCGCTCGAAGGGCATCTGGACTTCGCTCAACGTAAAGATAGTTCCCAGCCCTTTGGACTCGACCCACGACACCGAGGCCGAATGGCAGTTCGGGCACCACCGTCGGGGGAAGAAGAATGGCTTCTTGCACTCGTCGCAGTACGGGATCTCGAGCCTGCCACGCGCCAGCGCGGCCCAGAAGGGCTTCCCGACCTCGCTTTGGCTGTACTGGCGCTCGATCTCCGTCTCCGTCTCGCCCTGTTCGTTCATCGGGCCCTCCCCAGCACCATCACAGCATTGACCCCGAAGATTCCGCCGCCGCCGGCAACCATGGCGACTTCCGCCCCGTCCACCTGTCGTTCGCCGCCGTCACCTCGGACCTGTCGTACCGCCTCGGTCACGTGGAGCATGCCTGCGACGTGGCCCTGGGAGAGCAGCCCCCCGTGGGTGTTCACCGGGCACCTGGCACCCAGGTCGAGGTTCCCCTCCAACGCGTAGGCCCCACCCTGCCCTCGGGGGCAAAAGCCGAGCTCCTCGAGATAGAGCAACGTGGAGATCGTAAATGCGTCGTGGATCTCGGCCAGGTCGATGTCGTCGATGGTCACGCCGGCCTGACCGAAGGCTTGATCGCGGATCGGCCTCACCTGCAGGTCGTCGAAGCTCGTGAACTGTCCAACGTCGCGGTGGGACATATGAGAGGACAGTCCGAGGACCTCGACGCCGACCTTGTCGAGATCCCGAGCCCGCTCGGCGGTCGTCACGACGATGGCGCCGGCACCGTCGATCATCGTCGAGCAGTCCAAGAGCCGGATCGGCGTCGAGATCATCCGGGATGCCAGGTACTCCTCCATCGTGAACGGGGTCCGCCGGAACGCGTTCTCGTTGCGTGATGCATGCAAGCGGGTGGCGATGGCGATCGCCCCGAAGCCCTCCTCGGTCGTACCGAACTCCGCCATGTGCCGTGCGGCCAACATCGCGTACGGGATCACAGCCCCGAACAGCCCGAAGGGGAACTCGAATTCGGGCAGCTCCGCAGTGGTCGTCCAACCCCGGCCGCCCACCACCCGACCGGTGGCCACTGACTCACCGAACGTGCAAACCGCCACCTCGCACTGGCCATTCTGCACGGCGGACACGCAATTGGCGACCTGGATCATCGCGCTCCAGGTCCCTCCGGCGTCGACCGAGGCCTGCATCATCGGGTGGATGCCCAGGTACTGGGCGAGGGTCATCGCGAACATCTGCGTCGGCCGCGAGTACGGCCCCAGATTGAACAGGGCGTCGACGTCATCGAGACCGAGACCGGCATCGGCCACCGCGGCCATCACCGCCTCGGCTTGGAGCTCGACCGCGCTCCAACCCGGCCGCATACCCAGCTTCGTCTCGCCGATCCCGACGATCGTCGCTCCGTCGTTCCAGCCCATGTCAGCGGATCCCCGGGACGCGACGCGGGTCGGCGCCCAACAGCGAGGCCTTGGCTTGCTCGTCGAGGCCGCCACTCAAGATCTGGGGCAGCAAACGGCTCGGCTTCATGACCACCCGCCGCGAGTAGACGTCGTACACGAAGCGCCCCTTCTGAAATGTTGGACGATGGGTTCTCTGAAGCGCCAAGAGTGGGCCAATGCGGTGTCGATACTAACAACGGCCGGCGCTCGACGATGTGTGGGACCCGCGATGGAGCATTCGGGAGCGAAGGGCTAGCGACTAAGTCCGGGCTGGGCCCGGGTGTGGGCCAGAGTGCGCTAGGCCAGCGCGAAGGACTGGGCGACCTCACCGAGCACGGCGTCCGCACGGACTCGGCAGTCCTCGAACCACAGCTCCCGTCGGCTGGGCGGCACCGATCGTGGAGATGTGCGGCATGTCGGAACCCCGGGTTGGAGCATTCGGTCTGCCTCCCCTATGGGTCAGACGCTTGCGTGCCGGGCGCCGGCCAGTCGCGGTCCAGAGTGGAGCACACCATTGGGCAAGCCAGGTAAGGTCCGATTCTTTACGGGGATCGCTTGGAGAGGATGCGGCCATGGCGCAAGATTCAGGGGGAAAGGGACCGCTCGCCGGGCTGCGGATCCTGGAGTTCGCAGCGGTCCTCGCGGGGCCCTACGCCGGGGAGCTCCTGCGCCTCCTCGGTGCCGAGGTCATCAAGGTGGAGTCGCCGCCGAGCGGCGACTCGTTCCGAGGTTACGGCGGGGGAACGACATTGGCCTTCACGCATTTCAACGCAGGCAAGAAGAGCATTCTCGTGGACCTGCACGACGAGCGGGGCCGCGCCGCGGTGGAGCAGCTGATCGCCGGGGCCGACGCGCTGTTCGAGAACTCGCGGCCGGGCGCGATGGCCCGTCTCGGTCTCTCGGAGCAGCGCTGCCACGAGCTAAACCCCGGGTTGGTCTATGTGTCGATCAGCGGCTTCGGGTCCGTGGGCCCACTGTCGAAGCGACCGGCCTACGACGCCGTCGGGCAGGCGATGAGCGGCCTCATGGGCGTGCTCACGACCCAGGGGCCTCCGTCGGTGGGGCCGACGATCGGCGACATGATGAGCGGGATCATCGGGGCCAACGCGGTGCTGGCTGGCCTGGCCGGGCGGGGCACGAGCGGCATCGGGGTGACCATCGAGACGTCGATGCTCGAGGCGGTGTTCTGTCTGATTAACGATCAGCTGTTCAGCTACTTCGCCAGTGGCGCGGAGCCCGATCGGGAGGTTCGTTCCGCGCAGTCGCAGATCTACGTGCTGCCCTGTCAGGACGAGTCCTATGTGGTGTTGCACCTGTCGAACTCCCAGAAGTTCTTCACCAACCTGGCCAACGCGATCGGCCGGCCCGAACTGGTCACCGACGAACGCTTCGCTGACTATGCCGGCCGCATGGAGCACCGTCCCGAACTGCGCACGATGCTCGAGGAGGCCTTCCGCACCCGCCCGAGCGAGGAATGGGAGGAGTACCTGGCTATGCAGGACGTCCCCTGCGGGCGGGTCCTGAGCATCGGCGAGGTGGTCGACCACCCCCAGACGGAGTCGCTGCAGATCCTCGGCCCACTCGACGCCAACGGCGTGCGGCAGTTCCGCGGCCCGTGGCGGATCGGTGGCCAGCGCCCGGAGGCACCCGGACCCGCGCCGAGCCTCGGAGAACACACCCGCGAGGTGTTCGGCGAGGTCCTCAAGCCGGACGCACTCGAGGAGCTCCTGGCTGCTGGCGTGCTCGGCGGGCCCGCCAGCCCATAGCCCTCAGCGTCCCGTGAGGTACGCGTCGGTTTTTCCGGATGGATGTGCGACGACTGGCGAGGCCGGGTATATCCCGCCGATGCACCCAAGCGGCCTGGTTTGCGACCTACACCGGGCTCTTCGACACGGTAGAGCTGAGCTCGACGTTCTACCGGCTGCCATCACCCGAAGCCGTTGAACGTTGGAGTGCACAAGCACCAGTCAGCTATTGCCAAATGGTGAAGCTAGGGGCATTCGGCTCTCACCGCATGAGTTGAGCGATGTCCAAACCTGGCTCGTCCACGACCTCGACCGGATGGCACACCCGGCCGCTCGCCAGGTCCAACCCTCGTGCAACTACAACCTCAGTGGCACCGCAAGATACAGCGGCTAGATGATTTCCCCACCGTTGCGCCCAACGAGCTGCGCTGGGCCATTGAGCTACGCGACCCGACATGTTCAACGACGAGGTCTTCGACGTACTGCGCCAACACGGGATCGCGCTGTGCATCCACAACCTCGTACCCAACACCCATGGATCCTCACCACCGACTTGATCTCGGTCCCGGCCTGGGCGCCTTGATGTTTCTCGCGCGTAAGCTTGTTGCTCGGTTGGCCGGGGAGGGCGGATTCGAGGTGATGGCGCTCGACGGTAGTTTGTTGGACTACTTGCCGTATTCCATGGTTGGAATTGATAGTGAATCGAAAGGCCTAGGGCTGCATGTCTGATGATTGGCTGGAATTGGTCACTGAGCTCTTGGAGGCGGCGAGCGAGCGTGGGGATGTTGATTATCTCGAAGTGGTCAAGGGGGATCTCCAGATCCGCTTTGGCAGGGGCGGCGCGACCCCGAGAGAGATCGGAACGCTGCCGACAACTCGACCAGCGACGGAACGGGTTGTGGCCCCAGCGGTGGCGTCGTCGCCTGCTACTGCAGCCACGCCGAGCGTTCCTGTTGCGGTGGGCGAGCGCGACGGCACGATCCTCGTTCGATCGCCGATGGTGGGCACTTTTTACCGCGCTCCCGCGCCAGGAGAGTCACCGTTCGTAGAAATTGGTACTTCTGTCGATCGCGAGACGACTCTTGGTCTGGTTGAGGCGATGAAGATATTTACGGCCATTAAGGCTGATGTTGATGGGGTTGTCGAGGAGATCTTCCACCAGAATTCGGATTTTGTGGAGTTCGAGGAACCAATGTTCCGGATAAGGCTGAAGTAGAGCCGAGACGTCGGGACAAGGGTGGACATGTACCGAAGAGTCTTGATTCCTAACCGGGGTGAGATTGCCGTCAGGATCATCAAGGCGTGCCGGGAACTTGGCGTAGAGACTGTGCTTGCCGCGTCGACAGTTGACGCAGAATCAAGCTTGGCTGCCCGCTTGGCCGGGAGAGTCATCCGCATCGGCGGTCCTCGTCCGGCGGAAAGCTATTTGAATGTGGCTGCGATCCTGGCAACCGCGAAAGCGGCAGGTGTGGATGCCGTCCATCCGGGATATGGGTTCCTCTCTGAGGACCGACGTTTGGCTGAGGGTTGCCGACAGATCGGGGTTGAATTTGTGGGACCGCCTCCTGAGGTGCTCGAGAAGGTCGGGAACAAGGCTACGGCTCGTCGGATCGCGGAGATGGCCGGCGTTCCGGTGGCACCGGGACGTTTGTTGTCGCCTGAGTTGTCGACGGATCTGCTGAAAGTGATCGAATCGGAGATTGGTTACCCGGTCCTGATCAAGGCTGTTCATGGGGGAGGCGGGCGGGGTATGCGTCTGGTGACGAGCCCGGCGGAACTGCGTTCGGCCGCGGCCGCGGCCGCGGCGGAGGCCTCTGCGGCGTTCGGGAGTGGGGATCTGTATATCGAGTATTTCGTGCCGAGAGCTCGGCATATCGAGGTCCAGGTATTGGGACTCGACACCGGGGAGATACTGGTGCTCGGTGATCGGGATTGCTCGGTCCAGCGACGCCACCAAAAACTTGTCGAGGAAGCACCTGCACCGACGTTGAACGACGAGTTGCGAAAGTGTCTTCACGACTCGGCCCGTGATATCGCTCGGTCACTCGGGTACAGGAATGCCGGAACAGTGGAATTCGTGGTGGACGACGCCACGGGGGAGTATTTCTTTCTGGAGGTGAACGCTCGGCTGCAGGTCGAGCACCCTGTCACCGAAGCGGTGACGGGAATCGACATCGTGCGAACGCAGTTGGAGGTTTCGTGCGGCGGGGAGGTCAGTCCACTGGTTCGTGATCAACCGCCCTCGAGAGGCTCGGCCATCGAGTGCCGTATCAACGCGGAGTGTCCAGAACAAGACTTTCGGCCAAGTCCGGGGTGTTTGGGCAAGTGGCGTCCCCCGATGTCGGGCTGTGTGCGAGTGGACAGTCACTGCTACGGAGGTTATGTCGTCCCGCCGTACTACGACTCGTTGTTGGCCAAGGTTGTCGCCTTCGGCGCGAGTCGAACTGAGGCGATCGAGAACATGCTCGAGGCCCTGGATGCCTTTCAAGTCGAGGGTGTCGACACGACGATCGGTTGGCAGAGAGGGCTGGTGGCCTCTGACCAATTCGCGACGACTTCGATTCACACTCGATGGGTCGATGACCAGCCGCTCATGCCGGCTGGAGGGTAGTGGGAGGGTAAAGCGTGTCGGAGATATCTTTCGTTGACACCACATTGCGCGATGGTTCCCAGAGCTTGTGGGCGAGCCGTATGAGCACGAGCGCGATGCTCTCGATCATCGAGGATATCGACGCAGCAGGCTTCGAATCGATTGAATTCGGCTTCGGGCCAAGCGTGCGAGCGGTGCAGGAGCTGGACGAGGATCCCACGGCATGGCTTCGCCTGGGGCCGCCGGCAGCGACGAGGACGCCACTTCGTTGGATCGGGGGAACGGGTGGCAGCTGGATCGGCGACGGAGGCCGCAGGGGCGGCGTTGGCTTGGGGTTTCGGGGAGCGCACCAAACACCATCCGAGCAAGTGGCAACTCAACGGGCGTTGGTCGACAAGGGAATCACGATCAGTCGGGTAAGTGATCCGTGGAACAACTTCGAACGTCTCGCCCGACTTGTCCAAATCAACGATCAGAGCGGGATGCTCAGCGTTGTCAATCTGGCGTATGCGATATCTCCGCGTCACACCGACCAGTACTACGAGCAGAAGGCAGCGGAGGCCGCTGCATTGAAGCCGTGGCGTATATGTTTCAAAGACGTCGGTGGAATCCTCACCACTGAGCGCGCTCGGGTCCTGTTCCCGAGGGTCGTCGCCGCCTCAAATGGTATCCCTTGGGAATTTCATGGACATTGCTGTACGGGTATGGCCAGCGCATGTGTTGTCATAGCCGCGGAGTGTGGAATAGAACACATCCACACGGGCATTCCTCCATTGGCCGAGGGCAACGGCCAACCATCGATTTTCACGGCCGTGCGCAATCTCAACGGGCTCGGCTTTGACACAATGATCGATCTCGAACCGCTTCAACGGGCATCGGCCAAGCTCTATACGATCGCCCGACGACACAAGTATCCGATCGGTGCTCCGGTTGAAACCGATTACGCGCACTACGCACACCAGGTGCCAGGCGGAATGCTCTCGCATCTCGTTTTTCAGCTTCGACAAATCGGCCAGGAGGCGAGACTTCCCGAGGTTCTGGCCGAGACCGCTCGGGTCCGCCAGGATCTGGGTTATCCGATCATGATCACTCCGCTGTCGCAATTTGTGGCGACCCAAGCGGCGATCAATGTGATCACGGGACAGCGTTATGAGTCGGTGTCGGATGAAATCATCGGCTACGCCCAAGGCGTGTATGGTGAAGAAGCAGTCGACGAAATGGATCCCGATGTGCGGGCGCGCATACTTGGTCGTAAACGAGCTGAAGAGCTGGTCAACGACGACGAGGGGTCGGTCGCGCACCTCGAAGATCTGAGAGCCGGTTTGGGTGACGTGAGCGATGCGGAGTTCGCGGCCGTCTTGGTTTATGGACCAAACGTTCTCCCGTTGCTACGTCGAGAGAAAGAGGTCACAGCGTACCGATTCGATAGATCACCAGAAGCAGAGTGGTTACGCGGACTACCCCGCCAGCTGAACGGGGACCGATTCATCGAAATTCAGCGAGGTGACGTCAGATTGGCTGTGAAACTCCGCCCGATGGCGGATCGATGAGCCATCAACTTGACGAGCTACACCAACTCGCCAGATTCGTTCTCGGGTAGGCTCAAGCTAACGCGATTGGTTGATGGAATCAGCCGGCCGGCTCTTTCATGGTGATACCGTGCATGAGCCGGGCTTCTGTGTAGTCGTGAATCGCGTAGTGCAGGACGCACGGTTGTCCCAGACGAGCCGATCGCCGGGTGTCCAATTGTGGCGCTGCGGGGACAGGCATTCGTCTCATCGGATGAGATGGCTGCGGACGATCACCTGACACCCCGATAACTGTGCAGCTCTCGCTGACGCCCCAAGCCTTGCACCCATTGAGAACTCGGGATTCCGCACAGCCGAGAGTGCTCAAGAGGGGGGGTCGGGGGGTCGAGCCCTCAGCGCCCACCGACGTTGCGGGCAGGCAACCACTCAGCGAGGATCCACATGCCCCGCTGATCGCAGTTATGTCGCGGGTCTTGGAGAGCGGAGGCCAGCTTCTTCCATTAGAGGCAGGATCTCCTCGTTGAATTGTGCAATTCCCTCGCCATAGTTGACCCACGTCATCGCCACGCCGTCGACACCGATGCGATGTAGATCCTGTAGCTTGTCCACGATCTGCTCGGCCGTTCCCACGAGCGGCACTCCACCCCAGCCGGCGACCATGCTGCGCTGCATTCCCTCCAAGACCTCGCGTGGCAGACTTCGAGTGTCGCCCGCTACGAATCCATCAATGACATTCTGGGCGGCGACCCAATCACCCTGCTCATCCACGTAATACCTGACGTAGTCCTGCGCCTCCTTCTCGGTGTCACGGCAGACGACCATTGAGTACGTCAGCACACCGAGCTTGCGGTGGTGCTCGCGGTGGGCCAGCTCCCGGGCCCTGACGACCAGAGAACGAAGCTCTTCGAGGTCCGCATGAGCCTGGAACGTGAAATCCATATGCTTGGCGGCAAACTCGATCCCCACCGTGGACTGCCCAGCGCTGATCAACGTGGGATAGGGCTGCGATATTGGTTTTGGTCGCAATTCGCCTGATTCCATGGAGTAGTACTTCCCCTGGAAATCGAGGTTGGCCTCCTCGGTCCACAATCTCTTTACGATTGTCACCCATTCTTCGGCGGCGACATAGCGTTCATCGTGGGGCAGTTGCGAAATGCCGAACATCGCTAGTTCAGGTGCATTCCAACCGGCAACAACGTTGATACCGAATCTTCCGTTGCTGATCTGGTCGATCGTCGCACCTTGTTTTGCTGCGAGCAGTGGATGAAAAATTGGCACGTGGGCGGTGGCGAACACATGAATCTGCTTAGTCGACGCAGCCACTCCTGCTGCCCACGTAAATACCTCGAGGCTGCGCCCGTGATGGTCAGAAGCCCCTCCATAGCCCCGCCAGCGCCCGATGGGAATTAGAAACTCCCATCCGGCGGCATCGGCGGCGCGCGCAACCTCAAGCTGTTCAGACCAGTCTCCGCTGAGGGTGCCCTCCGCCAATGTGATGCAAGCGCCACCGCTCAGATTCTGGCAGAACACGCCGATCTTGAGAGGATTGTCGTTGTGAAGCGGGTTCCGCGCAGTTCGTTGGTCGTTCTCTTGCACTTGTTCAGTCCCCCTTGACCGGACCCCATGTGTCGGTCCACTGCTCATTAGGTTCAGGGTCGGTGTCAGCGTGGCTGAGGTGCCCAATCACAGATCCACGGTGACAACACGCAAATGGCTTCCAATCTCTTAGTGCCAGACATGGGTCGTGTCAAACGATGGTCAGGCTCTTGTGCGTCTGACCCGATCGCCGACGGCTATTGCGCAGTGGGAGACAATGAAGTAGAGAAGTGCCTAGTTGTTCCGCTCGTTCCGCGTCGACCTGAGCGGCCAACCGCGACGGATCAACGGCGTCCGCGATAACGATGCACCGACGATGCGGCAATGCTTGAGGGGATCGAGCGGTTGGTGTAACTCCACCGAGGCGCTCTCTTGGCATGGGTACAGCCTCCCCGAGCTGTCGAGCTAGGCGTTCACGTCGCGGTGCATCTGGCCGCGGCCTGGACCCCGACCTGACCAACGGGACCTGACCGCCGGCGGACACGGGATCGGCGAAGTCCCTCAGCCTGGGTACACTGCCGGCCTTGGCCTGGACGAACGCTCGCATGACCGGTCCTTCGGCTCCCGTATTGTGGATGGGAATGGTTGTCGTTTGACACTTGTCGGCGTTCCGAGCCGCCACCAACCCGCCCGGGCGTGTCCGGGTGGTCACGAGTAGGAGGTCGCCCTGGTGTCACCACTCGAGGTCATCGGGATCGATGCGTCACCAGCCCCCTCGGGGCGAACTGCCATCGCCGTCCGAGCCATCCTCGACGCCGCGGGGCGGTCTGGTGGGGCGCCGACGTTGGTGCGACTCGCGGAGGTCGACACCTCGGAGGTGGTCGAGCGGATCGCTGGTGCCGCAGCGGTCGTGCTCGGTTCCCCGGTCTACCGGGCTTCCATGTGCGCCGACCTCAAGGCGCTTCTCGACGCGGTCCCGCGCAGTACCGACGACGAGGCCGGACCACTCGCCGGAAAGCCCGTTGCCGTGTTGATGACTGGGTCGACCGAGCATCACTTCCTGGCGATCAGCCAGCTACGCGACATCCTCGCCGGGTTCTTCGGCGCGTGGGTCGTTCCACCTGGGCTCTATGTCTCGCACGCCGGCTTTGACGAGAACGGCCGATTGCACTCCGAGGATCACGCGGCGACACAAGGCGCGGCCCTCGTGGCCCTGGCCCGAGCTGGTGAGGAGCATCCCGAGCTAGGGGCGGTCCGACCGCAGATCTAAGCGGAGGACCGGCTGTTCTCGTTCAACATCGTTACGAGCTCCTTCGGGAACGCGACCATCGCGGCGTGCGGTCCGAGGAGCTCGCGGTAGCGCCCCGCAGCTCGAAGCCGTTCGTGCTTGGGGAATGGCTGACGCCAGCTGTGCGGGGACCAGATGATGGCCGAGACGTCCATCGAGTCGTCGTGGCCTGCCGGCGCGTGACTACCCCAATTGCGGCTCCACCCACTACCCGTTCGCCATTGGTATACAGTGTACTGAAGGCTGGCGTTGGTGTCTGAGCGGGTCAAATGACGGAGGAGTTTCGCATGGAACTTCGGCGGCCACGCATGAACGAACACAACACCAGCTACGACAACGAGGGAGATCCGGAGCCTCTGGTCATTGTCTCCTGCGACAGCCACGTCGGACCGACTTTGGCGCAAATGCGCAGTTACTGCCCATCTTCGCTGCTCAGCGAGTACGACACCTTCACCGCCGACATGGGCCCCCGCTTCGATATCTGGGCGGATGTCAGGGCCCGACTGACCGAGCTCGAGGACCGCGAGGAGGCTCGGGCCCGGGAGCATGAGATCGATCGGAACCTGCAGACCGCAGGTCATAACGACATGGCCGCCCGCCGCCGCGACATGGACGAGGACGGGGTTGCCGCTGATGTGATCTTCCACTCCAGCCAGAACGGGCAGCCCATTCCCTTCATCTCTGGAGGGAGCCTGTTCTTCAACCCGACGGGCGCTGACCTGACCCGGGCCGCTGCAGGCATCCATATCTACAACCAGTGGCTGGCCGACGCCTGCTCGACGGCACCCGACCGTCACGTAGGCGTGATCCACCTGCCGGCGTGGGACATTGAGGCATCTATCCGGGAGATCAGGTGGGGCCGTGAAGTCGGCCTCAAGGCAGTGAACCTTCCCACGGCTCGCCCTGGGATCAAGATCTATGATCATCCGGACTGGGAGCCGTTCTGGGCGGCGTGCGAAGACCTCGGTCTATCCCTGAACACTCACGTCGGCGGCGCAGGGGGCGATATCGAATTTCTGGGTAAGCACTCCCAGGCGATGCTCTTCCTTGAGCGGTCGGGCTGGCTGTCACGCCGGGCCTTGCCCCGGCTCCTTTTCAGTGGCGTCTTCGAGCGCCACCCGCGCCTGAACATGGTGCTAACGGAACAAAACGGCGAGTGGTGGACCGCAACGATGCGCGAGTACGACTCGGTGTACCTGTCCCACCGCTGGCAGCTAAAGGACCAGATGCCTCATCCCCCCAGCGAATACTGCCATTCCCAAGTGTTCATCGGCGGCAGCTACATGGCTCCCTTCGAGGCTCGCATGGCCGTCGAGGACGGCTATTGGGAAAACGTCATGTGGGGGTCGGACTACCCCCATGCCGAGGGCACTTACCAGTTTCGTGAGGATCCGGGTCAGCCCAACGTCACCCGCATGGCCCTGCGTAACACCTTCGCTGGCATGAGGCCAGAACACACCATCGGCATGCTCGGCGAAAATGCGATTCGCTGCTTCGATCTCGACAGAGCTGCATTGAAGGCCATCGCGGTGAGGATCAACGCCCCAACTCTCGATGAGTTGTCGCAGCCGCCTCAGGAACTTCCGGCGCTCACCGCGAGTATGGCTTTCCGGACCATGGGCCCATGGGGATGATGACCCCGGTCCTAAAGTTGGCTCGGATGCGGGCGACGAACTCAGGCGTTAAGACGTTGTAGGAGTGTGTGGTCATCGTTGGGTCACGATGCTCTATGCCGATTTCGCGAAATGCATCGGTCCTCGAGGGCTGTCGCCGAGAGTGGAGTGAAGCCTGTCGGCAAAGCCCTGATGAGCCGACGCGAGCAACACGGTTCAACCTCCTAAGTAAACCACAATGCTGTGATTTGGCCCAGAGTAAGCCCTGGTCAACCCAGTGGCGTTGTGATGGTGGTGATCATCTCTGAACAGGTTCGGGGGTCGCACTTTCATTCGGGCGGGTTGAAACAGGCTAAATCGCTTTGACGTCCGGCGTCCGGTGATCGGAGGCAACGACTTCGGAAACACTCGCTATTGATCGGGGATATACACGACATGTATTCTCTGGTCCTGAGCGGACACGCTTAAACTCCGACTTCTGGGCCCGGGTGGGCAGGCTCTACTCCAACCTGGCTGACAGCCCCCGAGGGTCTGGGCACACCAATTTTGACAAGCCGACTGGTCCGCCTGGGTTCGCTCCTCTAAACAAAGCCACAAGGCTGTGCTCTAGCTCAGAGCGCCCTAACGCTCTTACTCGCCCGAGGTTGGATAGAGCTTCCAAAATCCAAACCGGCCAACACACGTCGTGCTGGCCGCCCGAATCGACGCAGCGTTCTAGGCCGCGACCGGCGGGACCTCGAGGGCGCCGTCGGCGGCGATTATGTCCTTGAAGAACTTCCTCCCGACATACACCGGCCTCCCGTTGACCTGGATGATATGAGTTAGCCCAGTTGGCGGGCCGAAACGGGTCGACCGAGGCAGTTCGGCGAGAACGCCCTTCGGGTGGAGAGTCCACATGCTCGCGTGCAGCACGAGGATCCGCTCCGCGGTCACAACGAAGAGACGACCTTTGTTCCAGATCATCCCGAAAAGGATTTGCTTCATCATGCTGCGGTTCTGCCCAATAAAGACCTCTTCGATAGTCTCCCCAGGCTTCAGGTAAGGCTCGGCCGCGGCACGCAGCTTGTCACCAACACTTCTCATCGCGAACCCCTTTCTCCTATGGCTAGGTTCCCGAGGCAGGGTCCGACCTGACAAACAGCGCACTGTCCAACGCTGACGGGGTCTTCGGATCTCCGATCCATGCTCCTACCTGACATCCATATGACTCCCAACGTCGCGCGAAGGGTAGAGGCGAAGGTCACGAAGCGTCCGGTCAGGACTCGTAGTGCCGCACAGTTCGGCGGGGACCCGGTCAACCCTGCAGAAGAGAAGGAACGTTGTTGCAGTTACGACGGTGTGGAGCGGACTCGAACCGCCGACTTCCACGTTGCGAATCTTCGCCAGAAGTACGGAATTAGCTTGCGTGAGCTCCTTGGCGCATATCGCCGATTACAGGCGGGCGTAGCAGGCGCGACCGATTGTCTCGGCTCCAGCGACTTCATGCACGCGGGGTCGCCGATTAACTGGGCAGGCGACGGTTCTTGACGCCACCTCGGATCCCACGATTACGTGCTGCCACTCCCAATCGCAACCGGCATCCCTGTCGGGTGGCATCGCCGGCAGCCCAAAACCGGAGCGAAGTTATTCCCGGCGTTCGGGGGCCTCGCCAGCGGTGAGCTTGAACACGGGATGGCGGAAGGCTTCCTCGACGAACTTCTCCACCGGATCCTCACGGGCGGCATCGAAGAACGGAGCCACCACCCGGACGTTGCGGACGTAGCGCTGGAGAACGGAGCCTGCGATCTCTGAGTCGACCTCCTCGGCTCGAAGCATCTCCGCTCGCTTGCCGTGCCGAAGGGTCACCTCTGGCTTGGCTCGCACGTTGTAAACCCAGGCCACGCTTCCGTATGGCGCAACAAGCCACCGTTCTCCGTCGGTCCGGACGAGGATCACCGGCGTCGTCCTCTGCTGCCCGGTTCTTCGGCCGGTCGTGGTGAGGAGATACGTCGTCTTGCCTCCGATGCCCAGACGGACCATCGCCGTCATGACCAGGTTGACCATTCGACGGGCAGGCCCGAGACGGTAAGGCTTCGCCACTCACGGCCATTCTGCCCTGCCGCCGTTGCTGAGGGGTCGCCACCTTGGCCTTTTGACCCTGGGCAGACGGCCACGGCAGCGGAAGATGTCTGTATGAGCGCCGCCTTGGCATACGTCGCAGCCGGGATCATCACCGTGTGGGGAGTCGCCCACGTCCTACCCACGGCACGAGTGGTCCACGGATTCGACGACACTTCCCATGACAATCGGCTGGTGATCACCCAAGAATGGATCGCTGAGGGCTTCACCGTGTGGTTCATTGCCGCCGTCGTGGTCATCGCAACTGCCGTTGGCGGCTCGCACGAGACCCTGACAGCTTGGATCTACAGGGCTTCGGCGATCATGCTTCTTGCCGTGGCCACTCTCACGGCGATGACCGGCGCCCGTACCTCCGTCATATTCTTCAAAGTCTGTCCAGTCCTGCTTAGCGTCACGGCGACCCTCCTTCTCACAGCGAGTTGGGTCTGACATCGCACCTGAAATGCCGAAAGAATCGTTGGGCTCCGTCCGGCCACGGCAGTGATTCGGTGACACCGTGAGTCGCACGCTTGGGTACGACGTCAGTTGAGATGATTGGATGGTGGATCGGCGGGTCGTTTGAGAGGATGGAATGAGACCTCGAGGCGCCTGCCTGGGGATCGTCGGAATCGCCGCTGCGGCCTACACCTTGCTTGCGAGACCCTGGCATCTCCGATGGGGCGCGACCGACCAGGAATCCGCGAAGCCCTCCCGGGCGATGACCTGATCCCGGAATCCAACCTCAACGCCCAGTGGAGCAGCGTCCCCGCCACGCCTACTGCGACGCGTGTGGGGCTGAGACAACCATGCCAGCCGAGACCTGCCCAGAATGCGGTCGCGGGCTCGCCGACGGTTTTCGGCTCCAGCACGCTTGACGGCAGCCTCCTCGCTGGATGCCACCCCCCACTCCCCCCCGAGGACTTTCGAACAGAACGATCCATCTGGGCGGAGCCGTCAGAACCCTTTCGAGTCTTGTGACGCGAGCAGAACGACAGCCATTCGCTCGACGGGTATCGCCAGATCCCGTCACGTCAGCTGTTGTCAGACATCCCGGCTTTATCAAATGCCACCATTGGGAGTTGCTCCACTACTCGGCGCCTTGCTTCGGCCGAGCCCGTATACCTCCATCCCACCAGATAGCCAAGCATTCTGTTCACCACGGGCCGCAT
>Ga0310037_10000630_pt1 | contig 21632 bp, 16 predicted proteins | sample Sb_taG_11_FD_200239 | JGI IMG/M metagenome (GOLD analysis project Ga0310037, IMG submission 200239) | Peat soil microbial communities from Weissenstadt, Germany - Sb_50d_3_AS metaG (v2) (version 2) | ecosystem: Environmental > Terrestrial > Soil > Wetlands > Peat | place: Germany: Weissenstadt...
CGAGCAGATCTCGGGAGCGCTGCACGACGAGCGTCCTTATGATCACGAGCGTCACGTGGCCGCGCTAACCGCGCTCCCGGGCTCGTGGGAGCGTGAGCGCACGGCCAGGACCTCGGCGAGACGCCACGACGACGCCCGCAAGCAGGCTCGACGGGCCGCGCGAGCGGCACGCCAGCGCAATCGACGGCCGAACTGAGCCACGAGCAGGCAACCCGTCGCCCGGCGCTGAGAGCTCCTGAGGCGAGCGCGGTAGCGAACCGCATCGCTGTTCCCTGCCCGCGAGAGCGGCACGGCCCGACAGACGTGGAGATCAGTGGCGAACATCCGCTCGGACCGAAGCCTTGGCGCGCCCATCGCCTCGACGAGCATCCGCAAAGCCTTGGGTATCGGACGCCCGGCAGCCCCGGTGCTCAGTCGGGTCTCAGGCGGGTCTCAGGCGGCGAGCCGTCGGCGGGCCTTCTGCACACTCGGCAGCGCGGCCTTGGCCTTTGCGAGCGGACGCGCGCGAACGTCAACGCTGGCCGGCTTGGGCGCGATCGTGATCTCCTCGCCCGTCGCCGGGTTGCGACCCTTACGCGCCTTGGACGCTGGCTTGACCCGCACGGTCAACTGCACCAGACCACCGATCCGGACCTTCTGGGCATTCCCAAGCTCCGCAAGGACGACCTCCTCGAACGCCTCAAGCACTCGCTTGGCCTCCGCGCGGCTGACATCAGCGCGGTCAGCGACCGCGCTCGCGAACTGTGTCTGGGTCAAAGGCAACAAAAACCTCCCGGTCGAACAATGCAGACAAACAAGGAGCCTATTCAACACCGGCCGCGGCAGACACGCCAGCAATGCGTCTGCCATCTCGCACGGTTCGGCGCAGCTGATCCATGTTCGCAACAGGTTGGGATACGGACACCGGCCAGGACACTCGCCCCAGGTCGCCCGCGCTGGGAGGGCCGACGGCGCCGTTTGCTTGTCGGAGTACGGCGGTCGAGCAAGTAGTGTGACTTGTTAGCTCACTCGGCTCGATGCGAGGTAGCTGCAAGCGAATCAGCGGTCCGTGCTCACCTCCTATCGCCCAGATCCGCGCGTCGGCCCGCGCGTCCGCGGGCTCTTCCCCTTTGTCGCCGCTGCAATGCTGCTCCGATCGTTCGTGATCGCGAAGGAGCAGTCGGCGAGCGCCCCGGGCCTGCCGCCGACGTGGCCGCCTGTTCGTGAGAGCGGGGAGTCAGTCATTTCGTGAGGCCGAGGCTTCGGAAAGCTCGGCCGTAGATCCCGCGTAGAGCGTCTTCCTTGCGGCCGTTGTAGTCCATCGCGTGCCCGTGGACCGCACGTGTTTCGTCGGCGGCCACTACCTTGGCCGTCTGATAGAGCGCGCGGTCTTCAGGGTGGTTGCGCAGCCAATCTCGGAAGATGCAGTGGCGTTCAGCTTCGGGACTTTCTGGCGAGAAGACGTGCAGAAAGCTGGCCGGACCGTGGTGCCGTAGGCACCGGTGCTCATACCACCACGGCTCGCGGATGACGAGGACAAATCCGTGCTGCTCAAGCGCGGGGACATACGCCTGCTCGTTGCCGGAGTCCTCGACGATGAGATCGATGTCGATCACGGGTTTGGCCGCCAGGCCGGGTACCGAGGTCGATCCGACGTGCTCGATCCTGAGAGCATCGTCACCGAGCGCCGCGATGATCCGTTCAGCGAGCCTCGCAAACGCGCGTGGCCACGACAGGTCCGCCGCGACAACGCGCACGTCGCGGTCTGGCTGCTGCCCGTCGACCTACGGGCTCTCGCCCGGGGGCGGCGGAGCATCATCGAACGTCACGATCTGCTCGGCGGTGAGCACGCCGTCACTCTCGCACACGAACAGAGGAGCGTGAGACCGCCGCAAAACGATGTGGGCGTAGGCCGGTTCTGCTTTGTCGCCACACCGGCAGCACGACCCGAGCTGCTCCTGCGGGCTACCCCCAGCGTTCTCACAGTGAGCGTGACACGGCTGGATCGGCCCAGCGTTTCGGAAGTCGACGGGAGCGGGCAGCCCGATCGCGCGCGACCCGGCGTTGAGCCAGAGCGTCGCTCCGCGAGGACAAGCAGCAGCCTCCGTCCAGGCGGTTGCGCGCTTGCTCAGACCCGCTCGCCGGGCCGTCAGCAAACCGTTAGGGAGTACACGACTCGCAAGCGTCGTGGGCAAAGCGCCGGTCAGCGACCGTGACCCGCGCCGCTGAGTTCGCGTGAGGGGAGCGGCCCGCGGGCAGATAAGACGTCGCCCAGGCTCTAGAAAGTAAGCCGACGCCCGGACTCGAACGGGGACCCCCGCGAGACGCGGGGGTCCTCTTGCTCGGTGACAGAGCTCACGAGTCGGCACGAACCGAGGGTGCCGCCGGGGCGATTGGCGGACCTTCGGGCGATGGCGCGAGGGGTGTGTTGGCCCCGGGTTCCTCGCGACCGGTGATTCCGTGTTTGAATTCGCGGAGGCTTTGTCCTAGCGCGCGGCCGGCCTGCGGGAGACGTTTGGGCCCGAGGATCAGCATCACCACGATCAGCAGGATCGCGATGTGGCTGGGAGTGAGTAGTCCTGTGGTCATCGGTTCAGTTAGCGGTAGGTTCCTGGTGTGACCACGCCGGCGTAGTAGAGGAAGTGCGCGCGGGTGTAGCTGCGGTTGCCAGTGATGTTCGGGTTGAGGTTGGCGCCGAGGGTGAGGTCGGCGCCGAGAAATGGGGTGAACCGCGGGTAGATGCTGAGGTAGCTGGTGGGGTCCGCGCGCAACAGCCCGATCAGCGTTTCGGTGACGATCCGCCCGCCGACCGGCCCGAGGTTGAGGCCGTCGGCCGTGGCTTTGGCTTCGGCGAGGATGTAGTACCAGAGCGGGGTGCTGGTGGCGAACGGTGCGTAGACGCTGCCGATCTCGGAGAGCTCCGCGGGACTCAGTGGGTCGACGCCCATCGCGCGGGCGACGGCCTGGCCCGACGGCAGTCCCCAGGTGAGCTGGCGCAGCAGGTTTCGCTGTGGTAGCACCGTGGGGCTGGTCTGAGTGTGCGGCGCGATCGCCGGGACGGGCAGCGTGAACATCACGCTCGAGATCGTGGTATCGATCTTCTTGTTGTTCTTGACCTGCCCATCGCCGAGATCGAAGAAGGTCTGCCAGCCGACATAGCGCCGCTCGGCGGGGAACCCGCCCAGCAGATCGTCGCGGTCGTAGCTGGGAGGCGCGCTGAAGTCCGGCTCGGTCGCGTCGAACACCAGCCCGAAGAACGGATCCGCGGTCGGGCTCGTGCTGTCGCCGGTTCCGCTGGTGAAGTTCGCTCGGTAGGACGGACGCACCATGCTGTGCCCGAACCGGTAGCAGGCGGCGCCGAACTCAATCGGCATGAACGCATCCCCGGGCGGCGGCTTATAGAACCGATTGCCCTTCTGGACCACGTCTGAGACGACCTGCTGGCCAGCGATCTGCGGAAGGTGCTCATTGACCAACAGCCACTGGTAGTGCCACAGCGTGACCTGGCGAGCGATCAGGAACGACGCATAGCTGTTCGCCAGGTCGGCCGCCTTGGCGGCGGGAAAGCGGCTCAGATCGAACTCCGACAGCTCGGCCAGTACCCGGTTGTAGAACAAGATGTGCCCACAGTGCAACCCCGCGATCATCACGTTCTCGTCGTTGCGCGGATCGCCCAACAGTGCCGTGTACGTGCCATCGCCGTTGGATACGCGGGGGACGTCCTCGTGCACCCCACCGCTTCCGATCTTCAGCTTCGGCCCCACCGACCCATCCCGGTTCTGGACGTACAGATCCGGTCGCCGTCCTGGGCCGCCGCCGAATACCGAATCCAGATCAAGCGCCGGAGTCCGCGTGTTGGGCGACGTCAACGGGTTCTGAGGCACCCCTAGCTGCGAGGTCTGATCGAACGTAATGTCGTGATCGGTGAACTGGCCCACGAACGTCGAGCCCGCCGTCATCGTCGGGTTATCCGGGTTGGTGCCGTAGGAGTTAGTCGCGGTCGGGTTGCCGTTGACGGTCGGATCGACGATCAATGCCTTGGGCCCCGCCGCCAGATCATCCCCGGCATCGAGGATCCCGCCTTGCTGCCCAACCTCCAGCAACGCTGTACGCACCGTGTCGTTCGCCTCGGCGAACGGCGGCAGATCAGGGAACATCCGCCCGAAATCGACGCTGGTGACAGGCGCACCGGCGTGCGCAGAGTGAGGGTCGGCGCCATTAGCCGCGGCCGGCAGCGTGGCGGCCTCGGCGCTCGGGGTCGCCAACCCTGTGCGCACTCCAACCGATCCAGCGACCACACCCGCACCAGCGGCGCCCACCCCCTTCAAGAACTGCCGCCGAGACGGAACCCCATGCTGCGTATCGGTGCTCATCCCACTCCCTCGCTCCCGTCGCGCCCGTGGCGATATGTCGTCTGATGCACTTGTTCAGCCATGCCGCCAACGTATGAGCGCAGACACGAAGGTGCATCGGGAGGATCACCTATGTTGCGAATCTGCGCTACCTATCTTGGGGCGGACGGCACGACCGGATCGCACGCTGATCGTTGACTTGACGGCCTGATCGTGCGGGTGGACGATGGCGCAGTGATGAGGACCGCCTCCAGTGGCGGACGCCCCAGCGCCCCAGCCTCGTGGACCGCAGCGCTGCTGTCGAGGATCCGCGGCTTCTGCGGTCGGCCGTGGTTAGGATCGGCCGCCGAGCCCCAGCTCCACCGCCCGGGCGCTGGCCTCACCGCGCGTATGGGCGCCGAGCTTGCGGAGGACCGCGGAGACGTGGTGGTCCACCGTCTTCTGTGATACGACGAGGCGCTGCGCGATCTCCGCGTTGCGCAATCCGTCGCGTAGCAGGTCCAGCACCTCGAGTTCGCGGGCGGTGAGGCCGGCGGGATTCTGTCGTGTCCGCGTGCGTGGCCCGCGCGGGATCGAACGCACCCCGCGCTCACGCAGCCGGCGGGAGACGATCGCGGCGGCCGGCCGTGCGCCGAGCGCCTGCAGCTCGTTCAGTGACCGCCCCAGCAGCTCGGGATCGTCCGACCCGACGCAAGCCATGGCTGCTTCATACGGGCAGTCGAGCTCCTGCCAGCGCTCGGAGGCTCCGGCCCAGTCACCGGCCATCTCGAGCAACTCCGGATGCCGCTCGTCGCCCGTAGCGATGAGCCCGGGGGCGAGTCCCCCGCGCCAGCTCCAGTAAGCCACCGCCGCCGCGTACGGGTCGCCGGGGCGCATCGGGAACCCGAGGGCCGGCTCGATCTCGGCGGCGATCGCCTCTGGCCGGCCCTCCAGCCAGGCCGCCTCGGCGCGCGCCACCGCCACCGGTCCGATCCACTGAAACTCGCGGCGCGGCAGCGCGCTCGCCAGCGCCTCGTCGAGTGGCGCCCAGGCCTGCGGGTCGCCGCGGCGGGCGCGCACCAGGCCGAGCGCCACCAGCGCGTGAACCCGGGAGAACGGACACGGCTTGCCAAGGCAGATCTCGGCCCGCCGCGCCGCCTCGTCCCAGGATCCGCGCCACAGCTCGAGCTTCGACTGCCAGGCGAGCAGGTAGTAGCGCCAGAGGTCGATGTCGCGACCATCGCAGTATTCGAGGCCGGCCTGCACGTGCCGCTCTGCCAGCTGGTAGCGCCGCAGCCGCGCGGCCGTCCGCGCGACCACCACATGTGCCGCAGCAACGTCATGGTCGAAGCCGGCGGCGGTGCCCGCCTCGATCGCCTGCTCGAGCTTCGCTAGACCGGAGTCCTGCCCGGTGAAGAACTCGACCCACCCGAGCGTGATAAGCGCCGCCACGAGCTGGCGGGGGCGATCGATCGCCTCAGCCATCCGGAACGCCCGCAGCGCCCAGTCTCGAGCCTCCCCGGGCACCTCGGCGGCCAGCTTCAGCTGCGCCACCTGGGTGTAGGCGATCACCAGCTCCTTCTTTGCACCCAGACGCTCGAGCTGGCGCACGGCATGGATCGCCATCGGCAGCGCGTCGGAAACCGAGCTGGTCTCCCAGACGAGGTTCGACAGCCAGCTGAGCGCCGCCGCCTGCCGGAGCTCGTCGCCCAGCTCCCGATAGCAGTCGAGCGCCCGCTGCTGCTCGGGCTCGGCGCCCTCGAAGTCAGCCACGAGATAGCACTCGGCCGCCCGCCGCTCGCGCACCTGCGCCCGAGCCTGGAGCGGCAGCGCGTCGCCGTATGCCAGCGCCCGCTCGTAAAGCGCCGCCGCCTCGCGATGGGCACCGAGCCTGCCGGCTCGTGCCGCCGCCGGTGCAATGAAGCGCATCACCTCGCCCGGGTCGCCGCAGCCGTCGGCGTGGTGAGCCAAGCGGGCAAGATCCGGCTCCCCCCAGGGTGGCTCCGCGAGCGCCAGCAGCGCGGCGTGGTGCAGCTTGCGCTTCTCGTGATCGCTGATCGCGGAGGCGATTGCCTCGCGCGTCAGCTCGTGACGGAACGCGACCGCGTCGCCTAGGGAGATGATCATCCCGCTCCCGAGGCATTCCGCCAGGTTCTGCTCGGGTTGACCCGCGAGACGGTCCAGCAGCCACAGCTCAGCCTGTGGGCCGGCGACGGCGATCACCTCCAGCAGCTGGCGGGCGCTGGGGCTCAGGCGCGCCGCCCGGGCCAGGATGGCGTCGGCGACGCTGTCTGGCAGCATCTCCCGCATGCCCCCCATGCCGGCCAGCAGCTCGGTGACGAAGAACGGGTTGCCGCCCGTGCGGCGGTAGAGGATCTCACCGTCGCCGTCTAATGGCTCGGCGAGGGACTTGACGGCGTCCAGCGACAGGGGCATGAGCGACATCCGGACAATCGTCTGGCTCGCCCCCAACTCGCCGATCAGCACCCGCAGCGGATGCCACCGCCCCAGCTCGTCGTTGCGATAGGTGAGAAGGATGAGGGCGCCGACCCCGGCCAGCCGTCGGGCGGTCAGGCGCAGCACGTCGAGGGTCGCCTCGTCCGCCCAGTGCAGGTCCTCGAGCACGACCAGCGACGGCGTGGCGTCCTCTTGGAGCTCGCGCAGCAGCGCACTGGCCACCATGTGTGGCTTTGCACCCTCGTCGATCAGGGCGCCAAGCTCCCCTTCGCTGGACTCGGCAAGGTCGATGAACGGGCCGAACGGCCGTGGCGCGAGCAGCGGCTCGCAGGCTCCCTGCAGGACCTGCTCGCGGGCGCCGCGGCGATGGCAGAACTCGCGCACGAGCGTGGTCTTTCCCACGCCCGCCTCGCCACCGATGAACGCGACCATGCCAGATCCGCTCAGGGCGACCTGCTCCAGGCACTGCTCGAGCCTGCCCAGCTCGCCATCGCGCTCCAAGAGAGCGCCGCTGTGCCCGCTCGCAGCGGACGACTGTGTCGACAGGCTCATCGCAACCGGCCCCGTGCACAGGATAGTCGGGCTAAGGTCGGCTGACGACAAAATAGGTATCGCCGCTTTCCAACATGGGGAGTCCTCCCGATGCGGATCGTCAGGCCCGCTCATACGGTCCTCGAGCCAGTCATACCTGACCAACCGAGGAGGACCCAGATGCCCAGGTACATGGTGCAGCGCACCTTTCCGGAGGGCCTGCACATCCCAATCGAGAACGGCGGAGCGGAGCTCTGCGGTGGGATCGTCGAGCGCAACGCCGAGGAAGGTGTGACCTGGATCAGCTCGTTCGTCTCGGAGGACAAGAACCGCACGTTCTGCATCTATGACGCGCCCACCCCCGAGGCGATCCGCAAGACCGCCACCCGCAACGAGTTGCCGGTCGACCAGATCACCCAGGTGCGCGTACTCGATCCCTACTTCTACACAGGTGAGGGGGTGTGATGCAGATCGCGCCGGCTTTCGTCGGCGCGCTGGTCGCCGTGATTCCGCCCGGGGTGCCAATTCGAGGCCTGGTCGCTTGTGGTCGGGCCAGCGGGCCCCGGCAGACGATTGGAGGTCGTAATGACGACGTTGTTTCATCGGCTCGGGAGGCCTGTTGTAGGCCGTGCCAAAGCCGCGACGCTTACCCTGGGCCTCGTTGGCGTGGCCCTTCTGTTCAGCTCACCCGCGAGCGCCCAAACCAGGCCTTGTTCCGACGATGTGATGAGCGCCCCGACCGGCCCTGCGACCCTGTCGGCCGCATCCACGACGTCCTATGGCAGGGTGCTGGTCGTCGGTTCGGGCGACTACGCCGGTTGCTCGCTGTACCTGCTCACCTCAGACCAGCTCCATGCGCTGTCCGGCGCGGACTTCGCGTGTAGCGACAACACGAACGTCCTAAATACGCCTTGCGACAGTGACCTCTGGCCGGCGCTCCTCACCAACGGTGCTCCCATCGCGGGGCCGGGGGTCAACCCCAGGCTTCTCGGGACGGTGACCCGCACCGACCTCGACCTGCCGGGCGTGTCGTCGGTGAAGCAGGTGACCTACGCCGGTTATCCGCTGTACCGGTTCTTCCTGGACCAAGCGGCGGGGGGTACGCAAGGCGCCAACTTGGACGATCCAGTGACCAGTCCCCCGGGCATCTGGTACCTGGTCGATCCGAGTCGGGGCACTCCCGCGACGGGGCAGGCTCAATTGCAGCTCGAGACCGCTCCGGTCGGTGGCACTGGGCCCGACGAGACCGTGCTGGCGGCAAGGATGAACAATGACTTCAGCGTCTTCCCCGACGCGAGCTTCCCCGTCTACACCTTGAGCCGGGACCATCGCCACGAGCGGGGCGACGCCAGAAGCCACGGCAGGCATCAAGGAAGGGGCCACGAGAGCGCCTGTCAGGGGCTGTGTGCCGTTTACTGGCCACCGCTCCTCACCTCAAAGCGGCCTGAAGCAGGGCCCGGCGTTGAGCAGCATGCCCTCGGGATCGTCGTGAGACCCGACGGCAGCCACCAGGTGACCTACAACGGCCGGCCCCTGTACCTGTTCAACAACGATGCCTATATCGGGCCCATCCAGGGGGCCGGGACGAACAGCATCAACGGAGCGGATGCGCGGACCCCGTGGGGCGTGTTCAACACGATCCCGCCGCTGCCCTAGAACTCCCGAGCACACCGAAAGCCCCGGCCGACTCAATCGACCGGGGCTTTCTCACGCCGTCGACCCCTCACCGACCCCGACGGGAGAAGGCGTGATCCTGGTCCCGCTCACGCGCTGGCTCGGCCACGGCCTTCGGCAGCGTTGTGCCCAGACCCTGCCGGGCAAGCGGAGCGACGGCGGCCACGGGCCACTCCAGCTCGTTCTCCAGAGGTGAAGTGGCCGCCGAGGCCACACTGCTAGAGCTCTGCAGGCCAAAATAGGTGCAGGAGACTCCCCGCATCGCGAGCCCCCGATGTGCGCGCTGCTTCCCGCGCATAGGTGTGCGCCGTATCAAACCGTCGCGATGGAGAGGGCCGTTCGCTGGTGCGTTGCGAAGACAACGCACCCCGACTCGATGAACGCGATGAGATTGCCGCTCAACTCCTGGCGAGACACTCAGAACCACAGGGCCGACTCAACTCGAGAGCTCTGCTCCGCCACAGACGCGCGTATGACTGAGGACGCAGACGCTCTGGACGAACCGCGATAGCCCGACGGTAGGCGTTCGTCGTGGTGTCGCTCGGCCAGGGGATTGCGAGAGTCGCCGTCGACCTAGTCGACACGAACGACGCCGCTTCCGCATCCCAATCGGGGAGCATCACCTCCAATGACCGCGTGGCTAGCTCCCGCAGCGGACGAATCTCAACAGCGCCGAGCAACTCGCCGATGCCCGACCTGTACCCAAGCAAGGCCGTGTCCAAAGAGGACTGCGCCGCCCTCGCATCCCACGCTCGCAATCGCCTCCAATCAGACCGCAACGATCCCTGTCAGGACAGCCGGCGCCACTTCCCCTTTGTCGCCTATCGGGCTGTGATCGCTCGACTGCTGCGCTGGGAGTTCGTCGAGCCGAAGCAGAACTTTCGGGTCCGGAGTTCGCGCCCGGCGACACGGCTCAGTTTTCGTGGCAGCAGCAGTCTCGCCCAGCTTTTCCTGACTGCTCCGATTAGACCATTGCGGAAGCCGGGTCTCTTTGCGCGACGCGCCTCGTGAAGCCCCTCGTCACTGACGGCTGGAATGTCGCCGTGCGAATAGTCACCGGATGACAGCGTCCGTGCCGGATCGGGGTTAGCAGGCGGTGGCGGGGGTGTGGAAGGCGGGGACGTGAAGCGCGCGCTCGGGTAGCGCGAGCCCTGGAGGACGTCGGTCAGCTCGAAGTCGCGTTCTCGAGATACCGAGCGATCGGCCAGGCACCCTCAGCCGTGTTCGAGATCACCGTCACCGTCACGTGCGCGCGGCGATCGTGCAGCGAACGGAAAGAGACCCCGGCGTCACAGCCTTCCAGGACGACGGCGTCGGTCGAGGCGTGGAGCCAGAAGCCCAGGCCGTAGCGCATCGACTGTCTTGCCACGACGCTGCGGGGGCGCACCATCTCCGCAACCCACTCGGTCGAGACGATCCGACCGGCTACGAACGCGCGCCACAGAGCGTGGATGTCGGCCGCCGTCGAGTAGATCCCACCGTCTCCGCTGCCCCTCACCGGGAGATGGAAGACGTTCGTCCTCCACGCGCCGTCGCACTCGACGTAGCCGAGGGCGGTCCGCGCGGGAAGCTCGTCGGAGCGCAGATACTCCGTGTCCATCATTCCCGCAGGCCGGCAGACACGCTGCTCAACCAGCTCGTGGAAGGACACACCGCTCGTCCGTTCGGCGATGAGCGCCAGTACGACGTAGCCGCCGTTGCTGTAGGCGAAGCGCTCGCCGGGCGCGAACTTGCTCGGGTAGCCGTCGAGCACCGCGAGGTAGTCCTCGGTGGTCGCGAGCTCGTGGACCGGGACCGGCATGACGTAATCAGCCACCTCGGTTCCGGCCTCCTCGTCGAGGTAGTCGCCGATGCCCGACCGGTGCGCCAGGAGCTGCTCCACCGTCACGCCGTCGTCGATCAGGGGCAAATCGTGGCCGAGCACCGACCGAGCGGGCGTCGAAAGTTCTAGCACCCCCTCCTCGATCAGGCTCACGACCGCGAGCGCCGTAAAGCCCTTCGCTCCGCTCGCGATCGCGAAGCGCGTGTCGACCTGATTCGGGATCTCGAAGCCGCGATGCGCGAGGCCGTACGCCCTCGCCAGTTCGATCCGCTCGCATCGGTCGTTCCGAACTACCCCCGAGAACCCTGTCTCGGACGCGATTGCGTCGAGTTCACGTCCGAAATCAGGCATGGAACGGACGCTAACGGAGTGCGAGGATAGCGGGTCTGACCGGCGCTCAGGCGGCGATTCCAGGCTGAATTCCCGCGCGGGATCTGCCCGAGATCGACGCGGGATGAGCGCGAATGCACAGGGACCCGGCGGTCGTCTGCACCTTCCTGCGGGATACGGTGTTGTCTGGCTTGCAACCAGCGGGACGGGATCGCCCCGAGTAGCAGTTCGGCCCGGCGGCGGGCGTCGCACGCGGAAGCCGAACTCTAGAAAGAGCCGCGGTTCTAGCGCCGAGCAGGATTCTCGCGCGGGATGGAACTGGTCAATGGCGGGAACGACAGGTCGAAATTGCCTGCAAACCAGGCATACGCATTTGCAGGATGTTTTCAGCGGGAGCGACGGGACTCGAACCCGCGACCTCCGGCGTGACAGGCCGGTCTAGGTCTTCCCGGGTTGGCCGGGACTGTCCGGGGATTTGCGGCGTGACCAGGGCCTTCCGACCGCGGCGTTGCGGCGATCACCGGCCGTGGGCGGGGGCTTGCGGGGTCTCCCGCGGGATCTGCGCGGGATGCTCCGTTGTCGTCTCTGCAAACGAACGATCCGAAGGTCGCACACAGCACAGCTGCCCTCCGCTCGGTGACACCGCATCGGGACTGGCGCCTCCTGCTTGGATCGAGCAGCAGCAGCGCCGCGCGGTTCGCCCGACGCCAGGCTCCGCATAGGCACATTCTTCCCTCGACGAGCCTGGGACCCACGTACGCGGGTTTGGGCAACCCGTTGTTCCGGCGATCCCGAGCCCCACCACTGATGGCGCCAGATCGCTCCTGCAACGTCGCCGCCGGGGAACTCAGCTGCTCGCTGCCGCTTCCGTCGGCTGGGGATCCAGCGCCGCAGTGCGCATGGGGCAGATCCGGCGACGCCAGACGGCTCAGCCTTCGTGAATCCAGCAGTGAGCTCATGATCGACCGCTCGCTCGCTTCTCGCTGCAGTGCGCATGCAGCTCACGGGGCCTGGGTGCCTAGGTTAACCCCTGTTCGCAGCGATTGCCCGGTGGCCCTGGTCCTGGCGACAATCGTGCCCTGTTGGCCTGGGCTGATCGAGACTGTGCTGGCGGGTGCGCACGGCGGGGGGACTTGTGTGGCCCTGTCTGTCCGCTTGGGCAGACCTCGTTCCCCCCATGATCGGCGGCGACCGTGTGTGTGCCTGCTCCGCACCAACAGCAGCCACAGGCGAGTCGGTCAGCGTGGCTGCTCCGAGGTCAAAGCGGCTGATAGCGTCCGTTCTTCCTACCGGTTGTGAGCGTGTAGAGATCCGGTTCGAGGGAGCCCGGTTGGGCTGTGGGCAAGGGTGCGGCTGAGCCGGATCTTGGCTGGGCATGGTGTCCTGTTGGTGGAGGCTGGCGCGCTGGTTGCGACGTCGAAACGGGTTGTCGATCGAGCTGGCGCGGTTAGGCGCAGCGTCGGCGCTTGCCGATTGTGTCGTCTAACACGGCCGCGGAGCGGAGCTCGTCACGCGGAAGACGTAGTCGTTCGTGCTGGGGTGGAGGGCGAGCGCGAGGCTTGGGTCGCCGGTGGTCCAGGTGATGGGCAGGGCGGCGGTCGGGGCTGCGGTGAGGATCAGGTAGCGGTAGCCGCCGGAGGCGATAGCCGCTCGCCAGCGCGAGCAGGAGTCGATCGGGATGTAGCCACCGTCGCCGGTATGCATACCGAGGTAGGTGACGCGATTGGTGTCGAACGCGCCGTAGAACGGGTATTGCTCGACGGTGCCGTAGAGCGCGATTCGGGTGTCCGCGACGTCTTGGGACCAGCGGTAGATCGCGCTGAGGCCGGGGTCGGATTGCACGCCGAGGCGGTAGCGCTGATCGAAGTAGTGCCGCTGGACGATGAACAGCCCGCCACCCGCGCCCAGCACGGCCACGGTGACGAGCGCCCATCGAACTGATCGACCCGGGCTCCGGGCGCGGCGAGCGAGCGCGAGCACGGCCAGGATCGCGACCAGTCCCACCGTGAAGGCGAGGTGGCGGGCGGTTTGGGTCAGCCACAGCGAATGCTGGATCTGGGTGAGGACGACGACGAGCGCGAGCAACGGTCCGAGTAGTTGGAGCCTCGCCGCCGCGTGTTGCGCGAGCAGAATCGGGGCGAGGACCGCGCCGAGCAGGAGCGCCGGCATCGCGTAGCGCAGGTTCTCGGAGAACAGTGCGGAGGATCCGGCGAGATTGGTCGCGCCGGTCGGCGCGAACAGATACGAGATGCCGCTGAGGATGGCGGTCACGGCGATCACGTGCGCATCTCGTCGACCGCCTCGCGGTCCGGTCCGTGGCCTGGAGACGACGCCCTAAGAAGCTTGGGTCAACCCGGCCACTTCGGAAGAAGTTGCACACACGCAAGCGACGACCCCATATCGACGTTCCGGCTGCCGCTCGTGTTGCAAACCGGTCACCAGGCCGAGATGGCCGGTAAAGGCGTTACGCGGCTGTGCGTGCTCGACCCCGGCCCGTGGCTGCTTTGTCGCCTCAGCAGGCAGTGACGCTGGGTGCTGCCTCACCCCGCGGCCGCCCCGAAGCAGAAGTCGGGATGTCTGGCGGCGGGCCGTCGACATGGCCGGACGTTAGGGAGCACGTGCTTCTGGAACCGCTGATCGGCTGACGCGGTGGTGTAACGCGCCGCGGGGAGCGGCAACGTATGCAGTGATGAGCTCGGAGCCCGACGCGAGCGTGCTGAGGCGTTCGATTGATCGGCCGGAGTGCTTCGCCGTGCTGTTTGACCGCCATTTCGCCCGGGTGCACCGGTACTTGCGCCGTCGGCTGGGCGATGAGCTGGCGGGCGAGCTGGCGGCGGAGACGTTTCTGCAGGCGTTCCGCTCGCGGCGGCGGTTCACGGGCGGCGAAGCGTCGGTGCTCGCCTGGCTGTACGGGATCGCCACCAATCTGGTGCGGATGAACCACCGCACGGAGGAGCGGCGGCTGCGGGCCTACGCGCGAGCCGCGGCGGGCTTGAGCGGATACGAGCCGGCGATCGCGGTCGAGGACCGGCTCGACGCAGAGGCGCTCGGGCCGGCGTTGGCGCTGGCGCTGTCCGGCCTCTCCCCCGCCCTGCGTGAGGTGCTCGTGTTGCACGCGTGGGCCGAGCTCTCGCACGAGGAGATCGCCGAGGCGCTTGGTTGCTCGAGCACGGCCGTGCGCCCCCGCCTGAGCCGGGCGCGCAGCCGACTCGCGGCCGGGCTGGGTACACCGGTCACGACAGAAGTGGAGGAGCGATGAACGAGCTCGACGAACTGCTCGGGCGCTTCGGCAATAAGCTCGACGACGGCCTTGACGCGGCCGCGCCGCGCGCGGCCGGCCAAGCCCGAGCGCTGTTGATCGAGGCGATCCACGTCGAGTCGACGAACGGCGCCGGGGGCCAGCGCCGCTGGCGTGGCGGATTCCCGCGGCCGGACGGCCATGGCGTGTGGTCTGGCCTGCTCGCCATCGTCCTGAGCGTGGCCGTGACGCTCGTCGTGCTCGCCGTCGCGCTCGGCACCCGCGGGCACCGCGCCTCGAGCGGCGCGGCGGTGCCGAGCGTCCTGCCGTTCGGGAGCAGTCTGAACCCGTCGGGCCCGACCGGCGTGATCGCGTCGAGTGTCCGGCTTGCGGCCGTCGTCCCCGACCCCGAGGGCAGCGGTCCCGCGTGGGGGCTGAAGACCTACCGTGTGACGGGCGATATGACCTGCTTGCAGGTCGGCCGTGAGCAGTCCGGACGGATCGGAGCGGTCGGCGCGTACGGCTCGTTTGGCGACGACAGCCGCTTCCATCCGTTTACGTTCTCCGACGTTGGCTTTGGGACCTGCGTGCCGGACGATGCTCATCAGCACGCGTTTGACAACGTCGCCTACGCCAACGCGCCGGCGAGCGCCTCCGGCGAGCTGTGCCAGACGTTCGCCGGCGGCTTTCCTCCGCACCTGCCCGCGCGGCTCAAGGCGCGGTTGACCGCCCAGAGCCACGCTGCCGACTGCGAGCCGCGCAACCAGCGACTGGTTGCCTTCGGGCTGCTCGGTCCTGACGCAACCTCGGTCACATACCGCACCGCCTACGGAACCGCCACGACACAGACGCACGGTCCGGACGGCGCCTACCTGATCGTCGAGCCGGTGAACCCGGCGATCTGTGGCACCCAATGCGGATACTCCGGCGGCGGGACCGGCACGGCGATGAGTCTCCCGGTCGGGCTGATCGCGACGATCACCTACCGTGACGCGCCGACCTGCCACGGCCCGCCGCTGACGAATAACGGCCTGATATTGCAGCGCTTCGACGACTGCCGCGATGTCGGCTACCTCGCCCCGCACGGCCCCAAGGTGACCGAGGCCGACGTCGCCTCAGCGGTCCACGTCCAGCCGATGCCCGCGCGCTACTACTGCATCCCCAAGGGGATCTACCGGCCGAACGTGCTGCGCATCCCCTGCGACGGGCGCGTCCCGAACGGCTACTTCCGGATCACCGGCGGCGCCTCCCAGCTGATGGTCTACATCAGCTGGATCGCGCGACAGCCGGTGACGAACGTGAACGACAGCACCTACTCGATCCAGGTCGCCAACCCGCGCCGTTGCGGCGGCGGACAAGGCGGCAACGGCACGCAGAGCCTGATCCGCGCCGGCACCCGGATCACCCGGGACGTCGAAGTCTCGAGCCGCTGCGCCGGCACCTACCGGGGCACGGTCGTCTACGAGCCGAGCCTCGGCCCGGCCGGCCAGGGAGGTGCGGGCCTGCCGCAGCCGGGCGCCCCGGGCACATATCTCGTCGGGCGCTTCTCGATCGTCGTGCCGTGATCAGCTCCACACGAACGTGGCGGCCTCGCCGCGCCGCAGTGTGTACGGCGTGCGCCGACCTTCGTCGAACGCCCCGGCCGAACGCGAGAGCTCGGAGTCGACCATCTCGGGTGGCGCCAGCTCAGGCCATCCGACGAGACTGCTTCGTCGCCGACACGGGTCTGGTCGCCGCGCTGCCGCTCTCGCTGTCCGCGAGGTCGAAGCCGAAGTCAGATCGCGGGCGCCATGAAGCTCGACGCGACCTGGTCGTTCGTGGGAGCGAAAGTCCGGCGGGTGGGCACCGCGCCGAGGGGCGCGGTGCCTTTGCAGGCCATCGGGCCGGGATGACGGCTGTTCGCCGGTTGCCGTGGTTCTGGTCAGCTGCCTGTGATCAGTCGTGCTTGAGCGGCCTGGTAGTCGGCGGGGCTGTGGTCGATGCGGGCGCCGGGGTGTCGGGCGGCGAGGCTGAGGAGCTGTTGATTCGCGGGCGTCGCGGGAAGCACCCGATATTCGCTGTAGACAGTGGTAATCGTGATAGCCCGGCTCCGGAAGACCTGCTTGATCGGGTAGTAGGTGCCGGGCGCGACGTCGTATTCGTATCCGTACGGGCCGTGGATCGAGATGAGTTTGATCGCTTTGCGGCCATCGATCGTCGTCGGTCCCGCCACTTTGAGTCTCCCGGCTTTCAGTTGCGCCTGAATCTCGGCGGTCGTGGGGGTCACGCGGAAGGCCGGGGTGATCTTCATCCGGTAGGTGCTCGGATGGTCGGGGCGGCCGAGGATTTGTACCTGCGACGTGCCGTTGCGCAACGCTCGGGCTTGTGCAGCCGTGATCGTCAGCGGCGGCGGCCGATGGGCATTTTCTTCTGCTGCCGCTGAACCAGGCGGTGCGCTTGGCAGCTTGGGCTGCGTGTAGACGAAGGTTCCCGGTTTTGCGCCACGGGTGATGTCAGGCCCGTACTGGCTCGAGATATAGACGGTGTTGGTGGTCGGATCGTAGAGCTCGTTGTTGCCGTTGACCTCGCCGATCTGGACTCCAGGGGTGACACTGGGCCCTCCGAGGTTGACCTCGTTCTGCGGGCCCCTACCGACCGGTGTTTCGGTGATTTCGTGGTTACTCCAGCGGCCCGTCTGTATGCCCTTGGGCGGCTTGTACCCGGGGGCGAATTTCAAGAACTTCGGATTGGTCTTCTGCACGTTGCTGTCGAAGTCGATGAGGATCGATCCTGGCGGGTGCGCCAGCGCGGCGGCCGCTCCGCGCAGGACCGCCGCGTCTGCGGGCTGCGGTGCGGTCGGGCCCTGTCCCGAGAGCACTCCGGTCACGCCTAGGACGAGCGCTGCCAGTACGCCGGCCACGACCGCCAAGGTGAGCAGCGGTCGACGCACGGAGCGAGGAGATCCTCCAAACCGGCCGCCTCGGCGTGCCTTTGTCGGTGCGGGCGTCGCGACGATCGCTGCGGCGAGGTCGGCCAGCGTCTGCGGACTCGCCGCGCGAGCGGCGTCGGCTTCGCTGATCGGGTTCAGACGGCTGAGCGGGTTCTGAGGCCGGGTCGTACTCATTAGACACTTCCTCTCATCGAAATCACGTCGTCCGCGTGCCCGGGTCGGTATTCGCGTGCACCGGGATGCTTTGTCCCCGGCGCCTCGATAACCCGGATCGGCGAGCCCTTGGCCGCACGCGCGGGCGGCGCACCGTCTGGTCCGGGACCTTCAGATGCGGCGATCGCGGCTCGCAGCCGCCGGCGGGCTCGGTGCAGGCGGATCCGCGCCGCGTTGCGCGAGCAACCAAGCACAGCAGCGACCTCCCCGGCGCTCAGCCCCTCCCAGGCCTCCAAGGCCAGGACCTCCCGATCGCCGTCCGCCAGGGACCCAAACGCGGCGGCGAGGTCCGCCAGCTCTCCCGAAAGGGCTACGGGCGCGTCCCGGCCGGCCAGATCGCCGCGCAGGCGCTCGGCGAGCTGAGTGCGGCGACGCTCGCCGCGACGATGGTTTGCCAGCACCCGACGCGCGACGCCGTACAGCCACAAACGCGCGCTCGCCCCAGTCGGGGCATCGTCGAGCCGACGCCAAGCGACGAGGAATGTTTCGGCAATCACGTCGGCAGCGTCGTGGGTGCTATCGGTGCGCCTCAGGACGTAGCCCAACACACAAGCCCGGTGCTCGGCGTACAGCGCCTCAAAGCGCCGACGGCGCGCGTCGACGGTGATGTCCGGCAGATGGGCGTCGTCTCTCATGTCACGCTACATGTCCACCAGTCCAAAAAGCATTTCAGCCCGTCCCGAAACCGGGGTTAAGAACCGGCCGAAAAGTGATCAAGCGCCTAACTGTGGCGATCATCCGCAGGGCCACCCTCGAACACGTTAAGAACGCGCGTCGCTTCTGGTTTGCCGCCGACACGGGTCTGGTCGCCGCGCTGCCGCTCTCGCTGTCCGCGAGGTCGAAGCGGAAGTCAGATCGCGGGCGCCATGAAGCTCGACGCGACCTGGTCGTTCGTGCGAGCAGCAGTCAAGAGCAGGCTCGCCGTCGCCTGGTGACTGCTCCCGGACGGGTAGCCGATCTAGTTGGCGAGGGGCGAGGGGCGCTGTGGTCGGGGTCGCTGTGGCGCGAGGCTGGTGAGGGCCCTGAGGAGCCGGTCGACCGAGTCCTCTGCTGTGTGGCGTGCGGCGAGCGACCGGAGGGCGGGCTCGTTGGTCGGGTAGGCGTCTCGTTGGCCGGGCGGGAGCGCGATGGGGAGATCGTCGACGGGCCGCACGACGGTGATCGCGGCCTGGAGGTATTCGCGATCTGTCGGACGAAGCGGGCGGTCGTGCAGCACACCCGCGATGTTTCCGTGGCGGCGGATCATCGCCGCCGCGGTCACGGCGCCGACGCCTTTGAGCCCGGGAAGTCCGTCGGAGGGTTCGCCGCGCAGGATCGCGAAGTCGGCGTATCGACGGCCTGGGATCGCGTAGCGGCGGGTGATCTCGGTTTCGTCGATTACCGCCAGTCCTGACCGCTCGGGATACAAGACGCGCACGCGCGGGTCCTCAACCAGCGCGAACAGGTCTCGGTCACCGCTGGCTATCTCGACGGTCCCGGGGGCGAGTCTGGTCAAGGTGGCGATCACGTCCTCTGCCTCGTAATCGGCGACACCGACGACGTCGATCCCGATGTGTTCAAGCAGCTGGGTGATCACGGGAAGGTGGGCCACCAGGCCGGGTGGAACCGGCTCGTCGACCCGGTGGGCCTTGTAGTCCGCGATCAGGTCCACACGCCACTGGGGTCGCCATGCCCAGTCATCGGCGATCACCAGCCGGCGGGGCCGGCGGTCGGCGACCAGCCGCGCGAGTCTGTCCAGGAAACCACCGACCGCGTTCGCGTCCCTGCGCGAAACGCGCGCGCTGGCCAACGCGCCGTAGTAGGCGCGGAAGATCAGGCTCGATCCATCGATCAGCAACCACTCGCACGGCATCCCCGCGCCATTCTGCCGCGCCCGTCATCAGGAGTCGCGAGCTTGCGACTTCCGCTTCCTGAACCGGCTCACGTCAAGCAGAAGTGCACCTAACAGCATCGACCTCTGCCGACGCGACTGCTCGTTCGTGAAACGAGCAGTGAGCTCGTGGACGGCTGATACGACCCGTTGCGCGACAGCTCACGGTTTCACGGAGCAGGAAGGCGCAACACAGCCTTCCCGACCTTGGCTCGGGCGCACAGCGACGCCTGATTCCAGGCGACCCTCACGACGTAACGGCGACGGCCGACCGCGACGGTGAGTGTCGCGCGCACGGCGCCATCGGAGACGCGATAGGTGCCGGTTCCGTCGACGAGCGCATCCCGGACGAACCGGATGCGGTGCAGGCGGAACTGCCACAAACGGTGTCCTTTGACCATGAAGAACCCACCGCGCAGGCCGAGCCCAGTCCTCGCGCCCGAGGCCGCTCGCTGCATCGTCGCGTCCGCGAAGGCGCGAGCGGCCACGGTGACAGCCCGGCGAGCCTGAAGTCCCGGCGCCGGGCCCGAGACGAGCGCCGCCGCAGGCGCGGCGCGAAACGTGAGCGGATAGGAGCCCGGCGTGTGGATGTGGGGGATCCTCGCTGCGCAACGCGCATCGAGGCGGGCAAGCCGGGCGGGGGTCGTGATGAAACGACGGATGATCGCGCGGGCGCACCGGGCACCGTCGCTGAGGTAGGTATCGCCCTCCGAGGTGACGTGGACGGTGTTGTGCAGGTCAATCACGCGGACGCGCTGGCCGAGTGTCGGAGCGAAGCGCTCGGCATCCGAGAGCGGGGTGAGGTCGTCCAGATCTCCACCGAGGACCAGCACCGGTACCGACGCGGGCAGCGGCCGAGTCCGCACTGGCAGGACGGGGGCGTGGTGCCGCGGCAGGGGCCAGTCGAGGCAGGTGTCGTAGGTCTCCGAGTAGCCACTCATCGTCACCCACTCCCGGGTAGTGAAGGGCGCGAACACCCCGGCTGGCGCGGCCCGCACGCTCGCGCGGAGCTGGCGACGGCGCACCGCGGGTGAGGCGCGGAGCGAGAACAGTTGCGGATAGTCGGTGCACCCCACCGCCATGTAGTCGCCGTCGGAGAAGAAGGCGGGATGTGGGCTGCCTCCGTTTGTGGATGAGTCATAGGCGACGAGCCGGAGCAATGGCAACCGATCGCCACGGAGCGCCGCGCGGACCGCGGCATCGAAGTCACGAAGGACCAGCGGGTCAGACCCCGAGTCCTGGAAGAGGTCAACCAGGTGGCGTGGATCGATCGTGACAGGCACACGGCGCCCGTGTCGACCGGGTGCCGTCCCGCGCAAAGGCCTCCTGCGGACACGCGCGATCAGCTCGCCGAGGCGCGTGGTCGCGGAACCCACGCCCGCTGCTGCGACGCAGCCTGGGTCGCGCTGACAGACGCGGTCGAGCGCAGCACGTCCGCTCGATCCTGACGATCCGTAGTAGGGGTCGAGGCCACGGATCGCATAGGTCGAGTCGAGGATGACGGACCGCAGCACGCCCGGAAAGCGCGCCATGAACGCCTGGACGAACCACGATCCATATGAATCGCCGTACAGGTCGACGCGGCGCAGCCCGAGCTTCGCGAGCACCGCTCGCAGGTCCTGCACCGCATACGCCGTGGCGAACAGGTCAGATGCCTGGATGCGCGTTCCCCGCCGGGTGCGGTACCGGCGGTTCAGTGAGCGGCCGCACGCGCCCACGACGCGAGCGAACGGCGGACCGGACGCACGCGCACGCTGCGGATAGGAGTCGAGCATCCGGCACCGGATCAACGCTGAGTGGCCGGTTCCTCGGTTATCGACAAGCAGCAGGTTTCGCGCTCGCAACAGCGGACCGAAGATTCCGTGATACTCCGTGAAGCTACCCGTCGAGGGGAAGCCAGGCCCGCCCTCAACCGCGACGATCGTCCCGAGCGAACGTCTGCGCCGGGAGGCCGGCAGCCACTCGAACGCGATTCGGATCATCGGGCTGTCCCGGACTCCCGGGTCCAGCGCCCGGCGAATAGATCCGCACCAGCCACGCCGCTGCGCCGGGCACCGGTGCATCGTCACCGAGCCGACGCGAAGGGTTTGCGCTGATCCAGTGGCGGGGACCGCGGTGGCCGCGGCAAGCACCCCGGCAATCGCGCCAAGCCACCTAATCGCAGCCATGGATGCGAGTCTCGCAGATCCGAGAGCCCTGCCAGCGCTGCAGACGAGCTGGAAGACGATCCCAGACCAAATGACACTAGCGCTGGTCTT
>Ga0310037_10000631_pt1 | contig 21629 bp, 17 predicted proteins | sample Sb_taG_11_FD_200239 | JGI IMG/M metagenome (GOLD analysis project Ga0310037, IMG submission 200239) | Peat soil microbial communities from Weissenstadt, Germany - Sb_50d_3_AS metaG (v2) (version 2) | ecosystem: Environmental > Terrestrial > Soil > Wetlands > Peat | place: Germany: Weissenstadt...
GCGTTTGAATGCTGCCCGCAACTCCTCCTGACTGATCGGATGCGGGCCGGTATTAGGTCCGACGTCACTGAAACAGAGCACGTACAGGTTCCCGCCATGAGCAGTCACGGACGCCAGACTCGCCACGTACTCTCGCCGTTCATCGCTGTCGAACGTGTGGAACAGCCCGCAATCGAGCACCGTCTCAAACACTCGGCCCAGTCGGTCCAGGCGCAAGGCATCGGCAACCACGAAGTCAGCGTCGATGCTGCGAGCAGCGGCCTTCTCCTGCGCGATCGACAGTGCGGTCTTGGCCACATCAACTCCCAGAACGTGCAGCCCCAGAGAGGCAACGTGAAGGGCGTTTTCGCCCGTACCGCATCCCGCATCGAGAACTGCGCCGGCGAATGCGCCTTCGCCCGCCAGGCGCAGTACCGCTGGCTGTGGTTGTCCGATGTCCCAGGGTGCCGGGCCATCGAGGTACGACGCATCCCATGGCCGGTCCGCCCGCCGCTCGTGACTGGTTGGTTGCCGCCTGCCGTACCAATCGTCGGCTCGGACTCCTGTCTGCTCGGACATCCTCGTCCTTCCCTGCGATTGGTGTAAGCAAGCGTCATTGTCGCATGCACCCGTGGTCCCCCGATCGCGTTGCCGACGCTGCGAGTGGGGGGTAGGGAACTCGCGCCCGCGTCATGCGTTCTCGCGAAGCACGCGCGCCAGCTGAACGCTTGACTGGCCAGCGGTTCCCGCCCGCCCGGACGGCCGCGGCGGAAGCGAACGCCTCAGCGCTTTCTGTCTCTGCGCTTTGAAATCGGATCCCCCCAAAGGTTTGTAAGCGCCTGACCGTCTCGGCCCCTCAGTCCTGCTTGGTCCGCGTCAGGCAACTCGACATCCTCTGGCGGCTTTCGACCTTGGTCCGCATCCAACCCCTGCCGCACCGGCGCCTCGAGCAATCGGAGGTCAATCAGGCGCACATGTCCGCAGCGCCCACAGCTGGGGGCGAGCGCTTCGAAGCCGGGAATCCTCACGTGAGTTTCGTAGGGAGTGGCCCCGACCATCCGGACTGGAAGGTCGATGATGTCATCGAGGCCACGCCAGTCGTCCGCTCCGCAAACAGGGCACTCAACGGGTGCGCCCTTTGCCTGAAGCAACTCGCGGAACTCGTCGGGCGACATCCCCCCACGATAGCCGTGAAGCTCCCATCGTGTCCAAAAGACCGTTGCCAGCTAAAGCCGCTCCCTCCAGGCGGTAGGAGCCGTCCTCCAACTCGTACCGCGACCGCTCGGTTGCATCTGGAAAGCAGTAGAGGTCGCGCCTCAAGCGCTGAGCGCTCCCAGCCGAGCGCGAGCACTTGACGACTCCGAGACGGGGATGAGGCGCCCCGCTTCGCCCAAGCCATGCGGAGGGATAATTCCGTAGAAGCTTCGTAGTCGCCAGCCTTGACCAGGTACATCTCGTGCCAGATGCCGGTGCGGTTCGTCCGCTTACCCGGCGGGCGAGCGACCAGGTAGTCCAGCATGTGCTTCATGCCGCGTTGCCCGCCCGAGTCCACCAGGCTGCGCGCGAGGTGGAGCTTGTCGAAACGAGCGCCGATTAGATGCGGCGACCACTGTGTTGTGTAATCGCGACACAACCTGGGGTGTGACGTCGACCACGAAGCTCGCGAGTGCCATCGCCCCCGGCGACGTTATGCGACTGGCGTTGGGACGAACTTGACGACAGCGTCGGTCACTGCGAGCGGATTGTCGATCGGGACCCAGGTCTTGGCTCCGGGAATGGAGATCAGTGTCGCGCGGGGGAACTCGGACGCGAGCCGTCGCGCGTGTGCGATCGGGAAGAAGTCGCAAGAGTCGCCCCAGATCAGCAGGACCGGCCGGTCGAACCGCGGGATCGCCTCGGACGCGTCGATGAGGGGTTGCGGGCGGAAGCTGCCCATGGCTGCAACGAAGTCGTCGGCCACCCGTTTATCACGGAGTGCTGGCGCGAGGAACGCCTCCGCCCGTTCGTTGTCGAGTCCACTCGCGGTGACGGCCGAGAGGCTCCGGCGCCGGAAATCCGGCGAGCGAAGCTGCAGCCAAAGCTGCACCCGAAACAGTGCCCGGGCGAGTCGGGGGACCGTGCGACACACCGTGGTCGCCTTTTGCAGCTTGTCCGGCGGGAATTGGTCGTAGCTCTCACAATTCGTCAGAACCAGACGGCCGACTCGTTCGAGCGCCGGATGACCGCTGGCCAGCGACAGCAGGAGCAGTCCACCTGCCGTGTCATTGGCGACCACCGTGGCATCTTCCACGTCGAGCAGGTCGAGGCAGTCGAGCAGCAGCCGAGCCACCGAGGTGGCTGACCGGTCCGCTCCGGGCGCCAGTGGCCAAGGATGCGCTCCCAGCGGGAGGCCGATTGTGATGCAGCGGTAGTGGTCCTGGAGCACGGCGACGACGTCACGCCATAGATCGTGATTCGCGAGCGCGCCGGCGAAGAACACGATGGTCGGCCCTTGGCCGGAGGATTGCCAAGCCAAAGACCCGAGCCGGGTTTCAAGGTTTTTGGATTCCATGAGTAGATGACATACTTACAGTATGTAGATTGTCAAGCGGGTCTGCTGCCGGCACGGTTCAGCGCCGCTTCGCCGGCGCCAGACCCTCGAGCATCGCCTCGAGCGCCTGCCCGACGGCCGCCCTGGCCGCCTCTTGGTCGCCGGCGCGCGCGATGATTAGACCTCCCAGCAGCGCCAGTCCCCCGACGAGATGAGCGAGCACATCGGGCTCCAGATCGATGATCTGGCCGTCGTCCCTGGCCGTGGCAATGAACGATCGCAGGGCCACATGACCGGGCTGCTGGTCGGCGGGACCTTCCGGCTCGAGACCCAGCAGGGCCGGGCCGTCGAGCAGCGTGATCCGCTGGATCTCCTTGTCCATCGCGACATCCAGATAGGCGTTCACGCCGGCGACAACCTGCTCAACCGGGGATCCCTTCAGATCAGCGGCAGCAGCCGTATGCGCCTGCGCTTCGGCCTCGACCTCTGCGTAAACAGCGCGGAACAACGCCTTCTTGCTGGCGAAGTGGTGGTACACCGCCCCCTTGGTGACCCGCGCCGCCGCCGCGATCTCATCGAGCGACGTCTGCGCGTAGCCCTTCCCGCCAAACAAGGACCGAGCGCTGGCCAGCACCGCCCGGCGAGTAGCCTCAACATGCTCCGATCGCAGCATCGCCGATGGCTCGGGGCCGCCGCCGTCTTTCCTTGCTCGCCGAGGCACGCCGCCAGTATGCCAGCGCAATCCGCCCGGCAACCAAGCCTGCGACTGTTTCATACTCGCAGTATGAGAATGTCGGAGCGACGCTCCTCTACGGCGGCGGGTAATCCGAGCTTGTAGAGAGCCCGCCGTGTCGACCTATGGATAGCCGGGCTCGCCTCGGCGGCTCGGAGGCAGCTGCCGGTGGTCGGCGATCCACTCTGCCTGCTGCTCGGCGTTCCAGTTGTCGAACGGGACCTTCTTGTCGACGAGGTCTTCGTACTGGTAGGCGTAGCCGCGGTCGCCGTGGCGGATCGTGGCCTGGAACTGCGCCCACAGCGAGCTGGCGATGTAGTGGTCGCCGAGCTGGTACTGGTATGCATGCCCAGCCTCGTGGATGAGCGTGTGGTCGGACATCGAGCCCCCCTGCACCTCGATCGTGTTGCCGATCGTGCGAGTCGAGCCCGCGCCGAGCACGGCGTTGAACACGATCACGATCTTGCTGATGTCGAGGTGGTCGCCGTAAACGCTCTTCAACAGGTCGTGCTCGCTCGTGTTGACGCCGCGTGGGCCCCTCGTGTCGACGGCCGGCGGCTCAGGATCGGGAGCGAACTGGATGTCACCTGGGCTGATCGGGAAGAAGTCGACGTCGAGGCTGTTCAGGCGCGCGAGGGTCGCTTCGCCGGGGTCGACATGGCCGTCCTGTGAGAGGCCCTTCTGGGCCTGTTGGAACTGGAGGATCGCCGCCGTCAGTACCGCGATGTCTTCCTTGGACACTGATCCGTCGGACTTCAGCGGAATCGTCGGTCCGCCCTGGGCGGACGGCACCTTGTTAAGTAGAAAAGCGACCGTCGCGACATCCTCGGGAAGGTTGTAGGAGCTGTGTCCCACCGAGGCGGAGATCGTCTTGTGCCCGAGCGGATCGGACTTCTTGCGCTGCAGCTCGCGACGTGCGAGTGCGCGGGTCACGGCCCGGTTGCCGGCGCGGCGCTGCAGAGCGAAGACGGCATCGGGGTGGCCCGCGGTCAGCGCGGCGAGGGTCAGCGGCGCGCCGGCACGCGCCGTGACCGCCGGTGCTGGCACGGACGCCGATTCGGTCTGAGCCTCGTTCGCTCGGTCCTGCGAGGACATCGCCCCTCCCACTTTATGCCGCTCACCGCTCCGGCAGGCATCTTTCGTCGCGTGCCGACAAGCGACCACCCATGTGACTGCTCTGCATCTGCTGACAGGTCAGCTCGCCGACCACGCCGCTGAGGACGTGAGCACCCGCACGGGAAACGTGATCGGCCTGATTAGGAGCATCAGCGTCGCCAGGGGCGCCGCTCAAAGGTTGTCGATCACCTCTCGCGCGTGCGCGAAGTCAAGACCCGTCAGCTCGCGGTAGCGCTTGACGGCGTCCATCGTCTTGCCAGCGCGCGCCAGCTCGAGCACATCCGCCGGAACACCAGTTGCGTCAGGCCTCGTATCGCTGCGACCCATCGGCGCGTAATGCAGTCCGATTACGCGACCGAGGTTCTCCTCGATCCAGTCCAGCCGCTTCTCAATTCTCTCGATCGCCTTGGTCAGCTCGGCTTCTGTCATCTGCGCGTCTCACTCCCGCCGCATCGTGCTTGGCGTATCAAAATCCTCTGCGGTGGCGAAGTATCCCGCGTCCCGAAGTCCCGGCGGCGTGTTGCTCCCCTGCAGCCAATCGCATACCGGCTGGGAGCGGCATCAGTGTGACCGCCGCGAGCAAGTTCGGGTTGAACATCACGACGAGGGACTGCAGAACACGTCGACGAGATCGCTGCTCACAGTGGGGGTTCCGGTCGGGCTGGGCGTCCCGCCGCGCGTCATATGCGACGATCCAGCCCAATCCCGCGCACATCGTCAGACCGCGACCGATGACTGACTGCCCGGCCGGATCGTCGCATCGCCCGATTCGGGTGAAGGCAGCGTGCTCTCGTCAGGCGAGGATTCGGATGATCGGCATGGACAACGACCACATACGGAATTCCCGATCCCGTGCGTTCGCACCCCTCGCGGCCCTCGGCGGTCGTGCCGCGAGCGCTACGTTGAGACCGCTTAGCGGAGCCGTCGGCGCTGCCGCGGACGCCGGGATCAGTCTGGAGCGGCGGGCGGTTGACCACTTGCTCGAGAGCGGCGAGCTGGAACGGTTTCTCGGGAGCGCCCAGTTGCAGGCGATCGTCGCGCAGGTGGTCAGGAGCGACGGCGCGACGCAACTGATCGACACGTTCTTCGACAGCGGCCTGTTCGACAGGTTCGTCGATCGGCTGTTGGCCAGCGACGCGTTGTGGCGGCTGGTCGACGAGATCGCGTCGAGCCCAGCGGTGAGGGCAGCCGTTTCGCAGCAGGGGCTCGGGTTCGCTGATCAGCTCGGCGACGCGATGAGGGAGCGATCACGCAAGGGTGACCGCCGGCTCGAGCGCGTCGCTGATCACCTGATGCGGCGCGACCGGACGGGGTCGCCACAGACCCCGACGCAAGGCGGTGAAGCTCAAAAGCCAGGTGGCGAAGATGAGCGGCCCACCCGCTTCTCCTAACGGCAGTACTCCGCTCCGGGGCACGCTCGCGAAGAACGCGCGTCACGCCGGTCTCATGACGAGGCTGGCGACTGGTGAATGTGGCGACCCCTAGGTTGATACTCGATCACCCGATCGCCCCCCCGAGGCGGCGCACGCGGCAGTCCGACGACCGGCTGGAGCGAGGCGCTCGTCGCCTGACCAGTCGCCTGGTCAACCGAGCCCGGGCGAATCCCCACAGGCACACTCGATGAGCAGCACGGCCGAGTCGCCTCAGAGCGACACGACGCTCAACACCACGGTCGAGGAGAACCTGCCTTACGTCGGGCTCGTCACCCGCCTGATGTCCTGGTGCGTGGACATCGTGATCATCAACGTGGTGGCGATCATCACCGGGCTCGGTATCGAGCTTGTCGCGTCCATCTTTCCGATCACGAAGAATCTGAAGCCACTCTTCGTTGCGATCGCGGGTGGCGTTTACGTCCTCTGGACCGCCGCCTACTTCGTGGCGTTCTGGTCGATAACGGGCCAGACCATAGGTTCCCGACTGATGCAGGTGCGGTTGGTGAACCCGAGCGGGGGCAAGGTCAAACCCGTCCGGGCGCTGGTGCGCTGGGTCGGGATGAACCTCGCGATGGTGCCGTTGCCGTGGGGTTTCGTGCCGATCCCGCTCAAGCGCCTCGGATTCCCGGACTGGCTTGCCCATACGCGTGTGATCGAGACCGAACAGCTGTCGATGGCCGCAGCGCGAGAGGAAAAGAAGCGCCAGGCGCGCGACAACTCCCAACGTCCGCCTCCGCCGCTGAACCGGGAGATAACCGATGACTGGCAAAGCTGACCTGCCGCCGGGACCTCGCGACCCGGCCGACGAGCTGCCGCGGAGCACACCCAACGCGGACCTGCTCGCGAGCTTAGGCGCCGACTCGTTTGAGGTCTGGGGCCTTGACCGCGATACGCTGGTGCTCATCCGACTGGCGGCCGTGGTGGCGCGTGATGCCTCGTCCCCCAAGTGGCGGCTTCGGCCTCGCCGCGCAAGACGCCGTTTGAGGCTGAACGCGGTCTCCGCGATCGTCGTCGGTGAACTACGGACAGCGGGAGGGGCTAACTACCGATTGCCGCCGGATTGCTGCTCTGTAGCGTCCCCGACCGACATCAGGATCCCCTCTCCCGGGTCCTATCTCGATGCCGGGCCCCGGGGACGCCACCGTCCCCGGGGTGACCAATGCGGGGATTGGTGCGAAATCAGACGACCCGTCACAGAAGGTGACCGGGCGGAAAGGAAGCGCATTATGAAAGGTGCAGGCCGGGCAGTGTTCGTCGCGATTCTGTTGTTGATCATCGGCACGCTCAACATCATCTACGGCTTCGCTGCGATCGGCAACGCTCATTTCTTCAACAACACGCAATACGTATTCTCGAGCCTTCACACCTGGGGGTGGATCACGGTCATCGTGGGCGTCATCCAGCTCACCGGTGGGTTCTCGCTTATGGTCGGCGGAGGCTACGGCCGGTTGATCGGAATCATCTCGGCCATCATTGGTGCGTTCGAGTCGCTGCTTTCGGTCGGCGGAACGCACCCGTGGTGGTCGCTGGCGATCTTCGCGCTCTGCATATACGTCCTGCATGGCCTCCTCATCCTGGGCGAGGAAGAGCCGGTCGGAGCCTAGCTGCAGGAGTCGGGAGCCTGGCCGGTGCCAAGGCTCCCGACTGTTGCCACGGGCTGGCGCTCGTTGGCGAGGGCTCAGCGCGCTCGCGCCCGCCTGAACGGCGGTAGCGCAACGGCCGGGCGTGAGCGCCCGGCCACGCGGCGACAGCACGAGTGAGCGGCACGTGAGCGTCGAACGGGGCAGGATCTCGTCACCGACATGCTGGGGACCTCGCCGGACGTCGAGGTGCGTGTCGACGTCGTCAAGTCGCATCCCGGCCCCGTCCGGTCGACGTAGTCAAGGGAGCGGACCTTCTCGTGGTCGGCTCCGTTGAGGTTCGTGGCACGATCATCAAACGGTCCGCCGGCGCGGACGGTGGTGCAAGCCGCTCGCGAGGCGAATCTCCTCGTGGTAGGGAGCCGCGGCCACGGTGACGTCGCCGGGAAGTTGCTCGGATCGGTTAGTGAGCGCTTTGTGACCAACGCCCGCTGCTCGGTCTTTCTCTTTCGGGGCTAGGTACGCTGAGCATCCCCGGCTGATAGCTCGGATCTCCGACCACAATGAGCGCCCTCCGACGCTTCACCGGAGTTGCCAGATACCGGTCCCGCGGATGTTCGGGCGAAGGAGCTCACATGAGCACGACACCTATAGCCGACTATGCGCTCCTTTCGGACCGGCACAGCGCTGCGCTGGTGAGCCGGGACGGGTCGATCGACTGGTTGTGCTTCCCGCGCTTCGACAGCCCGTCGATCTTCGGTCGCCTCCTCGATGACGAAGCTGGCCACTGGTCAATGCGGGCCATGGCCGCCACACAGGTGACTCGCCGCTACCTGGACCGCACCATGGTGTTGGAGACCACCTTCCGCACGCCGACGGGTACGGTCGCGATCACCGACGCCCTGGCCATGGGCGACGGCAACCGGGGGCACGAGCTCGGCAAGGGTGCACCGCATCTTCTGCTGCGGCGTGCGACGTGCGTTGAAGGAGAAGTCGAGTTGTCCCTGGAGTACGTCCCGCGCCCCGAGTACGGGGTGGCCCATCCCCTGCTCGATGCTGTCGACGGTGGAGTGGCCACGTTCGGGGGCGCCGACGTGCTGGTCCTCTCTTCTCCTATGGCCCTGACCGTCGACCAGTCGGCGGTCTCAGGCCAGCTCCAGCTCCGCCGCGGCGAGAGCGCGGGCTTCGCCCTCCACCACGCCAACCGGGCAGAGACGGGCTCAGCCAAGGTCTGGAGCCAAGCCGAGATAGGCGCACGGCTCGAAGACACCGTGTCGGCGTGGGAGTCGTGGTCGGAGCTCCACCAGGCCTACGTGGGTCCGTGGCGAGACCTGGTGCACCACAGCGGACGGGTGCTCCAGGCACTCTCCTTTGCACCCACCGGCGCGATCTGCGCGGCGGCGACCACTTCGCTGCCTGAGGCGGTGGGCGGCGCCCGAAACTGGGACTACCGCTACGCCTGGGTCCGGGACGCCTCCTTCACGATCGAGGCCCTTTGGGTGGCGGCCTGCCCTGACGAAGCCAATGAGTTCTTCGACTATGTGACCTCCTCCGCGGCCGGCTCGCTCGACGGGGGCGGCGACCTGCAGATCATGTTTGGCATCGGCGGCGAACGGGACCTGACCGAGCGGGAGCTACCGCACCTGGAGGGCTGGCGACACTCTGTCCCCGTTCGGGTCGGCAACGGTGCCTGGAACCAGCGCCAGCTTGACGTCTACGGCGAATTGCTCAGCGCCGTTTACCGCCTCTCCGACCACCTGTTCGACAACGCCTCCCGACGGGTTGGGCCAATGGCCGCCCCTGATAAGTGGGGTGCGACCCCCGATCTGGCACCAGCCACACGACGTTTCCTGGTCCAACTCGCCGACACCGCCGCCCGGCGCTGGCAGGAAAAAGACCAAGGGATCTGGGAGGTTCGGGGCGAGCCTCGCGACTTCTTGTACTCCAAGCTGATGTGCTGGGTGGCCCTCGACCGGGCGGTGGCCTTAGCCGACCATCTCGACGCCTCCGACCGAGTCGAGGCATGGAAGCAGACCCAGGACCAGATCCGTGAGGCGATCCTGACCAGAGGCTGGAGCGACCGGGCCAGCGCCTTCACCCAGTCCTTCGGCTCCGACGAGCTTGACGCCTCCAGCCTGATGCTGCCCTTGGTGGGGTTCCTTCCCGCCGACGATCCCAGAGTGCTGGCCACGATCAACGCGACCGAAGAACGCCTTACTGATGATCGCGGACTGGTGTACCGCTACCGGTCCGACGACTCGCTCGAGGGCGAGGAAGGCACGTTCCTTTTGTGCACCTTCTGGCTGGCCCAGGCCCTGGCCCGGGCCGGACAGCCGGCTCGGGCTCGCACCGTATTCGAACGGGCCGCCGCCTTCGTCAACGACGTCGGCCTGCTCGCTGAGGAGGTCGATCCCGTCAGCGGAGAGCTCCTGGGCAACTTCCCCCAAGCCTTCAGCCACATCGGGCTCGTCAACGCGGCCTGGGCCATTTCTGAGATCGAACTCCAAGAGACCCCACCTGCTGAAAGTGCCCCCGGCGCCTCGGGTCCGTCGGATCGAGCTCCGGCTTGATGGCGGCCGGCATCAGCTTCGGGATCGATCTCGCCAATGAACAGGCTGGACAGCATGGTGGAAGCAACGAACGCCGCCCCGATGACGGCTCCGAGAGATGACGACGGCGACGTCCTGCTGATAGGTCGCGCGGTATACGAATAGCAGACATGAGAACCGACGCTTCCCGGTGCCCCGGCCGTATGCGGATCTCTGTGTTCGTGCCGTGAGCGCGCACAGCGCGAGCGCTCCGCGCTATGACGAGTAACAAGCTGTGCCGCCTGAGTGGCAGCGCAGGCCGAGCCGGTACGCGGACATCGTGAACGTCTGCCGGTGCCCGTCTGTGCTGCAGATCTCCCAGCCGAAGTCGATCTGGTTCAGCCCGGTCGCGGCGGTCAGATGGCGGCTGACCAGCCAGTGCAGCATCGCGAGCACGTTGACGGTTCCGCTGGACTCGTTGCCGTGACGGACGATGTAGATCGTATGGAAGCCCGTCGAGCCATCGGTCGGGTCCTGCCACACCGCGTAGCGTGCGTGCCCGAACTCTGGTCTGGCAACGATCCTGCCGGGTGGCGGATTGGTGCGGTGGTCATCGACCCAGATCATCACCTCCTGGGCGTAGTCCGTGGCGGCACTGTTGCCCATCCAGATGTCGTAGGCGGCCTCGTTGTCGCCGACCGATGGCATCGACTGCCTAAACGTGCTTGAGATAGCCGCGAACCTGGCCAGCGGTGCCGGCGTGTCCTGCGTGGTCGTGAGGATCTGCTGGACATCCGGATAGGACAGGACCGCGGTATTCCCGCGTGGCTGGTCCGAGATAACCGACCACTTGCCCGGAGTGTGCACGCGGATCGTCTGCCGATGCCCCGGCCCAGCAGGGTTCCACATGTCGTTCAGCACGTAGGTGTTCTCGCCGTTTGAGTCGCTGATCGGCTTATACCGGTACGGCCCACATCCAGGCCCGGGGTTCTCGTTGCCGGGGTCGGTCCGGATACAGAGCGACCCGGACGCCAACGCCGAGCCCGCCACACCCGCCGCGATCAAACTGATTCCGAGCAACCCAACAACGGCCGCGCCCGCAGATCGGCGTCGGCCGGGCGAGCACACACGTGGTCGCCGAGTCGCAATCACCATCATGGATCCTCGCGTCGCGTGAGGCTACGCATGGCGGTCACGATTGACAGGATGATCGCGGACGAGTGCACCTGACGTCTCCACGACCGAGGCTATCGCCGACGGCATCTCAAAATATTCGACGCCGGCGCACCCGATCCGGGACGCCCGGTCTGACATCACCCGGTCGGGTTAGGGGCTTTGTCTCGCGCGTTGGAGAACAGGTCTCGATGCGACGCGATCCAGGCTTCGGATGTCGTCGGCTGTAGGCCGGTCAGTTCCCGGTAGGTGTCGGTGCATGCTGTCGCCTGTCCATTGCGCCACGCTCGGAAATGGCAGATGACGCCGATCTCCGCCTGGTCAGCGGTCATGTTTGCTTCCTCGACTAGCAGGCGCTCGAGTTCCTCGTCAGGCACATCGATATACGGGATTGGTCGGCCCGTTACCCGGGACAGGATCTCGCAAAGGTCGCCGAGCGACAGCAGTTGCGGGCCCGTGATTACGTAGTCGCGACCATTTTCACGACGATCCGCCAAGACGACGGCGCCGGCACGGGCGACGTCATCCGCCGCGACGTGGGCAACTTTCCCTTCGCCGGCCGAGGCCACAACCCCACCGACTTCTTCGATCCACGGGATCATCGAAAGCAGGCTCGTCTCGAGTACCGACGTTGGCGACAGGAGTGCCCACTCCAATCCCGACTGGCTGATCGCGTCGACGCTCGCGTCATGGAGGCTGCCGAGCGGGTCGCCGTGATGCTCCACCGCGCCGAACAGCTTGACGATCCGACGCACGCCAACGCGCCGTGCCGCCTCCAGAACGTTTCCCTCGCGAACAGCTACCCGGTCGTCCATCGGCGAGACGAGGAATACGGTGTCGACCCCCGCCATCGCATCCAGGAGCGTTTCCGGGCGGTCCATATCCGCCACGACTGGATCGACGCCCGGGCGCTTGAATTGCGCAGCGCTCCCCGGGTGCGAGGTCATCGCTCGCACCGGCACGCCGCGCTGGGCCAGCTGATCAGTGACCCCACCTCCGAACATACCTGTCGCACCTGTCACCAAAATCATGCGCTCTCCTCAAGTCCGTGGGTCCAACGTCGTAGCCCGTCTTGGACCCCGCGACACGCGAAATCGTCAGCTCTTCATCGTCATCGCCGGTCTTGTCCTTGAACGCCGCTTTGTCGCCGTTGCACTCGTCCCGCCGGACGGCCGCGGGCGACTGCCTTCGTGGCTAAGCGCTCGCCGCCATTGCGCTCGCACGGGCCCACGCGACGCCTGGAGCAGCAGCCCGGCCAGGAGCATCTCGACGGAACGGCCCGTGACACCCAGGCATCGGACTGGGGGCACACACAGTCGTGATGCGCGGCATAAGGCGCGACTATGGACTCAATGCCAACAACGGAGGTCAACATGAGCACCATCGACGAGGAGTGTCAAGGAGATGGTCTTGGCCCACTTCATCGTTTCAGATGATGTCGAGCGTTCCCGCCGCTTCTACACCGAAGTACTTGGCGGCAAGACAGTCATCTCCGGCGAGCCGAATGACGAGGTGACGTACGTCGCGCTAGCCAACAGCTGGATCATCATCAACGTCGCAGGAGGTCCGACGGACGACAAGCCGACCGTCACGCTCGAGACGCCGCCCGACCCAGATCGGGTGAGCAGCTTCCTCAACATCCGGGTTGCGGACATCCAAGCTGCGTACGCCCAGTGGAGCGCGCGGGGCGCCCAATTCCTGACGCCGCCGAAGCAACACGAGACCGAGATGCGCTGCTACATCCGCGATCCCGACGGCTACCTGATTGAGGTGGGTCAGACGACCCTGCCAAGAGGTTGGCGTCCACCGTCTTGACCACTTGTGTGGGCGCGCTGTCTGGGGACGGCCTTCGCGTCGCCGACGTCGATCCGACCGCTTGCTGATCGAGTGGCGCGCCAACCTCCCCGGCTTTGTACGCCGAGTGTGCCCGTCAAGCCGCACTCGGCGATAGCGAACCGACGCGCTCGGTGCATCGGCCGCTTATAGATCGAGCACTATGTCGCCGTGTGGCTGTGAGCAACAGATCAGCGCGCTCCCGTCAGCGGGCGGCTCTACGGGATCGGGGTCGTAGTCGAGATCACCGGCAATCAGCGTCGTCTCGCAGGTATGGCAGACGCCGGTGCGGCACGACCAACGGACGGGTACGTCGCATGCCTCGGCGAGTTCGAGCACGCTCGCGTAATCGCCGCTCCATGGGATCGCGAGGTTGCTGCGGGCGAACTCGATGGTTGCGCCGTTTCCAGGTTGGCCGGCGGGTGGGTGTGGCGTCCGCGCTGGTGTTGCTGCGATGCCCGGCGTCAGACCCGGTGCGGGCCCGAACGGCTCGGTATGGATGCGCGAGGCGTCGCTCCCCAGCGCGGCCAGACCCGCGCTGATCTCGTCCATGAACGGTGTAGGTCCGCACAGGTATGCCTCGGCATCGCGGGGCGGCTCGAGTTCGGCGAGCAGTGATCCGGTGAGACGGCCCGCGGTGTCGAAATCGCGGCCTTCGAGGTCATCCGGATCGGGACGGCTGTAGTACACGTGGGTATGTACGTTCGGAAGCGAGGCGAGGAGACTGCGGGCCTCGGCGGCGAAGGAGTGCTCGCGCCGGTTGCGTGCGCCGTGCAGCCACCAGATCTCGCGGTCGGAATGCTCCTCCGCCAGCGCCTGAAGCATGGCGAGAACTGGGGTGGCACCGATCCCGGCGCTGATCAGCAGCACGGGTGCATGGGTCCGGTCGAGGATGAAGGTGCCACGCGGCGCTGCGATGTCGAGTTGATCGCCGACGGCGAGCCGGGTGTGCAGATAGCCGCTGGCGGCGCCGTCGTGTTCGCGCTTGACGGTGATCCGGTAGTAGCCGGCGTCGGGCAGTCCGGAGAGGGAGTAGTTGCGGAGCACCGACCTCCGCCGCTTGTCGGGCTGGACGCGCAGCGTGAGGTACTGGCCTGGGCGGGCGGCTGGTAGTGGTGCGCCGTTTGGGTCATCGAGGCGTATGGAGATCACCGATTCGCTCTCGCGGGTGATTGCGGTGACAATCAGCTGACGGAAGCCCGGCCAGGCCGGAGCCGGGCTCGTCACCGCAAGCCCGGTGTTGCCGCTGCCGGGTTCTTCCTCGAGCAACGCTTGGAACGAGGCCTGCCAGCCGGGGCTGAGGGCACGGATCCGGAGCGCTCGCAGCAGTTGCTGGCGCGGGTGCCCAGGGAGGTAGAGCAGGGCGTCCGCCTCAGCGACCGGCATCTGTTCGGGGCCGGAAGCAAGCTTGATGATCGCGTCTCCCGCCTGTACCTCGCCCTCTTCGAGTACGCGGAAGTAGAAGCCCGGGCGATGGTGTGAAACGAGCAAGGCGGGAATGCGCGGGTCGTTCATGCGGATCCCGACGCGGTAGCAGGTGACGCGGGGTTGCGTTACCTCGAAGGTGGCGGTGCCGATCTGGTAGCGGTCGCCGATGCAGACCTCGTCGTCACCAAGTCCTTCGACGGTGAAGTTCTCGCCGAACTGTCCGTAGACGAAGTCGTTTCGGCCGAGCTCGCGTTCCCAGTACCGATAGGAGTCGATCTGGTAGACGAACACGGCGCGTTGCTCGCCGCCGTGCCCCGCCCGATCGCCCTGACCGTCGCCCTCGATGTTCAGCTTGCCGACTCGGCGGGAACCGCTTACGGGGTCCTTGAAGACGCCGGTATAGACGTTCTTCCCTTGCCAGGGCACGTTCTTCGGCATGCCGACGTTGACCGACACCAACGCGCCCAAAGACTGGGCCTGGGCTGACTCGGCTTGCGGACGCTTAGAGCGCAACGCTTACGCGGCTGCCGGAGCTGGATCCTCGACAAGTCGGATGCTGCCGACCTCGTCGATGCTGAGGCCGCGGTCGGGGCCGCGGGGCAGAACAGTGGGACCGGCAGCAGGTCCGAGTTCCTGCGACGACATCGTCCCCGAAGTATCTCGCAAGGAGGGAATAAGCCGGGACCTTGAACCGGCCCCTGCGCGGCCGGGTGATGGTGGCAAGCTACCTGTGCTGCGGTTCGCTGACGATCCCGCTCGGCTGGTCGGATCACTGATCAGCGCTGTCACCGGTGGCGTCGTCGGGGTGCCTGCGCCAGCACCACGGTCCCCTCCGTGCTGGTGTGGTCCTCCAGCGTGATCGTCGCGCGGACGCGCAGACGCCTGCGGTGTGCGTGGGACAGCAGCGTGCGCGCCGTGCCGGTCAGACGGACATGGACGATGGCTCGCTGCCCGGCGGCGAGGCTGACCGCGGCGCTCCCGAGCCGCAGCGTGATCGTGCGGTGGCGACGGTGGCGCCTGTGCCCGAAGGTCACGCGCGCACGCACCGTAAGTGTCACGCGCCCGTCACAGCGTTCGCCGGCAGTGCCGCGGCACGCGAGCTTCAGCGCGGCGACGCCGTGGCTGACGGTCGCTGTGCCCGCCGTCAGCGCCGCCGTTGCGGGCGGTGCCGTGGTCGTGAACGTCTGATCCTGACCGTCGACGGTGCCGAAGTCGGTCTGGGCGACGGCGCGGTAGTGGATCACGGTCCCGGTGGGCAGGCCGCTGAGCGCCGCGCTGACCGGGGTCGACACGCCGGCGGCGGGCGCCAGCAACTGCCCGGGCGTGCTCGAGCCGTACGCGGTGCTGGTCCCGTAGTCGAAGTGGACCAGCGTCCGGGCGCCGTCTGTGTCGACGGTCCCGGCCACCGACGCAGTCGTTCCAGTGACCGCCGACGCGGCGCCCGTGGTCGTCGTCCCCGGCGTATACCCCTGCGCGAACAGCTGCTGCGGCCCGGTCGCGTTGTCGGTGAACGCGTAGAACGGCGTTCCGATCGCGCCGCCGGTGCACGAGCGTCCGTCGGCGGTGAACGGGTCGTCGGGGCAGGTCGATGCGATGGGTGAGCGCACGTCGGTCGTGTCGTCGTCGCTGCTGCCCTGCGGCGTGCTCGGGATCCCCTGTTGTGTATCGATGTGGAACACCGGGTCGGTGGGGTTTCCCTCGAAGTGCCCGACGAACGTCAGCGTATTACCGCTGGCGTCGGTCTCGTGCCAGGAGACGTACGGCGTGTTGCCGGCGAACGCGATGTCCGGGCGCGTTGAGTCGAGCCCCGAGTGCGAGATCGGCTGGCCGTTGTTGAGCAGATCGAAGTGATCGCCGGCCGGGTCGAGGCGGGCGACGAACACGCTGTGCAGGCCGCCGTTGGTCGAGCTCTCATCCCACGTGATCCACGGGGTCGTCGGCTTGCCGGGAACAAGGGTCCCAGCCGTCACCTCAGGGTTCTCAGCGCCGTTGCCGTCGGTCAAGCCCGCGCCTGGGAACGCGTCCAGCGAGCACGCTTGCTCGGCGGCGGCGCTCTGCGCGCACTCGCCGAACGGGCCGTGACTCGACTGGCCGGCGTCAAGCACGTCATCAGTCTTGGTCTTGCCCGCGGTCCCGAGCCCCACCACCTGCCAGTGAAAGCCGTTATTTCCGTTCGCGTCCGCAACCGCACGAGCGGCGAACACCATGTCGGCGTTGAGCAGACCGTCCGTCGTCTTGCCGTTGTCGGAGTTCTCATACCACACGACCCACGGCACGCTGTCGTTGGCGCCGGTGAACGCGATATCGGCCTGGATCCCATCGCGCGTCGGGTCGACGTTCAACGACGGGTCCAACTGACCCGCGGACGGACCGGCGACGCGTGGGATGCCCACGTCCTGGAAGCAGAACTTGCCGGGGCTCGTACCCGCGCCGCCGCTTGACGGCTGCGTGCCCGCCGGGCACACCCCGCCCGTGTCCGGCACCGCGTGCGAGACGAAGATCTGGAAGCGCGAGTCGCCCGCCACGTTGGGGTTGGCGGGGTTTCCGGTCGGGACGGCCTGGCTGCCGTTGTCGGCCTCCTGCCAGGTGATCCACGGCGCCGGGTTCGCGCCGGCGGTCGTGGTGCCGCCGATCAGCGACGGGTCGGTCGCCTCACGGTTGGTGTTTACGTTCAGTGATTGCACGCTCGACGCGCGCGCCTGGCCCTCCGGAACCCACTGCCCGCCGTTCTGCGCCGGCGCGGGCTGCGAGGCCAACCGACTGGCGAAGATCTGCGCGACGCCTCCGAGCGCGGTCACGGGCTCATCCCACGCGACCCACGGCACGGTGCGGTTAGCGCCGGTGAAGTCGATCGACGGCGACGCCGCGACCTGCGTCGAGTCATGGTTCAGCGACTCGGGGAAGCCCTCTGTGTGCCAGGCCCCGCCCTTGAACGCGCGCACGACGATGTTGACCGCCGACGATCCGCTCTGCGCCTGCGCGAATGCCGCCCACGGGACCCGGGCGGTGCCCCCCAGCGACCCTGCCGTCAGATCGCTGATGTTGACGTTCTGCGTCGGGTCGATCGTCGGCGGATCATCGTTGACCTGCTGGCCGCTCAGCGGCAGCCCCGCGAACGCGGCCCACGCGCCGCCTGCGAGGGCGAGCACTGCGGCGAGGGCCGTGCCCAGCGCGAGCAACGAGCGGAATCGGATCTGGCGCTTTCTCGACATGTGGTCTGAACCTCTCTTAGTCGACATCAGTCTTCGCTTTTCAGTGGGGACTCACGTAGTTGCGATGCCTGCTTGGCCAGGACCCGCGCTTCCAGAACGTGTTTCGCTATTCGCATTGTCATCCCCGGGTAGTTGGGTTCGAGGTCGTTCACTAACCAGTACGGCCGGCGTCGCGATCTGGTTCGCGGCCCGTCACGGCCGCCCGCCGAGCATCGGGGAACGGTGGTCGTGTTGGTTCTCATGACTGGCCTGCCTCTTGCGTCGTTGCTGATTAGTTGGTCGGCGCCGTGGCTGGACGGCTGCTCATTCCTCGTTACGCGCAGCGGGGCCGTCCGGTTCGCGTTGGTTACTGTCCACAAGACTTGTCGCTACGCCGCCGAGCTGGCCGTCATCTCCAGCCAACCCACGCAGCTGGACGTTGGCCCTCTCTGCCGTAGATGTCCCAGTTCAGACGCCAACCGCCGATGAGCACGGAAGGAGCGAGACTTGACGGTTCCGACTGGGATCCCCATTCGAGTGGCAATCTGGGCGTGAGTGAGCCCCTCGAAGTGCTGTGCGCGGACCACCTCCCGCTCGTCGTCAGGTAGCAGCGAGACCGCCCGCCGTACTTCCCAACGGTCGTAGGTCTCCTCGACCGTGACTGCCGGCAACACCACCGCCGGATCGTCGGCCGGAACCGCTTCGAGCGGCCCGGCGGCGCGATGAGCCTCCCGGCGATAGATGTCGATCGACACCCGCCTGGCGATAGTTGCCAGCCACCGGCCGAGCTCTCGTCCCGGATCGATGCTGCCGGCCGCCCGCCATGCCTTCAAGAACGTCTGCTGGGTCGCCTCCTCGCACAGGCCGCGTTCCCGGAGGATCGCGTACGCGACGGCATAGACGAGGCGTCCGTAGGCCGAATAAACGGCACGCACCGCGTCCGAGTCGCCGTTCCGGAATCGGGCTCTGAGATGGGCATCGACCGCCAGCGATCCACAGCGCGCCGAGGTTCGCGGGCCGCGCCCGACGGCGGTCCGATGGGTCGAGCCGAATGTGTCAGTGGCGATTAGCTGCGGCATGGGCGGCAAACTAGGCGCCCGGGCCCCAGATGGCATCGGAAGGGGGTACCAATCTTTTGACGTCGGTCGGTGGGATCGCCGGCGCTGTACGTCCTGTGACAGCGGACGCCGCTGCTAGCCGGACCCTTCGAGTTCGTCCAACAATGCCCGGGTCTGCTTGATCCCCGGGCGATGGCCCTCTTCGGTACAAAGCTCCAGGCCGGCGCGCCTCTCCGCGACGGCGTCATCTGGCCGGTCGAGCGCTTGGAGTACGCGGGCGAGGTCGAGGGGGGCGTCCTCGTACCTCGAGTGAGTCGGTGCGGAACGCGTGGGCGACTGTGCTGCGCGATCGACCGCTGTCTTGCGCTGTGGACGACTTGCCCACGCCAAGCCTTTCGCCGTCGCGAGTGGCAGGCCGGTCAAGCCCAAGCCCGGCGAAGGCGCCACAGCCGTCACGCGGCGGTCGTCACCGGCATTCAGTGCAGTTCCGTCGTGGGCTCCGAGGCCGAAGGCGGGCGTGCCCCACTCTTCGCCAATCAGCTGCGCGGGCGAGGCGGACGCCCGCGCCTGTGACGGCCGGCGACTCCGCGATCCCAGTTCCTGACGTCCTGAGTGATGTCGTGAGCGAGCTCTGACGGTGTCTCGCGGCCGGAGTTATGGTCAAGGTCTGCGTAGGGATGTTGATTGATACCGCTTCCCCGGCGTGTGTAATAACTGTACGACAGCACGAAGAACCAGGTGACGACGAAGCCACCAAAGATGAAGCTTCCACCAGCCAGCGTCACAGCGAATGAGATCATCATCAAGCCTTGCATCACGACTACATTTCCGTTGAGCGTACGCCGCGGAGCAGAGCTCCAAATCCGCAGCTACCCGCCAGCACCATCCGTACAAGACCGCGTTGTCCTTTCGCCACTTCCGCATCCGCGTTGGCACCGGGGGTGGCAGTCCGATCGCGCGCGACCGGCATTGAGCCAGAGCGTCGCTCCGCCAGGGCAAGCAGCGGTCGCCGATCCGACCGCCGACCGCTTCCTCAAACTCCTCGCGAAGGATCTTCGGCGACGAACCGCAGCGTTCCTCCCTCAGCGTGATTCGCGACGCAGCGGGCCGGCACGGGGGGCCAAACGAGCGCGTTGTCGACGTTGGACTCGTGGGGGCAGGGCGCCGCCGGGCGACTGCCCTCGTGGCGAGCCGGTGGATGCACGGAAGCGATCGTGGCCGCCTGGCGGCGGCTGGACGCTCAGGACGGGTCCGAGCGACGACGCCGCGGCGATCGGCACGATCGAGGTTTCGCCGTAGCGCTCGTGGGCAACACGAATGCGATTGTCGCGGCGAGTACCTAAGACCTGGCTAGGAGGCTGCGCCCACGGCGGCGCCGTACGACAACAGGAGTTCCACGACCTCCTCGACGCCGAGCGCGCGGCCGCGCGCATACGCCGCGTCGGCGTCCTGCGCGCCGAGGGCGGCACGTGTCGACGCGATCCGACCCGCCATCACGGCGCCCCAGAAGGCGTTGTGCTCGCGTGGGTGCACGCCGTCGCCGGCGAGGGTGTCGCAGGCGCCAAGCGTCTCGAGTGCCTCCTCGTGTCGTCCGAGGTCGGCGAGCGCGGCGACGATCCCCTCGCCCTGGAAGCCAATGTTGTCCCGCGCGCTTTCGTCGCGGGCGTCGGCGACGCCGCGCGCATAGGCCGGAAGGGCCGCCTGCGGCCGTCCCGCGAATAGGTGGCAGTCGCCCACCATGTACACGGCCGTCTCAGCCGCCCACGTCCCGCCGCCGTGGCGGATCGCCGCCTCGAACGCGTCGGCGGCCTCGTCGAAGCGGTCCTGCAGCAGCAGCAGGTGGGCGTCCACGGTCGCTGCGAGGTCGCGCACGTCGGCATCGGGCGAGGAACGCAGCTCGGCGGCGACGGCCTGCGCTCGCGCCTGCCACGACGGACCCGGCCTGTACAGGGCGTCCAGCACGATGCAGGTGCCGAACAGCCACCCCGCGAAGATGGGGTCGCCCTCGGTGTCCGCTTCCAGCGCCAGGTCAAGGACAGTCCCATGGGCTTCGCGAGCGATGCCCGCCGCGATGCACAAACTCGCGCGCACCCGGCCGGTCGCGGGGCCGGCCGCGACCGCCTGCTCTATCGCTCCGCGCCAGCGGCCCATCTGTTCGACCCCGAGTGAGCTGGACAGCGATGAGTAGGTGCACACGATTAGCTGGCTGAAGAGCTCGGCGTCCGACCGCGCGGACCAGTCGAGGAGAACCGCCAGGTCGGACTGCTCGGCGACGATCGGCCCGTACATCTCGCGGTAGGCGATCATCGGCCGCTCGATCGCTAGCGGCAGCCACTGGGCTACGACGGCCTCGGCATGGCGGCGGCACAGCGCGTCGCGCTCGCCCGACGCCTCTAGAAGCTCCCGCGAGTACGTCCGCAGCGCCGAGGCGACCTCGAAGCGGCCGTCGCGCGTCCGGCGCACGAGCGAGGTGTCGACGAGCTGGGCGAGCGATTCGAGCACGTCGTCGATCCCCTCGTCGCACACCTGCTCGATCCGCTCGAGCGTCGCCTCACCGGCGAAGTGGCCGATGCGCCGGAACAGGCTCGCGGCCTGCGGGTCGAGCAGGCTGTAGGACCACTGCATCGCCGCACGCAGACCACGCTGGCGCTCGGGCAGGTTGCGACCGCCCGTTCCGAGCGCATCGGGCGAGCGGCGCAGCCGTTCGAGCAGTTCCTCCGGCGAGAGCAGCGCGAGCCGCGCGGCCGCCAGCTCGATCCCCAGCGGAGAGCCGTCGAGCTCCCGACACAGCTCCGCAACCGCCGCCGCACCAGACTCGTCGACCGCGAATTCGCGCGACGCCCGCTTCGCTCGCGCGATCAGGAGCGCTGCCGCCGGCGCCTCCGCGAGCCCTGCCAGCGCGTACGCGTGTTCCTCGGCAAGCCGGAGCGGCGCCTGGCTCGTGACGAGGATCCGCAGCCTCGGCGCCGCGCCGAGCAGCTCGGACAGCAGCGGCGCAGCGCCGAGGACGTGCTCGAAGTTGTCGAGCACGAGCAACAGCTCGCGGC